>Ga0187783_10003038_pt1 | contig 12403 bp, 14 predicted proteins | sample 1015_SJ02_MP02_2_FD_132471 | JGI IMG/M metagenome (GOLD analysis project Ga0187783, IMG submission 132471) | Tropical peat soil microbial communities from peatlands in Department of Meta, Colombia - 1015_SJ02_MP02_20_MG | ecosystem: Environmental > Terrestrial > Soil > Wetlands > Peat | place... | reverse complement strand
GCCAGAGGGCCAGGACATGATGCGGGTGTGGCGGCCGCGTGATCCCGCCGGGCTGCGGGCCCGGCTGGGTGAGCAGGCGCTGGCCGTCTGGTCCGAGGATGACGTCCTGGATGTGCTGTGGCAGGGCCAGGCCGAGGAGGTCATGCTGGGCGGCGGCGTGCAGCCGCGGCTGTGGCCGGTCGAGGGCACCGATGACCTGTGGGAGGCGTCGCTGCGCATCCGCCGCCTGGACGAGGCCGTGATCACCGTCCTGGTCGTGCCCCGGCCCGCGGGAGGTGACTGGCCGCTCCGGCTGACCGAACGGCTCGTCTGGCGCGGACCGGCGGCACCTGCCGCGCCCGCCGACCAGCCGCTGCACGGCGTGGTGGCCGACCACACCCTGGACAGCCCGGCGCTTGGCACCTCCCGGCAGGTGACCGTCTACCGCCCGCCCGGCCGGCCGCTGGCTGGCTGTGTGCTGGCCGACGGGGAATCCACGCAGGGTTTCGCCCAGCGGCTAGACCCGGCGATCGAGGCCGGGGCCGTCCCGCCGGTCCTGCTGGTCGGCGTGCACAACGCCGCCCGCGCGGCCAGGACCTGGCCCGACCGGCGTACCCAGGAATACGTGCCCGGCTACAGCCGCAGGCGCTTCGACGCACACCTCCGCTTCGTCACCGGCGAGGTCATCGGCTGGGCGGCCGGGCGGTTCGGCCCGGTCGACGGGCCGTGGATCTCGGCCGGATTCTCCAGCGGCGCGGCCTGGGCGATCGCCGCCGGGCAACGCCACCCGGACGTCTTCGGCGGCGTGGCCGCGTTCAGCGCGGGCCGCGTCCCGCGGCGGATCAGCGGCCAGGCCCGTTCGGCGCGGATCCGGCACTACCTCGCGGCCGGCACGCTCGAGCCCGGCTTCAGGCAGGCGACCAGGGAATGGGCGGAACGGCTGCACCGGGCCGGGTTGCCCGCCCGGCACCGCGAATGGATCGGCGGCCACGATTCGCTGTGGTGGGAGCAGCAACTCCCCGTCGCTCTGGGCTGGCTGCTGTCATCGTCGTGAGCCCGTGGTGGCTGCCGCTGAGCCCTGGCGGGCGAGTAGCTTGGCTGGCATGACCGACGCGCATGACGTGGTCGCGGCCTACTGGGCCGCGGCCGAGGCCCGGGACTGGACGGCGTTCGGCACCCTGCTGGCCGACGATGTGGTCTACCGCGGGCCTCAGACCAGGGAGCAGGTCCGCGGCCGGGACGCCTACCTCCGGTTCAACGTGGACGGCTTCCGCTACGACTGGCACATCACGGTGCAGCGGATCGTCGGCGAGGGCCGGCACGCAGCCAGCTGGATCGAGTTCACCGGGCCAGATGGCCCCCAAGCCGGCCTGTGCTTCTTTGACCTCGAAGACGACGGCCGGATTGCCCGGATCACCGACTTCTGGCCCGAGCCGTACGAGCTTCCGGCCAGCCGCGCTCACCTGGTCGAACGCTACTGAGCGGCCAACAGGCCCGATGCTTAAACCCGGGCCCGGGCGGACCTGTTACGGGAAGTAGTCATGACGATGCGCTTACGGGATGCCGGTCCGGCCTTCCCCGCACCTGCCCTCGCGGAACAATCGTCACATCCCGTGTCCTTCCGTACACGTGGGGCATTGGAGACTGCTGTTACTGCGGGGAAGACTGGGGATCGCCATGACGGCACCGCCGCACGACACCATCGCCCAGGCCACCGCGTCCCGGCCGCCGCGGCGCGCCCACACGGGCGCGATCCGGCTCAGCCAGCGCGACATCGACGGGCTCATGCTGTGCGGAGAGCAGTACGGCGCGCCGTTCGATCTGCTGGCCGACGCGCTGCTGGTCCCGCCGGAGCGGCTGCCCGCGATCACATCCCGGTGGCGGCGCGCCGGGTACGCGGCCACCGGCCGGCTCGGGCCCGGCCCCGGGTGGTGCTGGCTGACCAGGGACGGGATGACCGCCACCGGGCTGGGGTTCCTCGCCACCCGGCCCGCGCTCGGCCGGCTGGCGCACATCCGCGCGGTGCTCGCCGCCCGGCTGTGGGTGCAGGCCAGCCGGGCCTGGCAGGACGGACGGGCCTGGTGGCACTGCGAGCGACGGCTGCGGGCCGATCATCCCGCGGCCGGCCGGGCCGGGCACGTAGCGGACGCGGAGATCCACTGGCCCAGCATCGGCGCCAGCCCGTACGCCGGGCAGGTGTGGGCGATCGAGGTGGAGCTGACGCCCAAGCCAGCCGAGCGGACCGCCAGGATCATGACCGGGCTGCTGACGCCGCTGCGGTACGCGCAGGTGATCTACCTGACCGCCCCGCCGGCCCGGCCGGTGGTCACCCGGGCGGCCGGGTCCCTGCCGCCAGCGGAGCAGGCTCGGGTCGAGGTCCGGGACCTGCCGCCCTCCGCGTTCACCCCCGAGCCGCCGCGATGAGCGTCTGGTCGTGGCTGAAGCTGACCCTGTGCCTGTGGCTGCTCCACAAGGCGGTCAAGGCCATGGGCTGGCTGCTGCTGGCCGCGCTGGCCGCGGCCGTGTGGCCGGTGACGGTCGTGGCAGCCGCGGGCTACGCGGCGGCGTGGCTGCGCGGCTGGCCGCCGGTCCGGCTGTACCGCGCCGCGGCCTGGGCCCTGCCGGTGACGATGGCGTGGCTGGCCGCCGCCGCGCTCCGCGTCCCCGGCTGGCCGGCGGCTCTGGCGCCGGGACGCCCGTGGCCTGGCGGCCGGGATCACCTGGCCGCCCCGGGCCTGGCTAGGATGTTCCTGCTCACGGCCCCGGCCGCGGTCCCGGCCGGGCTCGCCGTGGCCGGGATCATCTGGGCGTGGCGGATCTACGCGATCGGCGCCGGGCTGAGCGGGATCGTGGCCTCGGCCCCGATTACGTTCGACGCCCGGCAATGGAAACGGCAGGTCCGCACGGCCAAGGGCATCACCGAGGCGCCCGGCGCCGTTCCGCTGCGGGCCCGGGGCGGGAAGATCCCGGTCGGCGGCACCATCCGCGCCATCGGGCACCGCTGGCACCCGGTGTTCACCCTCCCGGCGACGGCGTGCGCCCGGCACATGGTCGTGGTCGGGGCGACCGGGTCGGGAAAGACGAACCTGATGATCCGGTTGTGGGCGGGCTGGTTCGCCGCCACCCTGGCCGCGGCCCGGGCCGGGCGCGGGAACTGGCCGCTGCTGATCGTGCTGGACGGCAAGGGCGGCCGGGACGCCCGGGTCAAGGCCGGCCGCACCCGCCGCCTGCTGTACGGGGCCGGCGCCCGCCAGGTCGCCATCTGGCCCGATGAGGCCCGGCTGTCGCTGTGGGACCTGCCCGCGGCGGATCTGGCCGTGCTGCTGTACCAGATGATCGAGTCCGGCACCGGGGCCGCCGCCTACTACGCCGACATCCTGCAAGCCGTGCTGACCCTGGCGGTCGGCGCGCCGGGCGGCGCGCCGCTGAGCACCGCCGCGTTCCTGGACCGGCTGGACGCCCGCTGGCTGCAGGCGGCCTGGGATCCGGCCCGGTACCCCGCGGAGGCCGCCCGGGCCCGGTCCGCGGCCCGGCACCTGCCCGACATCCAGCTCCGCTACGCCACCCTGCTCGCCCGCCTGGGCCCGGCCCTGGACGGCCCTGGCAGCCTGGCCGAGGCCGATGCCTGGTACTTCATCCTGGAAGGCACCCGCGAGCCGTCGGTCGCCGAAACCCAGGCGATGGCGATCACCGAGCTGGCCGCGCACGCCGCCACCAGCCTGCACGGCGAGCCCCGGGCCATGCTGCTGGCCGCCGACGACTACAGCGCGGTCTCCGGGCGGGTGCCGGTCTCGAGCCTGTACGAGCGGGGCCGGTCGCTGGGCATCGGGGTACAGGTCAGCGCCCAGTCCTGGCAGGGCCTGGGCCGGGACGAGGATGAGCGGTACCGGATCGCGGCGACCGCGGACGGCGGTATCTTCGTGCTGCGCACCCCGCACCCGGAGCCGCTGAGCCAGCTGGCCGGCAGGCGGCGGGTGCTTGAGACCGCGCACAGGCTCGTCGGCAGCAGCTGGGGCGACGAGGGGACCACTCGCATCCGGCACGCGTGGACCGCCGACCCGGACCTGATCCGCCGCCTCGACGTGGGGCAGGCCTGCTACATCCACCGCGGCGCGGCCACGTTCTTCCAGGTCGCCCGGCCCAAGCCGTCGCCGCTGACCCTGCTCCCCCCGCCCGCCCCCGAGCCGGTGGTGCAGGTGCCCGTTCCGCGCCAGGAAGCCGCTCCCGCGGCCTGGCCGGCCGCGCCCCGCCTGGATGACATCTTCGGACCCGGAGCCGCCCGATGACCACCAACCCGTTCGAGGCGCTCGGCCTGCCCGCCCGCCCGGATCTGGACGACGAGCAGGTCCGCGCGGCCTGGCGGGCCATCGCCGCCGCCACCCACCCCGACCGCTCCGACGGCGGGGACCTGGCCCGCTACACCGCCGCGTCCGCTGCCTACGCCGAGCTGCGAAGTGGATGGGGCCGCAGCGAAGCCTGGGCCGACCTCGTCGAACGGGCGGAACGGTCCTGTGAGCCAGATACCTCGCCGCTGCCTGCCATCCCCGGCGAGGTGCCGCTGCCGCCGGTGCCGCCCTGGCGGCCGCTGATGGATCTGGGCAGGCTCCCGGCCCGGATCGGCCGCGGCCGGCCGCTGCGCCTGCTGGTCCGCGCGGCCGTCGCCGCGCTGCTGTCCATGGCCGTGCTGGCCCTGATCCCCGGCACCCCCGCCGCCCCGGCCGACGTCGGCGGGCTGATCTTGTGGTTCGTGCTGACCGGCCGCAGGGACCTGGCCCCCCCACCGGAGCGGTGATCGCGCTAGCGCAGCTGCTTCCGGTAGGCGGTCCGGGTGCTGTCGACGGTGAACCCGACCCGCTCGTAGAGGCGCACGGCCCCGGTCAGCGAGTCGGCGTCGACGCCCAGGGAGGCCTGGTCGTAGCCTTCGGCGCGGGCGGCGGACAGCGCCGTCGCGAGCAGGGCGGTGGCGATGCCGCGCTTGCGGCCCGCCGCCCGGGTGCCGACTAGGGCGATGTACAGGTCACGCAGGCCGGTATGGTCGCGGTAGGCATGGTACTCGTGGCTGATCAGCATGCCGAGGGGCTCGGGCCCCTCGTAGGCCAGGAAGCTAAGCCCGGGACGGAACGCGCCGTGGCCGAGGAAATGGGCCCAGCTCTGCGCGCTGGTCTCGGTCGAGTTCCAGTGGTCGCGGAAGGCTTCGTTGCGGACCAGCAGGGCGGGCTCGGCCATGTCGGGTGTGTAGCCGGCGATCTGCACGCCGACCGGGACCGCGACCTGCGGCAGGGGCGCCGACAGGTCCCTGATCATGGAGTGGAACCAGCGCACCGGCTGGTAGCCACGGGCCTCGTGCAGGGCAACGGCCGCGGCGTTGCGGGACAGGCATCCGCTGGACAGCGCCAGCGGGCGCCCGGGATAACGGTCCTCATGCAGCGGGACCGCGGCCTGCTCGGCCCAGGCCAGCAGTTCCCCGCCGAGCCCGCGGCCACGGTAGGCGGGGTGCACGCCGCCCCAGTACCGCACGTCGTGCACCGGGTCGGCGGTGCTGCGGCAGCTCAGCATGCCGAAGCCGACCATGGTGCCGTCGTGGTAGATCGCCACCGAGCCGCGCGGGTAATCCCGGCCCGGGTCGCCGAACTCCTCCCGCAGGTCCTGCTCGCTGAGGTATGCCCTGCTGCCGTCCGCATCCTCGATCGCGTTCCACAGCGCGGCCCAGTCTGCCGCGTCGTGCGGCGTCAGCGGCCGTCTGTCGAAGCTCATGGTCCGGATTGTGTCCTACCGGGCGGCCGGGAACCAAACCGTTTCCGTCACCATCGACCTGGCCGGGAGGGCTTACGGGTCAGGCGGGCACCCCCAGGACCTCAGGTCACCGGATCGGAGTCGTCCGCCTCGGAGGCCCGGGCCTGGACCAGGCTGGGACGGCCGGAGGCAGGGTCCTGGGGAGGCTCGGCGGCAGATGCCTTACGGAGGGCGATGACGTGGACGTCGATACCGAGCGCCCCCGCCTCCCGGATGACCCGGGCCACGTTCGAGCCGCCGCCGGTGAGCTGCTGCCACCGGCTCCGCTGACTCGATCCGATCACGATCTGGGTGACCTGGTGCTCCTGCGCGAACGTGGCGATGGCGCGGGAGGGATCGTCGCCTTGGACTTCGTGCCACCGGGCGCCGACGTCGGCGGCCAGCTCGCGGAGCTTCTCCATGGCCTTGCCGTCCCCCGGCCGGGTGGCGTCGCTGGCGGCGACGTGGAGGACGTCGAGTTCTGCCTTGAGCCTGGACGCCATCCGGGCCGCCCGGCGCAGCAGGCCGTCGGTCCCTGGAACCGCGGTGACGGCCACCATGACGCGCTCGCAGGTCTCCCATACGACCTTCGACTCGTGCTGGCGCAGGTATTCCACCAGTTCGTCATCGGTCTCGTCGGCCAGGAACCGCAGCGCGAGCTCCCGCAGCGCGATCAGGTTGTCGGTGCGGAAGAAGTTGTTCAGGGCGGTTGAGACCCGTTCCTTCGGATAGATGTTGCCGTGCAGCATGCGCCGGCGGAGCTGCTCGGGCGAGGAGTCGACCAGCTCGATCTGATCCGCCTTGCGCACCACCCAGTCCGGGACACGCTCCCGTACCTTGGCCCCGGTCATGTGCTCGACCTCGTCGGCGATGCTCTCCAGGTGCTGGATGTTGACGGTGGTGATGACGTTGATCCCGGCGGCCAGGACCTTCAGGACATCCTCCCACCGTTTGGCGTGCTCGCCCGATCCCGGCACGTTCGTATGGGCGAGCTCGTCGATCAGCGCGACTTCGGGCTTGCGGGCCAGCACCGCGTTGAGGTTCATTTCCTCAAGCAGGCTGCCCCGGTAATCCACCTTCTTGCGGGGCACGACCTCCAGGCCCTCGATCATGTCCTCGGTCCGCTGCCGGCCGTGACACTCGACGAACCCGATGACGACGTCGGTTCCCCGATCTCGCCGCCGACGGCCCTCGTTGAGCATGGCGTAGGTCTTGCCCACGCCCGCGGCCGCGCCCAGGTAGATCCGGAACTGGCCGGCCGCCTCAACCACCCCGGCGACATCGGTGTCCGACGCTCGGCGTGCGGAGGCCTGCTCGCTCACGCGATCATTCTGGCTGTGGATAACGGGCACGGCCAGCAGGAAGTCGCTTGGACTCAGGGCCGGCCCGCATGGATCTCGTTAGGATCCCGGGTACCTGGCCGGTCGAGCATCACCGCCCCGGCCAGCAGCAGGCTGCCGACCGCGGCGATGGTGATCGCCATGGCCAGCACGAACAGCTCGGTACTCCCGGTGAGCCACGCGGCCGCCCAGGCACCCGCGGCCAGGGTGGTTCCCACGCTGATCACGCTGAGGCCCGACGTGACGGCCCTGTCGACCGGCGCCCGGGCCGGGACGGGCCGCACGGGCGGCTGGGCGGTGATCAGGGCCACGGGGAGGTCGGCGGTGACCTCGGCCAGCTCGGCGTAGGTCCGCGACGCGAGCACCCGGGCCAGCCGCTCGTCGAGCTCGTCCCTGGTCAGCCGACCCTGGACGAACGCGGCCTTGAGCAGGTCGAGCACCTGCTCGCGGTCCGCGTGCGACGCGCGAAGGCGGCCGCGACCGGCCGGTTTCGCCGCCTCTGATGGCCCTGTCATCACCTTCGCCTCCGCACGCATGGCGCAGGCACAGCGTAACCCGGCCACCTCACCTGGTCGACTGGTGCGGGCGAGGGGACTTGAACTCATGCCATCCCCAGGACACCTCAGAGCATCTTAGGGCTTCTGACCTCGCGTTTAGCCTGCCATGCCGCGCCGCCGGGCAGCCGTCAGAGCGCCCGGAAACACCTCGATACGTCGGCGGCAGCATCACCGGAAACATCACCGGACGGCTGACCCGTCCGGCCCTCACCATGCCCCAAAGGCGGGCCGCCGCGTGCGCTCCGAACGCCGCGGCGGCCCTCGGCAACCGACCTGTAAGGAGGCCGATTCACCATGTCCACCGTATCCGTCACGCCGCTCACTCCGGAGGCAGCCGCGCAGCTCGTCAACTGCCCGCAGTGCTGGAAAGTCCCCGGCGGCCCGTGCTGGCCGTGGGGCTCGCACCTGGCGAGGTACCAGCGCGCTAACCGGCGCGGCCTGCTCAGCGACGAGGGCCTGGCCGCCGTGGTCGCCGGGCTCGAGGTGATCGCCGGGCACGAGATCGTCCGGGATGGCGCGCCGTGACGTGGAACCGCTCGGCCATAGCCGCCGCGCTGCCGGTCGCCGCGGTGGCCGTCATCGCCGGCGTCGTGTCCTACTCCCACATCGAGGCCCTCGGCCTGGCAACGGGCCAGTCCATCACCGACGCCAGGTTGCTGCCGCTGGCCGTCGATGGGTTGATCGTGGCCGGGTCGGTCATCCTGCTGGCCGGGTCCTGGCTCGGGTGGATCGGCGTCGCCATCGGCGTCGCCGGGACGCTGTACGCCAACGTCATGTCCGGGCTGCCCCGCGGCCCGCTCGCGGCCACCGTCGCGGCCTGGCCAGCGCTGGCGTTCACCGTGGCCTCGTTCATGCTCGAGTGCTGGCTGAAATCACAAGTCACCGCACCCGGCGCCGTACCCGCCGTACCCGGCGAGCTGAACGGTCACGCGCACGCCGCGGCCGAGCTGTTCGCCGCCGAGCTCGAGGCCGGGCGGGTGCCCGGCATCCGAACTATCCGCTCCGGGCTGCACGTCGGCCAGGACAAGGCCAGCGAGGTACAGGCGTACCTGCGCGGGCTCGCACGTACCCAATAGCACCCGGCCCGGGTGCACCCGCCGGACAAGCAGGCACCCGGGCCGGGTTCCCCATCGAGATGGAGGAATCCAGAATGACATCCGAACCGACCCAGCCGCCCCCCGATGGCGGAACTGTCGTACCGCTGCGCGCGGTCGACGCGCACACCGAGGTCCGCCTCGACGAGGACCGCCCGCCCGGTGCCGCGTTCGTCGACTTGTCCAGCGGCGAGGCGCAGCGGCGCCCGCTGATCCCCGAGCACTGGCGTACCCGGGCCGCGGCCAGGACTCATATCCGCCTCGCGGTGGCCAGGCATGGCCACCGGGCCGCGTATCACGGCCTGCGGTCGCCGTTCTACTTCATCCGCTCCCTCGGCTTTGCCGCGTGGGGCATCGTCGTCACCGTCAAGCGCCTGATCGCGTGGTGGCACACCCCGGGTACGACCCGGCTCGAATGGGAGGCCGCGGCGAACGGGCTGTTGTCCGATCACCTGCGGCTGCACCGGGCGGGCAAGGAAACGCGCCGGGCGCGCGGCACCATCCTGGCGCTGTGCCTGGCCGGGCTCGCCGCCGTGGGCGTGGCCATGGCGCGGTACGCGCCGCCGTGGGCGTGGGTGCCGCTCGGCCTGGTGCTGTTCGTCGCGTTCGCACTCGCCGGGCGCCCGCAGGGCAAGACGATCACGACGCGGGCCGAGCTGCCCGCCCAAGTGCAGCCGCCGACTCAGGATGTCATCATCAGGGCGCTCGGGTCGCTGGGCATCGCTGAGATCAACCGGGCGATCACTGCGGGCACATTCCCGCCGCTGCCCGCCCCGGTCCGCGAGGACGGGCCCGGCTGGCGGGCCGAGGTCGACCTGCCCTATGGCGTCACGGCCAGCATGGTCATCGACCGGCGCGAGCAGCTCGCCTCCGGGCTGCGCCGCCCCCTCGGCGCCGTGTGGCCCGAGCCGGTCAGCCACGAGCACCCGGGCCGCCTGGACTTGTGGGTCGGCCGCGCGGACGTCTCCCGGGCCCGCCCGCCCGTGTGGCCGCTGCTGCGCAACGGGACCGCCGACGTGTTCGGCGAGCTGCCGTTCGGCACCGACGTCCGCGGCCGGGTGGTCAAGGTGCCGATGGCGTATCACAACTGGCTGATCGGCTCCATTCCGCGGCAGGGCAAGACGGCCAGCGTGCGGGTGCTGTCCTGCGGCGTGGCCCTGGACCCGCTCGCCGAGCCGTGGATCCACGAGCTCAAGGGCTCCGGCGACCTGGACCCGCTCGAGCAGGTCTCGCACCGGTTCACCTCCGGCATCCACGACGAGGCGATCGCCTACGCGGCCGAGTCGCTGAAATTGCTCAAGGCCGAGATCAGCCGGCGGACCGAGCGGCTCAAGGCCCTGGACCGGGCCATATGCCCGGACAAGCGGGTGACGCGGGACATCGCCGCCAGGCGCAGCCTGCGGCTGTGGCCGATCGTGTGCATCGTCGACGAGGCGCAGAACCTCTTTGCTCACGAGAAGTACGGCAGGCAGGCCGGGGATGATGCCACGTTCATCATCAAGATCGGCCCGGCGTTCGGCGTGATCCTGATCCTGGCCACCCAGCGGCCCGACGCCAAGTCCCTGCCGACCGGCGTGTCCGCGAACGTGTCGCTGCGGTTCTGCCTGAAGGTCATGGGCCAGCTGGAAAATGACATGATCCTCGGCACGTCGGCGTACAAGAACGGGATCCGGGCCACCACGTTCCGGCCCGAGGTCGACGCCGGGCTCGGCTACCTGGCGGGCGCCTCGGCCGCGCCGCAGGTCGCCCGGACCTACTACCTGGACATGGCCGCCACTGAGAAGGCCGCGGCACGGGCCCGGGCGCTGCGCGAGCACGCGGGCACGCTGTCCGGTGTGGCGCTCGGGCAGGACGACAGCACGCCGCAGCGCGACGTCCTCGCCGACGCCGCCGAGGCCTTCGGCGCCGCCACCGGGCTGCACTGGCAGGCGCTCGCCGACCGGCTCGCCGAGCGGTTCCCCGAGCGGTGGGCCGAGGCAACCGGCGACGCGGTGCGGGCCGAGCTCGGCACCCGCGGCGTGCCGTCCGTGGTGGTGGTGATGGACGGCCAGCGGGCCCGCGGCTGCCGCGCTGCCGACGTGGACAAGGCGGCAGGCCGGTGAGGACCCGTCGCCGGATGCACAGTTCTGTGCACGCCGCTGACCTGCGGCAAGACAAGCGGCCGTTACCGCCGTTACCGGCCCGCCCGCTCTGAACTGCGGTAACACCAGTAACGGCACCGGACCCGGAATCGCGGAGGCAACGACGCCATGCGGCTCGCGCCGAGCACTGAGCGGAAGCACCGTTACGAGGCATGCACCGACGAGGACTGCGAGCTGCCCTACTGCCGCATCTACAAAGAGGGCTACGAGGCCGGGCTCGCCGCCGGGTACGGCGCGGGCTACGCGGCCGGGCGCGCTGACGGCTATGCGGAGGGATACGCGGACGGTGCCGCTGACGCCGGGAGGTGACCGGCCATGGCCGCCCACTTCCTGATCGCCTTCGCGATTGCCGTCGTCTGGATCCTGTCGCTGGTCGTGCACCCGTTCGGCCGTTGCTGGCTGTGCGCCGGGCGGGGCAACATCCGGCGCAAGCGCAAGCGCCGGGCGCCGAAGTGCCTGCTGTGCAAGGGCGTCGGCCGCCGCCAGCGGTTCGGCTCGCGCACAGTGCACCGGATCCGCCGTCAGGTCCTCACGTACTGGCGAGGCCCGCGATGAGGGGCACCTGGCGGACGACGGCCGGCATCGGCATAGTGCCGTGCCTCATCGTCATGTTCGCCGCAGGCGCCGGGGTCGAGACCGCCCAGTGGTTGCTGGCCCGGTTCTGGTGGGTCTTCGGCACGCTGGCTGCCTGCGGCGCCCTGGCGTCCTGGGCGGCGCTGCGGCTCTCCCGGTACAACGACCGGCATGCCGCCGCAGTATGGGCACGCTCAGATCGCCTAGAACGGCCGATCACGCTCACGGCCATGGTTCAGCCACCCCCCGAACCGCGCCCGCAATTGTCGGAACCCTCCAAACCGGCGATCCACCACTGCCACGGCCCGGAGTTCCACATCCACGGCGCGGACGGCCAGGACGCCGCCGCCCGGCTCATCCGCAAGGCACTCACCGAGGAGAACCAGCCTTAGCCGCAGTCATGCCCGTGCTGAGGCTTACAACGGGTGCAGGCCCTCTTTCGGAGATTTATCCGTCATTCCCTTTTAGGGAGCTTGCCCAGCTTCACGTTCAGGGCGGCATCATCTTTGACGCCTTCGGCGTCCTTGCCTGTCTCGTCGAGATCCTGGACCTCCTCGGGCTCCTGGTCAGCCGGTGTCGCGTCGCTCGGCTCGGTCACGACTGCCTCCAAGGCTGGGATTGATCCTGCATCACGGCCAGTCTGGCACCGCCCCGCCGCGGCCCGCATCGGGAGAACGCCCCCTATTGGGCAGCGCGGCTACCCATCTTGGGCCTGCACCGGGTCGAGCTGCAGCCGCCTGAGCAGCTCGCCGCCATCATGAACGCCCATAAGGGCATCCCAACCGCCCGCGAGGGGCGTCATTCCAGCACGTCACAGAGGGGTTGCACGGTAAGTTGCCGGTCATGACCGTTAGGGGAGGGGCAGACCATGACCGGAAAGCAGGCTGCGGGCCTGGTCGCGTGCATAGCGGGCGCCGCGCTTCTCACCGGCTGCGGAATCACCGGCG
>Ga0187783_10003037_pt1 | contig 12405 bp, 6 predicted proteins | sample 1015_SJ02_MP02_2_FD_132471 | JGI IMG/M metagenome (GOLD analysis project Ga0187783, IMG submission 132471) | Tropical peat soil microbial communities from peatlands in Department of Meta, Colombia - 1015_SJ02_MP02_20_MG | ecosystem: Environmental > Terrestrial > Soil > Wetlands > Peat | place... | reverse complement strand
CGAAAGCGGGGGTGATCGCATTGACGAGGGAGATTGCGGTTGAGTACGCGCCGCAGCACATCCGGGCGAATGCAATCCTTCCCGGCATGATGAATACCCCCATGGTCATCGCGGCGCTGACTGAGGCATATGGAGGTGACGTCGCGAAAATGACCAGGAAGCGCGATGGTTTGTGTCCTACCGGGAAACAGGGGGACAGTTGGGATATCGCCTATCTGGCACTTTTTCTAGCCTCCGACGAGGCGAAATACATTACGGGTACAAGCGTAATCGTCGATGGCGCCCAAACCTGCAGGATTTGAGGAGACGGAGTCAGAGGAATGAACGCGGCGAGGGTCCTGACAACCATTGACACGCATACTTCTGGTGGGCCTACCCGAACAGTGATCGCAGGAGTCCCATTACTGCCGGGCAACAGTGTTGCGGAAAAGATGGAGTACTTTCGGACTCACTTCGACTCGCTGCGCAAGTTGTTAATGCTCGAACCGCGCGGACACAAGGACATGTCGGGTGCGGTCCTCACATCGCCAGCCAACCCTGAGGCAGTGACCGGAGCCTTTTTTCTAACGAGCGCTGGGTACCTGCGCGCCTGCGTGCACAGTTCCATCGGACTCATTACCGCCGGGCTCGAAACGGGGTTCATTTGTCACGATGTGCAGGGCGAAGTGGCCTCGATCAAACTGGAAGTCCCTGCCGGCATCGTGTCGGCCACGCCGCGCTATCAGGGGAACAAGCTGAATTCTGTGGCGATTCGCATGCCGCCCGCGTTTTTGTGCGGTGCCCAGGAAAAACTTCAACTGGATTCCGCAAGACTACTGCCTGTAGCTCTTGCTTTTAGTGGTGTTTTTTTGGTTCTTGTGAATGCAAAAGATCTCTCCTTGCCCGACTGCTTTATCCTTCCGCAAAACTGGAAAAAACTTGCCGAACTGGGAGTGGAGATCCTATCCGCAGCCAATCGCCAATTCAAAATGAGCCATCCCGAGTACCCCTCAATCAATTCTTTTGAATTGGCAATGATCTACGAAGATCTTGGCAATCGCCACACAAGAGACATAGTCGTCGGGCGTACGGGAAGCATCGACCGCTCGCCCTGCGGAGCGGCTACTGGCGCAATGATGACCCAACTCTTTCTGCAAGGGAACTTGCAGGCAGGTGAAGATTTCGTCGTGGAGAGTTTTCTCGGCACAAGATTCACTGGGAGAATCGTTAGCCCAGCCAAGGTCGGATCGTTCGCAGGCGCGGTGCCTGAAATCGAGGGCACCGCTTATGTGACCGGCATGCATCAGTTCCTGCTCGACGGCGAGGATCCACTGCCCGAGGGTCTGATCTTCTGAATGGACACGACTCGGTGTTGGATCGCATCCATTGGGCCGCAAGCCGGCTTTCAGTCGCGAGGGAATCTGCAATCCTTCTGAATGTTGCATTCGGAAGCGTAATATTTATGCACATGCTCACAGGTTTACAGCCTCATCGGGAAGTCCACTTTGATCCACATTCAGCCGCTTACCGACCTGGAAGCCCTCGATGAGGCGGTCACGCTTCAGCGAACGATCTGGGGCTATACCGATATCGATCTCGAGTCGCGCGCCCTACTGGTGATCGCGAATCGCTTCGTCGGCCAGCTCCTGGGCGCTTTCAATGACGGCAGGCTGATCGGCATTGCTCTCGCCTTTTTCACCGCCTCAGAAAACGAACTGCGCCTGCACTCTCATCGCGTCGGTGTTCTGCAGGAGTATCAGAACCAGGGCATTGGCAGAATGCTCAAACTGGCTCAGCGGGCAGACGCTCTCCGGCGCGGCATCCAAGTCATCCAGTGGACCTTCGATCCATTGCAGAGGCGCAACGCTTATTTCAACATCGAGAAGCTCGGCGGTTTGGCGCGCCGCTACATTCCCAACCTATATGGAATTACCAGCAGTCCTTTGCATGGCGGATTGCCCACCGATCGTCTTCTTATCGAGTGGGAGCTCGAGAGCTCTCGCGTTCTTGAAGTTCTGGGCGACAAAAAGCCGGCTCCTTCGAGCGACGCCATTCGTATTTCAGTGCCGGACCTCTCCGAGAGCAAAAACCCCGAGTTGCAGTTGGAACTCAGAAATCAGCTCGTTGAAAAGCTGGATTCCGGTTACGCAGTCACGGGGTTTGAGAGGTTTCCTGACCGCGCATTTTACGTGCTGGAGAAATCATGAAGATCGAAAGGATCGAGTTGCGCGAAATCTCCATGCAACTGAAGCAGCCGTTTGAGACGAGCTTCGGCGTGACTCACCATCGACGGATTGTGCTGGTCGAATTGAGTGCAGATGGTATCTCCGGCTGGGGTGAAGTTACGGCAGGCGAAGGCCCTTATTACAACTCGGAAACCACAGATACGGCATGGCACATCATCTGCGACTTTTTGGCGCCGGCCATCGTCGGGAAAAAATTTAACAGCGCAGAAGCGCTCGGCGCCGCCATGACTCCTTTGCGCGGCCACGAAATGGCCAAGGCGGCGCTTGAAACTGCTGCATGGGACGTTGAAGCACGCTCTCGCAACATCTCCCTCCGGACATTGCTGGGAGGAACGCTCGAAGACCTGCCAAGCGGCGTATCGCTCGGCATTTACAACGATACTGGCCTCCTTTTGGATCGTATTGCGCTTGAACTCGCTGCCGGCTATCGCCGCATCAAACTCAAGATCAAGCCGGGGCACGATGTCAATGTCGTAAAAGCCGTGCGCGACGCATATCCCAATATCGCACTGACCGTCGATGCAAATTCAGCCTATACGCTGCGAGACGTGGCCACACTGATCGAGCTCGACGAGTTTGGCCTGGAGTATATTGAGCAGCCTCTGGGTTGGAATGAGATTTATCAGCATGCCGAACTGCAGAGCCGCTTGCGGACGCCCATTTGCCTCGACGAGTGCATCCATAGCCTCGACAACGCGCGCGCTGCCGTTGAGCTGCGAGCCTGCGGCGTCATCAACCTCAAACTTGGACGCGTGTCGGGCCACTCGGAGGCGCGAAAGATCCAGGAGTATTGCAAGCATAATGGCGTTCCCGTTTGGTGCGGCGGGATGCTCGAATCCGGGATCGGCCGCGCCCACAACATTGCCATGTCATCTTTGCCGGGGTTCGTTATGCCTGGTGACGTATCGGCCAGCGCGCGTTATTGGGACGAAGACATCATCGAACCGGAAGTTATCGTGACATCGCAGGGAACGATCTCCGTTCCTAAAGGTCCGGGCATCGGCTTTGAGGCAAAGCGGGAATTGATCGAGAAGTTGACAGTAAGATCGCAGGAATTCGTGGATGACTAAATTTGTCCGTGCGGCGTTATGGTCGCAATCAACGCGGCGTCGCGGCGCGTCGCGAGCACAAGTCGCTCGCGTGACGCATCGATCGGCGCCGGAAACGCTTTGCTCTTCGCTTCTGTCCCTACCCGGCTCTATCGCAGCCGAATGCACTGTTGCTCTCGGAACACCGCAATGCTTGCCGTTCAGGCAGTTTCGGTCTGCGAAGCCCTCCGACCTGATAGAATCGAAGTTTTCAGCCAGGCTGTCTGCCGCCGCGCGGCGCGAATCTTCGGCGACAGATATGGTCATTCAATCTAGGAGTCGCGGCAATCGATGACCAGGAAGCTCGAAAAGTCGGTTCACCCGATCCCCATCCAAAGGCGCATTAATGAATTGAGTTCCGGGCGCCGTGAGACCCTGCGCCAGGTTCTCGAGAACCCCAGGGAATTCGTGCTGCCGAGCGTGCGCGCGGCCGCGGCCCGCTTGAGCATCGATCCCGCAACGTTGGTTCGCACGGTTCAGCGGCTTGGATTCGACAGTTATCGCGCCTTTCAGAATTACCTTCACGATCTTTCCATCGCCAATGCGACGTCGCTCGACGGCATGCAGAACAATGGCCGCAAAGATTCAACCGAAGAAGACCCGCTCCGCATCACGCTGGAACAGGATGTCAAGAATCTCAACGAGTTCTACAACAGCATCGATATGCAGCGCTTCCATGCTCTCGCCCGCAGGATTCACTCTGCTCGCCGGGTACTTATCCTTGGTGGCGATCTTGCCGAAAACCTGGCCCATTACTTCGAGCACCATCTGACGCTGATTGGTTTGCCGGTCCTTGCCGCCACTTCCGTAGGCCGAACTCTTCACATATCGCGCAGCTTTGGCAAGGGCGATCTGGTCGTTGCCATCAGCTTCCGCAAAGGTCTTCGGCAGACCGTCGAGGGACTGCAGCGCGCACGCGCCAATGGAGCTTATTGCGTGGGGATTACGGGCACGCATGTTTCCCCCATCGCCCGTTTTACCAACGAATATTTTGTGGCTTCGGTTGAAAGTCGCTCATTTATCGATTCCTACGTTGCGCCCATCGCTCTGGTGAATCTCATTCTGGTTGCGTGCGGCAATTACAAACGCAAAGATACGCTACGCATGCTCGCCGCCGCTGCCAACGAGCAGAAACACGGATTTCGCTGGTTCGACGCCGAGTAGGTTTCCTCCGCTGGAAGAATTCGTTGATCTTACTGCGGATCCATTAGACTCACTCCCATAACGCCGATGACGACCTCCTGCGATAAGGTCTCGAGCGTGATGTCTGCGAGTTCAGCCTGCGGGCGCAGCTTCCAGGAGAGCAGGATCGCCCGGCAGTTCGCGCCCAATTGAACGATGAGCGGCGGAATTTTAGGCAGAGCGAAAGCGTCGCGCTCATAATTGTAATCGCGTTTACCCAGCGGGCACAGAGTCCAAAAGTTTTCCGGCGGGACAAGCGGCAAGCGCTCAACCGCGCCATCGGCGTACCTGAAGCGCAGCTCCGCATTCGCGATCTTGGTCTGCATGGGGTTGGTGGTTCCTGCAACGAGCAGCCAGACGGCCTCGCTCTTCCGTCTGACAGGAATCGTGACCGATCGCGGCCAGTTATCCCAGAGCGAAGTGAACGCGACGTTTCGCTCCATCGCGAAGCGGGTGAAGGGCACACGTTGCGGAGTGAATATCCGGCCTTCAGCATCGAGCAACTTTGAGATGTTTCCCAACTCGATCTCCGGCGGTTTCATATCCCAGAGCGGGAAGGTCCACGGTGAATATCCATCCACACCAATGCATGCGGCAACGGTCTTCGGGCGCGGCGACAGATACTTCTGCTTGTAAATCGCGCGGATGTCGCCGTTGTAGTGTGGGCTCGGGTCGAGGCACTTCCACCTGGCGTTCGGGCTCGGCTCGCGCGGCGAGCGGGCCAATGCCTCCGCTTCGCCCTGTGAGTCGGCAACTGCCAGTTTGAATACCTGCCAGTACTGCAGCTCTCCATCGCGTACCTTTGCCAGCACCAAATGGTGGCCGGGCTTCGCCAGTCGCGCCTCGATCGCCTGCAAATTGTTCTGCGGCGCAAGCAAAGCGCCGTGAAGATCGTTAACTTCCTCGATGGCGCCGCGTTGCACTTCAAGCTTCACGGGATCGCCGAGGTCCCCGGCAATGGCGACAGGTCCAATGAGCTGCAGGCGCTGGGAAAGCTCCACTACCAGCCGGGCATCTTGCGTCCGGCGGGATTTCACGCGCACGAGCGGCAGATTGAATCCGGCGCTTGCCTCCCACGGAACTTCTTTGCCATCGAGGGCGACGCGTCGAACCGCCGCCGCCCGCACAGGCAGCAGGAACTCCACCTCCGCGGCGCGCTCTATGTGGAGATCGTACCGGTCGTTGTCACCGTCCCGTTTGTAAGCCAGCGAGAAGTCCGGAGTACGGACGGAGGCGTTCGGCCAGTCTGCAGGCAAGCCGGGACGCACACGGACCACCCCATTGGGATAATCGGGTGAGAAGCCGAACAAGCCCTCAACCACAACGCGGCAAAACATGCTCAACACATCGGTGAAGTCTGTTCCGCCCTCGGCCTGACCCTGGTTGCCAGGAACCACGCCCGCAAAGGCTGACGTCAGAGCCGTGCCCTTGAGAATCTCCCAGCCTTCCTCAGCGAGACCCGCCTGAAAATAAGCCATCGCCAGGTGGTAATTATCGCCATAGTAGAGCTCGCGCACCGACCAGTGAGAAGGAACCCAGTTACTCGACCAAACCAGACGGCCGCCGAATTTCGGCCGGACATTCTCGAAACCCCATTCGGTGGAATAGAGCGCCTGGAGTGAATCCTCCGGCGAAGTCAGGCCGGCGTCAATGGGCAGGAACTGGCTGTAGAGCCAGCCATCCTCATGCACGCGCTGGTGGCCGCCCTGCTCGACATAGACGCCAAAGTGTCCTTTGCCTATGACCCAGAGCTTTTCAAGCAGAGCCTGCCGAATTTGCGCCGCCTCTTGCGAGTGACGTTCGGCCGCGGCGGAGTCGCCGACCCGAAGAGCCATTTCCGCCAGGGCCCGATGCGTGGTATACGCGTAAGCGGACTCCTCCGCGCTTCCGCCGCCGTTGTACCAAACGCTGTCGGTGGGCCATGTGTTGATGTAACTCGAGTAGAGTCCGTCGCCATCCGGGTCGAAGCAGTCCTTCATCCACTCTGCATGCAGTTCCAGAGCCCCCCGCAATATGTTTTCCAACTCGGGATCGCCAGTCCAGCGCCACGTATGTGCAAGCTGGTCAAAGAACACCGACTGAAAGTCATAACGCGGGAAGTCCTTCGTGATCTTCCCCTTGCCGTAATACCGCGAATTCTCCGACTGGACGGTCAGTTGGAGGCTGGGATCGAGCTCTGCTTCAACTTTGGTCGAATCTTTCACCTGCGAGGCAATGTAGTACTTCGCTTGTGCCAGCACACGATCATGCCAACCGAACGCCGTCGGCCCGTAAAGTGTTCGAAAGCCGGGATAAGGTATGTTCCATGCCATGCAACCGCCCTGGTACACCGGCGGATAGAACGCGGCGTCGAGGGCATGATTGGCGGCATTCACCGCGGCGTCCAGGCATGACTCCGGAGTATTCACAACCACGCGCCGGCCGATCTCCTCCGCATAACTCAGGCCGTCGTCAAAAGCTCTGCCCGGCGCCAGGAGTTGTTGGCTGATCGGTGCATTCGCATCTTCGAGCGACTGGAACGCCCACACGATTTCAGACTGCGCCGCGTTCAGTGGAACCGATCCCGCAACCATCGGCAGATCCTTCGCCCTGCTGGCTGCAAAGGCAAGAGGATCGGCGAAGGCCAAGCCATCGGCAACAGCTATCGACCCCGATGGGTTCGCTTCTCCCACAACCACCTTGCCGCCGCCTGGGGGCTCAAGTTCGAATCGATCGCCAACTACTCGAATCCGATTGTCGCGGCACTTTGCGGTTTCGACTCCCCGGCCCAACACGGTCGACAGCGTGGTTCTCCAGGCCTCAAATTGAGGTTGCAGCACGGGATCGAACGCCCACATCGCTCTGCGCTCCGCGTGCGCACCGCCAAAGGCCCAGATCACGCGGTCATTCTCCGCGGCGCCTTCCACACGCAGCTTCACCGAAAACCCTACTTCTGCCTGCATCGGCACCACATCCAACACAGCGGCGACGCCTGGCATTGAGGAGTCTTTCAGCCGCCAAATGATGTGTCCGCAACGATATTCCAGCGTCACATCGTTGTAATCGTGAAACCACGCGGCATGGCCGTTGTGCGCCAGCGCAACCGAAAATGTGCCATAAACGTGGCCGCCCTCGATAAAGCGCAGGACGGGACGGTCTCCGCCGAGTACTGCTGCATCGAAGTGGGGACAATAGAGCGGACGGTTGTTATAAAACGCGCCGTTTCTGCCGACGATGGCCCCATCGCGCGCGACATACCGCAACACCTGCGGATTGTGGAGATTGCCCAGAGCAGGATCAAAGGACTGCTGGAAGTACTGCGCGTGCGCCGCTGCTTCATACATCGAGCAAACAACGGGGATGGAAGCGCCGCCTGCCAGCATGGCGCCAGCCCCAACACTCTTTAAGAATTCACGGCGTTTCATGAGGTTCTTCTCCAATAGGTCGTAACGTTGATTTACAAGCCTTTGGATAAGTAGTAACTCGCGCCTTCAGGCGTCTTCACCGCTGCCCTCGCAAGCTCGCGTGTTCTCCTGACATCCGCTTCGAGGCTGGCGATAGGATGCGATTACGCCTAGTTTTCTGCCTTGAGATCTTGCGCCTCTAGTTCCTCTGTGAGGTCCAGCCTTTCTTTCCATGGATCGGTTTTCGCAGTGGGACGATTCTCCGTAAAATCCATCAGCATATCCGTGCTTGCGGCATAGCTCGGCCAGTCCGGCAGCCCGGCGCCGTTCGGATTTCCAGTCTTTGCAAAATTTGCCCAATACGTGCTCATCGCGCGCGCCATCTTCTCGTCTTCCGCAGTCAGCTTCAGGCCCGCAATGAACCATGTCTTCGAATCAAAAACAAACGGAGTCTCACCGCCGTGGGGCGCGCCCGGCAACATCGTCCGCGCGGCGTCCGGAACATAGCTGAACCGGTACTCCCAAACCGGGTCGCCTTGAGACGAAAGTGTTTGCGCCACAAAGCGCTCGGGTCCGACGAAAAGGGCGTCTGCGCCCACCGCATTTCTCAGAAGAGGAAAACTCCCCGAGTTCGCAGCGTCGTAGGCCTTCTCCGCAGCCTTTGCATTGTTCCCGAAAGAAGCAAACAGCTCTTTCTCACTGGTTGCGCGAGAGACGCTGGCATCCCCGTTGTTCGCACCGAGAACCATGGGCACATGCTGATATTTGCCTTGCCGATAGAGGACCGGAGGCTGGCCGACAACAAGCTTTCCGTCGATCATGGGGCCGGCGTAGGTCGAATTGGCAGCGTCAATGTTGGTCGCGGTCAGGCCGTCGAGGACGGCATCCGGTGGAAGTGCGCGCAATTTATCGAGAGCCGCGTGATCGACACCGTCAATCCCCTTGCTCTTCGCGAAATTGACGCCCATCTGTTCTGCGGAGAGTCGCCCGTTCATCCCCGCGCGCAGCCCGGTGCAGTTGTGCATAAACCCGCCGCCGCCCGATTCAACCATGGCGCGCTGAAAAAGCCCCTTGGCCAGTGGTGAAGTCATCAGCATGTGAACGGCGAACCCTCCGGCAGACTGGCCGATGATGGTGACTTGATGAGGATTGCCGCCGAACGCGGCGATATTGCGCTGCACCCACTTCAGTGCGGCAATCAGGTCCATATAGCCGTAGTTCCCCAGCAGTCCGTTCTTGCCTTCCTGCGTTAAGGCAGGAAAGCCAAAATATCCGAACCGTCCAAGCCGGTAATTAAAACTGACAAAGACAATTCCCTTGCGCGCAAACTCGCTTCCATCGAATGCGGGCAGCGAGCTTCCACCAACGACCCAGGCGCCGCCATAGATCCACACCATCACGGGAAGGTTCGGGCCGTGTTGCTCAGGAGCCCAGACATTTGCATAGAGACAATCTTCAGAGGGTGAATTGGAGAATATTGAAGGGAGCTGCATGCAGTCGTGGCCAAATTCTGTGGCTTTGCGAATGCCGCTCCATTTGGCCGCCGGCTGCGGAGGACGCCACCGTAAATTGCCCACCGGAGGAGCAGCAAAGGGAATGCCCTTGAAAGAGATCACTCCCGCATCAACAGACCCCTGAATTCGGCCAGTATGGATCGAGACAATGTCAGACTTGGAATCCTTCGCATCGGCCATCGCGGCCGTAGAGAACAGGATCTGTGACGCCACAGCGGCAAGAGAACAGAGGATCCAGCCAAGAGGGGATGGGTGAAGTCTGAAATGCATAGAGTGTCCCCGTCAGTCGTAATTTTCCGCCGGCATCGTTCCAGCTCTTAGGTTGAAGTGTCGCGGGGCTAAGGATTGTTCCTCGGCTCGGAAAAACGGAAAACCACAGCTTCCGCTCTGAGATCCTCGCAACCTTTGTTGATATCATGGGGCGGCGTAGGCGAACTATAACACCTTTTTAGTGTGCCGTCGACAGATTGTGCCTTGTTGACGGGGGAAAACCCAAATGTGCGATTTGGCGTTCACGTCAACGATCGTTTCATCTACACTTCTGTTGGCGGCACAGAGCTCTGAGAAATGAAACCCGAAAGATACATCGGGAGAAGCGGAGACGGACGGGAGGCGGTCAGAGTGCACGACGACAATCAACCAGGTGAAATCACACGGCGTGACCTTTTGGCTCGTGGGGCGGCCACAGGATTGGCCCTGAGTGTCATGCCTGCCTGGGCACTCCGGAACCCGCAAGCCGCCAATGAGGAAAACCTCGTTCCGCTGGAGAAGGATTTTCTTGCGCCGCCTGATGCTGCCAAGCCGTGGGCTTATTGGTGGTGGCTTGATGGCGCCAGCAGTAAGGAAGGCATCACAAGAGATCTTGAAGCGATGAAGGCGCAGGGAATTTCAGGGGTTCTCCTGTTCGATGCGGGCAGCGGCGGTCCCCCGGCGCCAACGGGCAACCCATTCATGAGCGATCCATGGAGGGAGAATTTCCGCCACGCCGTTCGGGAAGCTGCTCGCCTGAAGATTGAGATGGGAGTCAATCTCTGCAGTGGATGGAACGCGGGGGGCCCGTGGGTGAGCCGGGACGACGCGATCAAGGAACTGGTGTTGACTGAGACAGTCGTCGAAGGGCCGAAGGAATGGGACGCCACACTGCCTCAACCCAGGCTGAAAGAGGTCTACGGCGTCATGGGTTCGACGAGGCCCGCGGAGGGTCAGGACTGGTATCGCGATATCGCAGTACTTGCGTGCCGGACAGACCGGGGCAGAATTTGGAATGCACAGGAGGCCCTAGATTTAACCGACAGATTTCGGGATGGAAAACTGAAATGGGATGTACCAGAAGGCACTTGGACAATCCTGCGCTTTGGGTTCACCCTGGCGGAAGTGCGCGTCAGTGACCCATCCGCTCCCGTGGCGCCTTCCTGGGAGATTGATCCCCTAAGTTCAGCGGCAATGAATCGTCATTTCGCAGCAACCGGCGCGCGGCTCATCGAAGATGCAGGGCCATTGGCAGGACGCACATTGAAGTACACACATATCGATAGCTGGGAGATTGGCAGTCCCTCGTGGACGGCGAGCTTCATCGAGGATTTCCGCACGCGCCGAGGATACGATCCCACACCCTACCTTCCGGCATTAGCTGGCAAGACTGTAATCAGTAAGGAAGTGACAGAGCGTTTCCAGTGGGATTATCGGCGTACGCTTGCGGACCTCGTAGCAGAGAACTACTATGGCCGCCTCAGTAATCTGTCGCACGAGCGCGGCCTTGGGACACATCCTGAATCGGGCGGCCCTTTTTACACGCACGACATCGACGGCCTTGAATGCGAAGGGACGAATGACATTCCCATGGCGGAGTTTTGGGCCTCGAGATTCCCGCATCCCTTTCCAACAGGATTTGACGAAGGAGTCTCATCCAGCTTCTTTCGCAGCACTGAATCTGACTTTCCGCCGTGCAACTATGGCTCCGTGCGCCAGGCTGCAACCGCAGCGCACATTTATGGCAAACCAATCTGCCAGGCCGAAGCGTTTACCTGTTTCAATGACGACTGGACCGAGGACCCTTACTTTCTGAAATCATACGGAGACAGAGCATTTTGCGCTGGGATGAACCGAAACGTTCTCTGCTTTTACGTTCATCAGCCCGATTTGAATGCGAAGCCCGGATTTCAGTGGGTGCACACCGGCACTCACTTCGACCGGAACATTACCTGGTGGGAGAAGAGTCACGCGTGGTTCACGTATCTGGCGCGATGTCAACATATGCTTCAGCGGGGCAAGTTCGCGGCCGACATTCTCTACTTCAGCGGTGAGGCAATTCCCAACTTTGTGTTGATCGACCGCAAGCCTCTTCCTGGATATGACTTCGATACGATCAACGCGCAAGCATTGCTGACGCGCGCAACGGTGAAGGATGGCCGAATCATCTTGGCGGATGGCATGAGCTATCGCTTTCTGGTCATACCCGATGATGTTGGGCTATCGATGACGCCGGCCGTCGTGACGAAATTCAGGGAGTTGGTGGAGGGCGGGGCAACGCTCATCGGATCACGTCCGCGAAATGCCCCGGGGCTGACGGACTATCCGCGCTGCGATGAACAAGTAAAGCAGCAGGCGGACGCGCTTTGGGGAACTGACACCGCAGCATCGGGGATCCGTGCAGTCGGTAACGGTAGAGTGATTTGGGGAAAGACGCTTGAGGAAGTCATCCATGCCGACCAACTCCTGCCCGATGTTGAAATGAGAGGGCTGCCGAACGATGTCGAATTGGACTGGATCCACCGCCGTTCCGACTCAGAGGACATGTATTTCATAGCGAACCTGAGCGACCGGCAAGCGAGCCTTGAAATCGCCTTCCGCGTTGAACGAAGGGCGCCCGAGCTGTGGGATGCCGCTACAGGCTCGATGCGGAAGCTCGAGGAATTTCGCGAAGAGAATGGGCGGACGATAATGCCCATGGAATTCGACAGGCGCCAGAGCTTCTTTGTGGTTTTCCGGCGGGCTTCCTACGGGGTGCAGTCTG
>Ga0187783_10003036_pt1 | contig 12407 bp, 9 predicted proteins | sample 1015_SJ02_MP02_2_FD_132471 | JGI IMG/M metagenome (GOLD analysis project Ga0187783, IMG submission 132471) | Tropical peat soil microbial communities from peatlands in Department of Meta, Colombia - 1015_SJ02_MP02_20_MG | ecosystem: Environmental > Terrestrial > Soil > Wetlands > Peat | place... | reverse complement strand
GGTGTCGGACGGGTAGTCGATAGCCGCAGTTTTCTGCGCGAGCTGGCAAGATCGAATGCTATTGCTCCAGAGCTGCGACAAAAGTTGACTTCGAACGGGAACAATCTTTTGCCAGAGGTCGTGCTCAACGTCGTTTTGCAGGGCACTGGAATTCAGGTAGCCGTTACCTCCATGATGAACGTGAGTCATTTGCAGGCGAATGTGAAAGCCATTTCCCACTGCCGCTTTACCACCGAAGAGCTATCCTGGATCCGGCAGAATCTGCCGCCAGCGATGAATGCTTTCACCCCAGCAGCGGTATCGAGTGTTGTTTCCTAGAATGTATGCAGGTTGATTTGGACGCAAAACCGGAGCAATTCCGGTTTGAAAGTACGATTTGCATTATCGGGGCCGGAATCGCGGGTCTAATGCTCGCCCGAGATCTGGCGAGGCGTGGAATCGATGTACATCTTCTCGAAGCTGGCGGTCGCACGCTCGAATCCCGAAGCCAAGAGATGTATGCCGTTGAGATGGAGGGAAGGCCTCACGATGGGGCTACGGCAGGACGATTCCGGGTGTTTGGCGGGTCCTCGACACGCTGGGGAGGACAACTTCTTTCCTACCCTTCTGATATTTTTCGTCCGCCTGCCGGGGTGCCTTCCTTGGGGTGGCCTCTTTCGAGCGCGGATCTCGAACCTTATTACGCAGAGATCCACGACGTCATGCATGTCACCCGCCGATCTTCTGAGACCGATGTGGGTGAACTACCGCGGGGAGACGCCGACATTAATATACGCTTTTCCAAGTGGGCTCCATTTTCCGCTCGAAACCTGGCGAACACGATTGGGAACGAGTGTCTTACGAGTGATCGGATCACCGTCTTCTTGCACACCAACGTGACTTGCCTCGAGGCCAGCAAAACAACGGGCAGCATCGAACGGGTTATAGCCAAGGATTACTCGCAGAAAACCTACGAGTTTCGGGCCAAGTATTTCGTCGTTTGCACGGGTACGATCGAAAGCTGCCGTCTGCTGCTGGCTTCAAGCACTGCGCTTGAATGTCTAAGTAATGGAGCGGATAATGTGGGCCGCTATTTTCATGATCATGTTAGCGTAGCGGCGGCGACGGTAACTGGAAGTGCAAGGCTCGCATTCACAAAGCTTTTCGCTCCTATCATGATCGACGGAACCCTACACACGCCAAAGCTTGAAGCCTCAGGCGCCTTGCGCAGCAAGCACCAGTTGCCCGCCATCATGGCGCACTTCGCAATTGACGAACCTGAGGGTTCGCCCACAGCGGCGATTCGCAATTTCCTACAATCCATGCAACGCGGGTGCAGCACCAAGGTTTTGCTGAAGGACATGTTGGCTCTTCCCCGCAACTCGCTTGAGATCGCACGCTTATTGTGGTTCGCTCAAGTCCGCAAGCGAAGAGTCATCTCGAAGGATGCGATCGTTACATTACGACTTGATACCGAACAACTGCCGAGAGCCGATAGCCGAATCAGGCTTTCTGCGAAGCCCGACAGGCTGGGTATTCCGCGCACCGTCATCGACTGGCAAATCTCGAAGGCTGAGCATCGCGCGGTTCAGCTCTATGCAAAATGTGTCGATCGCTTTCTCGGTCAACTAGGAATTCACCCCCTCTCGTGGTGTCCTGAGCTTGAGGAGTCTGGCGATTCCTGGTTGAAGCTAACCCACGACACTTACCATCCTATGGGAGGAACGCGCATGGGGACGAGTCCGCGCAACAGTGTCGTAAATCCTGATCTTCAGGTTCACGGAATATCGAATCTCTTCGTTGCCAGCTGTTCCGTCTTTCCCAGCGGAGGTAGTTCCAATCCTACCTTCACCTTGATGGCGCTGACACTTCGCTTAGGGAAACAGCTCCATAGATTGTGCCGCGCGCGCGTCGAGCTGCCGGTCCCCGCCCATCAGGAGGCAGTCGCTCTATAACCCCAGCCTGCGATGAGGCGCGCAGGCTATTAAGATTACTGCAGCCACTCTGATGATTACGCCCAAAACCCGAGTGAACACGAGCTGCCCATGACTCCGGCTGACAACCAGCTCCGCAATAGGCTGTTTCGAGGTTTTGGCGCGACTGCCTTTGGTCCGATTGTAACGGCCATTATTCAGTTGGGTTCGGTACCCGTGTTATTACACCTTTGGGGCACCGCTAAGTATGGAGACTGGCTCTTGCTGTCAGCTCTCCCCAGTTATTTAACCTTAAGCGATTTAGGTCTGGGCGATACCTCTGCCAGCGACATGTCCATGCGCGTGGCGGCTGGGGACCGAGAGGGGGCTTTGCAGGTGTTTCAGAGTTCTTGGGCGCTTGTCACCGGAGTTTCCTTTGTCACATTGCTACTGATTCTGGCATCGGCCTGGTGGCTGCCGTGGCAATTATGGCTCCAATTGTCGACGGTTTCGAACCTATACGCGGCAAAGGTCATGATTGCCCTCGGTGCGTACGTACTGGTTTCTCAGCAGAACGGCATTGCCGAGAGTGGGTACCGATCCGACGGGCACTTTGCCGTCGGAACATTCTGGATGACAATGCTGCGTCTAGCCGAAGCCGTGGTTGCAACTGCCGTTGCGCTGCTGGGTGGGGGTCTGTTGGCCATGGCATTCACCTATCTCATTATCCGGTGCCTAGGATCGATCGCTTATGCACTGCTGCTTCGCCGCCTGAGTCCATGGATTCATTACGGTATTCGTCATGCCCGGCTGAGGACCATGAAACAGATGGCCGCACCCGCTTTCGGTTTTATGGCATTCCCCATCGGATACGCTCTCAGCCTGCAGGGGTTCACCATCATGATCGGTGCAAGGCTGGGGCCAGCTGCGGTGGTCGCGTTTTCCACACTTCGCACCTTGTCCCGCCTGAGTCTGCAGGCCATCAACGTGATCAAGCACGGGCTGTGGCCCGAACTTTCTCGCGCCTTTGGTGCCGCAAACATTTCTTTAACGCGTAGATTGCACCGCCATGCCTGCCAAGCATCCTTGTTATTGTCATGCTTCGGCGGATTGCTGTTGTGGGTGTGGGGACCGTCAATCTATCGACTCTGGGTTCGAGAGGCTGTTGGTTTCAACGCCCTTTGTTTCCATATTCTTTTGTTCGTCGGAGTCGCTAATTCCCTTTGGGAGACGAGCGTGGTGATTCCGCTGTCCATCAACACCCATTGCCGCATTGCCTTGGCATATACGGGCTTAATGCTGTTCTCTCTGGCGATCGCTTGGACACTGCTACCTTCGGTAGGTACGTCGGGGGCAGCCGTCGCGCTTCTGGCAGGGGATGGATTGATGGCGACGTTTGTATTGCGCAACTCCCTAAGCCTGGTGAACGATAATCCGGGCCGATTTGCGCTCGGACTTTGTGAACTTCCGCGACTGCGACAAATTGTACCCACTACATCCGATGCCTAACGCGGTATCGACAACACGGTTAGGCTAGGATCCACTTTTCATGAGAATCGTTCTTTCCACCATCGGGAAATTTCATACTTTTGATCTTGCCCGGCAGATGCACCGTCGCCACGCATTGACGTCGATCTATTCGGGCTATCCGTGGTTCAAGCTGAAGAGCGAGGGCCTCCCGAGGCAGCGGGTAAAGTCTTTTCCGTTCCTACACGCACCGTATATGCGATTTGCCCCCCGCTACGCGGCGGCGCGGTTATTTTGGGAATGGCAAGACCGTGTGTGGTTTGATTGGTACGTGGCACGAGATCTGCCTTCCTGCGACATCTTTTGCGGCCTCTCGGGCTCTACCCTCGAGAGCGGCCGCACCGCGAGAAAACGAGGGGCAAAATATGTGTGTGATCGAGGATCGTCACACATTCGCTTGCACGATCAGATCCTCCGCGAAGAGTATAGCCGACAAGGAATTCCGTTTCCGGGCATCGATCCTCGCATTCTTCAGCGTGAGGAGGCCGAATACAACGCGGCAGACGTGATCACCGTCCCATCAACGTTCGCACTCGATAGCTTCGTGTCATCCGGAGTACCTCGCTCCAAGATGCGAATGGTTCCGTACGGAGTCGATCTGGCAATGTTTTGTCCCTGCGCGGCAAAAACGGAAAGCACATTCGACGTGTTATTTGTCGGAGGAATCTCAATAAGAAAGGGCATTCGATACCTGCTCGATGGATTTCGCCAGCTTGAATGCGAACGCAAGCATCTTACGCTGCTGGGATCGATCTCTCCAGAAATGGAAACTACGATCGGGCAATTGCGTGACGACCCACGGATTTCCGTCCTTGGCCACGTGCCGCAGCCACGGTTGAAAGAGTTTATGAGCAAAAGTCACGTCATGGTTCTGCCAAGCGTCGAAGAGGGTCTTGCTCTCGTTCAGGCGCAAGCAATGGCTTGTGGTTGCGCCGTCATTGCCTCAGAAAACACTGGTGCTCGTGACCTGTTCAGGGACGGCCAAGAGGGCTTCATTATTCCTATTCGTGATGCGCGGGCAATCGCTGATCGCCTGCAGAGGTTGGCTGACAACCGTGATCTCAGATCCCAGATGTGTGCCGCAGCTCTCCGGAGAGTGCGATCAATCGGAGGCTGGGATAATTATGGCGAGACCATGTACCACATATTTTCAGAGCTGGCCTCTGCCTGAATGGTTGGACGAGCACAGCTTTCCCTGATGGCAGCTGTTCGGCACGTGTTGGGCAGCTATGATTACAAACCAGGAGATCTACTGTGGCAGCCTATGAGGATCACATACTATCTCCACGACCAGGTTGGAATGCGCCAGGCGTTTGATTCTGCGCCGACAGGTCTTTCCCGTGAGTTTTGAGCTCTTCGCCTAGGCGAGCATTTTCTCCGCCGCACTTTTCGATACCGATGGATCCGATTGACTGGAAGGCCGCACAAGAATTTGCTAGCAGGAGGTTCGGATAACCTCGGGAGGCCGTCAAACACCCGGGGAACAGATTCACTGCAGTGGGCTCTCAACCGATCTCGCAGCGCGCCTCTGCGCACCTTGATATGGTGCGGGGCGTTGCGGCCCTGGCGGTCATGCTGAGCCATGTGCGCGTCCTTTTCTTCGTACCCTATGCTCAGGTGCTGAACAAAAATGCCCTCGTGGTGCCAGCGTATCTGATGACTTCGCTCGGCCACGAAGCTGTCCTCGTGTTCTTCGCGCTGAGCGGATTCTTCATTTCGCGCAGCGTGCTGAATGCGTTTCAAACCGCCCGATGGTCCTGGACGGTATTCTTGGTGAACCGCCTCACCAGATTGCTCCTGGTCCTTCTCCCGGGCCTGCTGCTCTGTGCCCTCTGGGATTACCTCGCCATGTATCTACCGTGCGCGGCAGCGTTTTACGATCGCACAATTCCTGGGTTTGGTGCGAATGTCGTCGCCACGAATTCATCGCTGGGTATCTTTGTGGGCAATCTATTTTTCTTACAGAGCATTTATTACCCGCCGTTTGGCTCGAACATGCCGCTGTGGAGCCTCAGCTACGAGTTCTGGTACTACATGCTATTTCCGACGCTACTCATTGCGCTCCTTGGGCGTTCGCGATTCACGAAGAGGTTCACGTACGGAGTCCTCGCGGTTGCCATCATCCTTATGGTGGGCAGAACCATCGCGATCCTGTTCCTGGTGTGGTTGACCGGCACCGCCGTGGGATTGCTGCACGACATGAGGTCAGAACTCCCACCCCCTATGTCCCCGACATGGACCAGAAGGATTTTTGGAGCTCTGGGTTTTGTCGCTTTGTTCCTCGTCAAAAAAGTTCCCGTCGAAGGCCTAGCTTCTGATTTCCTAGTTGCAGCTGCTTTCGTGCCGGTGATGTATTGCTTGGTTGGGGCCTCCGGTTCGGTTGTCCATCGTGCCTATGCAGCAACGGCTAAGATGCTGGCGTCATTCTCGTATACGCTTTACCTTGTCCATTTGCCGTTGCTGATTTTCTTGCGCACTCTGCTGGGTAACTTGCCGCGTTGGCAGCCTGATCTAAAGCACGCGGCTTATGGAGTCGCTCTCGCCGCATTGGTTGGCGCTTACGCCCTGGTTATCTCGCGCTTCACTGAAGCACGAACAGATGCCGTAAGGCGAATGATCTTTGGTTACAGGGCGGCGCAGTCTGTCTTTGGCTTATCCGACTCTACCCGGCGAAAACCACAAACTTCAAGAACACAGGCCCAGGCTACTGACCCCTGACTTTTTCTTGTGCTCGACCCGCAGCCGTGCACGAAGACATCACAGGCCCCACCAACAAACAACCCATCGAGAACAACCGCTTCGGTCAGAACTGATTTACGGGATCTAAGAATGAACCGTTTGTCAATCCTATTCATCGGAAGAAACTCCGGTACGTCGCTTCATCGCGCGCGTGCGTTGCGGCGCGTCGGATGCGACGTCTTTATCATCGATCCATTTGCCTTTCTTTGGCACAACCGGCTCGTAGGAATGTGGAGTTGGCACACCGGGGGTTTGTTGCTGGAAAACTACGTGATGCGAAGCGTGCTTCGCAATATCCCTGAAAGAAAGTTTGATCTTGTCTACGTTGACGGAGGCGATTTGGTTGGTCCGTCGCTGGTTCGTGAACTAAAGAACCGTTTTGGGACGGTGATCAACTACAACATTGACGATCCCTATGGCCGGCGCGACGGTCAGCGCTGGAAACTCCATTTGCGTTCTGTCCCCCTATACGATCTGATCGTGGTAGTACGCGAATGCAATGTTCGAGAGGCCTACGCCGCGGGCGCTCAGAAGGTGTTCAGGACGTATATGTCCGCCGACGAGATCGCTCACTCCCCCAGAGACATTCGCGAACAAGAGTGTCGAGAGTGGGCCACAGAGGTGGCGTTTGTCGGCACATGGATGCCCGAGAGAGGTCCCTTCTTGGCGCGGCTGGTCGACCTGGGTGTTCCCTTGTCGATTTACGGTCTGCGGTGGCGCAAAGCCCGTGAGTGGTCCGTTCTCCGTTCGTGCTGGCGAGGGCCTGGACTGTACGACGATCGTGAGTATGCAAAGGTGATCCAATGCGCGAAAGTCAGCTTGGGGCTACTGTCAAGAGGAAATCGTGACTTAAGCACCACTCGCTCATTTGAGATCCCTTCGTTAGGCGGTGTTTTATGCGCCGAGCGCACTTCCGAACACATGCAGTTATATCAGGAGAATGAAGAGGCTGTATTTTGGAGCAGTCCAGAAGAGTGCGCCCAGAAGTGTGCGGAATTGCTCGGCGACGAACAGCGCAGGAGTCATCTCAGTGTGGCAGGACGACGCCGCTGCCTGAGAAACGGAACAACCAATGAAAGTGTGTTGCGTCAGGTTCTCCATAAGCTATTTTCGTCCGACCCACCGTCGAAATGCGAAGAAGCCACCTGCCCTGCAATCGCCCTCTAGTACGGACAACCTGACTCTAGGAGGTTCTTGATGGCCAGAAAACTTGCTGGCGACATTCGCGAACTCGAACTTCTCCCCGAGCCCCCAGGTGTGCGGGAGGTCGCGGCCCTTGACCCGCGCGCGGTTTTTCGTCGTGGGATTGAGGATCATTTGCAAATTGTGGAGCAGTTGCTCGAGCAACAGCACATCCTAGAGTCCATTGCCACACGGATGGTAGCAGCTCTTCTTGCCGGAGGTAAGTTGTTGTGGTGTGGAAACGGCGGGAGCGCGGCTGATTGCCAACATCTCGCGGCAGAGTTTGTCGGTCGGTTTCGCTGTGACCGGCGGGGCCTTCCATCCATCGCTTTAACGACCGACACATCGGTCCTGACGGCGGTCGCAAACGATTATGGTTTTGTGGAAGTGTTTCGCCGCCAAGTGGAGGCGCTGTGCGCCCCGAACGACGTTCTCGTAGGGATTTCCACTTCGGGGAACAGCCGCAACGTGTGCATGGCGTTCAAGGAAGCAAGGAAAATTGGTGCCTTCACCGTCTGCTTCACGGGATCGAGCGGGGGCGAGATGGCAAAGATCTGCGATGCCGCACTCAAGATTGTTTCGACAGACACAGCGAGGATTCAAGAGGCGCACATCCTTGCCGGCCACCTACTATGCCACTGGGTGGAGTTGGCGGTCTGTTCAGCCGGAGCACGGGTTGCTTGGGGTGTAAATCATGAACAATAGGCTACATCATGCGATCGATCTTATGGAGAACCTTTGGGAAGGTCGATGTGTACTCGTGGTCGGTGACGTCATGCTGGACAAATATGTTTGGGGCACTGCCCAGCGCATTTCACCGGAAGCGCCAGTCCCAGTCGTGCACGGATCTCACACCACTCATTCCCCGGGTGGCGCAGCAAATGTGGCAATGAATATAGTTGGACTGGGAGCGAAAGCGACGGTCGTCGGATTCGTTGGTGAAGACGAGGATGCAAATATCCTGAGTCTGGAACTCCTTGCAGCGGGTGTAAGGAGCTCTCTTGTCCCAGTTTCACAATTCCCGACAATCTCCAAACTCAGAATTGTAAGTGGAAACCAGCAAATGCTTCGCCTTGATTGTGAAAACACAAGCTTGCGTCCACAGGCATCGTACGATGTGCTCATTCAGCGGGCGCGAGAGGCAATGTCGCACTGCTCTGCCGTGATACTTTCCGATTACGCGAAGGGTACCTTGACCGACTCTGTGTGTGCCATTCTTATCAACGACGCCCGCACTCTGGGTATTCCTGTGCTCGTAGACCCCAAATCACGCAGCTTCGAGAAATACAGGAACGCTACCACAGTGTGCCCGAATCTACATGAGTTGTCTTTTGCAGTTGGTGATTCGGCCCATGACATCGAAAAGCTTCTCGATGCCGGAGAGAGCTACGTGGAACAGTATGGCTTTGACTATCTCACCGTAACATTGGGCGAGAAAGGAATCGCTGTCGTTCGAAAAGGAGCACGGAAGCGAGCCCCGGCAGTCGCACGGCAGGTGTTCGATGTCTCTGGTGCTGGTGACACCGTCATTGCCACGCTTGCTTTGTGCCTCGCCTGTGGAGTTGAAATCGACTCGGCGATTGAACTGGCGAATATCGCCGCGGGCATCGTGGTCAGCAAAGTTGGTACCGTGCCGATTGACCGAAACTCATTGTTGGGAGCACTATCCCAGGATGTGCCGCTATCTGCCGAAGAAAAGATTCTTACGCGAGAACGGTTGCTGGCTCGCGTAGCAACATGGCGTTTGGCAGGTGAGCGGATCGTATTTACCAACGGCTGCTATGATCTTCTTCACGTAGGCCACATCATTCTTCTCGAGCGTGCTCGTCGGCAAGGCGACAAACTCATTATTGCCGTCAATAGCGATGATTCAGTGAGACGGCTGAAAGGGCCAACGCGGCCTTTGGTAGGCGAGCAAGAGCGAGCCAGAGTTTTAGCGGCACTCGAAGTTGCCGACGCGATCGTGATCTTCGACGAAGGCACCCCGCTTGAACTGATTCGCTCCATTCGCCCGGATGTTCTGGTCAAGGGTGGCGATTATACGGAGAAAGCGGTGGTGGGCGCGCAGGATGTGCGCTCTTGGGGTGGGCGTGTCTGCTTGATTCCTCTGGTTGATGGGGTTAGCACCTCCAAGCTCATCGCCAAGGTTACGACTGGAATCTCCCAGCCGACAGGGGCGGACTAGGTCTGCACACTCTGCGGCCGACGGTGCCTATTCAGGGCGAGGGATTTTCAAGGCAAACGTGGAAGCTTTGATCCTGTTATCGCTTCCACTTCTGAGGGACGGGGGGCATGGGCTCGGGAAACACGGTTCTCATCTATAGACTTGGCAGTTTGGGCGACACAGTAGTGGCTCTCCCCTGTTTTCATCTTGTCGCTCGCAGTTTTCCCGACCGTAGGCGCATCCTTCTGACGAATGTCCCAGTTCACTCGAAAGCACTTCCCGCCCCTTTGATTCTCGGGGAATCCAGCTTAGTTCACGGCTACATGAGTTATTCGGTTGGTACTCGGAATTTCTTCGCCTTCGCCAAGCTGTGCTCGAAGATTCGCCAACTGAAAGTGGACACCGTGGTCTATCTCACTGCACCACGAGGAGAGTCTGCCGTGCGGCGAGATGAATGTTTCTTTCGTTTTTGTGGGGTCAAAAGGCTCATCGGACTTCCGCTTGGTGAGCTTGCAACTCACCGCTACGACCCTGCTACAGACGCCTATGAGGCGGAGTCGAGCAGGCTTGCCCGGTGCCTTGCCCAGCTTGGCGACGCGGCAGTGGATGATCCGGCAAGTTGGGATCTTCTTCTGACTGCGAGGGAGAAGGCATGTGCAACCAGGGTTCTGCACCCCCTGGGAGGAGAGGCCTTTCTCGCTCTTGGAATAGCTTCTAAGGTAGATGTGACCGACTGGGGTCTTGAGAATTGGAAGGCGCTCATGCCCAAGTTGCACCGAGAATTTCCCGAACACGCACTCGTTTTTGTCGGTGCTGAAGAGGATCGCGCCGCGGCCGATAGCGTAACAGCACTGTGGGCCGGCCGCTCCTTGAATCTGAGCGGGGCTCTCTCTCCCCGGGAATCGGCCGCTGTCCTTCGGCAAAGTGATCTGTTTCTCGGCCCGGATAGCGGCCCGATGCATTTGGCGGCAAGCGTAGGCACACCCTGTGTGTCGATCTTCTCAGCTCGCAATCGCCCCGGTGTGTGGTTTCCGTTCGGGGCCGCTCACCAGGTCATCTATCACAAGACCGAATGCTTCGGATGCGGCCTCGCAGTCTGCAGTACCGAGAAGAAGAGGTGCATTCTATCCATCTCGGTGGATGAAGTCGTCGCCGCCGCAAGGCGCGCGGCCGATAAGAGGCGGGAATCGGTGCTCACTCAACGCCTCGAAGCCCAGGCCGAATGCCGCTAACACCCTGTCGCCCCGCCCTGACGGCCTCGCCTTTCAGAAGGTTCGGGTTTTTCGGCCTCCCCCCCTCCCCACCCATCCCTTGCACTGCGAATCGAGCGTCTTTCGCCACAACACTCTTCGCGAAACCGCCAGCTGCTCGCTGCCCCGGTCTCGTCGCGGCGTCAACGTGCGCTTCGCTGCAGAAAGCTGATCGACATCACTCTTGTGATTCCTGATATGCACATCACTCGTCCACTCGTCCAGTTCAAACACGCCTCGGGTCCACGATATTCTTTGAGCGCTGGTCAAGAGCTCGATGATCATCAATAGCGATGTAGTCTTACCGCATGTTCCTCGAAATTGGGTTTGGCGTATTATGGCTGCAGGTTGGATCGAATTCCTGCTTGTTCTGTCGCGCTGATTTTTGAGAGGTCGTGTGGCATTTCAACCCAGCAAGGACCGAGGAACCGACCTCGAACCGGGCGGGGGAGAGCGGGCGAGATCAGCGATCTCTCATTGCAGGGTTTTGCAGATCTAGATAATGTCTCAGACTGATAGTCCGGCTTTGCCTCCAATCGCTTTCGTTGACCGCGACGGCACGCTGATCAAGGAATGTCCCTACCTTTCCAACCCGCATCAGGTTCAGTTGCTCCCAGGAGCGGCCACAGCCATTCGAACCCTGAACCAAATGGCGATACCGGTGGCATTGATCACCAACCAATCCGGTATCGGGAGGGGTTTGTTTACACGCGAGCAATATGAGCTGGTACATGCCGAACTGATGCGCCAACTGGAAGAACAAGGAGCGGTCCTGGCAGTTCATGTTTGCTGTCCGGCGACCGAAAGCCAGGATGACCAACGGCGCCGAAAGCCCTCTCCAAAGATGTTCCGGGAGGCTGCAGAACGTCTGGGCATAGAACCGCGAGGGTCAGCCTTCATCGGTGATCAACTGCGGGACGTGTTACCTGCGAGGCATTTCGGTGGCACAGCCTGGCTGGTGGGGACCGGTCACACATTGCCCGACCGTATACCGCTGTGGGTCCGGAGGGTGCCAACGTTGCTCGATGCGATCCGATCGCTAGCGACAGGTTCTTTGCCGACACCAGGAGACAGGGTCTCGGCCCTGTCCAATCGTTCGGCGACTTCCAAGTGATGCAGACATAATTCGAGGCGGCGATCAGTTCGGACAAGAGTGCACGGCCTTTCTCGTGCCGGAAACGCTTCGTCCGACGGAAGCTAGGGTTAAGCCAAACCCTGAGCGCGGGTCCTCGGGCTGGTTCACCTTGACGATACCGAGGCAGCCGGGTTTGTCAACGATGCCGTAGATGCAATATCGTTTGTCGAAGACTTTGGGACGTAGCCATCGCACGGCAGTGAAACAAGAAGGATGTGATGCGGCAAAACCCCTATTCTCCCCCCGACCGTCCGGAACGCAGGCACAGACGGTTCTTGGTGAACTATCCCGTCCAGGTGAAAGCTCATTGTGAAAACGCGGTTTCTGAGCATCAAGCCGTGACCAAGAATGTAAGTATCGGCGGTTTGCTCATAGAGACTGCTTCGTCCATTCCGCAGCATTGCCCGGTGGACTTCACCATGACGCTACACGGTGGCCCGCTGCTTCGCCCCATTCGGGTGGTAGGGGAAGGGGAGGTAGTGCGGGTCGAGCCTCACGGGCCGGGGGCTGGTTTTGCC
>Ga0187783_10003035_pt1 | contig 12410 bp, 17 predicted proteins | sample 1015_SJ02_MP02_2_FD_132471 | JGI IMG/M metagenome (GOLD analysis project Ga0187783, IMG submission 132471) | Tropical peat soil microbial communities from peatlands in Department of Meta, Colombia - 1015_SJ02_MP02_20_MG | ecosystem: Environmental > Terrestrial > Soil > Wetlands > Peat | place... | reverse complement strand
CGAGCAGCGGGCAGTCGGTCTTTTGGTACGCTCAGCTCGGCAAGCTCGTCGAGGTGAATTTCAACATCCTCGGCACCGTCGGCGGTACGGTGAGCACGAGCCTTCAGATCGCGCTCCCTGGAGGGCTCACCTGCGCCAATGAATCGGTGCAAACTGTGTGGATCTTCAATAACAGCGCCTGGTCGGTCGGCGCCGCCTCCGTCACCGGGAGCCTGATCGTGCTGCAGACCACGAACGCTGGCACCGGCAACTGGACCGCGGGCAGCGCGGGCGCTCAGGGGCAGATCGTGTTTCAGTCGAATTGAGGTAGGGAGGAGGCATGCCAGCCACTCAAAATACCGCCGTCAACGCACCGGGCAGCGCGCAGACGCAGGTCATCAACCCAGAGACCCTCGGCGATCCATCCGCCAATACTCCTGACCTGGGCGATGCGGGCGGCACCCCGCAGTACGAGAGCGAGCCCTCTTACACCAACGATGGCACGACCGGCGGGGCCTCCTCGGGCTTCCCCTCGAACATCATCACGGGGCTGGAGTCCTTCCTCCCCTCGGGCACTTCGCTCGGGCAGCTCGCGCTCTTCGGAGGACTCTATGGACTTGAAGCCTCTCAAGCCTCTGCTGCGCAGTCTCAGAACGCGACTCTCGCTGGCGAGATTGCACAGATTGGTCAGCCTGCTGTTACAGCAGGCAATCAAACACTCGGCGCGTATGAGAGCGGAAAGCTCACCACCCCCTTCCAGCAGCAGCTTCAAGCCGCCCTCTTCGCCAACCAGCAGTTCGCCACCTCGAGCGAGCAGCAAGCGGGAGCGGCGGTCGCGGGCGCCACGGGCGGGCAAAACCTCTCGGGCGCCGTCGTCTCACAGACGCAGCAGATCGAAGCGCAACAAGCGCAGCTGAACACCCAGGCGACCTATCAGGCGTTCGCGAACGAGCTCTCCTCTGCCACCGGGCTCATCTCGACCGGCGGGCAGTTCGTGCAGAACGCCGTGACGACCGAGATCCAGTCGAACACCCAGCTGCAGCAGACGCTCTCCAGTCTCATGGGCTCACTCGCGAGCGCCTACGCTCAGAGCATCAAGCCCTCCGGCACCACGACGCCCGGAACGACGGTCCCAGGAACGAGCATCCCCACCGGGCAGATCAATCAGGCGATCCAGCAGGCGAACCAGCAGGGGACGCAGAGCCTGGAGACCCCCAGCTACACCCTGGAGGAACCCTCCTACGATTTGGGTGAAGCGGACACGGCGGGTTTTCAGTCGGGTAGCGCCGCGGCCGCAGGCGCTACCGGAGCGGAAGCGGTCACCGGAGGGTTGCTACCGGAAGCCACCGTCACGGGGAGCGAGATTCTGCCGGCGATCGAGGGCGGGCAGCTTGCGACCGTGGGAGCGGGAGCAGGCGATGTCGCCGCAGGCTATGCGGCCTCGGGCGTCCCGAATGCGGTGGCCGCCGCGGGCGGCGCAGGAACGAGCGCGCTCGGCGAGGTGCTGCCCGGCGTCGGCGCGGCGCTTGGCACCTACAACACCGTGAATGCGATCGAGCAGGGCAATCAGCCGGCAGCAGCGATCAGCGGCGCGGCGACGGGCGCTGAGATCGGCTCCTTCATCGGCCCCGAGGGGACTCTGATCGGAGCGGGGCTCGGAGCCATCGTGGGAGAGGCGGGCGCACTCATCAAGGGGCCGCACACGGCTGAGGGAATCGCCAACGTCGGCCCCGGCCAGCAGGTCATCAAGCTGCAGTCGGGCAATAGCGCCCTTCAGCAGGGAGGAGTCGCCTTCGGCGCCGGGAGCTCGCGCGGCCAGGGCAGCGCACAGTGGTTCCTCGTCCCGCAGACCTCCGGCAGCCTCGACTTTCAGAACGGCGCGCAGAATTTCAACGCCTCGGGCTTCCCCGACGTGAGCAAGAACGAGCCCTTCTGGATCGGAGGGGAGGGGAGCCAGATCCTCACCAACTTCGCCAATTCCGTGCCGACGAGCGGCGGCCAACCCGACTTCTCGAGCTACATCGCTCAGTACCAGGCCAACCCCAATGCGACGACGGGACTCGTCGGGGTGTTCAACAACAACGGCGGTGAGCAAGCCTGGGGGACCGACTTCTCCACCTGGCTGAATGACATCTGGTCGGTGAAACACAACGTCGGTGGTAACCTGTCGACCGGAGGGTAAGCCATGAGCGTCGACCCGCAGCAAATCGCTCAATCCATCACGCAGATGGGGCAGGACCCTGGCTCCCTGGTGCCACCACAGCCGAGCCCGCTTGCGAACCTCACCCCGCAGCAAGCGTCCGACGGGATGCAGCAGGGTCCGAGCTATGCTCAGCTGCAGGCGCAGGTGACCCCTCCGCCCCTGGTGGGCCAGCCGACCTCTGAGCAGCTCGCCGCCCAGTCGGAACAGGATGAGGCGCAAGCCGCGATGCCGCCTCCTCCGCGGCCACCGAAATATCCCGATGCGACCGTGAGCGCCGATGAGGCCGCGGCCGCCAAAGCCGACATCGCCGCTCAGTCGACTCAGTTCGGAAACCTGAGCAAAGCGATCCTCGATTCGATCCAGAGCGGCGAGCGAAGCGAGCAGGAGCTCACCGCCCAGGAGCTTGCGGCGCTGCAAGCGCAGCCGCCCGATCCACCACAGCCCGACGCCAACCCTCTGCAGCGGATGGCGCCGCTGCTCATCCTCGCAGCGCTCGGTGGCAAGGCCACCAAGCTCAATGCGAATGCGATGCTCGGGGCCACCACCGGGATCGTGCAGGGGTATCTCGCGGGCGACCGGCAGAAGTTTGACGACGCCACCAAGCTCTACGAACAGAACTACCAGCAGTTCAAGGACCGCCAGGCCGCGATCGAGAAAACCTACGGCCTGCTGCGCGACTCATACAAGGACCAGATCGACGGCGATATGCGGGCGTTTGCGCTCGCCCATCAGATGCACGACGACGCGATCAACGTGGATCAGAACACCTTGAACATGCGCCAGCACTGGAACGACACCGTCGCCGCGCTCGACAAGAACTATCGAGACGAGCAGGACCGCTACTACAACGCACGGGCGCGCCTCGCGATGGCGAACAAGCGCTCCGCCGCCGCGCAGGAGCAGCGGACCATCTCTGACGACAGCCTACGAGCGCAGATTCAGTACGAATTCAAGGGCGGGCACCCACCCACCTTCGGCCTCTCCTCCACCAACGCCGACCGCAAGCGCTACAACGAGCTTCGAGGCCAAATGATTACCGAGATGGGGGGGCCGGATAAGGCCATCGCCGCCGGCATTGAGACCAAAACAAAGACGACCGAAGCGGTCGCTACCGGAAAGCGCGAAGCGGCAGTTGCCCAAGCCCTCACGCCGCTGGCAGAGTCGGGCGGGCTCTTCGATCAGGTTGAGGCGGCGGCCGATAAGGTCAACTTCACCGATAGCCTGCTGAAGGACCGAGCGCGCCTCATCGCATCGAAAACCTTCTGGGCGAACCCGGACATCAATTCCTATGTCGGGCTCGTCGCCGAAGTGCAGACCGAACTCTCAGTCGCCTACGCGCGCGCCGGCCAGCAGAGCGATAAGAGCCGCGCGCTCGCAAATGACGCCTTCCCGGTGCTCATGAGCAATCAGACCTTGAAGCAGCAGGTGCAAACGATGCGACGAGCGATCTCCGCACTCAACGCCGGCAACACCACGGTGATCGACGCCTTCACCGCCGGCCGCTCGTTCGACGACATCGGGCGCATGCTCGACACCAACGTAACCCGCCGCTCAGCGAGCGGGCGGCCGATCAAGCTCGGCTCAGACGGGAAGTACCACTATGCCGACCAGTGACATCGTCCCAGATTCCGATCTCCCGCCAGGAGCAGTGAACGATGCGGGCGGCGAGGTGCCGGAAAGCGATCTGCCGGCGGATCTGAAGCCGCCCGCGGACGCGCCCAAAGCGGACGATGACGGCTTTGCTTCCGGCGTGCGTGGAGTCGCGCGCGGGCTCGCCGAAGCGGCGGCCTATCCGCTGCAGATGATCTACAACGTCGGTAGGACTGCGGTTAAGGGATTCGCCTCCGACATCGGCCTGAGCAAAGACAAGCCCGATTTCACCGATCTGCTCGGCAATAGGGAGTCGCAGGGTGCGATCGACAAGGCGATCAAGAAGCCCTCGACCGGACTCGGCACTGCAGCGGAAGTGATCACGGGCATCGCAGCCCCTTCTCCTGGCGAACTCGCGCGCGCGGCCGGCCTCGTTAAAGAATTGCCGCGGCTCGGCTCGATGTCGTTTCGGGATCTCATGCAACTCAAGTTCGCGAAGCAGCCGCTGCCGGCTTCCGAGCGCATCATTAAGGAGGGTCGCGAGCTCGACTTTCGCTACCCACCCTCTGAGGTCGAGCATTCGACCGTAGGTAAAATGATCGAGGGGGCTACCGGCAAAGCCCGCGCCGAGGAATCCTTCAGCATCCACAACGTGAACCGCGCGCAGGAGATCGTCGCCAACGAATTCCACCTGCCGTCGGATACGGATCTTGGCGCCACCTGGACCGGCGCCGACGGCAAAGAGACCTCGATATTCGATCAACTCGCCCAAGCGCCTTACGAGAAATACGAGGCGCTCGCGAATCTCGGCAAGATCCGGCCCGGCTCGGAATTCAGTCGCGCAATCGATGACTCCGGCATGGCCGGAGCCGCTCAGCGCGAGATTGACTTCCCGAGTACCGTACCGCCCTCGATCCTTGCTGAGCGCGCCAAATACAATCGCACCGAGTTCACCGGCCGCGGTGCGCTCGAGGCTATGAAATCACTGCGCCGCGAGGGCAAGCTCAACGTGCTTTCGCGCGACAACCTTACGAAGGCACTCGGCGCGACGCAGCTCGATATCGCCCAGGCGTTCGAGGATGAATTTGGACGCTTCGCCGACAAGGTCGCAACGCTCGAAGCTCACTTCAAGAAGCCCTACGGGGAGTGGATGGAGAGCGAAGCCAAGCAGTTTGCCGGCGGTCCGATCCCGCAGGTCACTTCCAAGGTGGTGAGCGAATTCAAGGAAGCGAGAAAGGAGCTCGCCAAGATTTGGACGGTAGAGGAGTCGATGCGCGCGGGCAAATTCTCGCCCACCACACTCGCCAACAAGTGGGAGTTTGGTAAGGCGCATCTCGACGGTAACTTGAAGAAGATCGCCGAGAGCGCCTCTCGCCACCGCAAGGCGTTTCAGGACATTCAGAAGAAGGGCGAGCAGGGGCCGTTTACCGTATGGGACGGGTGGATGATAGGAATCGGGCTCACCAGTGCAGCGGTCGAGGGGGCTGAGGGACAAAACGAATATGGGCTGGCGTTGCCGGCGTTCTCGGCGCTGCGTCCAATCGCACGCGCAGGGATGCTCAGTCGCGTCGGGCAGAAGCTCATCACACGCAGGCCGACGAGTAACCGGCCCCTGCGTGCGGCCGTGCTCGCCTCGCAGAACCTCATGACGCCCGATACGCCCGACTTGGGCGACGAGAGCACGGTGCAGTAGAATGGTCAACGGGGACATCGATGATGCGGCGATCCTGGATGAGACGATCCGGGAGCTTCAGAACCGCATCGCCGAGACTGATAAGAAAGATCCGAAGTGGTTGAAGTACACCGATCGGCTGCTGAAGGCGCTCAGCATGAGGAGTCGCCAGAAGAAGGCGCGCGGCCGAGGATTCAATCTTGGATCGACACAGTGAACTTCGATCCAGCACAGCTCCTACTCCTGGGGAATATCCTCCTCAAAGCCCTCGGTACGCGCGCGCTCTGCATGGTCTCGCTGACGATGACCTTCGCCCTGTTCGTCTGGTCTATGCGAGTGGGAAGCTGGCTCGCGTTTATTACTGCGGCGACATTCGGTTTCGGCACGCTCTGGCCCGCGCTGATCGTGACGTACATGCACTCAAGGAGCGCACACGATGACCATCACGATTGACAACAACGGTAGCAAGCGCCCGCGCAAAGGCCGCGGCTACCCGTGGAGAGGCCCCCAGGTCTACCCGATCATCGACGGCTCGAAGAAGGTGGTCGAGGCCTCCTGCACTCCGATGCACGAGAACCGCGAGAGCGATATGACCTATATCTTCGACTGCAGAAAGCCCCACGAGGGCGCGCCGCAGTTGCTCACGGGAGGACCCACGAGCCACACCATGCACCCGATCAACCGCCAGGGGACCGTGGCGGGGCACGATGTGACGCGCGGTGCGCGCGAGGATGATCGCGGAGGGGGACTGGATGCCCGCATCAAGACACACCAAAAAGGCTAGCACTCCGAAATTGGCGAGGATGTGGAGACATGTCAGGGATTCGGCCGAGTCGAGAGGTGCGGACGCGGGGTCTGCCATTCGTCAGGCCAACTCCGTGGTGAAGCGCTCGAGCCACCACGGGCCAGCCCGCCGAGGACATCGCAGAAACCGCCGCTCAGGGAGACCGTAAAGTGTACCCACAGGCATTTCGCAACTGGCAGGCGGGAAATAACCTCGCCAACGGCATCGTTCTCGCAACTTCGACCGCGGCAGCTTCCGCGCAGATCCGCACTCCCTTTGGGGTGCCACAGGGTCCAACCAGTCTCGCTTCGGTCCCGAACGGCATCCTGATCTCAAACATCTCAAACGCCTGGCTCTTCTACAACCTCGGACAGACGAGCACGCTCAGTGCCGCCGCCGTGCCAGTCGCCACCAACATTCCGGTGAGCGGGGTGCCGCCGAACTCGCAATGCTCCTTCCTCGTCGATGACTCCGTGCAGTGGATCTCGGTCATCATCGCGGCCGGCACTGGGGTCGTACTCATCAATCTTGGCGAGGGCATGTAGATGTTTCGCGCCGCAGGAGTTGTTCCGCTCTCTGGGCTTTACAACACCACCACGGTCGCATCCGGCAGCGCGGTGGCGCTCACCACCGGGACGACCGCGAACATCGCCAGCAAGTCCCTCGCGCCGGGCACTTATCTGGTGTGGGGTATCGGCGATTTCACGCTCGCCGCTGCTACAGCGACACTGCTCCAGGCCGCCTTGTCAGTTGCCTCAGCCACACTGCCCACCCAGGCCGGCGGCTCAGGACTCGGTACTGATCCGCTTGGAGTCGAAATTCTCAATACGACCACCCTGAGTGCGACGCAATCGGTGACCGCCGGCCCAACCACTCTGACCATCGCCGCGACCACGACGCTCTATTTGGTTGCCCAAGCGACTTTCAGCGCCGGCACAGTGAGCGGTTACGGCACGCTGAATGCCATCCAGATCAACGTCGCATAAGACGCCGCGGCCACCGTCGATGCCGGTCATCCTCTCGCAGAAGGCGGTCCCCGCGCCTCCATCGTCGCCCACCACCGAGATCCTGTGGAATCCGGGCGTCGCGGCCCTCACCTATAACCAACCGCTTGGGCCGAGCAGCGGAATCTCGAGCGTCACGAGCGATCTGTCCATTCTGACCTCGAGCACCCCGGCTTCGATCCCGACCATCAAAACCTACGTGTTCTTCATCAACTGGGCCTGGATGGACGCCGGCCCCTCTGCCGGCAGCGCCCAGTACGCGAACATTCTGAACAACGGCACGAGCCAGATGGCGCAGATCGACGCCGCGTGCAGGAGCGCTGGCGTCACCTGGACTGTCATGCTCTTCGCCAACGGTGCCGGGCTCCCTCCGGTGAGCGGCGGCACGATCCCGGCCTACATCCTCCAGGGCTCGCAGTATGGGAATGCCGTCACCAACGTGACTCCGAACGGGAGCTACCCCTACGGCTGGTATGAGAATGCGGATGGGGCGGCCGCCTGGCCGCTGTGGACCAACAGCAACGTGATGAGCGCCTGGCTCGCGGCCAACCAGGCGTTCGCGCAGCAGTGGGATGGAAGCCCGCGCTGTGAGGGCGTGCTGCTCGCCCCCGACGATGTCATGTACCCGATCGGCTCGATTACGCCTGCGGCCTACTATGGGGCGCTCGTGTCGATGCTCCAGTCGATCAAGAGCTACTACAGCCACACCAATATCGGCATGGCGGTCGCGTACTACCCACCCGCGAACCTGCTCACCCTGGTGCAGGATGGCCTTCTGGTGGGCGTCTCCGACACCTCGGGCGCCTCGGCCTGGCAAAGCAACTTCTCTTCGAGCGTCGCCGGGACCTCCGCGAGCTTCACTTCGGCTCCGCTCGCTGGCGCGACGACCGCGCAGGTCGCCAACGGGTGGGGCTCTGGCTACGGCCTTTGGGGCGGAACATTCCCCGGCAATAGCTACCTCGCGCTGCTCTCGAACGGCCAGACGGTCACTCTTACGGTGCCCTCGAGCGGCAACACGACTCACTACGCGAACGTCAACATATCGCCAGCAGTCTCGAGCAACTGTCCGAATGCGACCTTCAGCTGCGCCTGGGCACCTGGGCAACTTGGCTCGGCTATGCAGTCGTACATGGGACTCGTCCCTCCTGGCTCTGGTTGGACGCCGCCGACCCCCTCGTTCCAGAGTTACTCGCCCTCTTACCTCTTTGCCGAGGAGGGGGATCTGTTCAACCGCCAGGTGACGCAGCCGCTGCCCGTCGGGTACAACATCGCGGATCTCATCAGCGCCTGCAATCTCTACTACAACGCGGCGAAGCTCTGCATCAGCATCGGATCGTCGCAGTCGATCTGGAACGCTCGCATCGCGCAGGCCGTGAGCGCGGGCTCTCTCACCAACATCGGCTACCCGAGCGTCTACTGAGATGGCATTCAGCATCGTCCAAAAGACTCACGTCAACGCCTCGAGCACGACCAACACCTCGATCACGCTCTCTGGGGTGACGGCTGGGGATCTGATCGTGTTCATGCCCTGCAACAACAACAACGTCACCGTGAGCGCAGGTCCCACCGACACCAATGGCACTGTCTCGGCGGCGCTCGGTTTTGGCTATGGCAACACCAGCGGCAGCAACTATGCCGGCACCGGTATCTATTACGTCCCGAACTGCGCGAGTGGCACTCACACCATCTCGATGACCTTCTCGGGCTCGGGCAACATGACCTTCTTCATGGTTGAGTATTCGGGCGCAGCCACCGCATCGCCCTTCGATGTGGCATCGACCCTGAACTTCGCCAATAGCTCCGCCTACTCGACCAACAACATCACGCCAACCAACACGGGCGAGCTTCTTATCGCAGTGGGCAGCATGATCGGATCGAGCGTCACCGCATCGAGCCTGACCAATAGCTTCTCCGTGCAGGACTCCTACTCGACCGCCGGACCCTCGGGTTTCTGGGCCTCGGTCACGGATTCGAGCAACACCTCGATCAACTGCGCCGCGACGCTGTCCGCCTCCGTAGGATGGGCGGGCGCGGTCGCTGCGTTCGTCCCTGCCGTCACCGCCACCCTACTTGGACAAATCTGCCTATGAAATCGATACGCGACCTTGAGGGCGAGCTCCTCATCGATCACCGCGCCGGCCCCGGCATCACACCCGAGATGGCGCGAGCGGCGGGACTGCCCGTGGAAGTGGCAACGATGAGGACTTACGAATCCGCCACTTACACCTGTGGCCACTGCCAGGCGATCGTCGTGATGAATCCGAGCCGCACCCGCGAGCGCACTGTATGCCGCGGCTGTATGCATGTAATCTGTGACGCTTGTGCGCTTGAGAAAGCGCGGACGTTGCGCTGCCGTCCTTTCCAGCAGCTCGTCGATGAAACTTTGACGGCTGCGGCGGCCGCCGAGGCGATCAAGGAGTATTGAATGGCCCGCTACAACGTAGCCACGACCTCGATCACGCCGACCGGTACGCTCGACACGGCGAATCTCGTGGATTCGACCTATCTCGCCGTGCTGCAGGGGGGCACCGGCACCCAGCAGCTCAAGGTGAACGAGGTCTACATGGGAGGGGAGGCCGCCTCCTCGTCCTCACCCTCAGTGATGGTGTTCTCGCGCGATTCCACCGTCGGTACTGGCACCACGAGCGGTGTATATACAACGCTGCTCGATGCCACGGCGACCGCTCCAGGCACGACCGCGCGCCTCACCAACACCAACGGCACGACCAAGCCGCAGCGCTCTTCGACGGGGCACCTGCTGCACCTCTCGTTCAACGCCTACGGCGGCATCGTCCGCTGGGTCGCACGTCCCGGTGAGGAGCTCACCATCGTCGGCAACACGGCCTCGCTCGGCGAGTGCTCGTTGTCGGCGTATTCGGGCGGCACCCCAGGACAGATGTCGTCGCACGTGATCTTCGAGCTGACCTGACCGTCAGCTCGGCGGCTTGACACATGGCGCTGTACGCCGGGGCGCCGCTGTTCGCCTCATCGACCTATCCGAGGTACTACCCGCAGGTCGATCCGGTTCCCAATGTCCTCATTGGGACGCTCTCCCTTACGCACCCGCGGCTGGTCTCTCCACCCGACCTGCCGATGGTGTACTCGATTGCGGGCAACGACTTCCACACGCTCGAGACCGTGGTCTACATGCCGGTGGCACCCCCCGGCACGCTGCAGACGCGCAACGCCACCTTTGCCCCAGGCTTTACGGCGCCGAACCTCCAGGTCGATCAGCCACCGAACCTGCTCATTACGCTCGCTGCAATCCAGCCCTTCCCTCCGCCACCGTTGCAGGGGCGTACTGAGCAGTACCATCACTGGACCTTCCCCTATGTGAACCAGGACTTCTACTGGAGCGGAGTGTCGACGCGCGGCATCCCACCGCCCCCGCCCTTCCAGGCGCGGGACTTGGGCACTCCGATGCCGGCGCCCCTGTCCCCGCAGGACTTCGAGTGGGGAGGGTTCACGACCCGAGGCATCCCGACCGCGGCGATCCATCTGCCCTTCAAGGGGATGATCGAGCAGCCCACTCCGATGCCAGCGCCCATCGCCCAGGCCGACAGCTACAGCCAGCCTCACGTGCTGCAGGTTCTTGTCATCAAGCCGCCGTTCTCGCAGCACGACTTCCCGCTGATCCTGCCGGCGACGTTCTTCACGGAGGGGTTGCCCTCCCTCAACCGCTACCCCTTCCTCCCGCCGCCGACGGTCCTGGTCTACATCCCGCTGGGGCTCGCGATCCAGATCCTCGCGACTGCGGGCTTCACCGTGCACCCGACGATCATCTGGCAGTACTCGACCACCGTCCCCTACTACGACGTCATCAGCCAGTTCCCGCTCGCCGGCACCGTGATCCCCTATCAGTCGATCCCGGTGCAGCTCACCGCGAGCGCCGGCCCGCCGCCTCCTGGGCTCTCGCCCTTTGCGGTTCCCAACGTCCAGGGCATGACGCTGATGGCGGCACTCAACCTCATTAACGCCGAGCCGCTGAATCTCGGGACGGTCTCCTACATCCAGTCGGCCTCCTATCCGGTCAACACCGTAGTGAGTCAGTTCCCGCTCCCTGGCAGCATCGTCTATCCCTATAGCGGAATCACACTCGTCGTATGCTCGGGACCATTGCAGGACACGCTCTTCGACGACCTCTACACGGTGCCGAACGTCTCCTCGGACATCGTCATATGAACCCGCAGCCCCGCCGGGTGGAGTCGATTTTGCTTCGGATCATGGTTCCTGTAGTCTCTGGCCTCCTGCTCGCGGCCTTGATCGGAGGGGTGGGGATGTACGCGACTCTTTCCTCGATGACCGCTGAGCTCGCCGCTCTTCAGGCGGTGCAGACCGACCAGGCGCGCCGCCTCACCGAGTGCGAACGGCGCGAGATGCGGTACGATAACCAGGCCAAGAAGTGAACGCTGCGATCCCGATCGGGATCACCCTCAACAATCCTCTCAACATCCGCCGCACCACCGATGTGTGGGTCGGGATGGATACGACCTACCAGGGACCTTATGTGAGGTTCACCGCGCCCGAGTATTGCTATCGGGCGGGCTCGATCATCCTGCATGGCTATTCGGCGCGAGGGATCAACTGGCTCGGCTATAAGGCCGACGGCACGCGAGGGGTGATCCCCACCTGGGCGCCGCCCGAGGACGGACACCCCACCGATGAGTACATCGCGAACGTGTGCACCTGGTGTGGAGTCGCTCCGACCGATGTCGTCCCCGTCCCCTCGCTCGTGCTCCTGCGCTCGATGACACGCCAGGAGATTGGACAGACGCCTTACCCCGATTCCACAATTGAGCTCGGGATGACACTCGCCAACCCGAACGGAGAGGACCTATGAATACGCCCGCCAGCGACCTGCAGAAAGTGGAAACCGAAGTCGGCTTCGTGCGCGCCAACTGGGGCAAGCTCTCGGCCGTCATCATCATCACACTCGCGATCGGCGTTGCGATCGGACGCTTCGTGCTCTGATGCCGCCCTGGCTGCAGGCGCTGAAGCTCCACTGGCGCAACAACGGGACCAAATATCTCGGCGGTGCGCAGGTGGTGGTCGCGGGGATCGCGGCGAACGCGGGTGATTTCTTCACCAAGCGCGGGCTACAGCTGATCCTGATGGCCTCGGGGGTGCTCACGGGGCTACGGGGATTCATCAACACGCAGAATCAGAAGGGACCATGAT
>Ga0187783_10003034_pt1 | contig 12411 bp, 14 predicted proteins | sample 1015_SJ02_MP02_2_FD_132471 | JGI IMG/M metagenome (GOLD analysis project Ga0187783, IMG submission 132471) | Tropical peat soil microbial communities from peatlands in Department of Meta, Colombia - 1015_SJ02_MP02_20_MG | ecosystem: Environmental > Terrestrial > Soil > Wetlands > Peat | place... | reverse complement strand
TCGTCGAGCCGCTGCATCAGGAACGGCACCCAGGCGAGCCCGCTCTCGATCCAGATCGATTTGAGCTTGGGAAACCGCTCGGGAATGCCATTGAGGATCCAGTTGGTCATGTGCACGAGATTGCACCACACGAAGCCGAGCGCATGCATGCCGACGAAGCGGTTGATGGTGGCGAGCGACTGGTCCTGCCAGTGATAGCCGGAGTGGAACGCGAGTGGCTTGTCGAGCTCCTGGATCATGGCGTAGAGCCGCATGTAATCGTTGTGATGCACCGGCTTGTAGCGGGTGCTGGTGACGCAGAAGCCGATCACGCCCTTGGCGTCGCCGAACTCCCTGACCGTGCGCTCTGCCTCCGCCGGCGTGTTGAACGGCACGTAGACGAGCGTCTTGATGCGGTCGTCCGCCGCGAGCACGCGCTCGACCAGCCATCGGTTGTAGGCGCGGCCGAGCCAAACCTCCATCTCGGGCTGTGGATGCATGCCGAGCATCAGCATCGGCGTCGGGAACACGACCATGTAGTCGATGCCGAGCGAATCCATTGCCCGGCGGGTCAGCACCACGTCGCGATGGGTGTCGGTCTCGGTGATCGTCTCGCGCTGGCTGTCCTGATGCGGGATGCGCCCGCCGACCGACTGGTAGCGCAGCGCGAGGTCGCCGCTGAGGCCATAGGGAATGCTGACGCGGTCCTGCTGGAAGCGGACCGCGTTGTCGCGGACCACCGGGTCTTCGATATAGGTGATGATCTCGTGCCACGACGCCGTCTCGAAATGGTGGGCGTCGATGTCGCAGATGAGCCAGTCGGCAAAGCCGCGTTTGCGCGCATCGTTTTTGGCGTGGGCCAGGATCTCGCGCGTGTCGGTGAAGACGTCGATCGCCTGCACCGGGTGCGGCTCGGCGGCGCGAACGGGCGGAACGGAGATGTTCATGCGGGGCCTCGCATTGTCCTCGGTTTCTTCAGCTGTCCTGGTAGACTTCCGCGTCCGGGCGGCGGCGGTACCAGAGCGCAAGCTCCATCGGCCCGAGCCGCAGCGCGCGCAGGAGCTCGGAGACCGCGGACAGAAGCTCGGTCGCGGTCAGCTCCTCATCCTTGCGGCCGGCGATCGGCCGGAACGTGCGCTCCTCGCCGTCGGACTTCGCGACATAGAGACGAATCGCGGCGGTCATGATCTGCGCGACCGCCGCGTCGGAAACGCGCGAGGCTTCACCGCGCTCGACGAGCGCGCGGCTCGCGCCGAGCAATCGCGGCGCCGCTTCGTCGATCCAGGCGTATTCGTCGTTGCGCCCTCGTTCGTCAGAGCGTGACATAGACGCCTCCGTCGCGCACGGTGACACTCGCCGGGCGCAGCTTCATCGCCGCGTGGCCGGGGTGCTCGCCGGTCCTGATGTTGTATTCGTAGCCGTGCCATGGACAGACGATGTGCGTGTCGCGCGCATCGTATTGCAGCGCGCGCACCGTGCCGTCGCTGTCGACCGGCTCGACCACGCGCTTCATGATCCGGCCCTGGCATACCGGACCGCCGCGGTGAGCGCATTCGTTGTGCCAGGCGTAGAATTCGCCATCGAGCAAAAAAACTCCGACCTCCGCCTCGCCGCATTTGAGCACGAGGCGGCCGCTTTCCTTGAAGTCGTCGACGCTGCCGGCGCGATACTCGGTCATCGCAAAGGCTCTCTCACGAATTGCCGGCGCCTGACCTGGCGGACGAAGCTCGCCGGGATGCAAATAGTAGCGGCATTGCCGACCGGCTTGAAGGCAGGCGGCGCGGCGCCGTTCCTTGCCGGGGAGCCGGTTTTGGTGGAGACTTGAGCAAAGACGAGCGAGGAAACACCCATGGACATCCTCCCGCTTGGCCCCGGGTTCGGCGCCGAGCTGCGCGGCATCAGCCTCGCCGACGTCGCGGCTGACGACCCGGCCTATGCAGCCGTGCGCGCCGCGTTCGAGGAGCATTCGGTCCTGGTGTTCCGCGGCCAGGACGTGACCGACGACACTCAGCTCGCCTTCTCGCGCCGGTTCGGGCCGCTCGAGGTGACTCACGCCGCCGCGGAGGGCGCGGGCACCAACCTCGTCATCCTGTCGACCATCGGCAAGGACGGCAAGGTGGTGCCGGCGGATCATCGCCTCGCGCTTCGCAACAAGGCGAACCAGTTGTGGCATTCGGACTCCACGTTCAAGGCCGTGCCGGCGCTCGCCTCGGTGCTGTCCGGCCGGATCATGCCGGCAAAGGGCGGCGAGACCGAATACGTCTCGACCCGGCTCGCCTGGGAGCGGCTCGATCCGGCGACGCAGAAGCAGCTCGCCAATTCCTTCGCCTGGCACGACTACACGTATTCGCGCGGCAAGATCGCGCCCGACCTGGTCGGCCCCAAGGAACGTGCGGCGCTGCCGCCGCAATGCTGGCGCCTCGCCTGGAAGAACCCGGCAAATGGCCGCACCGCGCTCTACATCGCCTCACACGCCTGCGCGATCGAAGGCATGGAGGAGAAAGCGGCGCGCAAGCTCCTCGCCCAACTGATCGAGGCGGCGACCGCGCCCGGGCTGAGCTATGTGCACGCCTGGCGCCCGGGCGACGTGGTGATGTGGGACGACCGCGCCACCATGCATCGCGGCCGCCCGTGGCCGGCGCACGAGGCGCGGCTGATGATCCGCACAACGATCTCGGCGACCGCGGCCGATGGCGTCGAGAGCGTGCGCTTTCCGCCGCGGCAGGCTGCTGAGTGAGGCTTCGTCGTAAGGCTTCGCCGCGTCAGCGCCCGCCGGAGACCGGAAGGATCGCCGCCGTGACATAGGCGGCCGCCGGCGAGACCAGAAAGCGCACGCAGTTCGCCACCTCCTCCGCGGTACCGGCGCGGGCCATCGGCACGGTCGGCGCCATGCGTTCGACCCGTTCCGGCAGGCCAGCGGCGGCGTGGAGTTCGGTCGCGATCAATCCGGGCGCCACCGCGTTGACGCGAATGCCCTCTCTGGCGACCTCGCGGGCAAGGCCGATGGTCAGCGTGTCGAGCGCGCCCTTGCTGGCGGCGTAGTGGATCCATTCGCCCGAGCCGCCGAGCTGCGCGGCGCGCGAGGAGACATTCACGATGGCGCCGCCGGCGCCGCCGCGACGCGTCGACATCCGCCGCACCGCTTCGCGGCAGCATAGGAATGCGCCGAACACATTGACGGCGAAGACGCGCTCGAGCGCCGCGGCGGTCAATTCCTCGAGCCGGCTCATGCCGGCGGTGACGCCGCCATTGTTGACGAGCACGGTCAGGGCGCCGAAGCGCCGGTCGACGGTCTCGAACAGGCGCACGACGTCGCCCTCTTTGGCGACGTCGGCTGCAACGGCGATGGCGGCGCCGCCGGCGGCGACGATTTCAGCAACCGTCTGCGATGCCGCGCTCTCGTTACTGGCGCAGTTCACCGCGACCGCGTAGCCGTCGGCGGCGAGACCCTTGGCGATCGCGGCGCCGATGCCGCGGCTCCCGCCGGTGACAATGGCTACACCGGTGGTGTCAGCCATGCTCGGCTCGCGGAGGATCGGGCAGCGCTGTCATTGTCATCACCAGCCGAACCGCATCAATCACACGTGCAGCGCGATCACCTGGCCGCCATCGGCGATGATGGTCGCGCCGGTGATGTAGCGCCCGGCATCGGACGCGAGCAACAGCAGCGGTCCGTCGAGATCGCGCGGTTCGCCGAAACGGCCGATCGGGATCTGGCGCTTCATCGCCGCGCCCGGCCCGGCGGTCAGATACTCGTGATTGATCTCGGTGATGATCCAGCCGGGCGCGATGGCGTTGACGCGCACGCCCTTGAAGGCGAGCTCGAGCGCGAGGTTCTTGGTGAGCTGAATGACGCCGGCCTTGGCGGCGGCGTAGCCGATCACGCCCTTGTCGGCGGCCATGCCCAGCACCGAGGCGATGTTGACGATGGCGCCGCCGGTGCCGGCTTCGAGCATCCGGCGGGCGCCCTCCTGCGCCCAATAGAACACGGCGTCGAGATTGGTGGACAAGACGCGCCGCCACTCCTCCTCGGTCATCTCGACGGCGCGGCCGGCCTGCACCACGCCGGCATTGTTGACGAGGATCGTCACCGTGCCGAATGCCCGCTCCGCGGCGTCGAAAGCGCGCCGCATCGCCGCGCTCTCGCGGACATCGGCCTCGATCGCGGCGGCGCGGCCGCCTGATTTTTCGATCCGCGCCGCGAGCGCGCCGAGCCGTTCGGCGCGGCGCGCCACCAGCGCCACCGCGGCGCCGTTCTCGGCCAAGACCTCGGCGAAGCGCACGCCAAGCCCGCTCGATGCACCGGTCACCAGCGCCACCTTGCCGGCGAGGTCGAAAATCTGTGCAGCGGCCATAACTATCCCTCGGCAGCCCCGTTCCCTTTGGCAGGGTTCCTACGTCATCGCTCTTGCGTCAACCTATGCTATTTCGCGGCTTCTAAGGCACCCGCTGTCGATCTAATATCGTGCGGCGGTTGCAACGAAGCTTGCCAAAACCGACATTGCCGCAACGAGGCGCCGCTTTTTACATCCCGCGGCGAAACATTCTGCGCCACGCCGGAGGCGATTTCGCTCCGCCCGATCGAATCGAACCACGAGGGAGACAGCCGATGACCGTCCGAACCGCCAACCCGCGAACCGCGCCGCTCGAAACCCCGACCGATCTCGGCGCGGCCGCCGTCCGTGACCTTTCCGGCGCGCTCAACCTTCTGCTAGCCGATATGTTCTGCCTCTACCTGAAAACCAAGAATTTCCATTGGCACGTCTCCGGGCCGCACTTTCGCGACTATCACCTGCTGCTTGACGAACAGGCCGAGCAGATTTTCGCCACCACCGACGACATTGCCGAGCGGGTGCGCAAGGTCGGCGGCACCACGCTGCGCTCGATCGGCCAGATCAGCCGCCTGCAGCGCATCGCCGACAACGATGCCGAGTACGTCACGCCGCAGGACATGCTCGCCGAGCTGCGCGACGACAACAAGCGGCTGACGGCCAGTATGCGCGAGACCCACGGCCTGTGCGACGAGCACGGCGATGTCGCGACCGCGAGCCTCCTGGAAAACTGGATCGACGAAGCCGAACGGCGCATCTGGTTCCTGTTCGAAGCGACCCGGGTGCGCGGCGGCTGATTTCGCAGGCGAGCTTCGCCCGTTCACGACCGAGAGAGCCGGCGCGGCCGCAACCCGCGCCGGCTTTGTCGCTGCCGAAAATCGATCTGTGCTATCGTGGCATCGACCGCGATCGCCGAAAGATTGAACCCGGGACATCACATGGCCGCCACCAGAAAGGAAACCGACAGCCACGGCGAAGTCGACGTGCCGGCGGACAGGCTGTGGGGCGCACAGACCCAGCGCGCGGTCGAGCATTTCAGCATCGGCCGCGACCTGATGCCGCCCGAAATGATCACCGCCTATGCAATCTTGAAGAAAGCCGCCGCCACGGCCAATCACGCCGGCAAAAAGCTCGACGGCGAGCGCCACGCCCTGATCGTCCGCGCCTGCGACGAGATCCTCGCCGGCAAGCTCGACGACATGTTTCCGCTGCATGTGTGGATGACCGGCAGCGGCACCCAGTTCAACATGAACGTCAACGAAGTGATCGCCAATCGCTGCTCGCAATTGGCCGGCAAACCACTTGGCAGCAAGGAGCCGGTTCATCCCAACGATCACGTCAATATGAGCCAGTCGTCGAACGACACGTTTCCGGCGGCGATGTGCATCGCAACGGCGCTCAGCGTGCGCAAGCGCCTCGTCCCTGCGGTCGCGGCCTTGCGCGACGCGATCGATGCCAAGGAGCAAGCCTGGAAGGACATCGTCAAGATCGGGCGCACGCACATGCAGGATGCGACGCCGCTGACGCTCGGCCAGGAATGGTCGGGTTATGCCGGGATGCTGACCGACGATCTCGAGCGGATCGACGGCGCGCTCGCTGGCGTCTACCGCTTGGCGCTCGGCGGCACCGCGGTCGGCACCGGCATCAACGCTTGGCCCGGCTTTGCCGAAGCCGCGGCCGCCGAGGTCGCCAATCTCACCGGCCTTCCTTTCGTCACCGCGCCGAACAAATTCACGGTGCAGGGCTCGCATGACGCGCTGGTGCAGCTTTCCGGCACGCTGCGCACGCTCGCGGTGTCACTCTACAAGATCGCCAACGACATCCGCCTGATGTCGTGCGGGCCTCGCGCCGGCTTCGCCGAGTTGTCGATCCCGGAAAACGAGCCCGGCTCCTCGATCATGCCCGGTAAGGTCAATCCGACCCAATGCGAGGCGCTCACCATGATCGCCGTGCAGGCGATGGCGAACGACGTCGCCGTCGGCTTCGGCGGCGCCAGCGGCTACCTGGAGATGAACGTCTATAAGCCGCTGATGATCTTCAACATCATCCAGTCGATCGTGCTCATGAGCGACGGCTGCGTGAATTTCCGCAAATATCTGGTCGAGGGAGCCAAGCCCAACCTGCGCAAGATCAAGGAGGACGTCGAGCGTTCGCTGATGCTGGTGACGGCGCTGGTGCCGGTCATCGGCTATGACAAGGCGGCGAAGATCGCGCATCACGCGATGCACAACGATCTGACGCTGCGCGAGGCCGCGCTGCAGCTCGGCTTTGTCAGCGCGGCCGATTTCGACCGCATTGTCGATCCGAAGAAGCTGGTGCACCCGTCCTGAGGCGCCGTGCGCCGCCGGGCCTGCGCGCTCAAGCCCGCGCGCTGTACGAGCGGCTCGGAATCTGGAAGCCGCAGCTCGAGCCGTCGGTCACCTCGACCTCGTCCTCCCAGGGGAGCCGATATCTTCCGGCGACGAGATCGCGCATGTAGGTGTACGGGCAATCCTGCGCGCCGCCTTTGACCGCGACAAAGCCGCGGTGGCCGAACTGATAGATGTTGTTCTCGACGCCCCAGAGCCGGCGCGCCTCGTCGGCGAGCTTCGGCCGCACCTCCGCGGTGATGATCTCGTCGGGCGCGCCGTTGCCGGTGACGAGCGGCACGCCGTCGAAATTGACGATCATGCCCTCGCCCATCGAATTGAACACGCCGTCGGTGCCGGCCATGCAAACATTGGCGGTGTACATCAGGTTGGAAAACGCGTTGCTTTGATTGCTGACCTGCCAGGCGTGACGGATCGGCGCGGTGTAGCCGGCGGTGCGCAGCATGACGTTGGCGCCCTTATAGGCGCACTCCCGCGCCATCTCCGGAAACATGCCGTCATGGCAGATGATCAGCGCAACCTTGCTGCCGTTCGGCCCGTCGCACACCGGAATGCCGAGATTGCCCGGCTCCCACGGCTCGACCGGCACCCACGGATGCATCTTGCGATAGTAGAGCTTCAGTTCGCCGCGGTCGTCGATGATGATGCCGCTGTTGTAGGGGTTACCCTGCGGATTGTACTCCATGATCGAGAAGCAGCCCCAGATCCGGTTCTGCGCGCAGGCCGCTTTGAAGCTCGCGACTTCCGGTCCGTCGAGCCGCGACATCAGCTCGGGATTGGTGTCCATCGACAGGCCGTGCAGCGAATATTCGGGGAACACCACGAGGTCCATGGTGGTCATTCCTTTGCGCGCCTTCTCGACCATGGCGCAGATCTTTTTGGTCTGCGCTGCGAGATCGCCCTTGGTCGCGATCGTCGGCAGTTGCAGTTGGACGAGCCCGATGACCACGCCATCGGGAGCCTTGTTCAGTCCGCCGAGCCCGCTCATCGATCTCCTCCCTGTGCCAAATCGCTTTGCCTTGTCCCATAAGAAGGGCGCTGCGACAGCCAATCGCATGCAAGAATCGTACAAGTTTGCGGGAGCGGCATGACAGCAACGCCGGCCACATTATAATGACCGCAGAGCAGTGAAACGCACCATGGCGCACGATCACGACCATGACGGCGAGGAGCACGGCTCGGAGCTCTCCGAGATGCAGCTTCGCGTGCGCGCGCTCGAGACCGTGCTCGCCGAGAAGGGCTATGTCGATCCGGCGGCGCTCGACGCCATGATCGAGGCGTTTGAGACCCGGATCGGCCCGCATATCGGCGCCCGCGTCGTCGCCAAAGCCTGGGCCGATCCGGCATTCAAGCAGGCGCTGATTAAGGACGCGACGCAGGCGGTGCAGACGCTCGGCCTCAACAACCGCGTCGGCGATCATTTGATCGCGGTCGAGAACACGCCCACCCTGCACAACATGATCGTGTGCACGCTGTGCTCCTGCTATCCGTGGGAAGTGCTCGGCCTGCCGCCGGTCTGGTACAAATCGGCGCCCTATCGCTCGCGCGCGGTCAATGACCCGCGCGGCGTCCTCGCCGATTTCGGCGTCACGCTGCCGGCGGACCTGCAAATTCGCGTCTGGGATTCGACCGCCGAGACGCGCTTCATCGTGTTGCCGATGCGTCCCGCCGGCACCGCAGGCTGGAGCGAGGAAAAACTCGCGGGCCTCGTCACGCGCGATAGCATGATCGGCACCGGCCTGCCGAAGGATCCGAAAGCGATTGCGTGATGGACGGCGTCCACGATATGGGCGGCATGCACGGCTTCGGCAAAGTCGAGCCGGAGGCGAACGAGCCGGTCTTCCACGCCGCGTGGGAAGCGCGTTGCCTCGCGCTCAACCGCGCCATGGGCGTGGCCGGCGCCTGGACTATCGACGAGGGCCGCTTCGGCATCGAGGAGCTGCCGCCGGCGGTTTATGTGGCGCGATCCTATTACGGGAAATGGGCGCTGCGGCTGGAGAACATGGTGGTCGAGCGCGGCTTTGCCGGCGCCGACGAGATCGCCGCCGGTCATGCGCTGCGTCCCGGCAAGCCGCTCAAGCGCAAGTTCGATCTTGCCGCCGTCGCCCGCTCATTGGTGCGCGGCTCCTTTGGCCGCGAGGCGCCGGCGCCGGCGCGCTTCAAGGTCGGCGACCGCGTGCGCACCAAGAACGTCCATCCGGCGACCCACACGCGGCTGCCGCGCTACGCCCGCGGCCGCGTCGGCGTCGTCGAAGCGCTGCGCGGCTGTCACGTCTTCCCGGATACGAGCGCGACCGGAGCCGGCGAGAATCCGCAATGGCTCTACACCGTGCGCTTCGACGGTCGCGAATTGTGGGGCGAGACGACCGACCCGACGCTTCAAGTCTCAATCGAAGCATTCGAGCCTTATCTCGAGGCGGCGTAGCATGAGCGCCAATCCTGCTCCGCAGCCCGCGCCAGCCTCGCCGCAGGATTTTCCGCGTAACGATGATGGACCGGTGTTCCGCGAGCCAGTGTTCCGTGAGCCGTGGGAGGCGCAGGCTTTCGCGCTGGCGCAATCGCTGAAGGAGCGCGGCCTGTTTTCCGCGACCGAATGGGCACAAACCCTCGGCGCGGAGATCAAGAACGCACAGGCCGCCGGCGATCCCGATACCGGCGAGACCTATTATCGGCACTGGCTCGCCGCGCTCGAGCGGCTCGTCGCCGCCAAGGGCCTTGCCGATGCGCGAACGCTTCATCGCCACCGCGAAGCCTGGCGGCGGGCCTGCGCGCGCACGCCGCATGGCGCGCCGATCGTGCTGCAGCCGGGCGACTTCGACGAGTGAGCGGCGAGGGGCTCGCCCCGCGAATCGTATCTCGGCTGGTGGCCCGATGCGCCGGTTGGCCGAATCGCATGGCGCGGCGCGTCTATTCGATCCAGCCGTGAAACTCGTTGTACCTGAAGCAGAGTAGGCAAACAGCTATCGTGACGTTGATGCAGTTGCACAGAAGAACAACATCACCGAGTCGTTTAATTTTCTTGTGAGCGAGTGAAATATACTCGCGGTGGATCAAGAACCGGAAGAAACGCCACTGATCACGGATGGATCGCCACGCAAAAAGGGCCGGACGGCCAAGATCATTGTACAAATTTGGATAATGTATCTTGAGTTCTTTGTTCATTGTGTGCGTGGCGTAGGAACCTATCGCTGCAATAAAAAGCATTGCTCCGAGAGCGTAGGCGGTCGTCCCGGAAAGGGCCATCGCATCCTCGCGCAGCAGTATCCAGCGCCCCTCCAGTATAACGAACTACCGCGACTATTGGCGCTACCGCGGCCGCTCGCGATTGGCGCCGCGCTCGATCAGATATTCGCGGTCGAGCAGCTTGACCGAGTGGTTGAGGTCGGATTGCGCGATCACGACGCCGACGTCCTTGCCGCGCAGCGCGCCGATCACCTCGGCGAGGCGGCGCGACAGCGCCGGAGCGACGCCCTCGAACGGCTCGTCGAGGAGAAGAAGGCGCGTGCCGGCCTGCAGCGCGCGGGCGAGCGCGACGAGCTTCTGCTGGCCGCCGCTGAGCACCAGCGGTTTCCTCTGCCGCATCGCCGCGACCTCCGGCATCAGTCCATAGACGAAATCGAGCCGCGCCGCGGCGTCGTCCGCCTGCGTCGCCCAGCTCGGTAGCAGAATGTTCTCCTCGACCGAGAGCTGCGGCACCAGCCGGCGGTCTTCGGGCATGTAGCCGATGCCGAGCGCGGCGCGGCGGTAGGTCGGCAGCGCGGTCAGATCCTCCTCGCCGCAGCTGATCCGCCCGGCGCTCGCGGCCACGAGCCCCATCACCGCGCGCAGCATCGTGGTCTTGCCGGCGCCGTTGCGGCCGAGAAGGCCGACCATTTCGCCGGCGGCAAGCGACAGGCTCACGCCGCGCAGCACCTCGACCGACTGCAGCTTGACGCGCAAGGCTTCGATCGAAAGGAGACTCACGGCGTCATCCCCGTCACGTAACGCTGCACGTCGGCATTGCCGAGCACGGTGTCGGGCGTGCCGTCGGCGATGATCCGCCCCTCGTAGAAGGCGAGCACGCGCTCGGCGTAGCGGCCGACGATCTCCATGTCGTGCTCGACGAACAGCACGGTGGCGTCGCTGCCTTCGAGCGCGCGCATGATCACGTCCATCAGTGCGAATTTTTCCTCGGCGGCGACGCCGCTCGTCGGCTCGTCGAGAAGCAGAAGCTTGGGCCGATGCGTCACCGCCATGGCGACGTCGACGAGCTTGCGCACGCCGCCAGGGAGCGCCGCGATCGAATGGTCGCGATATTCGCGCAGCCGAAAGCGCGCCAACAGGTCCTCGAGCCCGGCGGTCATCGCCGCCGAGCGCGCCGGCTGCCACGACGACAATCCGTCGTCACTGGCGATGCCCAGCGCGATCAGGAGATTCTCCTCGGGCGTGAGGCTGGCGAAGAGCTGCGGGATCTGGAACGAACGGCTGACGCCGTGCCGGCGCACCCGCCGCGGCGCTAGCCCGGCAATGTCCCGCCCGTCGAGGACGACGCGCCCGGCGTCGGGCTTAAGATAGCCGGTGACCAAATTGACGAAGGTGGTCTTGCCGGCGCCGTTATTGCCGATGAGGCCGAGCCGCTCGCCGCGGCGCGCCGCGACCGAGATGTCGTTGGCGGCGACGACGGCGCCGAACGATTTCTGCAAGCCGCTGGTCTCCAGAAGCGCGGTCATTGGCTCGTTTCCGCCGGAACCGGCGCCGGCGTCGGCTTGAGCTCGCTCTCGCTCTGGCTCCGCCGCCGACGCTGCACCAGCGAGCCCAGCCCCTGCGGCAAGAACAAAATGACGAGCAAAAGAAAGATGCCGAGCGCGCCCTGCCAGGTGTTGGGGAAATACTGGCTGGAGAACGAGCGCACCAATTCGACGATGATGCTGGAGACGAACACCGCGGTGACGCTGGCGTAGCCGCTGAGGATGGCGAGAAAGACGAACTCGCCCGAGGTGGTCCAAAACGTGAAGTCGGGGTCGATGTGGCCGAGCGACAGCGCCGAGAGCGCGCCGCCGACGCCGCCGAGCAGCGCGGCGATCGCGAAATTGACGCCGCTAACGCGGCGCACCGAGGCGCCGAGATATTCGACGCGGATCTCGTTGTCGCGCGCGGCGAGCGAGAGAAGCCCGCGCAGCGAGTCGAAATGGATGCGGCAGAGCGCCGCGGCAATGACGGTGACCAGGCTCGTCAGGGCATAGAGCGCGTAGCTCACCGCCTGCGGCGTCGGCGGATGATAGCCGAGGAAGCTCGGCTCATGCAGGTTGATGCCGTCGGAACCGCCCAGCGAATAGGTCTTGTCGAGAATGCCGTAGGCGATCATCGACAGCGCGAGCGTCAGGGTGGCGAAGAAGATGCCGCGATAGCCGGCCAGGAGCGGCGCGATGATGAGGCCGAGGATCAGCGCCGCGATGCCGCCTAGGATCACCAGCAGCACGGCGTCATCGACGCCGAGGCTGCGCATCGCCAGGCCCGCGGCATAGGCGCCGGCGCAGAAGAAGATGCCCTGCCCGAACGAGACGAGCCCGCCGCGCATCAGGACGACGAGGCCGAGCGCGACCAGCCCCTTGGCGAAGGCGAGCGTGGCGACGAGCACGAACCAGTTCGGCAGCAACCGGCCGAGCAGCGCTAGCGCCGCGAAGGCGGCGAGCGCGGTGGCGAGGATGCCAAGCCGGCCGGCCATCAGATTTTCCGCAGCGTAGTGCGCTGGA
>Ga0187783_10003033_pt1 | contig 12413 bp, 11 predicted proteins | sample 1015_SJ02_MP02_2_FD_132471 | JGI IMG/M metagenome (GOLD analysis project Ga0187783, IMG submission 132471) | Tropical peat soil microbial communities from peatlands in Department of Meta, Colombia - 1015_SJ02_MP02_20_MG | ecosystem: Environmental > Terrestrial > Soil > Wetlands > Peat | place... | reverse complement strand
TTCGGCCGTGTATGTACTCCATGGCCAGGTACAGGAAGGGCCCGTCGGCCCCCTGGTCGTAGACCGCGACCACGTTCTGGTGCGACAGCCTGGCGACCGACTTGGCCTCGCCGATGAACCGGCGGACGAAATCGTCGTCCCTGGCCAGCTCGACGTGCATGACCTTGAGCGCGACCTGGCGGTCCAGCCGCGTGTCGGTGGCCCGGTAGACGGTGGCCATCCCGCCGTGCGCGATGCGCGCCGTCACGGCGTAACGCCCGTCCAGCAGGCGTCCGGCGAGCAGGTCGGCCAGGGTGTCGTCCATCGCGTCCGATTTTACGGTCGTTTGCCAACTGCGGGGCCGAGAATGATCGTGTCCCGCTGGCTATATGACGTCCCAGTGACCCGGGACGATGCGCGTAGCCTGTCTGGTTGTGGCAGATCACGGGCGGGTGGTGGTGGCAGGCGCGGGCCTGGCCGGCCTGCGGACCGTCACCGAGCTCCGGTCGCGCGGCTACCCCGGGCCGATCACGCTGATCGGGGCAGAGGCCCGTCCGCCGTACGACCGCCCGCCGCTGTCCAAGAAGGTGCTGACCGACCCGGCGCTCGACCCCTCGCTCGGGGCTGATTTCGGCGCGCTGGACGTGGACTTCCGCCCGGCCGAGGCCGCCACGGGGCTCGACGACGGCGCCCTGGTGACGCAGCGCGGCTCGTACCCGTTCGGTCACCTGGTCCTGGCCACTGGCGCACTCCCGGTGGCACTGCCCGGCCGCGGACGGCAGCGGTTCCTGCGCACCTACGACGACGCGCTGGCGCTGCGCGGCCTGCTGCGGCCGGGACTGCGGCTGGCCATCGTGGGGGCCGGCTGGATAGGCGCGGAACTGGCCACCGCGGCGGCCAGCCGCGGCTGCCACGTCACGGTGGTCGAGGCAGGACCCGCACCGCTCACCGCGGCCATCGGCGTGCAGGTGGGGGAGCGGACCGCCCCCTGGTACGCGCAGGCGGGCGTCACCCTGCGGACCGGCGCCGCCGTGGAGTCGGTCGAGCCGGGCGGCCTGGCGCTGGCCGACGGCGGCTGGGTCGCCGCGGACGAGATCGTCACCGCGGTCGGGGTCCGGCCGGCCACCGGCTGGCTGGAGGGTTCAGGCGTGCGGCTAGAGAACGGCGTGGCCGTCGACGCCGGGCTGCGGACGTCGCGGCCCGGCGTGTACGGGGTAGGCGACTGCGCCGCGTTCGAGTCGCTGCGCTTCGGGCGGCGCCTGCGCTTCGAGCACTGGGACGTGGCGCTGCACGCGCCCGAGGTCGTCGCGGCCAACCTGCTCGGCGAGGACGCGGTGTACGACCCGGTGCCGTACTTCTGGTCCGAGCAGTTCGGCCGGATGGTGCAGTACCAGGGCTACCACGGCGGCGCGGAGCGGCTCGTCTGGCGCGGGGACCCGGCCGCGCCGACCTGGGCGGCGTGCTGGCTCGCGGGTGGCCGCCTGGTCGCGATCCTGACCGTCAACCGGCCCCGTGACCTGCAGCAGGGCCGTCGGGTCATCGCCTCCGCCGAACCCGTGGATCCGGGCCGCCTGGCCGACCCGGACGTCCCCGTCAAAAACGCGGTCGGCACCTGAGCCGGTGCCCGCGGACCGCGCCCGACAGGTGTGCGCCGCCCGTGGCGCGGGTAAACGTCCCGTTAACCAGGCATGGCCCGAGTGTTTGGAGCATGCCCGCGCGTGGGACATTGGATTCGTGGCACAGATTGACCCCACGACCGATGGCCTGGTCCCCGATTGGCTGTCACTCCCCGATGTAGCCGCCCTGCTGGGCATCCCGGCTGGGCGCGTGAAGCAGCTCCTGCGCGACAGGAAGCTGCTCGCCGTGACCCGCCCCGAAGGAACGCTGGCGGTCCCGTCCGCCTTCTTTGACGGCCACCAGGTCGTCAAGGGCCTGTGCGGGACCCTTACCCTGCTCTTCGACTGCGGGTTCGACGACACCGAAGCGCTCCGCTGGCTGTTCACCGCGGACGAGACGCTGCCGGGTACCCCGATCGACGCGATCGTCGGCCACCGGGGCACCGAGGTGAACCGGCGAGCCCAGGCCCTGGCGTTCTAGCAGCGGCTACGCTGGCTGCATGCCGCCGAGCCCGCCGCGCCCGCGGCGAACCGCGGGCGCGCTGCACGACCGCGCCGCCAGCCAGCCGCGCCAGCGCCCTGCCGCCCCGCTGATCCGCGACCTGCTCGCCGCCGGGCGCCAGTCGTTCTCGTTCGAGTTCATGCCGCCCAAGACTGTCGGCGAGGAACAGCAGCTGTGGCTGGCGATCAGGCAGCTCGAGGCGCTGCGGCCGACGTTCGTCTCGGTGACCTACGGCGCGGGCGGATCGACCAGGGACCGGACGGTCCGTGTAACGGGGCGGATCGCCGAGGAGACCACGCTGACCCCGGTCGGGCACCTGACCGCGGTGAACCACTCGGTGGCCGAGCTCAGGCAGGTGATCGGCTCGTACGCGGCGGTGGGCGTGCACAACGTGCTCGCGCTGCGCGGCGACCCTCCTGGCGACCCGAACGCCGATTGGTTCCCCCACCCGCAAGGCCTCACCTACGCGGCGGAGCTGGTCCGCCTGATCAGGACGGCCGGCGATTTCTGCGTCGGGGTCGCCGCGTTCCCCGAGAAGCACCCGCGGTCGCCCGATCCCGAGGCGGACGCGCGGCACTTCGTGGCTAAGTGCCGGGCCGGCGCGGACTTCGCGATTACCAACATGTTCTTCTACCCCGAGGACTACCTGCGCCTGCGCGACCGGGTCGCGGCGGCGCGTTGCGACGTGCCGATCATCCCCGGGATCATGCCCGTGACCAGCCTGCGGGTCATCGAGCGCGCGGTGGAGCTGGGCGGCTGCCGGGTACCCACGCAGCTGTGGGAGAGGCTGCAGGCAGTGGCCCACGACCGGGCGGCGGTGCGCGAGATCGGCGTCGACTACGCGGCCGGGATGTGCGCCCGCCTGCTCGCCGAGGGCGTACCCGGCCTGCACTTCTATACGCTCAACTGGTCGCGCGCCACCAGGGAGATCTACCAGCGGCTCGGATTGGGCCAGCGGAGCCTGGCCGAGCCAGGGCCGGGTGGCAGGGCCCGCAGCGGGAGCTCAGCGCCCATCACGGCGTAGGGCGGCTCGCTGCCCGGGTAGAACGAGAAACCGGTCAGCAGGTCGGTGAAGCCCACCCCGCGGTACAGGCGCCGCGCCCGGGTCTCGGCGTCCCTGGTGGACAGCACGGCGGTCCGTTCCGGCCGTCCCGAGGTCAGCCGCAGCAGCAGGCCCGAGCCGATCCCGGAGCCCTGGTACCCGGGCGCCACGTGCAGTTCGGCCACCTCGAACCCGTCATCAAGCCAAGCCGTGGCGGCCTGTACGCCGCGGGAGGCGGCCAGCGCGCGGGCGACCGTATCGTGCCACCACTGGCCGGGTGCCCCGCGGAAGCCGTAGCCGAACCCGACCGGCACGCCGGACTCGCCGTCCTCGGCGACGGTAAGCGCGCGGAACGCCGGATAGGCGGCGTGCCCGGCCATGATCGACCGCCGGCCGGGCAGCGTGTCGGCCGCCGGGCGCATCGCGGCCGCGTACACCGAGATCACCTGATCCAGCCGCGCAATGAACTCAACGGGGCCCAGCTCGCTGACCACAAGCTCGCGCTGCACCCTTGCCAGCTTATGAGCAATGGTCAGATCAGCTGGTCGGCCTGGGGCGCAGGCATGGATCCCACCTGCACCTGGGCCCGGCCGAGGTCCGGATGAGCGGCGGTCACGGTGATCGTTCCAGGCTGGCCGGGCAGAGAGCGGACCCAGACCGCGCCGAGACCGCCGTACTCGCCGAACGCGAACGGGTTATCGCCCACCAAGATCCCGGGTCCCGACAGGTTCAGTGCCACCTCGCCGGCCAGGTACCTGCGCTGGTTGCCGTACGCGTCGACCGCGCGGAACAGGACCCGGGTGGCGTCCGTCCCGTCGGCCGAGATCGTGGCGTCGTCAGCGGTCATGGCGAGCCTGTCGCCGGACGGATCCGACGACATCCGGATCTCGGTTACCTGCTGGCCGCCCGCCCAGCCCTGGATCAGCAGCTCCGGCAGCCCGGTCCGCGTCCGGACCGGGAGGCGGACGAAGAAGGGCGGATACGGCAGGTTCCCGTACCGCGGGGAATGGACGGCCGGCGTCGCGGATTCCACCGGGATGCCGTCGATGAAGATCTGCAGCACCTCGCAGTTGCTGGCGATCATCGCGGTCGGGGCGGGAACGGGGAGCGCCCCGCCCGGCTCCCAGAAGAACAGCGGCACGATGACCGGGCGGATGGCCGGGTCAACCTGTGCCTGGTAGATAGCGGCGCCGGGCTTGGGCACCCGGAAGCCGTCCGCCACCCCCGCCCACTTGACGGCGTCAGGATCCAGGCTGAGCAGTGAGGCGTAGTCGAACCCGGCCCAGGCCAGCAGCCCCGCGTAGCCGGGGTCCGAACGGGCCAGGCTTTGCACCTGGGGATGCAGGTCCGCCTGCCTGACGAGCAGTTCAGGCGGATCGGTCCAGGTGAAGTACTCCGGCTTGGTGTCCTCCACGCCGACCGACTCGGTGACCAGGTAGGGCACGCCGGGGATCGGAGGCCGCAGCGTCGCGTCGCCCGTCTTCCAGTCGATGCTGTAATCGTTGTAGGCGAAGACGTCCTCGTTCCAGTCGGCGTCGGAATGGTAGGCCATCGCGCCGGAACTAGGCCGCGAGCCGTCGAGCTCGGCGGCGATCTGCCTGGTCGCTCCCCAGAGACCGGGCAGGTCCGGTGTCTCGTTGAGCCGGGTACCCCAGATGACCACGGAAGGCCGGCTCCTGTCCCTGACCACCATGTCGCGCACGTTCTGCACCACGAGGTCCTGCCAGCCCGCGTCACTGGTGACGTTGTGCCAGCCGGGAGCCTCCTCCCAGACCAGGAGCCCGAGCTCGTCGCACGCGTCGAGGAAGTGCGGGGACTGGGGGTAGTGCGAGCAGCGCACCATGTTGCAGTTGAGCTCGTTCCTGAGTATCGCGGCGTCCCTGGCCTGCACCCGCGCGGGCATGGCCATCCCCGCGTACGGGAAGAGCTGGTGCCGGTTCAGCCCGAACAACTGCAGCCGCTCTCCGTTCAGGTAGAAGCCGTCGGGCTGGAAGGAAAGCTCGCGGAACCCGATCCGCCGGGTCAGCACATGGCTGCCGACACCCGGGACCGTCAGGGTGGCCTGCACCGTGTAGAGCTTCGGGCTGGTGGTCGACCACAGGCCGATCGGCCCGAGTCCGGCCAGGCTCACCTTCGCGGTGGTGGCGCCCGAGGGGAAGGTGACGGTCACGTCCTGGGCGGCGACCTGCCGCGATCCGTCGAGCAACTCGACCAGCATGGTGCCTGAGGTAGGGCCGGGCAGCGCCGAGTCGATGGTGACTTCGACGTCCACGCTGCGCTGCGAAGTGAGCACGTTGACCGGCTGGGCGAACAGATCGGCCAGGAACGCCCGGGGGACCACCCGCAGGGTCACGTCCCGGTAGATCCCGCCCGGCTGGAAGAAGTCGATGCTGTACGGGCTGTTGTCCAGGCCGATCGGCGGGACCGACAGGCAGCGCGCGTCCACGATCACCGACAGGAGGTTGTCGCCCGCCGTGACCTGGCCGGTGAGTTCGGCGGTGAAGGGGAGGTACCCGCCCTGGTGCGTGCTGACCGGCTGGTCGTTGATGACGACCATCGCGTTGACCATGACCCCGTCGAAGTCGACGAGGATCCTGTTGCCCGGCGAGGGCGAGCTGATCAGCGGCCCTCCGCTGAAGTGGCGCCGGTAGATCCAGATCTGCTCCCACCCGGCCGGATCCCAGTTGCGCCAGGACAGGCCGGTAACCGTGTGCGGCAGCGTGACCGGCGCGAAGTTGCTGTCGTTGTAGAACACGCTCTCCGAGCCCGCCATGTACTGGCCCCCGAACAGCCAGTTCGCGTTCAGGGGGAACGTCAGGTTGGTCGGCTGCTGCTCCTGCGTCGGGGCCTGGCTCCCGATCAGCTTGAGCAGCGACACCGCGGCCACCCCGGCGCCGCCGAGCATCCCCGCCTGGATCAGCGTCCGCCGCGAAATCCGCCGCCTGGCTGTAGTTACGCGCTCTTCCGCCGCGGTATCCCGGCCCGTGATCCGCTGCCCCGGCCGCGCCGGCCCGCCCGTCGTGCTCGTCTGGCCAGGCCGGTGCGGCCCGCTCGTCCGGCCAGGGACCGCTGGCTTACCTGCCGGGCCCGGAGACGCTGGCGGCCCCGTCCAGCTTCCCGCCGGTGCCGCGCCCCCCCTGTCCGGACCCAGTGGCCTGACTGTCTTCCCACCGGCCGGCGCCGCGGCCGTCCTGTCCGGGCCCGGTGGCCTAACTGTCTTGCCGCCAGCCGGTGCTGCGGCCGTCCTGTCCGGAGCCGTTGGCCTGACTGCTGTCTTTCCGCCTGTCGGCGCCGCGCTCCCCCTGCCCGGGCTCGGTGGGGTACCCGATCTGCCCGTGGCGGGCGCCGTCCCGGTGCTGGCTTGAGGCGTTGGTGTAGCCGTCTGGCCCGCGCGGCCCGTCGCGGCGGCGCGGCCCGCGGGCGGAGGCGCGCCGGGCCTACCAGCAGGCGAAACCGTGCCCCGCCGGTCCGCAGGCGGAAGCGTGCCCCGCCGGTCCGCGGGCGCCCGCGGCTTGTCGGCCGACCGCGGCCCGCTCGTCCGGCGGGCGGACGGCGAGGCCCCTGCCCCGTCCCCGGACGTCGTTGCGCGCCTTCTAGCCGCAGACGGTCCCGCGTCGGGCCCGGCCAGCCGCGACGTTCCATCCCCTCGCCCGGGCCTCACCGCCGCTTCCTGGCCCTGTTTACCCTCTTGGCCCGCGCGAGGAGTTGCGCCCCCGGCATCGGAGCCAGCGAAGGCGGGCGGCTCCTGCGTTGCCGCCGCGCTTCCGGCCGCGCCTGCCTCGTCGGGCGCGGGAGGCGTGCCCCCCTCCTCCGCTGGCTGTGCCGGGCCAGCCGTTGGTGCGGTGCCGTTCGGTTCTGCGCCGTCGGGTGCGGCGGGCAGGACGCTGCCGGGAGCCTTGAGCTCCGCGTCGGCCACGGTGGGAATGGGCTGGGTGTCCTCCAAGCTGGCCAGCAGCGCCATGTCCGTCTCGCTCAGGCCGGGCTCGGCGTCGATCTCGGTAGCAGCGGACCCCACATCCGTACCGGGCGCAGCGGGCTCCGCGTCAGCATCCCAGGTGAGATCCTCGTTGCTGCCAGGGCGCGGGCCCGGGTCCCCGGCGAGTGGTCTCGCGCTCCCGTCATCGGTGGCGGGTCGGGATGGCACCCGATAAAAATACAGGCCCAACTTGCCTTGTGCACGAACAGGCGCGTTGTGCCTAAATAACCTCATCTCTACCGCTTTGCCGCACCGCCCGGCCAGGGGCCCCGGCGGGCGGCGCCAGTCCAAAATGTCAGACCCTCCCTGTACATTCGAACAGACATCGAATAAGGGCTGGACATCGGAACGAATTTAGGTTCGAATGGATGGACCAGCACCGGCCGGGTGGGGTGAGGGGAAGCGTCTCACCTGGCCGGCCAGAGGAGGAGATGAAGACCGATGATGAAGGCAGCGGAGGTGCGCCCGGGCGGCACCGAGGCCGGCCCGCGGCACCCGGGGGGTCCCGGGCTGGCGCCGACGGTGCTCAGCATGCTCAGGTCCGCGCGCCGCGGGCTCGACGAGGCGGCCGATGAGACGACGCCCGGGGCCCGTTACGTGACGGCGCATCTGGCGGCGCTGCGCGCCGCGGCGGCAGTGGTAGCGGCCCGCGGCGAGCCCCGGACGAGGCGCAGGAAGCCCCACAGCGTATGGGAGCTGCTACCCCAGGTCGAGCCAGCCCTCACCGAGTGGGCGGCCTACTTCGCGGCCGGAGCCGGCAAACGTGCAGCCGCTGAAGCGGGCCTGCCGCGCGCGGCGTCCGCGCGCGAGGCAGACGACCTGCTGCGGGATGCGGAGACCTTCCTGTCTCTGGCGGAGACCGCACTGGGTGCACATGTGCAGTCTCCGCTCCCGCTGAGGCCGGCGGGCTAGGGCTTAGAACGCTTCCATCGCGCCGCGCGCGTCGGCGTCGAGGACGCCCCAGCTGATGAGCTCCTCGGTCAGGTCGGCAGGGGACTTGTCGTAGATAACCGCAAGCGAGCGGAGGTCCTCGTGCCGGACGGACAGCACCCGGCCGTTGTAGTCGCCGCGCTGGCTCTGGATGGTGGCGACGTAGCGGGCGAGCGGGCCGACCTTGTCCTTGGGCAGCTGGCCCATTCGCTCGAGATCGATGACGAGCTTGGGCGTGGGCACGAGCGGGGTCGGGGCGGCGTCGCCGGGGAGTAGCTCGGAGACGGGGACCCCATAGAACTCGGCCAGTTCGGCGAGCTTCTGGACGGTTACCGACCGGTCGCCGCGCTCGTAGGAGCCTACGACGACGGCCTTCCACCGGCCGCGGGACTTCTCCTCGACCCCGTGCAGCGACAGCCCCTGCTGCGTGCGGATGGCGCGCAGCCGCGCGCCGAGCGTCTTGGCGTACTCAGATGGCATGGTTCCTCGGTTCGGCCAGTCGTCGCTTACAGTAACGGTTACGCTCAGTGACGGTAGGCGGCGAGCGCGACAAGGTCAAGCCGAATGGCAAAAACTGGCTTAACTCGTGCAGTAACCGGCTTGCGTTCCGTGATGGATTCATACCCTCCGCCGGCCACCAAGAACCCACCCGAGATCGGGTTTCCCGTCGCTGTGGGCACATCTCCGGTCAAGGCGGGCCCTCGCCACGTTCGGGTCGTATCGGTCTCGTGTGAGGTAAATCACACACCGTGTCGGCCGCGCAGAGGCGGCCGGGCTCGGTGGTAACTCCCCGTATGATCAAGGACATAGACATCCTTTAAGGACCGTCCGGAGAGGCGGGGAAGGAGGTCCGTTCTATGTGCGCAGCCAGTAGTTCGGTCGCCGGGCGTGATGGCCTCGCGGTGCTCGATGCCGAGGAAGTCAGGCGCGCGCTGACCCGGATCGCCCACGAGATCCTGGAGCGGACGCACGGCGGCGGCCAGGTCATTCTGCTCGGCATCCCGACCCGGGGGGTACCGCTGGCCCGCCGGCTGGCCGCCCGCATCGGGGAATTCGAAGGGCTCGAGGTCCCCTGCGGATCTCTTGACGTGACCATGCACCGGGATGACCTGCGGCTTCGCCCGGCGCGCGCCCTGGGTCGCACTGACCTGCCCATGGGCGGCGTGGACGGCAAGACGATCGTCCTGGTCGATGACGTGCTGTACTCCGGCCGCACCGTACGCGCCGCGCTTGACGCGCTGACCGACCTCGGCAGGCCCAAAGCCGTGCAGCTGGCCGTGCTGGTCGATCGCGGCCATCGTGAGCTCCCCATCCGAGCCGACTACGTGGGCAAGAACTTGCCTACCTCGCAGCGCGAGGTGGTGCGCGTCCTGCTGTCCGAGGTCGACGGGCAGGACGTCGTGCTGATCGGCGAGGACGGGCGGAAGCCGTGAAGCGCCACCTGATCTCGGCCGCCGACCTGAGCCGCGCCGACGCGCTGCTGATCCTCGACACCGCGGAGGAGCTGGCCAGCCTCGCCGACCGCCCGATCAAGAAGCTCCCCACGCTGCGCGGCCGGACCGTGGTCAACCTGTTCTTCGAGGACTCGACCAGGACCAGGATCTCCTTCGAGGCCGCCGCGAAACGCCTGTCCGCCGACGTGATCAACTTCTCCGCCAAGGGCTCGAGCGTGGGCAAGGGCGAGAGCCTGAAGGACACCGCGCTGACCCTGGAGGCCATGGGCTCGGACGCGGTGGTCATCCGGCACAGCGCCTCCGGCGCCGCGCACCGGCTCGCGGGTTGGGTGCAGGGCAGCGTGGTTAACGCGGGGGACGGCACCCACGAGCACCCCACCCAGGCCCTGCTCGACGCCTTCACCATCAGGCGCAGGCTAAAGGGCAACGGCACCCGCGGGGCTGGGCTTGACGGCATCCGGGTGACGATCGTCGGAGACGTGCTGCACAGCAGGGTCGCCCGGTCCAACGTCCTGCTGCTGAGCACGCTTGGTGCGGAGGTGACCCTGGCCGCCCCGCCGACGCTGCTGCCCCTGGCCGTGGAGAACTGGCCCTGCTCGGTGAGCTACGACCTGGACTGCGAGCTGCCCAAGAGCGATGTCGTCATGATGCTCAGGGTCCAGCAGGAGCGGATGACGGCCGCGTATTTCCCCAGCGTGCGGGAGTACAGCCGCAGGTACGGGCTGGACGCCGCGCGCATGGGGCGGCTGCCCGATCATGCCATCGTCATGCATCCGGGACCTATGAACAGGGGGGTGGAGATCGCCGCCGACGTCGCGGATTCAGTCCGCTCGACGATCGTGGAGCAGGTGGCCAACGGGGTCACCACCAGGATGGCCGTCCTGTACCTGCTACTCGGCGGCACCGAGTTCCCGGCGGTGGCCCAGTGAACCCCGCCGGCCTGCCCGACCCCGCGATCCCCGACCCCGCCCGCGCCCCCTGGCTGATCAAGGGGGTCACCGTCACCAGGTCCGGCGGCCAGCGGGAGGAGTTCACCGACATCCTGCTCAGCGACGGGGTGATCGCGGCCATCGGCCCCGGGCTCAGTAACCCGGGCGCCCACGTGCTCGACGCGCAAGGCCTGATCGCCCTGCCCGGCCTGGTCGACCTGCACACGCACCTGCGCGAGCCCGGCCGTGAGGACGCCGAGACCGTCGAGACCGGCACCAGGGCGGCCGCCCTCGGCGGGTACACGGCCGTGCACGCCATGGCCAACACCGATCCGGTCGCCGATACCGCCGGGGTGGTCGAGCAGGTCTGGCGCCTCGGCCGGGCGGCCGGGCACTGCGATGTCCAGCCGGTCGGCGCGGTGACGGTCGGGCTGGCCGGAAGCAGGCTCGCCGAGCTCGGCACCATGGCCGACTCGGCCGCGCGGGTCCGCGTGTTCTCCGACGACGGCAACTGCGTCGCCGACCCGCTGCTGATGCGCCGGGCCCTCGAATACGTCAAGGCTTTCGACGGAGTGATCGCCCAGCACGCACAGGAACCCAGGCTCACCGAGGGCGCCCAGCTCAACGAGGGCGAAATGTCCTCGCGCCTAGGCCTGGCGGGCTGGCCCGCCGTGGCCGAGGAGGCGATCATCGCGCGGGACTGCCTGCTCGCCGCGCACGTGGGCTCCGCGCTGCACGTCTGCCACGTCTCCACCGCCGGGTCCGTGGAGATCATCCGCTGGGCGAAATCCAAGGGGTGGCGGGTGACGGCGGAGGTCACGCCGCACCACCTCCTCCTGACCGACGAGCTCGCGGCAGGCTATGACCCGGTGTTCAAGGTCAACCCGCCGCTGCGGACCGCGGCCGACGTGGCCGAGCTCAGGCGCGCGCTCGCCGACGGCACCATCGACTGCGTGGCCACCGATCACGCCCCGCACCCGGTGGAGGCCAAGGAGACCGAATGGTCGGAGGCGGCCTTCGGGATGACCGGGCTGGAGACCGCCCTGCGCGTCGTCCAGCTGGCCATGGTGGACACCGGGATGCTCGACTGGTGCGGCGTCGCCGACCGGATGTCGGTCCGCCCGGCCAGGATCGGGCGGCTGGCCGGGCACGGCGCCCTGCCTGCCGTCGGCGGTCCGGCCAACCTGACCCTGTACGACCCGGCGGCGTCCGCCGAGGTTGTCGGGCCCGGCGCTTCCAAGAGCCGCAACACCCCCTTCGCGGGGATGGAACTGCCCGGCCGGGTCGTGGCCACCTTCCTGCGCGGCGCTCCCACCGTGCTTGACGGGAAGCTCGCCTGACGTGCCAACAGACAATGCCCTGCTGGTCCTGGAGGACGGCACGACGCTGCGCGGCACCGGCTTCGGCGCCGAAGGCGAGGCGTTCGGCGAGATGGTCTTCAACACCGGCATGACCGGCTACCAGGAGACGCTGACCGATCCCTCCTATTGCCGCCAGATCGTCGCGATGACCGCGCCGCACGTCGGCAACACCGGCGTCAACGACGAAGATCCGGAGTCCCGTCAGGTCTGGGTCAGCGGGTACGTGCTACGCGAGCCGGCCAGGATCACGTCCAGCTGGCGGGCCAACCGCGACCTGGATGCCTACCTCCGCGCCGAGGGCGTCCCCGGCATCGCTATCCGCGGCACCCGCGCGCTGACCAGGCGGGTTCGCGAGCACGGCGCCATGCGGGCGGCGATCAGCACGGCCGAGCACGACCCGGCCCGGCTACGTGACCGGGTCCTGGCCAGCCCGCAGATGACCGGGGCCGACCTAGCCCGCGTGGTGAGTACCCAAGAGCCCTACACCATCTCACCTGAAGGCCAGCCCAGGTACCGGGTCGTAGCGGTGGACCTGGGCATCAAGGCTTCCACGCCGCGCAGCCTGGCGGCCCGGGGCTGCGAGGTGCTCGTGGTGCCCGCCACCACGACCGCGGAACAGATCCT
>Ga0187783_10003032_pt1 | contig 12414 bp, 10 predicted proteins | sample 1015_SJ02_MP02_2_FD_132471 | JGI IMG/M metagenome (GOLD analysis project Ga0187783, IMG submission 132471) | Tropical peat soil microbial communities from peatlands in Department of Meta, Colombia - 1015_SJ02_MP02_20_MG | ecosystem: Environmental > Terrestrial > Soil > Wetlands > Peat | place... | reverse complement strand
TTGACAAGATCTGCCGGCCGTCGGGTGTCTCGATCCCGTCGAGGTCCAGCTGTCGCCGGGCACCTCGATCCCCTTGGGGCCCTAGCTGCCGTCGGGTGTCTCGTTCCCCTCGAGGCCCTAGCCGTGGCCGGGTGTGTCGATCCCCTCGGGGTCCTGGCCGTGGCCGGGTGTGTCGATCCCCTCGGGGTCTTAGCCGTCGCCGGGACGTGTCGCGAGCAGGTTCACCGCTCGGTCGGCGAGCTCCACGGTCCACGGGACCGGAGCGTCCGCCTTTTCGCGCATGACTTGGACCTCGAAACCGGCTTCGACGAGCATGTCGTGAAGTTCGGTCGGAGATGAATTCCCCTGCCGCAACGCATCGGGATTCTGTTCGACGATCATCGCCCGTACGCCGGGCAACAAGCGCGCCATGCCTCGCAATATGGCCGGCTCACTTCCTTCCGCGTCAATCTTCAACACGTCGACGGTCTCATCTAGAGGAACGAGATCGTCGAGCTTGAGGACGTCGACCTTGTAATCGGTTTCGGATCCGGCATCCACGGCGACGAGGCTCGACTGCATTCGTTCTCCTGGCCGCACGTGAAGAATCTCACTTCCCGTGTGATCGGAAACTGCCGCCTGGACGACGGTCACCTGTCCTAATTCATTGTCCGATACGTTCTTTTGGAGGTATCGGAACGACACCGGGTTTGGTTCGAGGGCCCACACGCGTCCCTTGTCGCCGACCACTTGAGCCGCCGGGAGTGTGAAGCTGCCGATGTGTGCGCCGACATCTATCGCGCGCATTCCCGGCTCTAGAAGCGAACGCCACGTGGGCAACGAGAGAGGTTCGAATTTTCCCTTTTCGAGAAGGAGAAGGAGCTTCCGATCACCTATCCCACCGGACACCTTGAGTCCGTTCGCGCGCACGCTGAAAGTGCCAATGCCCAAGGCTTCCAGCTTGCGACGCATCCAACCGAATCTGTGCAAGACCCGTGGATGAGCCAACAAAGGCTTCATTCGCTTCTCGACGCGTACGAACGCTTCCGCTCGGTTCATGATTCATCCGGAGTTCTGGCGTTCGTTCGCATGAGGAGTCGACATAGTAGGTCGCAGTCCACTCGAGCACGACTCCAGAAGCGCCGACGCCAGAGGCACCGACCCCACACACGTTGATTCCGATCGAGCACCGACCACCCGATCGAAGCTTTGACTCCGCTCAGGCGCCAACCCCGCTCAACGCGGTTGCAGTCTCCTCGAACACCGAAGCTGCGGCAGTTTCGGGATCTGCGGCGTGCGTCACAGCCCTGCCGATCACCAGCAGGTCGGCTCCGAGTCGCAGCGCGTTGGCAGGCGTTGCCGGCCGTGCCTGATCATCGGCCGAAGTCCCAGCAGGCCTTATTCCTGGGACCACGGCCATCAAACCAGGGGCTCCTCGCCGGGCTGTAGCCAGGTCGGACGCCGCGCACACCAGTCCGCCGCATCCCGCTCTGGCAGCCAGCTCCGCGCGCTCGAGGACGAGTGCGTCCGACGCATGAGGATCGCTCGTAAGCACCGTCACACCCAGCACGGAAGGAACCCTTCCTCCCGCTGCAGAAGCGCCGTCTGTGACTCCCTCGACAGCCGCTTTGAGCATCGCTTCGCCGCCCTGGGCGTGAGCGGTGAGGTACATCGGACCGAGCGCGCCTATCACGCGGCCCGCTTTACGAACGGTCGTGGGTATGTCGTAAAGCTTCACGTCGAGGAACACGTCGTAGTTGTCGTCGATCAGAGCCGACACCACTTCGGGACCTGCAGCAGAGAACAACTCCATCCCCACCTTTGCGACCCTGAACCAAGGGTGCAGGCGCTGAGCGAGGCGCAGGGCCTCGACCATGTCGTCCAAATCCAGCGCCAGCGCAAGCCTGCTTCTCGGCTCGTCGAGCTCCCGCGCCATCAAGCTCTCCAAGTTCTCATCCACGGTTCGCCTCCCTAGCCACTCGTTCGCCAGCCACTCGTTCGCCAACCACCCGTTCGCCTCCCTAGCCACCCGAAGGTCACAGCTCACGTTCATTCTGACGGCCTGTCAGCTCATCCTGACGATCCGTCAGGCCCACACTCGGTCTGGGGGTCCGGGTCTCGTTCGGATGGTCCCGGGTCTTGTCCGGGCCGGGCCGGGCCTCGTTCGGGTCGGTCTGACGGTCGGGGTCCACGTCTCTCGCCGGATCCGGCGTGGCGGACTCCAAGGGCTCGGACGGGACCCATTCCCGGCGCACGTGTTGTGCCGGGGCGGGGGCGGCTCCGGACCTGTGGACTGCGGAGACGAGGAGCCTCACGTCTCTCACGTCGTGAATCCGGCACCACCTGACAAGGCCGGCCAGGACCTTCGCCGCCGCCTTGGGTTCCCGGAAGCTGGCGGTACCGACCTGTACTGCGTCCGCCCCCGCCATGAGCATTTCGACTGCATCTTCTCCCTTGACGATGCCTCCGACGCCGACGATCGAAGCCCAAGGAAAGGCCGCACGACAGTCGTGCACAGCTCGGACCGCCACCGGACGAATGGCGGGGCCGGACAATCCTCCGCCTTTCGGCCCAGATCCGAGCTTGTAAGCGCGTTTCGACGTGTCGATGGACATCCCGAGCAGGGTGTTAACCAGGACAAGCGCTTCGGCCCCGGCACCCAGAGCTGCGCCGGCCACTTCGAGAAGGTCCGGAGTGTTGGGACTCAACTTGGCCCAGCGTGGCAGCTCACTCGCCGAAGCAGCGTCGACCGCCTCCGCCGTCGCGGTTGGTGAATGCGCGAACATCCGGCTCCGGTCATCGATGTTCGGGCAACTCACGTTGACCTCCACTGCGATCACTCCCGGGACCCCCCGGAGCTGTAGAGCAGCGTCGGCGAACTCCTCGACGCGCTGACCCCAGATGCTGGCAACGACGCGGGCACCCCGTTCGGTGAGCCGGGGTAGTTCTTTTTCGATCCAAGCCCTGACGCCAGGGCCTTGAAGACCCACCGAGTTGAGCATTCCCGCCGGCGTAGGTGTGAGACGAGGCGCCGGATTCCCCGCCCACGGGTATGGGGCAAGTGACTTGACGACCACTGCACCGAGCCTCGCCAAGTCCATGTACGGGGCGAATGCAGCGCCGTGGCCCGTGGTCCCAGAAGCAGTCATGATCGGATTCGGGAGCACGACTCGTCCCACCTCGGTACGCAAGTTCACCGGTCCGAAGAGTCTCGGGCTCACTCGTACAACTCCTGAAGGCTCACGACCGAGAGCTCATGAACACGCCAGTCCGCGATCCCGGCTGCTGCAGCTCTCGCAGCTGCGACGGTCGTAATGCAAGGAACTTGGTTGGCCAACGCGGCGGCCCTGATGTGAAGCCCGTCCGAGCGCGTGGCGCGTCCCCGGGGGGTGTTCACGACCATCTGGACACCACCCGATTCGATCAAGTTCACCGCGTCTGCGCGCAAGTCGCCGTCGTCGAGTGATTCGCCGACCTTGGCGACGATCGTCTCTACGCGCACACCGTAGGACTCGAGGAATTCAGCGGTCCCGGAGGTAGCCGCAATCCGAAAGCCGAGCTCTGTGAAGGACTTTGCTATGTCCAGCGCGCCAACTTTGTCGCGGTCGGCCAGCGACAGGAAGACGACGCCTTCGGTGGGCAGGCGGGTTCCAGCGGCTATCTGGCTTTTCGCGAACGCAAGGCCGAACGTCGAACCCACGCCCATGACCTCGCCCGTAGAGCGCATCTCGGGACCGAGCAGCGTGTCGACGCCGGGAAACCTCGCGAACGGAAGCACCGCTTCTTTGACCGCGACGTGCGTTCCGTTCAAACGTTGTAGTGCGGACAGGACGCCTTCTGCGCGAAGTTCCTCGAAAGTTGCCCCGAGCATCACTCGGGCCGCGATCTTCGCCACAGGAACCCCGGTTGCCTTGGCGACAAACGGAACCGTCCGGCTAGCACGCGGATTTGCTTCGAGAACGTGGATGTTGCCCTCTTTTACCGCGAACTGAACGTTGATGAGCCCCACCACTTCCAGCGCGTCGGCAATCGACCGCGTTGCAGACTCGAGCTCGTTCACGAGGGCGGTACTGAGCGACTGGGGCGGCAGGGCACAAGCGGAGTCTCCGGAGTGCACTCCCGCCTCCTCTACGTGCTCCATTACACCCGCGATGAGGACCTCGCCGTTGCGGTCCCGCAGAGCGTCGACGTCCACTTCGATCGCGTCCTCGAGAAAGCGATCGACCAGTACTGGTCGTTCCGCCGAGATCCCGCCCTCTCGGGCCATCTCCCTTCCCATCGCTTCGACCACCTGCGCGAGCCGGTCGTCGTCGTAGACGATCTCCATCGCGCGACCACCGAGGACATAGCTCGGCCGGACGAGCACCGGGTATCCCACCGTTTTGGCCACGGCCAACGCTTCTTCCGCAGTGGTCGCGATGCCGCCGGGCGGTTGTGGGATGTCGAGCTTTACGCACAACTCGTTCCAGCGCTCACGATCCTCGGCCAGGTCGATCGCTGTCGGGCTGGTTCCGAGCACCATTCCCTCAGGAAGGGCATGAGCCAGCTTGAGCGGTGTCTGTCCCCCGAGGGCCACGATCACACCGACGACGGGACTCGAGGGGTCCTTCGAGGCATTTACTTCCGCCTCGAGGACATTCGTCACATCCTCGGTTGTGAGCGGCTCGAAATAGAGACGGTCTGAGGTGTCGTAGTCGGTGGAGACCGTCTCGGGATTGCAATTGATCATCACCGTCTCGTACCCCGCCTCGCGAAGGGCGAGGCTTGCGTGGACGCAGCAGTAGTCGAATTCGATCCCCTGTCCGATCCGGTTCGGGCCTGAGCCGAGGATGATCACCCTCGGTCTTAGAGCCTCTCGTACTTCGTCCTCGTCCTCGTAGGTGGAGTAGTGGTACGGCGTGTGAGCGTCGAACTCGGCCCCGCAGGTGTCCACGGTCTTGAACGTCGGTAAGACACCCGCCGCCATCCTCGCTTGGCGCACTTCGGTATCAGCTTCGTCGAGCAGATAACCCAACTGCGCGTCCGAGAAGCCCAGGCGCTTGAGCGACCGCCACTCGCGGCGATCGAGACCCCGACAACCGGTTCCTCCCGAGCGAACAGCTCTGGCCTCGATGCTGCGACGCGCCGAGACGATCAACGACAACTGATCCAAGAACCATCGATCCACGCCGGTGCGCGCGACGAGCTGGTCGACGGTGATACCACGGCGAAGAGCGACTTCGAGCTGGAAGATCCGCTCCGGGCTGGGGCGAGCAGCACACTCCAGCAGCTCGTCGTCTCCTGTCGCGTCGTAACGGTGCTCAATGGGGTCGGCGTTCACGCCGTCCCTTCCTTGTTCGAGGGAACGAACCGCCTTTTGGAGAGATTCAGGGAAGGTGCGCCCGATCGCCATGACCTCCCCGACGGATTGCATCCTCGTACCGAGACGATCCGCGACCCCCGGCAGCTTCTCGAAAGCCCAGCGAGGAATCTTTGTGACGACGTAGTCGATGGTGGGCTCGAAGCTCGCCGGTGTCGCCCCTGTTATGTCGTTGGGGATCTCATCGAGCGTGTAACCGATCGCCAACTTTGCGGCGATCTTTGCAATCGGGAACCCGGTCGCTTTCGACGCGAGAGCCGAAGAACGCGACACCCGGGGATTCATCTCTATGACGAGCCGGCGACCCGTACCCGGCTCGACTGCGAATTGGATGTTCGAACCACCGGTTTCTACTCCGACACGCCGGATACACGAGAACGCGTCGTCACGCATTGCTTGGTACTCGACGTCGGACAGCGTCTGGGCCGGTGCGACCGTGATCGAGTCTCCGGTGTGTACGCCCATCGGATCCAGGTTCTCGATCGAACAGACGACCACGCAGTTGTCTGCTCGATCGCGCATCACCTCGAGCTCGAACTCCTTCCACCCGACGATCGACCGTTCGATCAGGATTTGGTGGACCGGACTCGCAGCGAGCCCTTCGCGAGCAACCCGGCGAAGCTCGCTTTCGTTGTCCGCGGTACCAGTCCCGGCTCCGCCCAAGATGAAGCTGGGACGGATCATCAACGGAAAATCGATCCGCTTGCCCACTTCCATGGCTTCGTCGAGTGAACTGGCGAAGCCAGACGCCGGCACCTCGAGCCCGATCTCCTCCATCGCCGACTTGAAGCGGTCCCTGTCTTCAGAGGTGGATATGGCTTCGACGCTCGCCCCGATGAGCTCTACGCCGAACTCTTCGAGGACCCCGAGCCGAGCCAATTCCATGGCCATGTTCAAACCTGTTTGTCCGCCGAGCGTCGGGAGCAACGCGTGGGGCCGCTCTCGCTCCACGATCGCGGCGAGGACATCCGGGTCGAGCGGTTCGACGTAGGTGCGGTCCGCTACTTGGGGATCGGTCATGATCGTGGCGGGATTGGAGTTCGCGAGGATGACGCGATAACCCTCGGCCTCGAGCACCCGGCACGCTTGGGTGCCCGAGTAGTCGAATTCGCACGCTTGACCGATGACGATCGGGCCAGAACCGATCACCATGATCGACCCTATGTCGGAACGTCTGGGCATGGAGACCTAGACGACCCTTTGGGACGTGGTACTCGACGTGGTACCCGACTTAGGACCCGACTTAGTACTCGACGTGGTACCTGAGACGTTTCTATCCGACTGTCTCTCTGGTGGGTTCCCATCTGAGGCGGAGGCTGACAACCTCGACGACAAGCCCCCTGCGAGCGAACGCGTCCTCATCAACCCCTCGAATTCCTCGAACAGGTACCGGGCGTCGTGCGGCCCGGGTCCCGCTTCGGGGTGGTACTGGACACTGAACGCAGCCGCTCGGGGAATTGCGATCCCCTCGATGACACCGTCGTTCAAATTTACGTGTGTGACTTGGATCCCCGTACTCCGCCTGGAAGATTCAGAACCGTTGGTCGAGCCTCCCGTTCCGATCGACCCCGGCTCGACCGCATAGTTGTGGTTCTGGCTCGTTATCTCGACACGTCCACTTCCGACGTGCTGCACGGGGTGATTTCCCCCGTGATGGCCGAAGGGGAGTTTGTGGGTTCGTCCGCCTGCCGCGGTTGCCAGAAGCTGGTGTCCGAGACATATGCCGAAGATCGGCACGCGCCCGAGCAGATCGGAGATGATCTGCGCCTGCTTGGTGAGCGCCGCGGGATCCCCCGGCCCGTTCGAAAGAAACACACCGTGAGGATCGAGCGCCAGCGCCTCCTCCGCCGCGAACGCGGCAGGAACGACTGTCACTGTCGCCAGCTCACCCAGGCACCGCAGCATCGTTTCCTTCACACCGAAGTCATAGGCGACCACTCGGAACTGACCCGATCCGCGCACATAGGGACTCGCGACTGAGACCTCGGATACCAAGTCCTTGCCGCTCGTACCAGGCTCCGCTTCAGCAGCCCTCAACAGTTCGGCCTCACCCGCAGTTCCAAAGGCGCAGCTCATCGCCCCGTAGTTGCGCAAATGCCGCGTCAGGCGCCTCGTGTCCACACCGACGATTCCCGCCAGCCCCTGGCGCAGCATGAAATCCTCGAGCGAGAGTTCCGCGCGCCAGTTCGAATGGCGGGGCGGAACGTCACGCGCTACGAGTCCGCGACACCAAGGTCGCTTTGCTTCCTGGTCGACATCGTTCGTTCCGTAGTTGCCTATGTGGGGGTATGTGAACGCGACGACCTGTCCCGCGTAACTCGGATCAGTGAGGATCTCTTGATACCCGGAGAGGGCAGTGTTGAAGACGAGCTCACCTGTGGAGATCCGACCGGGCGGTTCGAACCCGATGGATTCTCCTTCGAAGACTTCGCCGTCGGCGAGGACGAGCAACGAGGGTTCACGCTCGCGAGGTGAAAGGCTCCGGTTCATCGTTGCGCCTCGCCGTCGATCACCACGGCCTCTCCCTTGGCCACGGTGTGCCGCACCAATCCGGTAAGCGTCCGACCGACGAAAGGAGAGTTCTTCGCACGACTGGCCAGCCTCGAAGGCTCGACGGTCCACGTTGCAGTCGCGTCGACTACACAGATGTTCGCGGGACTCCCGGGGGCTATCGGGCCACCCTGATCACCGCCCTGGTCGAGTGCGATTCCCGCTACGCGAGCGGGTCTCCAGCTCAAGAGCGCGATGATCTGCGCGACATCCATTTCGGGGCGGAGCGAGGCGAGCGTCACCGGCCACGAAGTCTGCAGTCCGAGCATTCCTGGGGCAGCCTCGTCGAGGGGGCAATCCTTTGACTCAGGAGGATGGGGAGCATGGTCGGTGGCCACCGCGTCGACCAGACCCTCGACGCAGGCCTGGCGCAACTCCGCGACGTCTCGTAGGGGACGAAGAGGAGGGTTGACTTTGAAGACGGGGTCGTAATCGCCAAGGCAGGCATCGGTGAGCGAGAGGTGGTGAGGCGTCACCTCCGCCGTCACGGGCACGCCTTCGGCGCGTGCAGATCTCAACATCGATATCGATCCCGCACACGACAGATGCAAGAGGTGAAGACGGGCTCCGGTCAGCCGCACTAGAGACAGATCCCTTGCGACCATGGACTCCTCTGCGGCGGCAGGCTGCGCTGGGACACCCAACCTGCTGGACCACTCACCCTCGTGCATGTACCCGCCCTCGGACAGCGCGCGATCCTCGCAATGCTGGGCGAGTGTCACATCGAGACCCTTTGCGTAGTCGAGGGCTCGTCGCATGAGCGCCCCGTCCTGGACGCCTGCGCCGTCGTCAGTGAACAGCCGCACGCCGAGATCCTTCATCTCGGCCATCGGAGCCAGTTCTTCGCCGGCCCTGGCTTTGGTGATGGCCCCCGCCACCTGCACCTCGCAGAGCGCCGACTTCGCGAGTTGAAGCACCTCCTGGACCATCGGTGCGCAGTCGATGGCAGGACTCGTGTTGGGCATGGCCATGACCGCGGTATATCCGCCCAACACCGCTGCTCGCGTGCCAGTTTCGATCGTCTCCGCGTTCTCGCCGCCTGGTTCGCGCAAATGCGTGTGCAGATCCACGAAACCAGGCGTGACGAGACATCCGCTCGCATCGAGGACCACCGCACCGCCGGGCACTTCCAGCTCGGGGCCAACCGCGACGATTTCTCCTTCGGCGACCGCGACGTCGGCTCGGCGTTCTCCCGTGGCGTCCGCAACCTTCCCGCCTCGGATCACCAAATCCGGTCGGGAACCTGACCTGCGAACAGCTGCTCGACGCGAGCTCCGAGCCTCAGCCACCGCGGACCTCGATCGGGTGGGCGAGCGTTCGATCAGAATCGGTCATGTCCAATGACGTGGGTGTGTCAGAGGACTCCGAGCCATCTGCAGACTCAGACCGGTCTGCAGACTCCAACCCACCTGCAGACTGCGACCCACCTGCAGACTCCGACCCACCTGCAGACTCCGACGAGTCGACCAAGTCCACGTCGGCCCCCGAATCCTTCGTCAAACCGGACTCGGTCCCCACCAAAGCTTCGGAGCTCGATCCGAGAAGGAGGAACAGCGCTGCCATCCGCACGGCAACGCCACTCGTGACCTGTCGAAGAACGACGGACCGCGGCAGGTCGGCGACATCAGCGTCGATCTCCACTCCGCGGTTCATCGGCCCTGGGTGCATCACGAACGCTTCGCCAGGCATGCGCTCGAGACGTTGCGCGGTCAAGGCATAAGACGCGCTGTATTCGCGGAGCGTCGGCAGGTACGACCCTGCCCCGCGCTCGGTCTGGAGACGGAGGAGATAGCAGACGTCTGTTTCCGGAAGAACCGCGTCGAGGTCGTACGTGACCCCATCGACGGGCCACCCCTCGAGGGAGGATGGCAAGAGGCTGCCTGGCGCCACCAGGGTGACACGTGCTCCGAGTGTCGAAAGGGCGATCACGTTTGAACGGGCAACCCGGCTGTGGGAAATGTCTCCGACGATCGCGACCCGAACGCCGTCGAACGCCTCCACACCTGTGTCCTCTGAGAGTCGGCCCGCTCGCTCCGCGAGCACTTGACGGATGGTGAAGCAGTCGGACAGCGCTTGGGTGGGGTGTTCGTGCCATCCGTCGCCGGCGTTCACGACGGACGCGTCGACCCATTTCGAGACCTGCATCGGGACACCTGCGCAGGCGTGGCGGATGATTAACGCGTCGACCCCCATCGCCGCGATCGTCTTCACGGTGTCGCGGAGGGATTCGCCCTTTTTGAACGAGGAAGTGCCGGCGTTGAACGTAATCACGTCCGCAGACATCCGTCGTGCGGCCATTTCGAAGGACAACCGTGTGCGAGTCGATTCCTCTACGAAGAGATTGACTACTGTCCGGCCCCTCAGAGTCGGAACCTTGGGAATGGCGCGCCTTCCGACCTCGGCGAATCCGTCAGCGACCCTGAGCAATTGCTCTATCTGTTGCTTGTCGAGATCGGCGATCGAAAGCAGGTGGCGTGGGAACCCGTTCACCTGGGCACCACGTCGCCGAGGACGACCCCTTCGAGGTTTGCGTCCACCTGTTCGTCGAAACGCGTCGGCAAGTTCTTCCCCACGTAGTCGGGTCTGATCGGCAACTCGCGGTGACCCCTGTCAACCAAAACAGCGAGCTGGACAGCGCGTGCGCGTCCGTAGTCGGTCAGCGCGAAGAGAGCGGCCCTTATGGTCCTCCCCGTGAAGAGCACATCGTCGACCAATACGACCGTCATTCCGCTGAGGTCGATCGGAATTTCTGTGACCGCCTCGGGCAGCACCGGTCTTATGCCGATGTCATCACGGTAGAAGGCGACGTCGAGCATTCCGACAGGTACGCGAAGGTCGGGCTCGATCCTGTTCAGGACTTCGCCGATCCTCCTGGCGAGCGGGACCCCTCCGGTCTGAAGGCCGATGATGACGACGTCTTCTAGGCCTCGGTTGCGCTCAGCTACCTCGTGACCGATCCGTGTGAGAGCGCGCTCGACGTCTTCGGCGGTAAGAACCTGGACCCTGGGAACGAAGACCCCACCTCGCGGCGGGGTCAATCTGCGTTCGCGCTCGGCCACGCGCTTCCTCCGGGTCCGTACGGGCCTCTCGGGACCCGCTTGACGGTTCTGTGCAATCTATCAGTTGTTCAGCCGGACTGTTCAGAGTCGTCTTGACTCGCGATCGCCTCCGGTGCTTCTTCGCTCCGCTGTGTGTGCTCTCCGGGGCCCTCGCCGGTGGCATCGGGCGCGGGTCGAACATTCCTGGCGATCGTCGACAAGACGCCGTTCACGAACCCACCGGATTGCTCCGTCGAGTAACGCTTGGCCAGCTCCACCGCCTCGTCGATGATCACGGCCACGGGCGTTTCGGGTGTTTCGAGCAGTTCGTAGGTCCCGAGCCGAAGCAGGCTCCGGTCGATGACGGGCATCCGGTCGATCTCCCATCCCACCGCTGCGCTGCTTACCAGAGCGTCTATTCGAGAGAGATGCTTCTCTGTGCCCTGGAGCAGCTCAACGACGAAGGGATCCGGTCCCGGTCGGAGGCTCCCGATTACATCTGCAACGGGCTCGCGCTTGAGCTCCGACTCGTAGAGCAGGGAGAGAGCCCGCTCGCGGGCTTCCCTCCGGGGACCTTCCGGTAGGCCCTGCTCCGCCGGACGGGGACCTTCCGGTAGGCCCCGCTCGGTCGGATGACGACTGTCAGGCCCGTGTGATGTACTCACCGGAGCGGGTGTCCACCTTGATCCGGTCGCCGGGATTCACGAAGAGCGGGACTTGCAGAACCAGGCCCGTCTCGAGGGTGGCGGGCTTTCGGGCGCCGGACACCCGATCTCCTTGCAAGCCAGGCTCTGTTTCGGAGACCGTGAGCTCGACTGCGGCGGGAAGCTCCACGCCGACGATCTCGTCTTGATACGTCTGAAGAACAGCGTGGTTGCCTTCTGTCACGTAGTTAGCGGCGTCACCCAGGGTCGCCGGAGGGACCTGGATCTGGTCGTAAGAGCTTGTATCCATGAAGACCAGGTCTGATCCGTCGCGGTAGAGATACTGCATTTCACGCTTCTCGACTATGGCTTGCTCGACCCGCTCGTCCGCGCGGAAGGTTTTTTCGAGAACTGCACCGGTGCGAACGTTCTTTAGCTTCGTGCGAACGAACGCGCCCCCCTTTCCGGGTTTCACGTGCTGAAACTCGACAACCGCGAAGAGTCCGTCGGGTAGGTCGAGCGTCATGCCGTTGCGGAGGTCGTTCGTCGTTACTGCCATCAGGCGGCGATGTCCTTTGGGAAGAGAGTGAGGGGGCGACAGCCTTCTGCGGTGACCACCACGGTGTCTTCGATGCGTACCCCGCCGACGCCGGCCAGGTACACGCCGGGCTCCACGGTCACGACCGCGCCTGCCTCGAGGATAGCAGTCGACCCCGGACCGACCGAAGGTGCCTCGTGAATATCCAAACCGACGCCGTGCCCCGTACCGTGCTCGAAAGCATCACCGAGACCCGCGTCGGCGATCCGTTCGCGACAGACACGATCGACGTCTCCCGCAACCACG
>Ga0187783_10003031_pt1 | contig 12415 bp, 13 predicted proteins | sample 1015_SJ02_MP02_2_FD_132471 | JGI IMG/M metagenome (GOLD analysis project Ga0187783, IMG submission 132471) | Tropical peat soil microbial communities from peatlands in Department of Meta, Colombia - 1015_SJ02_MP02_20_MG | ecosystem: Environmental > Terrestrial > Soil > Wetlands > Peat | place... | reverse complement strand
GCCCAAGGCAGCCAAAATCAGTCACTACCGACTGATGCAGTGGAGTCACTGGTTTGCCGGAATGATGGACACCAAATCGAACGACCGAATGTACAATTGCTTACCCATGTATCACAGCGTTGGCGGCGTGGTGGCAATCGGAGCGGTTTTAGTGAATGGCGGTTCGGTAGTTCTGCGCGAAAAATTTTCGGTCAAGCACTTTTGGGACGATGTCATTAGCTCGGGCTGCACGCTTTTTCAGTATATAGGAGAGCTGTGTAGGTACCTCTTGCGCGCCCCGGCACATCCGCACGAAAGCGACCATCAGATTCGATTGTGCTGCGGTTGCGGGCTTAGGATCGACGTCTGGAATGATTTCAAGAACCGGTTCCGCATCCCACAAATCTTGGAGTTTTATGCGTCAACTGAGGGCAACGTGGCGCTGTATAATGTCGATGGCAAGCCTGGGGCAATTGGCCGTATTCCAGTGTTCCTAGAACATCGGCAAGTTGTGGCATTGCTAAAATTCGACATTGAAAGAGGTGACCTGGTGCGCAACAAAGAGGGACTTTGCGTCCGGTGTATCGTGAACGAAGTAGGTGAAGCGGTGGGCAAAATTAGCGGCGCTTCATCGGATTTGGGAGCTAGCTTCGAAGGTTACACTAGCAAAGTTGCCACCGACAAAAAAATTGTTCACGACGTTCTCAGAAAAGGAGATGCTTGGTTCCGCACCGGTGACCTGATGCAAAAGGACAAACAAGGCTATTTTTATTTTGTTGATCGGGTAGGTGAAACTTTTCGGTGGAAGGGCGAAAATGTTTCGACCACCGAGGTTTCTGCAGTAATTATGGCGTTCCCTCACGTCGTGGAAGCCAGCGTCTACGGCGTTGCGATTCCTGGAACAGACGGTCGAGCCGGGATGGCTGCCATCGTAGTCGACGATAACTTTGATTTAAGCGAGCTTACCAAGCACCTTGAAGGTCGACTGCCGCGCTACGCGCATCCTGTTTTCGTTCGCATTTGCACTACAATCGAAACCACAGGAACATTTAAGCAGAAAAAATATGATTTGATGCAGCAAGGATACGACCCGGCAATGGTAAGCGATAATATCTATTTCAAAGAACCAGAGCGAGAGACCTTTGTGCGTCTTAACCAAGAATCATACCTCAGTATACTGAGGGGACGAAAAATCTGACCGAGCCATTGGAGACCTAGACGCAGGCGGGAACCGTAAGGATCCAAACTAGTTTAATCCTTAATTGTAGACAGGCTGATCGCCAACGCGGGGCATGAAAATTTTCGGCTAGACGCGAGAGCGCGGAATGGATATGAACGAAAACAAGCCGAATGCTCAATGTAGGGTACGGCCAACTGGGCGCCGCATGGGAGGTCGCTATCGGTTAGTCCTGAGGCGCGAAATTGCCGAAGACAAAGTTTCGCATCCTTGGATCGGCTCGGTGAGCGAGGTTTGCTTTAAGTCAGCAAAGGTGATCGCTTGACTACAATAAGAGAGAGGATTTTTTCGCAGATTCAGCTGATTGCCGAGGAGCGCGATAAGAGAGTCTTGCCTCCCCTGACAGACGATTTGATCCTGCTAGAATCTGGTTTGGACTCCCTTGAACTCGCCATCCTTGTGGCTCGTCTTGAAGACGAATTGGGGGTAGATCCCTTCACGTCCGCAGAAGAAATGGATTTTCCTATAACGTTGGGGGATTTTGTTCGGCTCTATGAAAATTGTCGACAGAAACATGAGGTCGCGAAGGCCTAATCACTTCAATAAAACACTGGGCCAACTGTTCCGCGTTCCTGAGGTGCCATACCTTGGGCTGTTGACCTCCGTTAATGGGTGGGCGGCGGCATAATGATGGCGCGGCCCGGGAGCCGTCGTCAATAAACTATCGAAAAGCCGTTATGACTTCGCTGTGTCAAAGTATGGATGTCGTCAAATTAACGCACATTGATCTTAAGGTTGAACCTTGGGCGTGGGACTACGCAATCAACAACCGCGAGGCAATTGATCAGCATTTTGTCAGCCTTCAACAAGAGCGGTCTGCACTCTGGAACGGGCGCGTCTTGCTCCTACATCGGTGGCTAATCGATAACGGCGCAATACGGGGTTCTTGTTTCGAAACAGATTATGCCAGCCTCTTGGCTTGGCGTGATTGGGATTTCCCAGATCCGTCGGTCTACAATTTTTTTGCTGCTGTGGCGCTGCGGACAGCGGACGACGCCTATCTTGTCGGTGAGATGGCTCCTTACACGGCGGGAGCGGGCCAGCTATATTTCCCGTGCGGAACACCCGAACCGAGCGATGCTAATGATGATTGTGTCGATCTTAGCGCAAATCTGAGTCGCGAATTCCTCGAGGAAACCGGCCTTCACATTGAAGATTTCAGCCACGAACCAGGCTGGACCATGGTTCGTGACCGGGGATTGATCGCTTTGGTCAAGCAGATTAGCTCGCCCCACGATGCCGAGGAAGTTCGTGGGCGCATCAGGCAACATCTCGCCACTGAAACCGATCCTGAACTTTCGGATATCCACGTCCTAAGGGGCCCGGCCGACCTCGACAGTCGCATATCGCGTCACGTGCTGAAGTTTCTGGCAACGCGGTGGGGCTGAACTTCTTGTCGATTATACTCAATTGACCGTGAGCTGAGCCCCTCGCTTGTGCTCTCCCAGAATAAACTCCTACTTTCCACTAGCCGTCTGGCTTACATCATGTTCGGGATCGCATTTTGCGATAAAGGCACTCGTCGGCAGACCAACGAGATGATCGAAAGCAGCTCCGGCTCCGTACGAAAATTTAGATGGTTTGACGCCGCCAGCGACATCCGAGAACATGTTTCTCGTCCTTAGTGGATACGATAGCGATTACAACATTCGCCCCTTTGTTTTTAGACTCGTTCACGCACCGATTTTAAAATAATCGTTGTGTCCACGTCTTAGGTGTATACTCATTTACTATCTCAAGGTCGATATGATACTTGAAGCCACGAGTGCCGCGTTTCTTTATATATTCAATCATATGACCTAAACCAGTATCGAGATCGATGGTCGTCTTATAATCTAAGAGCTTGCGCGCTTTATCAGAGGAACAAATCGCGTGTTCCACTTCTTGGGGCCGACCCGGGAGAAAAATCGGATCGAGGTTGAATCGCAGCTGATTTGCAATTCGAGTAGCAAGATCGATAATCGTTACAACCTCCTCATCGGGCCCGATGTTGATTATTTGGCCGACCACATTGTCCCGAAATGCCATCTCTTTCAGGCAGTAGAGACAGTCGTCAATGAAAGAAAAGCACCGCTGCTGTTTGCCGTGTCCATAAATGATGGGTTGACGGCGTTGGAGCATCAAGTTGATCATAATTGACGCGACGTTGCGAAACGGATCATCGTACTTTTGCCGCGGTCCTATGATGTTGTGCGGCACCGCAATGACATAATCGACCTTGTGGGTACGACACAAGTTACGCAACAAATCTTCAGCGGCGAGCTTGCCGATTCCGTATGGGTCTTGGGGCTGCGGAACTTGACCTTCCGTAAACGGCGGCTTCAGTGCGCCATAGCGCGCCATCGAGGAACACAGGATAATGCGGCGCGCTTTGTTCGCTATGCCGGCTGAAAATATCGAAACCGACGCCGAAACGATGTTTTGCGTGACGATGTGAGGCGAGAAGACTGATAATCCTTCGTAAGCAGTAGCCGCGCAATGATAAAAAATATCGCATCCGGCTGAAATCCGGCGGACCGCCTCAAAATCATTGCAATCAATCTGATGGAACTGGACAGCTTCTGGAACATTGTCGAGTTCTCCACCAATGAGATTATCAATTCCGACGACGGAGTGCCCCTCCGCGATCATAGCATCGGCGAGATGACTTCCAAGAAAACCCGCAACGCCGGTAATGAAGATGCGCATCGCTCTGCCAACCCTCCTAATCCAAAGGGTGGGAAATAGCTATGGAAATCGTACCCTGTCAATAACCGAGTTCGGGCCAAGGTGGCTACATAATTAATGGCACACGTAAGCGGTTCCCTCAGCGGTCGTGCGATGCCCAAATGTGTAAGCGGACATGAACACCAATTTGGTAACCGAAAAACACGAGTAATCTCGACGAGTTGCGAAATATAGCCCTTCTGTGTAATTTGCGACGCATTTCCGCTCTTAAGTGTGTCTCAAGAAGCAGCTTTTCTCCGCAGCATTTGGTAAAAAGGATTTGCAAAGGAATGTGACTTCGCTATTGAGATAACTAATCGCTTCATTGGTGAAGACTCCCGGAGCGGATAAATGCGTGGGTTTGACCCAAAGCGAAATGTGAAGCTGACAGTCAGTCTAGCGTATTATCTTGTACAATCACTTTCTAGCTTTGCTCTACGGGCCGTGGGCCAGTCTCGTAAAAAACGACTAACGATCCTTTACTATCATGGTGTCTCGCCGGAAAATAAGCTCGGATTCGCCCGACAAATGCGATTTCTACGCAATAGGGCTCAAGTACTGCCGGCTTCTTATCGTGGAACTTTGTCAAGCTATAAGAACCCCGTAGCAATTACGTTTGATGATGCTTTTGTAAGCGTACTGGAAAATGCATTGCCAGAAATAGTCTCTTGCTCTTTTTGTTGTACTATTTTTGTGCCCGTCGGCCAACTGGGACAGCATCCGAAATGGGCAGTCGAAGCTGACTCGCGAGAATGCGACGAACTGGTCATGACTTCAGAGCAGCTCAAGCAGCTACCCGCCGAGGTCGTTATGCTTGGCTCACATAGCATGTCGCATCCGCACTTATCGCAGTTGCGTTCGGAACACTCACGAGCGGAAATCGAGGGTTCCAAGCGTATCTTGGCGGATATGACTGGCCGCGATGTTCGGCTGTTCGCATTTCCTTATGGTGATCATACTCCAGCGGTAATCGAGCTGTGCAGATCTGCCGGGTACGATCTCGTATTCACAATTAGTCCCACTTTGGTGAATACTGAAGGCTCTGAGTTTGTCCGGGGCCGCGTAAAAGTCGAACCGCATGATGGCAATTTTGAATTTTTTCTCAAATCGAATGGCGCGTATGAATGGATGTCTTACGTTTCCACGATCAAGCACAAGCTTCATCGACCTCGTTCTCCATGACCATTTCTATCCATCAAGCTAATAAGTCGGATTGGAAGGCAATTGGTGAGTTCATCAATGAAGCTTATGGTCCGGTTGCGTCTTTCAAGGGTTTCGCACGATGGAATTGGCAATTTGTGGCAAACCCTTTTCGTGACGAACGAAGCGATCTTGTTCCAGTGTGGCTGGCTAAGGACGCCGAAAAGATTGTCGGGCAGATAGCGGTCCAGCCAGCCATTGTGCGCATCGACGGACAAGCGCATCCGGCTGGCTGGATGGTCGATGTATTCGTTCTCCCAGAATATCGCAACCAATCACTTGGACATCGTCTTCACAGCGTGGTGGCTGCCAGTGTGCCTAATCTCACCATGCTTACCATGGCGCCAGCAACTCGAAGAATGGCGTTACGCGGAAATTGCGTGACCCTGGGGCCCGTCCAGGAGTTTGTTAAGCTTGTCAATTTGGACAGTGACGTATTGCGGCGCCACCTACTTGCCCGAGTGTCACACAGGCCGATCGTTCACTTTGTCATCGAGAGGGCCTGTGACATTTATGGAGATCGTGTGCTTACCGGTGTCTTAAACGCATTCGCTCGCTGGCACGAGAAGCCGTCACATCACGAATATTCAGATATCACCATTGAGGAGATTGCAGTCTTCGACGGTGAAATTGAAGATTTCTGGGCCCACGTCAGAAATAGCTACCCGGCGATTTTTTCACGAGATACCAAATTTTTAAATTGGCGCTTTGTAAATGTGCCCGATCTAAACTATCGTTCTTTCGCGGCACGGAGGTCAGGACAATGCGTCGGCTACGTTGTTCTACGCCGCACTACCGCCGTTGAACTTCCAGTTGGAGTGATCGTCGATCTGTTAACGATACCAAACGACATAGAAGTCGTCGGATCACTAATAGACCATGCCCTTTTCACGTTTGGAAAAGACATCGCCGCGGTCGACTGCGTTACGTGCCACCCTATGATCATCGGAGTACTTAGAGCGCAAGGTTTCCTTCCATTGCGGACCGTTTATCCAACGGTCGTCTGTCAAGATCCACTTTTGAGAAAGCAAATTTACCAGCTCAAGGACCAATGGTACTTTACCAAATGCGATCACGACTGGGACCAAGTAAACCCGGTTTAAATGCCACCTGGCGTAGATCCGAGCGGTCGTATCGATGTCGACCCTTGGCACACTAGACAGATAGCCCGCCGCGCCACCAAACAGCCTTCCAAACGGTATCTTGCAAGCCGATTGTAGCTTTTTGGCTATCATTTAACTTCGCGAAATGGGGATCGAGCCGTTCGCGTTGAACCCCATAATATGTCACAAAGCATGCCGATCCAATTTGCGAAATCCGGTTCAGCACCGCCGGAATATTTTCCATATAGTACAGGACTTCACAGGCAACGACGAGATCGAAACGAGGGGTGCCTTCCAGGATTTTGGCTGTAAAGATGTCCCCTTTGCCGAAGATGCCGCTCGGGCATCGGCGCTTTGCGCGCAGAACTGCTCGATGGCTGACGTCGATACCGTAAAGAGTTCTACAGATTTCCAGGAGATGCGCGGATTGATGACCTTCCCCACATCCTACTTCGAGCATGCGATCGACCTGACCGAAGTGCTCCTTGATAATTCGATTCGTCTGGTCAAATCTATATGTCTCTCGCGGCGACTCCATGCCCCAGGGGTCGCGCATCCAATAAAGGGCGGCGAGACGGCGATTGCGTTGCCGATAATGCGCGCCACGAATGACGGTTCGTAGCCAAAGTTCTTTGAGATAACTCATGTTCGAACCGCGGTGTTTGCGATCATATACATCGCACCGATGAGAACAAAGCGTATTTTTTTAATGTATGCATAACCTGCACAACCGGTTTCGTTGGCCTATAATTGGGAATGAACTTCGGCAGCACTTTTAGCCCCACAGAAACCAGCCCGCCAGCCAGCTAGTGCAAATATCAATCGTGCGATAGACGCGCCGCGGAAGAGTGAGATGCCGATCTGAATGAGTAACACTGCAAAAATTTGCAGCAAGATCCGCACCTCCTTCGCGCAAGAAAAATTCGATTCGGCGAACACTCGAAGTTCGATCGGTTGAATTAGCCGGCGATCCCAAACGGCCGGCGACATGTGTTCGATAATATCGCCAGTGACAAAATGGCGATGACGACACAAGTTTTAGGAAAAGGTCAGAGTTCATATGTCTGCGGGCACCGGCATCGCTTTCTCCGGCAAAATCAAATTGATCGTTTCCGCGATTATTAACCTACTAATGCCAATTTTTCTGGGCTTCCGTGTGCCGATTCGCAATCCTAAACTATCAATACTAGTATGGTCCGTTATTCCACATTGGAGCAAAATGGCATTAAAAGTTGCTCAAATGTTAAATAGTCGGGAACGCCTTCCCATCACACTGTCTGAGACAATGGGCCCACTCTCCTACCACGCAGCACCTCCGCATGTGCGCGCTCGCATGATTCTTGACGAGGACCGAGACAAGGTCGCCGAACTGCTCGCGAAAGGATTTGGGAGACGTTCGCATGGATTTTGGTGCTCCTTTCTGATCGGCCTCAGGGACCATGCCACGCCACCTGGCAGGCCTCGCTATGGTTATCTCCTGGAAAACAATGGAATTCCAATCGGCGTCATACTCATGATTAGTACGTTGTGGAAAAGCGCGAGCGGCGAGACGGTCCGGTGCAACCTTTCGAGCTGGTACGTAGATCCCGGATATCGGATCTATGCGCCACTTTTAGCATCGCAAGCAACCAAGTTTCCGAATACGACGTACTTAAACATTGACCCAGCCAAGCACACGCACGGCATCCTAAGCGCACAAGGGTTCCGTAGATATGTTAATGGCCAATTCTGCGCGATTCCTTCTTTGAGTTCCGGCGCGAGCGGTCAGACCAAGATCATTGATGCGCACGAGGATCCCGGCTGTCCGTTTGAGCCTTTTGAAAGGAAGTTGTTGTTGGACCACGTCAAATATGGATGCATCAGCGTTTGGTGCGTTGCTCGCAATCGAGCTTACCCATTCGTGTTTGTGAGGCGTGGTATCAAGCGCATTATCCCCTGCGCGCAACTCGTTTATTGTCGCTCTATTGATGAGTTTGTCCGGTTCGCTCGTCCATTGGGATTGTTTCTTATGCTAAGAGGCTTGCCATTGGTGATGCTCGACGCAAATGGCACCATTCCCGGGTTGGTTGGCAAGTATTTTGATAATCTAATGCCTAAGTATTTTAAAGGTGGCGCGCAACCTCCTGCCGGAGATGCGGCTTACTCGGAAACTGCGATGTTCGGAGTTTAGGTTCGTAATCGCTGCCCGGGGATTTCGTGCAACAGCTCCCTAAAGGAAGAGTATCAAACACGCCGCTTTCTGTCCCAGGCAGTGGCTATCTCAAGAAAGCGCCTCTATCAATGACTTGGTCTGATGCATATGTTCTCGACTGGATGCTCCAAATACAATTGATTCGATTTGCTTTTGGCCGCAAACATACTCTAAAGCTTGCTTCGCAGGGATGGCACCCGACGCGAAAACTGACATAGCTATAGGCCGGAAGCGCCTCGTGGCAATTGCCTGCTCATAAGCGGCGACTCCGCCGCACATGCGAAAGCCGACCTTGTTTACGTTAGAACAAACGATTGGGTTGATGATTTCAAGTTCGTCAAGAGCATCGAGCAATCGGATCAAATTCATGGTGATGAATCCGGGTTCTGCGTTGTAGCGCGAACGAATGTGGTCAGCGAAGATTCGGAGTCCATCCTTGAAGCCAATGCCTAAAAGCAAGTCAGTGACAACATTTTGTAAGAAGATAACGGGGGTGTTTAACCCTTGAAACATTTTCATCTCAGCGTCGATCATGAGAGTCGCTAGGCCTTCCACGTCCTTCTTAGCCAATGACATGCCGCCACGAACAATCGCGTTCAGAAGGCCTTCCTCCGGCAGAAACCGCCGCACTGTGTCGATGATACCGTACTCTGTCACTGCATTAGCGTATTTATGTGCGTACGGCATGCACGGATAGAACTTGTAGTCACGATATTTCTGAGGCTGCGCGCGCCAGTGACGGCAAATCTCGGCGACGCGCTCGTGAGTCGTGCACATGAACGTGCTAATGCCTTCCTCGAATGCAGCATCAAGAATCTCGATAACTGGCTCGTTGCGTTGAAACCGGATGGCTTGAGCCCGAGCCTTTTCTTCTGACATGTGGTTGATACCAAAGAATTGATTGTCGCCGAACAACACACGATCCATCTGATAACCTTGACCAGTTGACAGTAGGTGTTTAGGAAACGAGTTTAGTTCTGCGCTCCGACTGCCGTACCACGCCTTTCGACCCATCAAGTCGATGGGCATCGGCCAACATCATTTGTACGACGCGGTCGGTTAGCAGTGCTGAAGCGAACGTACTTTCAGTTTCACGATTCCCACTTTTTATGCATTGGATAAAATGATCGATCTGCGTCGAATATTCTTCGCCGCGCAGATAGAACCAGACCGGGTCCGCCATCTCCACTGTGTTCTTGACGGTCCAACCGGCGCCCAGATCCGGGTCGCCATCAGAAGGCTCGTTGAGAAAGATCTGGCATTCCTGGCGATCCACATTCAGTCGGCCCTTGGTGCCCCACAGCATAATTCGCATCGACATCTTTCTATAACTGGGATCACTCCAGTTTGCTGCGAGTTGACCGGTAATTCCATCAGCAAAATAAAACGTTGAATAGACCTCGTCCTCTACATCGCGAGAGAAGATATTGTTCAATACCGTTCCGGCCACTCTATGCGGCGTGCCTATCAGGTAGTGCATAAGGTCAATCGCATGGCATGCATAGTCATACAAGCACCCGCCACCTTCTTTTTTATTATGCCTCCAAGTGGAGCCCTTCGGTCTTATTACCACTGGACCGTAGGCTTCGGAAAGCACATGATGAACGCGTCCAATGGTATTTAATTGCAGCAACCGTCGGGCCTCACGGAAGGCGCCAACAAAGCGGTAGTGATACCCAACTTGGTTGACGAGCCCCCTTTCCGCGGCCATTTCGGCCAACATGCTCCCTTCGTCAACATCAAGGCAGAGTGGTTTCTCACAAAATACGTGCAGGTTGCGCTCGAGCGCGTAGCGAGCCATTTCGCCATGAAATCTCGATGGTGTAGCGATAAATACGCAGTCGAGATCTTCCGCATCAATCATTGTCCGATAGTCGGAGTACGTCCTGATGCCGATGTATTTCGCCATCACGTCCAGCATATACTTGGCGGCGTCGCATACGGCTACCAACTCGACATCCGGATGAGCCGTTATAATCGCCTGATGGGAGATCCCCATTTTTCCGAGACCAACGAGAGCTGCTCTGATCATTAGTCAGTCTTTCCATGGCGACGGTTGCCGAGCTCCAAGATTGTGGAGCGCAGAAGCTCGTAAGCGGCTTTGCCCTTATCTAGGAGTTCAGAATTAGGACTCCGTTGCGAGGCGCGATCGAGGAAATTTAGTGCCGCACTCGCATCAAGAGCGGGCAGGTGGTCCATGCAACCGGCCCGTAATAGGTAGCGGTCAACTTCGAGAAGCTCCGCTTGGTAGATCGAGATGGTCGGGATGCCGAGCACTGCCATTTCGCGGGTCATCGTCCCTCCGGCGCCGATAAATAGGTCGCAATCTGGCGCAATATCCATTAGATCAAGTGCGGTGTCGACAACCCGAATCCCCGCGAATTTTGGAACCTTGTAATGCGCGCCCTGAGCGCGTCCTCGTGGAAGGACCGTTAGCTGGACGTGATCACGGAGCCCAAGCAGGAGGTTATCCATAAAGTTAACATGGCCCTTATAGTACTGGGCAGTCCACGGCTCAGGCCTAACGTACACCGCCCTGCGCCCCCCATGCACAGCTGTGTCACCGCGCCTTGACACGAACTGCTCAGCGAATGGCCAGAGATACATGCCTTCCTTGATCCCCGGAAAGTGGCGAACCTTGGCGGCGCGAGCGCCTTGCCACCGTACCCGCTCAAGGCTGAGAAATTCTGGCAATAGAATGATCTCCGCGAACAGAAACGACGGTATATTCCCGAGAGCGTGCTCATTATCGTTTAAGTAGATCGACCGTGCGCCGAGCAATTTCGCAACAACGGGCGAATAAAACGAACTCTGAGAGACAGCGAGGTCGACCGAACGGCGTCTGAGGAAGCGGTACAAATCTCCAACGCGCACCGGGTATCCTAATATTTTTCTTACAATATTAGCTCCGTAATGCTGACCAACGACTGTGTATTGAAGGCCGTGTAGTTCAAGTAAGTCAATAGTATTGGCTAAATCACGGGCGGTAATAATGACTTCGTGTTCAGTCTGAATGTCTATAATCAGCCTTTGGAACATATTGACGTGTGGGGAATTATGCAGATCAAACCAAATAATCATGCCGTGAACTCAAACCCGTAGTTCTCTTCGAAGTTTGAGCCAGCCTCCAAACACTCGCGCGCGTGAGGTTCTACGCGTGTGCTAATTGTCTCCAGCCTCCGTTTGATCATCCTTTGCTCTTCGTTCGAATCCCTTTTGCATGTCCGCCGTGCAGAAGGCGTATTCACTTGCGTGCGCTGTTAACTACTGTCGACAAAATGAAACAACGTCGCTTCCGCGGACCGGGTGATAATAGAGAATGACTAATCGCGTTCGGCGGGGTCGCCGAGAGGCGACCAGTTGGCCGGATCGCTGAGCCACATACCGAATCAGGCTAATCCCCGCTTCAATGCAACGCTTGGCCATCATTCTGACTGTATTCCGCGGCGATTACTGCGCCCCCCGGCACTGTCGGCGGTGCACGTAATAAGTTTCCATATTATCCGGTCAATCCGAACCCTGCAACAAAGCACACGCGATTTAATCGAACACTTTAAGCTAATAAATACACTCAGACATAGGCAAAGCAGCAAACAACGGGTAATCCTGACAATCGTCGCCGGTTGCAGTGCATTGCTCCGATGCTGCAGGAAGCGCCAACTACTGCGTAAATACCGGAGATGACAGCGCAGCGCGATCCAGCTCTGGACGGCAAAGCCCAACGACGACCGACGGGCGCTGTCCGGCCGGTACGTCAGCGTGTTCAGATAAAGTACGGCGCACCTCTTTCATCTCGCACGCCGGCCCACCAACCATCCAATGCAAAGCGAAATCGACGAAAAGATCTCGCACGCAAAAGCTGTTCGATCAGTGCAGTATTCAGTACTATCGCAGCAAAGATCGGCCAGCTACGACCGTGAAATTTGCGAGCGAGCAAAATCGCGTTGCGTGTGCCCAGGTAGACAGTGAATCTTGAACCTGAGGATGAAAATTTCCCCG
>Ga0187783_10003030_pt1 | contig 12416 bp, 8 predicted proteins | sample 1015_SJ02_MP02_2_FD_132471 | JGI IMG/M metagenome (GOLD analysis project Ga0187783, IMG submission 132471) | Tropical peat soil microbial communities from peatlands in Department of Meta, Colombia - 1015_SJ02_MP02_20_MG | ecosystem: Environmental > Terrestrial > Soil > Wetlands > Peat | place... | reverse complement strand
TCGATCAGAAATTTTACGCGCAGCGGCTGCTCGCCGCGCTGCTTCGCAAACTCGTCCAGCGCCCGCCGGATTTCAGGGCCCGACGTTGGCTCCGGGTGATCCACCAGCAGGTCCCCGTCCGGCCCGGCCAGCAGGCCCAAGTTACAGATATCTTCCTTGTCTTCCTTCGGTGTGCGAACTTGCAGCTGGTACACATTGCCGCGCACCGGAGTGATGGTCGCCTTGGCGCGCGAGTAGTCCACCTGCCCTATTTGCCCGCGCGTCGGCGCTGCTCCCAGCATCACCACGCTAACCGCTATTAATGGCGCGATTCTCACAGCCGCCCCCCTGCCCTTAGTTTAACTGTGCTAATCGTGTTCGCGACGGTCAGAGTTCGCTCGTGCTAGTCTGATTGCTGATTTGGAGATCCCAGCCGTCAGGATCGTGAACGTGAAAACTCTGGAACTTGCCGTTCACAGCCTCACTCCTTCGACTCATCCGCGGATTAATGTAACGAGGGGTCATGCCCGACAGGTATGCGGGCTTGCTTAAGAATTCGATAACCCGGTCGACTAAGTGCCGACGGCAACCCGCATTCAATTCACGATTTTACTGCTCGAAGAGGGATGCAGTGATCTGAGTCCCGCATTTCTTCGACCCGCGAGGAAAGACAATTTGGTTCACTTGGCAAAGTGTCCGGTGTATAAGCATGGTCACCTGAGGGGTCAAAACGGAAATCCCTAATAAATCAATAAGATGATTGGAGCCCCGAAATGAACGACAAGGAAGGCATGGCGAAGGTATCTAGGCTTGGGCGGAGAGAGCTGATGAAATTGGGGGCGGGCGCGGGTGTTGCCGCGGCGGCGATGCTGCAGGCTCCGTCGATTTTCGCGCAGCAGGGACAGCAGCCCTTGCCTGCACCGACGGGCGGGCTGGACCCTGCGCCATCCGTGAGAGTTCAGCATTTCCCCGACATTACCGAGAGCGAGGAAGTCATCACGACAGTGCAGCCGGGCTACGTGACCAAGACCGGTCCCGGCTGGGTGAACAACTCGGGACGGGCTTATGGCAATGGTCCGATGGATGAATGCACGCGCAGGATCGTGGAGTGGGTGCACAAGTTTTCGGAATCGGACCTAACGGATTCGTGCGTAGAGGCGATCAATTATTTGCAGAATGACACGCTGGGGAGCCTGTATGGCGGCTTCGAAAGCGAACCCGCGCGAATCAATGCGCGGCTTTCGCAGACGATGCCCGGCCCGTGCACGGTGATGGGCTACGGCATCAAGACTACCTACGAAATGGCCGCGTTTTCCAACGCAGCCATGATTCGCCACACCGATTTCAATGCCACGCCGCACAACAACGAAATGTTTGGCGGAGTTCTGGCGGTTGGCGAGGCGCTTCACTCGAGTGGTTCGCAGGTGCTGGCAGCGATGGCCACATGCTACGAAGTGGTGACGGCGATTGGGAATACCGGGAAGGGCGCTTACGATCCTGCCGGCTGGGACTGCCCGTATCATAGCGTGGGCGTGGCGATGGGGTGCGGAAAACTGATGGGGCTGAACGAAGATCAACTGGCGAATGCTCTATCGCTGGCACTCGTGCCGCATATGCCGATGTACGTCTGCCATATCGGGACACAATCCATGTGGAAAGGCACGCACAGCGCCGAGCAGGTTCGTAATGGCGTGTGGGCCGCGATACTGGCGCGCGAAGGGATGACAGGGCCATGTATGCCCTTCGAGGCACGAGACGGGTTGATTGCCCACATCGGGCCTTTTACGAGCGACCTACGGCTCCCTACGAATCCCGATGGGCGGCTGGCGATCGAAACGATCCACGGAAACGGCGGCGGATATAAGCGCGTCGCCACCGAAGGCAACACTCAAAATTTTCACCAGAATATCGCTCCGCAAATTCTGGCGTGGACCAAGCCCGAGGAGATCGAATCTATCGATGCGAAATTCCACTATTTCGGGTGGCAGGAGATTTGCGATCCGCCGAAATGGGACCCGCGGAACCGCGAGACCGCCGATCACAGCGGGCCCTACAACGTGGCGCGAATGCTGCTGGACGGGTCTATCTATCTCGATTCCTTCACGAAAGAGAAATACATGGATCCCAAGGCGAGAGAACTGATGAACCGAATCACTTTCTCACCGAACAAACATCCAGAGTACGGCGGAGACATTTTCACGGTTCGCAAGAAGTCGGGAGAAGTGAAAGCATTTTACGGCGGGCCGGTCAAACCGATGACCCGCGAGGAACTCCGGGCCAAGTATTACCGCATCGCGGAATTCAGCCAGGTGGATAAAGATCAGGCCGAGCGCGCCATCCAGCAGTGGATGAATTTGAAGGCGGTCAAGGATATTGGAGACGCAATTCAAACTGTGGCGAAGTTCGGCCAGCCCCGCCCGCTATCGGACAGGACTCCGGCGCGAATTTCGTAGAGCTTAAATCCAGCGCCCAGCCGAATTCCTCGCTCGTGGGGGCGAGGGCGGGCGCCCTGATTTACCGCGTTAGGCGCCAACGGATTTACTTGCGTGTTCAGCTAAGTTCCCTCGCGCCGGTTCCAGTGCGTTCCTAGCCCTCCCCAGTAAGTAGCCACTCGATAGATTTCCCAAAGTCGCGGCTGATCTTTGGCAATATCACTGCCACAATTTCCTTTTCGCCCGGCTCAATATAGGAAAAGTGGCCTTGAGTTATGCCAATCCTCTCCGACAATTCCCGCGGAGCAACTCAGGAGGGAGAACATCATTCAACGGAACATCCCCGGCGGGTTGGTCCTCGGGGTTCTGAGCGATGAGCATGGGTTGGAAACGAAATTTCCGGTGGCGAGCAGCGCGGGGCAAGTAGATCTTGAACGTAGTCCCTTTCCAACTGTGTGTAACTTGCCGACACGCGGAGTGGCTCCTGCAGATCATGACAGGCCACATAAGCAAATTGCTCTAAATTAGTTGTCAGACAGCGCCGCACTGCTTCTAGGGTTTCCAATCGGGCGTGGCAACGTAGGCGCGGTTGATGTTTGAGACTATCTCCGTGCCGCAATTGCCCATGGCCAGTCTCAGTTCGCCCTGCAGAATCTCTAGGACCCGATCAACGCCAGCCTGGCCGAACGCTCCTAGTCCCCACACGTAGGGGCGCCCGATCCCCACGGCCTTTGCGCCCAAGGCGAGTGCCTTGAAAACATCAGTGCCTCGGCGAACGCCACCATCCACGAACACCGGAATGCGGCCAGCCACTTCTCCAACCACTTCGGGCAGCGCCTCGATCGTCGCTCGCAAGGTTTCTGTAGCACGTCCGCCGTGGTTTGATACCAGGATGGCGTCGATGCCGTGCTTGAGGCAGAACTGAGCGTCCTCGCGCGTGTCGATTCCTTTGATGATGAACTTGCCCTTCCAGAATTTGCGCAGCCGGTCCACAAAAGCCCAGTCCATGGAGGGATCCAACCCTTTCACGCCGGACATGTCAATCCCGCTGTACATTGGGCGATCCTTGGGCATGGGCCCTGCCGGGCCGGTGTGGCATGTAGTGCATAGTGTCAGATCCTTAGGGCGGTTGCGGAGGAAGGTTTCGCTGTTCCGCCCAGTGGTGTTGTCCACGGTAAGGGCAATCACTGAGCATCCCGCGGCTTCGACACGCCTCAAGATTTTCTCGCATACATCCCAAGAGTTCGGCGCATAGAACTGCTGCCACACTGGGCGCCCAAGAGCAACGTTTACCTCTTCGACTGCTGTCGAGGTGGCAGTAGATAGGACCTGCAGCGTGCCTCGGGCCTTCGCTGCCCGCGCGACAGCCAATTCCGCGTCGGGGTGGTAAGCTTTGAGGCCGCCTACAGGGCAGAGGAAAATCGGACTGCCGTAGAACGTGCCGAACAACTCGACGCTCGTGTCCACCTTGGTCGCATCGCGGAGTCGCCGGGGACGCAACTGTACATGTTTGTAGCCGTCGCTATTGGCGCGAAGCGTTCCGTCGTCGTCCACGCCACTTGCCATATAAGCCCAATGACCTGGCATCACTTTGCGACGAGCAGCTTCCTCGAAGTCGAGCACATTAAGAGCTTCAGTCGGGTCCGCGATGATATCGGGAGGCATCTGCGTGGTGTGTGCCAAGCCTGATCGTTCGAGGAAGGCAGTTACTCCCCCGCACGCAGCAATATAGGGACTCGCAGCTAAGAATTTCAGAAATTGACGACGGGCGGTCGAGGCAGGCGTGGGTTGTCTCATGTGCGTATGTTAACGCCTGCAATTCCTTCTGACTAGCAAGGACTTCCGCCCGTCGTGTTCTGGGCGTATCGTCGGCAACCCTTCCCTTGTCAGATTACGGAAGGGTTGCCCGTCATCCACCCACAATTGCCCCATAGCTCGGTCGAAGTTTCCAGTATCGCGATCACTATTTGGTGAGCTTCGCAGACCAGTTCAAGATGACCGACATCGGAACGGTTTCCTCTTGCTTTAATTGTGTGAGGATTAGAAATCGCTGCCCTTCCCGGCTTACGTCATAAGCGAACAGGTCATTCATGGAGACGGGCTGCCGTGGAGTGGCCTGAAAAAGAGCGGCCGGTGTGCCGACATCGAAATTGGCTCCCGTGGTCACCTGTGCCGCCATCATTTTGTGGTCTGAGGAAAGATAGAAAAGCTCTCTTCCGTCTCCTCCCCAACGGGGCTGCTCTCCCCCGCCGATCGAGACCTGCCATTTGCCCCGTGGCTCCGGGAACGAAGTCACATAAATCTCCCACTTTCCAGTCTCGTTAGAGGCGTACGCGACCCATTTTCCGTCGGGCGAGAATTGGCCGTTCCTGAGGGTGGCAGGTGCTTTCAGGAACAGGCCGTTCTTCAGCTCCGGAAGTGTCACGAACCACAAGTCCGCGCCCCGAGTGTACAGGATGTACTTTCCGTTTCTGGACCAATCGTTCGGATGTTTGTCGTGGTCATCGTGTACGATGACCCTTTCTTCCTGCGAGCCATCGGAGTTCTTTATATTCAGGTCGAAGTTGGTTTGTTGATTCGAGGAAAACACCAGCTGTGTACCGTCAGGGCTCCAGACGGGCAGCACGTGAGTGGAGAGATCGAAGGTAAGCCGCTTGGCGCTGTTGCGCTGCAAATCATAGGTCCAAACGTGGGCGATCATCTGACTCTGGCTCTCCATGTCGGTCTTGTCCATGGCCACCGACCTTCCCTTGGGAGCCAAGGATATGTTTTGATACACATCGGGCTTGCTCACCACCCCCACCTCCTTCCCTTTGCGATCGAACCAAATGGGTTGCGAAAGGGCGACCGCGCTGCCGCCAGTCTGAGCAACCAGCAGACCGTTGTCGGAGACGGTAAATACGGCTCTTCGGACGAGCTGCTGATACGAGACCTCGGGCAGGATGGTTATCGGCTCTCCTGCCAATGCGAATCGCTTCAAATCGAAGCGCTGGGCAAGCAATGTTCTTCCACGGGGAAATAGCAAGTATCCGGGGGCGGCATAGGACGCGTTCGCGGTCGCTTCCACCACGAAGAGCTTCTCGTTGGAATCCAGCGCGCCCATGAAGATGGCGTTCATACCTCCTTTCCCCCCGCCGAAATTGGCCGCTAGGTATAAGTAGTGCTTTCCATCAGGCAGAAAAATGGGCCAGCGATGACTCTGCTCTCCGCGGCTCGTATCCGGTTTAGTGATAGGTGTAGGCGTCCCGCCGGAGGCCGAGACTCGATACAATCCGGACCCCAGCGCTGCATCGGGCGTGAAAACAATCACGCCGTCCTTGTTCCAGGTACCGCCTCGGCCCGAAGGGGCATCCGAAATCGTTTGCACCTGGCCATTTGATACCGCGAGCTTCTTCAGTTTTCCGTCGGCGAAGAAGGCCAGAGATCGCCCGTCGGCGGACCAGAACGGATAGCTGGCGTCTTCGGTGTCAGCAAGACTGTTGGCCTTGGCTGCACCCAACTCGTAAATCCAGATCACATTCTTGCGTGCGGATTCCAGATACACGATGGCAGCAAGGGTGTGGCCGTTTGGAGCAAGAGTCATGTCGCGGACGGGAAAAGGGAAAGGCGGCGAAAAATACATCGTTTGTTCTGGCTGCTTAGGGTTTTGCCACCAAATCGTCCCCGCAATCAGAACGACGGTCAGAATACCGGACACGAGCCAAGCCAAGGCTTCTCGCGTATTTTTCCTATCTACCAAGTGACCGGCCCCGGCCGTGTGTCCCCCACCTTCAATTATCCAGTTCAGCTCGCTTGCCAGGTCACTGGCACTCTGCCATCGTTCGTCGGGATCTTTCGCCAGGCACTTCTTCACAAGTCTTTCGAGCGCAGGTGGCACGAGCGGATGGAGTTGGACGATCGACGGAGGCTCTACCGTAAGAATCGCGGCAATCAAACTCGCGCGGTTTCTTCCGCTGAACGCCGGTTTTCCCGTTGCCATCTCATAAATCACCTCGCCTAGTGCGAAGATGTCGGTCCGTGCGTCCGACTCTTTCCCTTCCAACTGCTCCGGCGCCATGTACTGGAGGGTCCCGACGATCGTGCCTTCGACGGTCAACTTCGCCTGGTCTTCAGTCATCTCGGTCAGTGCAGCCGCCAGTGGGGCCGGGCCCGTCTCCTTAGCCAAACCAAAGTCCATCAGCTTGGCTCCGGCCTTCGTCAGCATGATGTTCGACGGCTTGAGATCCCGATGCATGATGCCCATCTTGTGGGCCTTGGCGAGCGCATCGGCAATTTGTGCCGCAAAGCGAAGGGTCTGCTCCGGCGGCAGAGGGCCTTTGGTCAGCCTCTGTTCCAGAGTCTCGCCTTCGAGCAGTTCCATGACCAGAAAATCCACTCCGTCGTGGTGGCCGATGTCATGAAGAGTGCAGATATGTGGATGGGAGAGCTTGGAGACAGCCTTGGCTTCCCGCTCCAGTCGTTGTCTCAAGCACGGATCAGAGGACAGATTGGTGGGCAAAACCTTGACCGCCACATCGCGCTCCAAGCGGGTGTCGTGGGCACGGTACACCTCGCCCATGCCACCTGCCCCAAGCGGGGAGACGATTTCGTACGGACCGAGTTTGGTTCCAGACGCGAGCCCCATGCGTTGCGTGTCAGTATAGTCCAATCAAAGGTGTCGCTCACGTGAGGTCGCAGAGGCGGCCGCACTCGACAAAAGATTCTAGCTACCACGCGCCCGATAGTCAGCAAACAGGAAGTAATTCGAACACTTCCGGATAGCCCGGATTAGTTCAAACGAGTAGCAGGATTAACATAACAACGCTTAGCAGGGTCTCTCGCCCGGCCCGGAATTTTCGGTTTGGGTCGGGTAGTCTAATATAACTTCGAAGAAGGGGTACAAAAGGGATGATCAGAGCGTATAGATTGTTTGCCTTAGCGGCGGCAGTGACCGTCTCGGCGGTGCTGATCTCAGCCTGCATTTGTGCGGCACAAACATCCCTGCGCGCCGATTCTTTCGATGTCCTGATCAAAGGCGGCATGGTTTACGACGGCACGGGCCAAACACCACGCCGCGCCGACGTCGGCATCCGCGGTGATCGGATTGTTGCGATCGGTGGCCTACAGCGTGCGAGCGCCACATCGGTCATTGATGCAACCGGCCTCGCTGTCACTCCCGGCTTTATTAACATGCTTTCTCACTCCGAGGTGTCTCTGATTGCCGATGGCCGCTCCATGAGTGAAGTTAAGCAAGGGGTTACGACGCAGATTTTCGGCGAAAGTTCAATGGGGCCGCTCACGGATGAGATGAAGAAGCGTCGCGTGGACCAACAAGGGGATATAAAGTACGACATTGCTTGGACAACTCTGGCCGAGTACCTCGCCTACCTCGAAAAGCGCGGCGTGTCTCAAAATTTCGCGTCGTTCATCGGCGCGGCGACCGTCCGCGAGTACGTAATCGGACTCGAGGATAAGCCTCCGACACCGGAACAGCTCGACAAAATGCGCGAGCTGGTACGCCAGGAAATGGAAGCCGGGGCCCTCGGTGTAACAACGGCTTTGATCTATCCGCCTGCGACTTTCGCGAGGACCGATGAATTGATCGAACTGTCAAAGGTTGCGGCGAAGTACAATGGCAAGTACATCGCGCACATTCGCAGCGAAGCCAATCAGCTCACCGAGGCGGTCGAAGAGACCATTCGCATCAGTCGCGAAGCAGGTCTTCCAGCCGAAATCTACCACTTGAAAGCTGCCGGGCAAGAGAACTGGCCCAAGCTCGATCGAGTGATCGCCATGATTGAAGAGGCCCGTCGTCAGGGACTGAACATCACTGCTGACATGTACACCTACACCGCCAGCGCGACGGGACTCAATTCGTGTATGCCGCCGTGGGTTTACGACGGCGGTGCCGAGGCTGCCTACAAGCGGCTGCAAGATCCAGAAACTCGAAAGAAAATAGCCGATGCGATGCGCGTTCCGTCAAACGATTGGGAGAATCAGTACCTGCTTGCTGGCTCGCCCGACCGCATTCTGCTCGTCGCGTTCAAATCCGAAGCGCTCAAGCCGCTGACCGGGAAGACCCTGGCCGAAGTTGCGCGCATGCGCGGAGAAGATCCCATTCAGACAATCATGGATTTGGTATTGGAAGACCGCTCGCGCATCGGCACGGTTTATTTCATGATGGACGAGCAAAACGTCAAGAAACAAATTCGGCAGCCGTGGGTCTCATTCGGCTCCGATGGCGCGTCGATGGCCCCGGAAGGCGTGTTCCTCAAATCTTCCACACATCCACGCGCCTACGGCAACTTCGCCCGCTTGCTCAGCAAATACGTCCGCGAAGAAAGGGTCATTTCCCTTGCGGAAGCCGTGCACCGGCTTTCGGGACTGCCCGCTACAAACCTCGGGCTTGATCACCGCGGATTTATTAAGCAAGGCATGTTTGCAGACGTAGTGGTTTTCGATCCGCAAACAATCGCCGACCGTGCTACCTTCGAGCAGCCCCACCAATATTCTGTGGGCGTCAAACACGTTTTCGTCAACGGCGTTCAGGTTCTCAAAGACGGTGACCACACTGGCAGCAAACCCGGCCGCGCCCTCTGGGGTCCAGGCAAGACGAAGTAGACGAACATCACGAATCGGAACGCCAATAATTCTGCGAGCCTCTTCTCCGGATAGGAGAAGAGAGACACGAGTTGGCTAGCGGATTGTCGGCGACTCTTACCTTGGGATTTCTTCCTGTTTGTCGGCAAACCGGAAGTTGGCCAGAAACTGGCTTCTGGGAAATAGGTCCTGCCTTGTCGGCTAGCGTTTACCAATCGGGACAAGACTCGACATCGAGGTTAGCAAACACTGCGCCGTTAGGCAGGACTAATCCTCGCTGTGTTGCCGTGGCACCAGGGCCCAGTTTCCGGATCGCTCGTCATCCACCCGGAGTCGCCAAGCGCCATTCTGAGTCCGCGACAGACCCAATCATCGAGGGCAACAAAATTCTTTCAGCGCCAAATGAACATTGATCGCCTAAACTTCCTGAGTTTGCCGAAAGTGATCTCTATAAGTTCTCGGACTGATTTTGACTTGCTCGCGGAAATGGTGTCTTAGCAGGGCTCCTGATTGAAAACCGCACTGTTCTGCGACCTCCTCAATGGAGAGAGAAGTGGTTTCCAGCAAATCCTTCCCTCTGCGCACGCGCAGAGATGTGATCCATCGATGTGGGCTCAGCCCTGTAGCTTCCACAAACCGGCGAGAAAGAGTCCTCCTGCTGACACTAGCTTCCAGGGCGAGCCGCTCGATTGTAATGTCGCTTTGTAGATTGCCCTCTGACCATTCCAATAGATGGGCAAGCCATGGGTGAGCTTGCTCTCCCACGGGTTTGTCGATGAACTGCGCCTGACCACCCTCGCGGTGAGGAGAGACCACCAAGTGTCGTGCAACATTGTTGGCTACGACTGTTCCAAAATCCTTACGGATAATGTGAAGGCACAGATCGATACCGGCAGCACCCCCCGCAGAAGTTAGGATGTCTTCCTCGTCTATATACAGCACATCGGCCTCGACGTTGATCTGCGGATAGAGCTTGCTCAGCTTATCGCTGAACTTCCAATGAGTTGTTGCCCGTCTGTCATTCAGAAGGCCAGTGGCTGCGAGCACAAATGCTCCGCTGCAAATCGATACCAAGCGCGCTCCTCGCTGATGAGCCATCCTCAACATGCGAACAAGCCGGGGCGGCGGTAGAACGTCTGGATTGCACCAGCCGGGGATGACGATGGTATCAGCTTGTTGCATACACGACAGACCTCTCCGAGGCATGAGAAGGACCCCGCCCAATGCTTGAAGCGGGCGTTTGCCCAAACTGCAAACTGAGACGGAGTACCAGTGGTCCGATTCGGGGCGGAGCAGACCAAAAAGCCCTACCGCGATCCCAAAATCAAACGTGTTCAGCCCCTCGTATGCGAGTACAGCAATTCTGTGCCGCACGGTTGTGGCATTTCGGAAGCGCATTGCGATTGGCATAATTTTGACGATAATCGTCTTTTGTGCCACTGGCAAGAAGGTTCTTTCTCAGCCAAGAATAGCCGGAGAATGATTTCGCTGCGCAATAGGAGGCTTTGCGTCATGAATCTGAAAGCGTTGGGGCTTTCGCTGCTCACGCTGCCCGCCTGCTTACTTCCGTGCACGCTGGTCGCCGCTCTCGGCAGTGCGCAAGATACGGGAGACAGTGTTTACGCGCGGCCTGGCCAGCTCTTGGTGAGAGCCGCACGACTGCTCGATCCGCGCACCGGGAACGTATTAAGCCCTGCCGCCGTTCTGATCGAAGGCGACAAGATCAACCAGGTTGGATCGCCATCGCAGATCAGTGCTCCGGGCGGGGCCAAAACGATCGATCTCGGCAACGCGACGCTGCTGCCTGGGCTGATCGACAGTCACACTCGCTTGCTGATGGACTGTGTTTTTCCAACGGAAGCCCATTGCCTCCGGGTTGATCGCGGCGGCTCGTGGATGTTTCCGGCGTGGCTCCTGCGACCAGCCACCCAAGAACGCAATCTCGCCGACTACCGCGATGACATCATGGGTTTCCGCGTGGCAAAGACCCTTCCTTATTTCGCCTCGTCCGGTCGAGCGCGGGTACCCGCTCCGGGAACGCAGTTCCGCGACTGTGCGAACGGTTGCCCCGAAATGGTGATGCTGCCGCGGGGCCGTTTCGTTATGGGGGCTCCGCCTGGGGAAGAAGAGCGTGAGAATGCGCCGGATTATTTTCGCGGACACTCGGTACCGCAGCACTGGGTCACGATCCAGCACAGCTTCGCAATTGCCAAATTTGACGTGACGCGAGATGAATACGCTCAGTTTGTGGCCGAGACAAAACGACCAGACCCCGATACCTGTTATACCCCGGATCCGTCTGGTGGAGAGAGTGATAAGAAAGACGCCAAATGGCATTCTCCAGGGTTTCCGCAGACCGGAAGAGACCCCGTCGTCTGCGTCAATTGGGACGATGCGCAAGCCTATGTGGCTTGGCTGAGCGCCAAGACGGGGCATGTCTACCGTTTATCAACGGAAGCTGAGTGGGAATACGCGGCGCGCTCGGGAACGACAACGGCGCGTTACGGTAGCGATCGTCCTGCGGAGCTCTGCCACTACATCAATCATGCTGATCTGGATTTCAGTGAGCAGCATCCTCGCGAGAGCGATGTGAATCGAGCGTGCCGCGATGGGTTTGCATTCACATCGCCGGTTGGCAGTTTCCCGCCAAACCGATTCGGCCTCTACGACATGCTTGGTAATGTCTGGCAATGGACTGAAGATTGCTGGAACGACGACTATAAGGGTGCACCGTCTGACGGCAGTTCCTGGCAAACCGGGAATTGCGGTCGGCGCGTTGTGCGCGGCGGTGCATATAGCCTTATGCCGGCGCTCGTTCGTTCGTCTGTCCGCCTCGGGTCCAAATCGTCGGCCCGGGATCACAGCGGCGGGTTCCGCGTGGCCAGAACAATTGAATGACGGAGTCGTTAGCTCATTGTGTTTTTCAAATGTATGAGCAAGTCAGGAAGACGTTCGACGCCCTGCGGGCGTGGAGTGGAGCAATCAGAACACAGCAATAGCAGAGCGTCCTTGCGCAAGCCGGCGAGTCAGCGCTTCCGATACGAGCAGGTCGCGGGCATCGTCTACCCCGTATACGCGAGCGGCAAGTGGATCGAGATCACGTCGGGTCAGCCGATCAAGCACGGACGCGATCTCTGGGGCTCCGGCGCCGACTACGGGAAAACTCTGAACAGCAGGGCGCCCGTCTGGCGCCGGCGCGAACGTGACGACGCAGCTCAAGACCGAAGTGCCGCTCGTCATCAACGGCAAAACAACCGCGCCCGGCACCTGCACGCTGTTCATCGATCTGAAGTCGAACCACTGGACACTGATCGTGTCGAACTGGAAAGTGCAGACGCACCACGACCCGAAGTATCGCGCGAACAACCTGGTGCCGCCAGCATCGCGGCCGCGATAAGGCCCTTGAAAGTTCTCGACTGAAATTCC
>Ga0187783_10003029_pt1 | contig 12416 bp, 10 predicted proteins | sample 1015_SJ02_MP02_2_FD_132471 | JGI IMG/M metagenome (GOLD analysis project Ga0187783, IMG submission 132471) | Tropical peat soil microbial communities from peatlands in Department of Meta, Colombia - 1015_SJ02_MP02_20_MG | ecosystem: Environmental > Terrestrial > Soil > Wetlands > Peat | place... | reverse complement strand
GTTCCTCTATCTGGTCTTAGGCAGCATTGCGATCGGACTGGTGGTCGGCAAGTTGATTCATCTTCTTGAGCTAAAAATCATCGATGCGCCGATTGAAATCACGATCATTCTGATCGCTCCCTATTTTGCCTACCTCGCTGCCGAACAGGCGCGCGCCTCCGGCGTGATGGCGACCGTCGCCTGCGGGCTTTATCTGGGTCACAAGAGCTCGCTGTATCTCTCCAGGAGTGCCCGGCTAAGCGGCGAGGCTGTGTGGGAGACATTAACGTTTGTGCTCAACGGATTTGTGTTTCTGCTCCTCGGGTTTCAGTTGCCCTATATCCTCCGGGGCATTCAGACGCACCGGCTCGGAGGATTGCTAATGCTCGGAGCCCTGTTCAGCGGAGTCGTCATTCTGCTGCGGCTCATCTGGGTGTATCCGGGCGCGGTGCTCTCTTATTCCATCCGGCAGCGGCTGCTCGGCCAGCAGGAGCCTTTACCGAATCGGAGGGCGTTATTCATCGTAGGATGGACAGGGATGCGGGGGGTGCTGGCGCTGGCGGCAGCGATGTCACTGCCGAAACAGTTGCACAGCGGCGCGCCTTTTCCTGACCGGAATTTGATGATCTTCCTTACGTTTTGTGTGATCTTTGTGACGCTTGTGTTGCAGGGTCTCACCCTGCCCCCGCTGATCCGCCGCTTAGGATTGGCCAGCACCTTCAAACGGAATCTGGAAGAGGACCAGGGGAGGCGAGCCATGCTCGAAGCGGCGCTCGCCTATTTGGAGAACCGTCGCGAAGACGTCGAGCCGGAAACCATGCCGCTCTACGATGAACTGATTCGCACCCACCGACGTCGCCTCAGCGTGCTGGGAGGCAATCACGAGGGAGAAGAACCATCGGACAAGGATGATTATCAGCGGTGGAGAGACCTGTCGCGGCAGGTCGGAGCGATCCAGCGCGCGACGGTTCTCCTGATGCGCAACCAGAACAAAATCAATGACGAGGTCATGCGCAAGCTCGAGCGCGAGCTGGATTTGGCGGAGGCCCGGTTTGCCAGCCCCGAACATGGTTGATTGCTTCGAGTGAAGGAACTTTTTCCGGTGGAGGCACATCGGGATGGGAAGAAAACATTGGGGCCTGGCATGGATTCTGCTTTGCGTACCGACGTCTGTGTGCGCACAAGGCGGCGCGGACGAGAAGGCGATTCAAGACATCGAGGCACGATGGGAGGCTGCGTGGAATCGCCATGATGTGGCGGCGATGGCGGCAACCTACGCGCGGGACTCCGACGCTGTCAACCTGGCCGGTGAATGGTTCAAGGGGCGAGACGCATTTGAAAAAAGCCTCGAAGAACTCCATTCGGGCAAAACCAAGGGCAGCGTCTGGAAGACCGAGCAGACGATCATCCGATTTCTAACGCCTGAAATTGCCGTCGTACATGTCTATGTGAATTCGCACGGCGATCTGGATCCGGAGGGCAAGCCGATGCCGCCGCGACGCGTGATACTGACGCGCGTCGAAGTGAAACGCGAAAGCGGGTGGCTGATCGTTTCCTCGCAGGCGACCAATATTGTACCGCGCGCAACCGCTCGAGCGAGCGGCGAGGCCGGCCCGAACCCAGGCCAGTAGAGATGAGCGTCGACCAGCCGCAGGGACGTGTTTTCGTGATTCTAGTTTGGCTGGCTGTGGCAGGGCCGGTGTCGGCACAAACCCGAGCGCTAGCGGACGCCGACCGCCTCGGAATGACGTGCCTGCAAATCCTGAAGATGAGCTCCACCGAGTGGATCGCTTATTTCTCAAAGACAACGAAAACAGACCCATCGAGCGGTACGGTGCGGGCCGCCGCCGCGTACGGGGCGTGTTACCAGGCGCGGACCGAGGATCTAGTTCGAGCGCTCGCACGGAGCGGCAAAGGGCCTTCGAAGGTTAGCTCCACCGATTTCAATGGGTTCGAAGCAGCGCTAAGAAATTTCACACAGAAGGCTCTGGTCGATGCCGAGCCGCCAGCCAATCGAGAAAAGCAGGCGTTGGCCGCACTTTACGAGCATCAGTTCCGCTATGAGTTCTACCGGGTGTATGAAGCCAAAAGCACCAAGGGACCCAATGCGGCCAAGGCACGTCCGCCAAGCTCCCCTGCTGAGAAAAATATAGCACCGGCGCCAGGGAACCCATCTCTCTCACCCGCGCCCAATGACACCGACCAGATGACAACGGCAAAAAACCGCTTCGGCGAACTGCTGGGTGCGCTTCCGGACGACAAACTGCACGAACTACACGGGGCCTTTGGCGAGGTTCTGGGACTGCATGCACTCGACGAGGCCATGCGCTTGGCCGTGTACCGCTATGCGATCTTTTTGCTCGAACCCGGCGGAGGAGAAGGCAGTTCGTATTCGCCGCCCTTTTGATCTTTGCGGCTTCCAGACAAACACAACGAAGCTGGATTCACAAAAGCGAATTCAGTTATAACCCCTAGGATGTACGCTCAGTCACCCGCGATTGTTGTGGAGAATCTAGAGAAATACTTTCCACGTGTTTATTCTGGTTGGCGAGCGCTGGTTCAACCGGTAGCGAAGGCAACCGAGTGCGCACTGGCAGGGCTTTCCTTCCAAGTTGAACACGGAGAGGCCGTTGCGATCGTAGGAAACAATGGTGCGGGTAAAACCACCCTGCTGCGCACGCTGGCAACTCTGATTGTTCCGACACGAGGACGCGCCCGGCTGGGCGGCTTCGACGTGGAGCGCGAAGCAGCGGGCGCACGACGACAACTCGGCTACCACACGGGCGGCGATGAAGGTTTTTACGCGCGACTCACCGGCCGACAAAATCTCGCCTTTTTTGCGGCGATGAACAATCTGACGACCGCGGACGCTCGGCAACGCATTACGGCCGTCGCGGAGTGGATGGGAATTGCGGGTGAGATCGATCGGCCAGTGCGAACCCTTTCGACCGGAATGACCCACCGGCTGGGTCTTGCGCGTGCACTGGTACACGGTCCGGCTGTGCTTCTGCTGGATGAGCCGACACGGAGCCTCGACCCGATTGCGGCAGCAGATTTTCGCCGACTGCTGAAGGAGGAATTGGTCCGCCGACGCGGGACGACACTGCTTTTCGCATCGCACACTCTCAGCGAAGTCGAATCGGTCGCCGACCGAGTCGTGGTGCTCGATCATGGAAGGTTGATCGCATACGATTCAGCGACGCGCCTGCAGGTGAAGACGGAGTCTCGAAGCTTTGAAGAGGCGATTGCGCGCTTGACGCGCGCAACGGCGGCCGTGGAGTCATTGGGGTGAGCTCGATGCGCACGCTCCGGAAAATCGCGGCATTCTTCCTGCGTGATTGGGCGATCGCGCGCGGATACCGTGGTGCGCTCGTGCTGGAAACGATCGAAGCACTGTTTGGAGTCGCAACTTTCTTTTATCTATCGAGATTCGTGGACAGCCCGGAACTCAATCAGCTGCTGCCGGCCGGAAGCAACTACTTTGCGTTCGCGCTTGTAGGATTTGCCTTTTTTGACTATCTCAGCGTCGCGCTCAGCGCCTTTGACTCGAGTATCGAAGAGGCGCGACAAAACCGCACACTCGAGGCCTTGCTCGTCACCCAGACGCCACTCGCTGTGATCCTGCTCGGTTCGGCCGCCTATCCGTTTGTGGCACTGGCGTTGCGCACCTGTGTGTATATAGGATGGGGCGCGCTGTTCTTTGGATTTGCTCCCAGCAAGGCAAACTGGCCAGGTGCGCTTTTGATTCTGGCCGCATCGGTCATGGCTTTCGCGGGACTCGGCATTTTGTCGGCGAGTTACCAAATCCTTTTCAAACGAGGAAATCCCGCAAAATGGGTGGTGCTGGGCCTCTCGGGGTTGGTGGGGGGGATGATGTATCCCGTTGCGGTGCTGCCTGCCCCCTTACGGCTGCTAGCTCGTCTGATTCCCGTCACCTATTCGCTCGAAGGAATGCGGGCGGCACTGCTGGGAGGAGCGGGATGGCTCGAGCTGTGGCGTTCACTCGGCGCACTGCTCGTGTTCGCAGCCGTGCTCATACCGCTGTCGTTTGTTGTGTTTGGATGGGCGCTGCGGCGAACGAAAATTACAGGCACGCTGACGCACGTCTAGTCGGTACCCGGAGCTAGTGGCCGAGGAAGCTTTCCAGTTTCTCGGCCTGCGCTTCCGCCAGCCTTAGATACTCTTTGGCCTTAGCGCCATCTCCCTCATCGAGCGCCGCTTGGGCCTTCGCGAGATTCGTCCTCATCAGTTGCTCAGCGGCCGCCATGTCGCCGCGCAGGCCGTATCCCTGCGCAGCCTGCTGGCGACGCAGGTTGTCAAGGCTCTGCGAAATCGCCGCGGCGCGAGCATCGAGTTGGTCTGCTTGCTTGGCGGCTTCCTTTCGCTCCGCAGCCTTTTGGTCGGCCTCCTCCTGCGCCTTCTGCGCCGCCTCTTGTTGGGCTTGGGCAGCCGCCGGATCCTGCTGCTGCGGCTGGGCAGGGGGCGATGGGTAGGCGTGCGGTGCCGTCGCCGGTATGGTCTCAGCAGGTGGAGCTGGAATGATGGGGGCGGCAGGGAGTTGTGCGGGGGTCGGGGAAGCCACAGGCACGACAGGTTCGACAGGAGGCGCCGAAACGGTGACAGAGCCGGCGTGTATCCGGATCCAGTGCGGCACATAGAGACTCGCCGCGACTAAAATCCCAACAACGAGCAATCCACCGAGCGCCATGTAAAGGCCTCGATGCCCGCTCGCCGAGGCAGAGGATGCTGATGCCGCAGCAGCCACTGTTACCGGCTGCATGGGGACGGTGCTGGCCGGCCCCGCAGCAGGTGCGGTGGGCGCGCCCGCCGGAATCGCTGTGGACGCACCTCGAGCAGTGGTTGGCGTTGAGACTGATCGAGCGGGGCTGCTTAGGACCGTCTCGAGCGCGTTTGCCATCGCGTCGGCTGTCTGGAAACGGTCCTTGGGGTCTTTGGCCATGGACATCAGAATGATTTCGTTCAAACCCTTCGGCAAATCCGGGCGGACGCTAATCGGAGCAGGAGGTGCTTGCTGTACGTGGGCGGACATCACCGAGTAGTTGCTGTTTCCCTGAAAGGGAAGCTGTCCGGTAACCATTTCGTAAAGAGAGACACCAAAAGAATACACATCGGAGCGAGCGTCCACCTCTGAGCCTCTGACCTGCTCGGGCGACATGTAATTGAGGGACCCGAGCGTGGTACCCGTGAGAGTCATACCGATGTCGTTGTTCGGGCGGGCAATGCCAAAGTCCATCAGCTTCACCACACCCCCCGGAGCAAGCATCATATTGCTGGGCTTTACGTCTCGGTGAATCACATTCATTTTGTGGGCGTAGCTCAGAGCGGAGAGGATCTGCTCGGAGTAGTTGATTGCGTCGGCCGGTGGAATGGGTCCCGATTGCAGGCGCGACAGGAGAGTGACGCCGTCGAGGTACTCCATCAGCATAACTAATCGGTTCTCTAAGGTGAGCGCAGAATAAAGAGAGGCGATATTCGGGTGATGGAGAGCCGCCAAAAGTTTGATTTCGCGCAAGAAGCGATCGGCCAACTCCTTTTGGTCGGCAAGGTCGGCGAGAAGAACTTTCATCGCTTCCACTCGGTCGGAGATGACATTGCGAACCTTGTAAACCCTTCCCATGCCTCCAGCGCCGAGCACGCCGAGGATTTCGTAGTCTCCCAGCCGTTGACCTACAACAAAGTCGTCCCTCATCGCGGACTCCTTGGGGGAAAAAACTTCTCGGCTGACACAATAGCTTAGTCGGGGCTCGGCGGTAAATACGGTACGGGACGGGTGGACCGTACCAGAGCGGCTAGGCGGAGTCGCCGAAGGTCGCACGCAAAAGGCGAGACACCAGCCGTTCCAGGCGATCAGCGTCCTGTGGAGGAATATCCTTGAACTCAACACCCATGCCTTGGCCTGGGGTAACGTTTCGCACTACGGCCTGGCTGCGGATTTCCCCTTCCGGAACCGAAAGAAGAATCTGCACGATCGCCCCCTCGGGCGGAGTATGAGGGGTAGCGACGAAGAGGCCTCCGACGTTCAGGTCGCGAACGCGCGAAACATCTTGAATGTTGTCATGCTGCCAGGCGACCCAGAGGCCTTTGGGCGTGGGAATGCGCTGGTAACGACGCTTGGATTTGGGGTTCTCGGACATAGCGCTCGAACATCACACCAACTAAAATCCCATCGGTGAACCGATTCATCCATCTCCCCACTTCGCATCCTCGCCTGGAAAACGATCGGCAGCTGAATGCTATCATAGGCCATCGACCACAGAAGGCGCCCAAGAGTTTTCCTAACAAACGGCGGTACTTGCTCTAGGAATCAATGCCGGCGAGGGTTGCCCGAGCCGAGCGCGGGCTTGTCGCCCCCTAGCGGCGTACAGTAGAGTTCCCAGGGCGCGAGAGGCCTTCTATGAAGGTTCCGTTTCTGGATCTGAAGGCGGAATTCGAGGAACTGCGCGGAGAGATCCTTCCGGCGCTCGAGCGCGTCTGCATGAACTCCTCGTTCATCCTAGGGGAAGAAGTTGAGGCATTCGAGCGGGAATTCGCCGATTTTTGTGGAACGAAGCACTGTGTCGCACTGGCGAATGGGACCGCGGCACTCCACCTCGGCCTGCTGGCACTCGGAGTGCAGCCGGACGACGAAGTCATCACGACACCCAATACGTTTCTGGCGACGGCCGAGGCTATCAGCTACTGCGGGGCCTGGCCCGCTTTCGTAGATATCGATCCGGCGACAGCCAATCTCGATCCCAAGTTGATCGAGCGCGCCGTCACCGAGCGTACGCGCGCGATCCTGCCGGTTCACCTCTACGGGCGTCCGGCGGACATGGATGCCATCAGCGAGATCGCCCGACGTCACAACCTCCGCATCCTGGAAGACGCCGCCCAGGCACACGGTGCGCGCTATCGGGGGCGCCGCGTTGGCGCGCTCGGAACCGCCGCGGCCTTCAGCTTTTATCCGACGAAGAATCTCGCCGCCTATGGGGAAGGAGGAGCACTCACAACCGATGACGACCAGATTGCGAAGTTCGCGCGTGCGGCCCGCTCGCATGGCCAGACGGCGCGATACGAACACGAGTTTGTAGGCTATAACTACCGCATGCATGGATTTCAAGGGGCCGTGCTGAGGGTCAAGTTGCGGCACTTATATGCGTGGACAGCTAGACGCCAGGAGATTGCACGGGAATACCGGCGGCTGCTGGCTGGGGTGCGACTCGAGCTCCCGATCGATGCGGCAGGGGACGAGTGCGTCTACCACCAGTTTGTGATCTACACCAGCAACCGCAACGCAGTAGTCGCCCAACTCGCCGCACGAGGTATCGAGACGGTCGTTCACTATCCCAAGCCCGTTTATCTGCAGCCGGCGTATTCCTCTCTCGGCTGCCCGCCGGGGACCTTTCCTCAGGCTGAGCGCGCGTGCGACCGCGTGATTGGTCTACCGATCCATCCGGGGCTAACGGCGGAGCAAATCGCCTACGTGGCTAGTGCCGTGCGAGAGATTGTCGGCGAGAAGTAAGCCTTCCAGGTACGGTTCTAGGCGTTCGCGCCGGTGGCCGATTCACTGTGCGACGGCGGCGGCTCATGGGCGTCGCTTTCTGCTCGCGGAGGAAAACCCAAAGGCGCGTCAACGTGCGCCGGGCGATCCCGCAGCATCTGCGAGAGCCCTTGGAACAGCTTCGCGCACGATTCGCGCACCGTTTCATCGGCCGAATGGATCAGCGATTCGATGGTGGTTTGTCCATGTTCGCTAAGCCGTCGGATGGAAGCGACAACCCAGGAATCGCTGGCGCTCTGAAGTCGGTCCTGGTGCCTCCGCAAGGCCTCATTGCTCATGCGCTCGAGGTCCTCGGACCAGCGCCTTTCATGGGCGTCGCGCTCGGCGCGATGGGCGCCCATAGCGGAAGCCAACTCGGCGGCGAGGGCGCTTCGGCCCTCGGCCATGCTTCCCTCCAGCTGCGAAGCCATCTGAGTCCGGAACTGTTCGGTCGATGCCTGTGCGTTGGCCTCGAGATTCTGAAGCAGCTGCGCCGCCGCTGTTGCCAGTGCGCGCTCCCGCTCAGCTAGCGTGCCGTGGCTGGCCGCCGTGAAATGCTCGGTTTGCTGGTCCGATACCCGGCGGAGTACCTCGCCAAAGGAGGCAGCCGCGGCTTCAGCAGCTTGGTCGAGTTCCGACCGCGTGCGACCCGCGATTTCGCCAGCGACGCCATCCAGTTGTTGGCGAATGTCACCGACGAGCCCGGACGACTGCTCTTCCAGGCGGGTTTCAAACCGGCTGACAGCCTCTGCCATCTTTTCGTCGAAGTTGCCGGCCGCCGACCCGATGGTCTGTTCAAGCATGACTTGCAACCTGGCGCGGGCCTCCTGCTGAGACCAATCGGAGGAGCGTTCGATCGACTCGGAAGCCGCGTGTGAGGCACGGACCGCGATCGCATCTAACTCCTCACCCCATTTCGCCAGGGCTTCCTTTCGCACGGATTCAAAATCAACACGTACGCCCGAAAGCGTCGCGGCTGTCTGGGCGGCAGCTTCGCGAAGGTTGCTCTCCGCGACTTGACGCAAGCGCTCGCGATGAAGACGCAGGCTTTCATCGGCCTCGGCTCCCCGCGACGCGAGTCCACGGACAAGCGAGGCGGCTTGCTCTAGGCGCGGCGCAAGCCTCGCATCGATCTCCGCGATCGCACGCTCGGCCGCTTGCTGGCTGAGGGAATCGAGCAGCGGTGAGAGGCGCTGCGGCACGCCCGTCACAATGTGCTCCGCACGGCCGCTCATTTCTTCGGTCTGCGCTTCGAGAATGTTTTCAAGGCGTCGATGCAATTCATCGAGCGTGTCGTGGCTGGCAGTTTCCAGCCGCGCCGAGTATTCCTTCATGCGCGAGTTGGCGTGCTCGATTTCGTTCAGTGAAGAATTCGCGCGCCCGAGCTCTTCCTGGAGCGCTGCACGAACCGAGGAGAGCGTGTCGCGCGCCTCGGACGTCATTTGCAGCAAAGGCTGGCGCAACTCGGCAAAACGGTCCGATATCCTTTCCTCGGCCAGGCGAAGCAGTTCCTGGGACCGCCCCGACAAATGCTCGACCAAACGCTCGATGTTGCTATCGATAGACGAGTGCAGCAGTTCGTTCCACTGTGTCTGAGCAACGGCCAATTCCTTTTCTAAGCGCTCGCGCCAACTTCCGACATCCGCGAGTCGGCTCATCTCGTCCAGCGCCGCTTGGTATTCTCGACGGAACCCCTCGGCACTTCGATCCAGTTCCGAGAATTGACCGCGAGCATGCTCGAGGCCACTGGCAAGCTCGCTTTGAAGTGAATTGAGCAAGACTTGGTGCGTCGCCGCCGATTGAGCCGAGAAGTCCTCGCGGATCCCCTTCTCCCAGCGGGTGAAGTCTTCCCTGGCCCGCTCCGTCTGCTCTAGGACGCGCTCGGTGGCGGCGCTGGCCACCGCGGTGGCTTGGCGCTCGATTTCAGCTCTCCATGGAAGTAGGAGAGGGCTCTCGGCCGGTGAGGCTTCGAGCGGCTCGAGGGATGCGGCTTCGGAAGGCTCGTTGGTCATGTTGGGCCCAAATTTCTCCGTCGAATTGGCTATTTCCCCGGCGATCGCGGGTTCCCGATGGGGGGGATCACCCACTCCTTCGGCCGCTGGATCGACGGGAGCCTCACTGGACTCCCAGCTAACGGGAGGAGCTGTTATGTTCCAGATGTTGGCCGGGCTTTCCAGTTCCACTGCAATCTGGAAAAACTCCCGAACCGAATGCGGCCGCTGAATCCAGGCGACGCGCGCGCGTACGTGGCGTCGTCGCGGCTCTTGGGGGACCTCCAAGGTAACCCACGTATTCTTGGGCAAATGATGCTTTGACACGTACCGGCAGCCGTGAAGGTTTAAGGTGACGGTGGAGGTGCGCTCTTCAAACGGCTGGCCCAAAAGATCGATCCCGCGAACAATCAAAGGCAGGGATTTGGAAATTCGTTCGCTGCGTCGCCGCTGCACGTCGGGATGACTGGAAGCTACTTCTGCCACGGAAACCTCATGATGACGCGTGGGAAGGATAGCACTGTCCTCGCAGTTGGTCGAGAGGCGATGTGGGCGGAAAAAAAATGTTTTGTTTCGACGAGACCTATTTCTTCTTCGTCGATCTCGGTGTGCCGATCGTCGTAGACTCGCCCCCCGCCATCTGCGCGAGGCTGTCAAGCATGGACTTGCACTGCGCCGCGTACGGCCCATTCGGATCCGCATCGATGCACTTCTGATAGGCATCGGCTGTGCCCGGCGGGATCACGTAGGTCATCTTGTTTCCTTCCTGCTTGGTATCGATCGTCCCCGTGTAGGCACTTCCCAGCAGAAACCAAGCCTGCGCGTCCTTCGGGTCGGACTGGGTCGCTTTCGTCAGGGGGGGAATGGCGTTTTTCAGGTCCCCCTTGTTCGTCAGAACGATGCCGATATTCTTCCAGCAGCGCGCATTCGCCGACGGAGTAGGATCAAGCGCCGCTGCTTTGTCGCAATCGGCTCCCGCTTCGGCGATTTTGGCCGTTACGGCCGCCGGATCGGTCTGCTTGGCGATGGAATTCGCTAGGGCCTGACTCAGTCCGCTGTAGTATCCGGCCTGGGGGTTTAAGTCGATCGCTTTCTGATAGGCGCCGATGCTGTCGTCATAGTGTCCGGCGAGGTTGTCGGCAATCGCCAAATTCGACAGGACGACCGCATGATTCTTGGTGTCTTTGGCGCCGACCATCTGCTCGGCCTGCTGCAGCTCGCTAATGGCGGTTTGATAGTCCGCATTGATCTTGTCCTGGAGGGCCGACTTCTGATCGGCCGGCGCGGTCTTCAGTTGCTTGTGAAGCTCATCGGCATCGGCAAGCGCCGCTAGTCCGGCGTCGACGTGGACCTTCATATTCTTGAACTGATTCTGAGCTTCTTCTCGTTTTTTCTGCTCTTCGGGACTGGGCCCTTGTTGCGCAACGATTAGCTTGAAATTGACTGAAAAGTCCGTGGGTTCACCCGAGGAGACTTGGCGTTGCATGGAGTATCCGGTGAGCTCGGGCAGGTTGGTGAACACGACCGTATAGAGGCCCGGACTTAATCCGATTTGAGTGAACTTTCCATCCTTGTCGGTCTTCAGCGTCAATGTGCGCCCGGATTCCGACTTGATTGTGACCGTAACGCCCGCCCAGGGTTTGCCGTCGCGATCTAGAACCTGGCCTGAAATCCCTCCCTGGGCCCGAGCCACGGCGGCCAGTGCGAGCGAGATCGCGAGCGCCGCCCACATGCGCATGCATACTTTCATCTGGCGATACCTCCGATTTTCAACCTCCCCCAACGATGGCGGCCTTATTATGGCGCAACTTGCGCCCACTAGGCGATAGGGCCGCACGATTCGGCCGGCCCCTCGCCTGATGCCCCAGGCGTGATCGTTAGGCCCGGTACGTTGCGGCGCTCGTCTCCGTCTCCCAGATGGTCACGCCCGAGACCCGCGCGGCGTTCGGCGATTTCAGGAGGTGCTTGGCCGTCTCATCGTAAATGTGTCGGGCGATATTTTCGGCCGAAGGGTTCAGCGTAACGAAAGGCGCAAGTTCGTTCAAATACTTGTGATCGAGCGATTGCACAATTCCTTGAATCACCTGCTTGAGGTGAACAAAATCATAGAGCAACCCGGTGGAATCAAGCTCCTGGCCTTCGACGACGACACGCACTTTGTAATTGTGCCCATGTAGATCTTCGCATTTGCCGTAATAGTCGCGGAGGTTGTGCGCCGCAGCAAACGTCGTGTCAACACTGATTTCGTACATGGACCCTTCTTTCCGCAGGAAAACGCGCGTTGCGGGGCTACGCTTCCATGAAGCGCGCGACTTCCGTAATGTCCCGTGTGGTTCGGTAGTCGGGCAGGGACTCAAGAAAAATCTTACCATACGGCATGCGCTGGATGCGGCTGTCGAGAATCGAGAGCACCCCGCGGTCGGTCTTCGAGCGGATCAGGCGGCCGAATCCCTGCTTCAGCGCCAGCACGGCTTCCGGGACCTGATATTCCGAGAAGGCGTTGTGGCCGTCCTCGGAAAGCGCACGGACGCGTGCGGCGACGATCGGATCGCTCGGAACAGCGAACGGTAGCTTGTCGACGATCACGCAAGACAGTTGTGCACCAGGCACGTCTACGCCCTGCCAAAAGCTGGCGGTGGCAAAAAGCACGGCGTTCGGCGTCGTGCGGAAGCGCTCCAGCAGAATCGAGCGCGGCGCCGTTCCCTGCCGCAGGAGCGGAAAGCTCACTCGCCTGGAAACGCGCTCGAAAAGGTCCTTCATTTGCGTGTGGCTGGTCGAGAGCATAAAAGCGCGGCCCTGCGAGATTTCCAGTAGACGGACGATTTCATCGGCAGCTCGATCAGCGAACGACGGGTGGCGCACATCGGGCAGGCCAGGCGGCAAGTAAAGCAGCGCCTGGGCCGAAT
>Ga0187783_10003028_pt1 | contig 12416 bp, 6 predicted proteins | sample 1015_SJ02_MP02_2_FD_132471 | JGI IMG/M metagenome (GOLD analysis project Ga0187783, IMG submission 132471) | Tropical peat soil microbial communities from peatlands in Department of Meta, Colombia - 1015_SJ02_MP02_20_MG | ecosystem: Environmental > Terrestrial > Soil > Wetlands > Peat | place... | reverse complement strand
TTCATGGCCTTTTTCGGAACGAGGACGCGCGTCTCGGACGAGAAGCCCTCCAACTTATGATCCACTTCAACCATGGCCAGCCGATGGCCGTCGGTTGCAACCATCGTGATCGATCCTGACTTCAGCACAAGCAGCGCTCCATTGAGTGTGTAACGTGATTCTTCCTGCGAAATCGCGAAGGTGGTTTTCGCAATGAGGCTTGCGAGAAGCTTCGCCGGAATTTTCACGAGCGCGTGAGGAAAGCTGGGCAGCGCCGGGAAGTTGTCCTTGGACATGCCCACGAGCTTGTAGCTTTTGCGATCCGACGTAATCTGGACCCAGTGATTTTCAAGCAGCTTGAAACGAATCTCCTCCTCCGGGAGCAAGCGTACCAGCTCCAGGAGCTTTTTCGCCGGGATGGTCCCCGCGCCGTCCTTCTTAATCTTTGCTTCACAGGAAGTACGGATGCTCAGCTCTAGATCCGTCGCCGTAATCGTCAGCCGGTTGCCTTTCGCCTCGCAAAGAAGATTGGACAGAATTGGAATCGTTGTCTTTCGTTCAACAACACCCTGCGTGAGAACGAGCTCCTCCAGTAGATCAAACTTCTTCACGCTAAATTCCATCTCGTGTGCAGTCCTGACGCTCGTTTCTGTGGTCATGTTAGGCCTTTGGTTACTCTACTGCTTTTCCTGATTGGTAGAAAGAGAGAAACCCGTCGTCGCCGCCGCAACGGTGGATCTGTGAGAAAGCCATAGATCGAAGTGGAACGAGAGCACTTACTTTTCGCCTGTCTCTGTTGAAATCAGAATCCAACTGTGACATTTGAGGCGCGGCCGGAACCCATGCATAGGTTGTTCACAGTCCTTTCACAAACTGAGGTCGCTGGCAAGGGAAGTAAACTTTATTAAGTCTAGCCAAATGAGTCGAGTAGCCTGTTGATTGTCCTGTTTAAATCCTTATCCCGTTGGCGAAGACTCTCGATCTTATTGATGGAGTGAAGCACGGTGGTGTGATGCTTTCCGCCAAACTGCTTACCGATTTCCGGCAGCGAGGCCGTCGTGAGCTGCTTCACGAGAAACATGGCGATCTGGCGGGGAAAGGCAATGACTTTCGAGTTGCTGCGGATTTTTAGATCCTGGGCGCGCATGCCAAAGTGCTCGCTGACGCGCTTTTGAATCTGCTCGATAGTGACCTTTTTCTCCTGTGTCTCGATGATGTTTTTGAGCACTTGCTGAGCCGTGGCCTGGTCAATCTCAGCGCCGGTCAGCGAGGAGTACGCAATCAAGCGAATCAGTGCTCCTTCCAGCTCGCGGATGTTCGACTTAATGGACCGAGCGATGAATTCGGCCACCTCGTCCGGCAGATGGACCCGTTCGCTATCCGCCTTCTTTTGCAGGATGGCGATCTTTGTTTCCAGATCCGGCATCTGGATGTCAGCGATCAAGCCCCACTCAAAGCGTGAGCGCAGCCGCTCTTCTATGGCGGAGATCTCCTTGGGAGGGCAATCGGATGAAATCACGATCTGTTTCTGCTGATCGTAAAGGGCATTAAAAGTGTGAAAGAACTCTTCTTGGGTGCGCTCGGCGCGGGCGATGAATTGGATATCGTCGACCATCAGAACGTCCATGTTGCGGAAGCGGTCGCGAAAGGCCGGCATGCGCTCGAAGCGAATGGCAGCGATCACTTCATTCGTGAACTTCTCCGCGCTGATGTAGGTGAGCCGCAAGGCCGGATTGCGCCGCTTGAGGGCATGGCCGATCGCCTGCATCAGGTGCGTTTTGCCGAGCCCTACTCCGCCGTAGAGGAAAAGCGGGTTGTAGGACTTTGACGGCTGCTCCGCCACAGCGATGGCCGCCGCGTGGGCAAACTGATTCGACTTGCCGACGATAAATTTGTCGAACGTGTAGCGCGGATTGAGCTGCGTGTCTGAGGAGTCAAAGTCGAGCTTGGCCTGAGAGGCCAGCGCGGCGGACGGCACCACAGGCTCTGCTTCGGCGCAGATGAATTCGAGCACCAGGCCAGGCCTGCCCACTTCGGCCAAGACGGCCTGCAGAAGCTCTCCGTAGGTCTCCGTCAAGCGCTTACAAAACAGGCGGGTAGGAACTCGAACCACCAGGCGGTCGTCTTCGGCTCGCTCCTGCCGGGTGGGGCGGAACCAGGTGGCGAAGCTATGAGGATTCACCCGGCGCTCAGCATGTTGCAGGATCTTGTCCCAAAGACTCATCGGCAAAAACAGCCCCTGCCCCCAAATTTCCACTGTTGTGGAAATACTGTGGAATTCTCGCCCCCGCGAGAAGTGATCGATTGATATCTAACGTGTCGGGTTCGATTTACTGGAACGCACCCGGCAAGTGCGATGTCCTAGCAACGCTGGAATCCCTTTGCGGTTTGCTCAGGTACGCGAGGCCGGATTCTGCCTAAATGCAACGCGATGAGCAAGAGAAAACTGAACGAATTTTGATTGCGCGCTTCACACACGATTCACAACTTTTCCACAGAGGGCTTCCAGGCCTGCGGAAGCCGCCAGAAGCCTATGCGAACGCCGATATGACCGACCGAGTGAGAAATACGGGAAGGACCGAGCGCTGGAAGTTTTCCACAGGTGCCGTTTCAACAAGGTAGCAATTTAGTGTGTTGGCGACGTTTCTCTGCGAGCTTCCGGAAGGGCAAAATCGAAAATTCCTTTCGGATCGTCGGCGATCAAAATGCGGTCGTGTTCGATGAGGAGTGCCGTCGACTCGATGCGCGCGCCTTGCTTCGTGGACGTCTGATAGGCGGCACGACGATTGCCATCTTTGTCAAAGTGCAATAGTTCGCTCCCGATCGCGGCCCAGATCTCCTCGGTTTCCGGATCGATGGCCAAGGCGCGGATCACCGGTCGAGGCGGTGGAGCCTGGCTTCCGATCGTAACCTTGGTCCACTGCCTTGCCTCCCGTGCGGGCTCGAATTGCGACGCGGGCAGAGAAGTTTCCCAGGCGGCGTAGCCGAAACGATCGTATCGGCGAATCGCGGGATCTGGCAGATCGGTGAAGACAAAAGCGATTTGGCTTCTGCCGTCGCCATAGACGTGGCCAGGGCTGAGCTGTTCGCGGTCCCCTTGCTTTGGCTTCGCGCGAGGCCCTTCCCCAAAGGCGCGCACCAAAGTCCCCTGCGCGCTGAACACACTCAGCAGATGATCGGAACGCAGCAAAGTGGCTGCGAACTCAAGCCCAGAGAGTGCGGCAATCGACATCGGAGTGACGACGGGTACTGTCGCCAGCAGTGAACCATCGGCACTGAATATCTTCACTGCATTGGCGCCCCGATCGGCAACGAACAAGCGGCCGTCGACGTCCACGTCGATGTCGGAGGCATAGAGGATCTGCGCGCCGTGTGACTGCGCGTTGGGGATTTGGCCGATTCGATTCCCGTCACCGTCATAGATTAGGACGGTGTTCGCCGGCGCAGCGAGGAGATAGTAGCGGCCGCCGGCGTCGCGCTTCAGCGACGATATGCCCGGTCCAACCTCGGGGAAAACGCGCGCCCGGGCCTCGATCTCGCGCGTGAATGCCTGGTCTTGCGCGAAGCCGGCCGGGGGAAACCATCCCGAAAGGACCACCAGAATGGCCATGGACACCAGGCGTGTTGTGTGGCGCAGCATGGGGCTGAGCAATTTTACCCCGTCAAAGGACTGAAGATGCACGCATCGGACCCCCGCGTTGCTTAGAGGAAACTCCGGTTTAGTCCAAGCGGAAGTTGAGACGCTCGATCGACCTCGCGTGGCCGGTCGACTCATCGACATCGATGAGAACGGTGTTCATTTGAATGTCGCCTGCGGCGACGACGAAGCGGGAGGGCATCGCGTCGAGAAAATGCTGAAGGATGCCTTCTTTCTCCATGCCGATGACAGAGTCGTGTGGGCCGGTCATTCCCACGTCGGTGATGTAGGCCGTGCCGCCCCCGAGAACTCGTTCATCCGCCGTGGCGACATGCGTGTGGGTGCCGAGGACAGCAGAAACTTTGCCGTCGAGATACCAACCCATGGCCATCTTTTCCGAGGTGGCCTCGGCGTGCATGTCCACGACGATCACCTTTACATCCGGTGGGATTCGGGCGAGTTCCAGCTGAGCGGTGCGGAACGGATCATCGATCGGCGTCATGTAGGTGCGACCCTGAAGATTTAGGACGGCGCAGCCGACGCCGTTTTTGGCGTGGCCGACATACAGACCGCGGCCGGGCGAGCCATTTGGGAAATTGGCAGGACGTAATAGGCGTGGTTCTCTCGGGAGATAGTCGATGATTTCCTTGCGCTTCCAGATGTGATTGCCGCTCGTTAGAACGTCGGCGCCGGATTGGAAAAGCTCCTCGGCAATCCGCGGCGTGACGCCGAAACCAGAGGCGGCGTTTTCGCAATTGACGATGCACAACTCGATTCTGCGTTGCGCGAGGATATCCAAAAGCCGCTCCTGAACGATCTTGCGGCCCGGCGAGCCAACGATGTCACCGATAAACAGAATTTTCACGCGGGGGATTTTCTTCCGTTTGATGGTTCAGAGTGGAGTGGTCCACTTGGCCGTGCGTTGCTAGGCCTTGAACCCCACTTAATAGGTTGGGCACCCCGTGCCTACTTTGAGGCTTTCCCGACCAACCATCTGGCCGGGACGTGCACAAGGGCAGGACAACCAAGGCACCCTGGGATTCAGTGTTGGTTCAAATAAGCTTTCGCAACGTCACCTGCGTCGCAGGCCGCCTCCGCGATTCATTGTAGCAGGAAATTTTCGCGACGAGTTTTCTGGCAGTGGGGACACACTAAAAGCTGAACTTCGCGGCTGCCTGCACCAACCTTGGCGCCGCCGCGTTCAGGACCTCGCCAAAGGTGGAGCTCTGGATATTCCCATCGACGGCCTGGGGCCCGAAAAACTGCGTGTGATTGAAAACGTCGAAGGCTTCGAGGCGAAACTGGAGAAGCTTCGATTCAGTCAGGCGCACGTTCTTCGACAAGGCCACGTCATAGTTGTCCATGCCAGGGCCGGAGAAGAAGCGGCGCTTGGAGGTGCCCGGCGTCCCCAGCTCGTTTACGCTAAACAGAGCCGTGTTGAAATACGGCCGCTGATTGCGCGGATTCTGATTCAGATCGAGAGGTCCGGGAGTGAAGTCCGGCTCATCGACGCCAGAGTTGTTGACGCCGTTCGGCTCCGAACCAATCAGCGAGTTGTCGCCGTAGTTGATGAGCGTCACGGGGAGGCCGCTACTGAAATGGGTAATGCCAGAGATTTCCCAGCCCTGGGTAAAGCGATTCGTAACTCGGAGCAGGCGCTCGAGCGGGATTTGATAGGTGTAGCTCACGACGAAGTTATGCCTCAGATCAAATGCTGACAGCGCCTTGCTGAGGGCGGGATCGAAGGGATTGACCTCTTCGCCCAGGTTGGAAGCCTGGTCCTGCGATTTGCTGTAACGGTATCCAGCCAACAGTTTGAGGCGTGGGCTGCTATGCCGCAGCGTGACCTCGAGAGCATTGTAGTTCGAGTTTCCGATGGTCGCCTGGTTGGCGTTGCTGCCGAAATTCGCTCCCAGCGGTCCCCGCGTTCCGTTGAAAATCGCGCCCGTACGGGTGACGTAGGTGCGGTCCTCTCCGAAAGGCCCGCAGGGAATTTGGCCCGGGGCGAGGTTGGCGGCGTTGCTGAGGAACAAGCAGAGGGAGGGATCACCAGGGTTGGCTTCTTCGAGCACCAGCAACCGGTGGCCCTGGGACCCTACATAGCTCAAGCCCAGCACCGTTTGGCTGCCCAGGGCGCGCTCAAGCGAGAGCATGTACTGCTCGGTGTAGGGAATGCGATTCGTGGTCAAATAGTTGGGGAGGCCTGTAATGGGAGTGAACTGGCCCCAGTTGATGTCCGAATCCGGATGGCTTGCCGTCGAGTTCCGCGTGGCCAAGGTCACAGGGAAGGTTTGTCCGAGATCCTGCCCAGTGGCGGCCGTTATGAACGGAGTCGCAAACAGGGGTGGCGCCGGGCTTGTGTAGGTCGTTCCGTAGGGCGCATTGGCGCTCATCACGCCGATCGTGAGAGCCTCGATGGCCGTGTAGAACAGTCCGTAGCTAGCCCGGATGCTCGTTTGGCCGGGGCCGCCTAGGATTTTGGCCAGCGCGCCGCGAGACACGCTGGGCGAATAGGCCATTCCGAGGCGCGGGGCGAAGTCAAGATTTCCAGCTGGGGCGAGCGTCCGCGACACGCCCGGGTCTGTCGGATAGAGAATTCCCGCAGGAGCTCCCGGGAAAACCAGTGACTGCCTGCCGGGTAAGAACGTAGCAATCTGGTTGTACTTTTCATACCAAGGCTCGATGCGGTCCCAGCGCAGTCCGTAATTCAGCGTCAGACGGGGCGTGAGCCGCCAACTATCTTGCCCATACAACCCCAGGTATCGATTGCGGCCGTAAAACGGTTGGAGCTGGCTTTGGTTGTACTGGGTGGGAGTGCCGAGCAGAAAGTCCGCGAAATCCAGGCCGGTCTCGTTGCCTAAGAAAAGAAAGCTCCCATTAAACTGTGCGATCGCATGGACGTTGACTTGATCGTAGTGGAACTCGCCGCCGAACTTAATCGTATGAGTTCCCACGGCCTTCGAGAAGTTGTCAAGCCACTGAAAGGTGTTACCGATCTGGTTCAACTCATTCGTATTCGTTCCGATCGTGAAGCTGTTAAAGCCGACACTTTCCACCCCTTCCGTCTTAGACGACAACGGCACAATTCCCGAGGTGCCTTGGCCCACGACAAAACCCTGAGACGCTAGGCTCACACCGACTCCACCGATGGGTTTGCCAAGGTCATTTGCGTCACGCAGGTAGCTGAAGTGGAATTCATTCACCGCCGTTGCACCGAGTGTCTTGGTGTCGGCGAGGTCGAGCAACTGCGCCCGGCCCGTATAAAGGGCATTGAAGCCGGGAACATTGGCCCCACCCTGTGCCACTGGGTAGGGATTGTTCTGGGACCAATCGTCCAGGAAGTAATACGCTGTCAGCAAGCCCCAGCCGGTGTTGGCATCGACGCGGTAGGCGCCCTTATCGTCTCGGAGAGTTTGATTGTAGGCCGAGCTAGAGAACGTGCCATTGGCAAGGTTGGGTGTGGGTATGTATCGCAACAGGTTGGTTCCCGGGCTTGTCCAGGCTGCCGGAGGAACCGTCGCATTCGGGAAAACGCAACCATTGCTGGCTGTCGAGGTGTTGGAAGTGCAGATCCCAGTGCTTTGCTGGCCTGTTGTGGGGCTGATGTAGTTGCCATTGAAATAATAGGGCTCACCCGGTGTCACGAGATATCCGAGCTCGCTTGAAAGCATCGTAGCAATGTACGGCCCGCTCACCGTGCAGGGGATTTCAAACACGTGCTTACCCGACGGATCCGTTTGGGATCCGCAGAAGCCGAGTTGATCGAAGCCCTGGGAATTGACTTGGTCCGACATATTCCCTGTCGTGCGGTTCTCGATCGACGGCACGGGAATTTGTCCGGTCGCAACTCCCTGAGTCGACCGGGTTCCCTGATAGTCGGCGAAGAAGAAGATTTTGTTCTGACGAATCGGTCCCCCGAGAGTCCCGCCGAACTGGTTTTGATCGAAGGTCCCGCGCGTGGGCGAGAAGTAGTTTCGTGCGTCCAGATCGGTGTTGCGGATGAATTCGAACAGGTCCCCATGAAAGGAATTGGTTCCGGATTTTGTGACGACGTTGACCTGCCCCCCGCTAAACTCGCCGTATTCAGCGTCAAAGTTGTTGGTAAGAATCCGAAATTCAGCGATGGAATCGAGGTTAGGCACGATCGCCGCTCCCATGTTGACGTCCTCTTCGACGTCGGCACCGTTCACCAGAAAGCTGTTGGCGAATTCCCGTTGCCCGTTGATCGAAATCGTTCCAGGATTTAGATCTCCCGATGGCGATAAGACGCTGGCCCCAACATCCTGAACCGTTTGCGAGGTGATGGAAGCGACCGGCACAACTCCGGGTTGAAGAGCTAGCAGGTCAGTGAAGCTCCGGCCGTTTAGGGGTACCGATGTCATCTGTTCCCCGCCGATCACGTCACCCATCTGCGTCGTGGTGGAATCTACTTGGACCTGCTGCTCCTTCACCGTCACGATGTCGGTTCTCGCGCCGATTTCGAGGCGTACATCCACGCTCAAGGCACTATTGGCGTCGATGACGACGCCCGTACGCGAGTAGGGCTTGAAGCCGACACGCGTGACCTCGATGTCGTAACGTCCAATCGGCAGGCTCAGAAAAGAGTAAGTGCCCCGGTCATCCGTCGTGACGGCCTGCTTCACCCCTGTCATCGTGTTCGTGGCCGTCACACTGGCGTTAGGGACGCTGGCCCCGCCCGCGTCGACGACTGTGCCTGAAATGCTGCCTCCAACACCGGCCCGAGCGACCGAACCGAGGCTCAGTGAGAAGGCAACGAACACGGCCGCTGAGAGGAACGTCCAAAGAGACCGCTGCCGCAATCCGCGATATCGATGACAGGAAGGCACAGCTACACCGTATTTGAAACCGAGTATCAATAAGGAGCAGCACGATACTAGATTAGTTGATATCCAGTGTCAACAAGAGAACGACAAGAGAACGACGCAAGGCTGGCCGTGCCTATGAAGGCGTATGCGGTAGGGCTAGAAGTGGAAGCCGATTTCTCCCGTTACGGTCCGAGGCGTGACATAGTGCGTACCGCTAAATGTCGACAGAAAGTTGTAGAGCGCGTATTGATTTGACAGATTGATCACCGTGAGTTGTGCGCTCCACTTAAAGCGATCGCCGTGAAAAAGGTTGTCATCGCCGATCGCGAGATCAAATAGGTTTCGCGACTGGATACGCGGTGGATTCGTGTTGTCGTTCTCCTTGTTTGGACCTGGCACTTGCGTGAGCGTGGAGCCAAAGATCGCAGCAGGGCAATTGAAGGGCAGAGCCGTGGTGGTTGTTGCATGCATGCCATTGCAAGTAAAGCCAGCCTCAAACTCTTGATCGGCGGTCAAGGGAATGAGAGGCGGGGATCCGACATTGCTCGCTACCATGGATACGTTCGGCACCCCATTGATCGTTACCGAGCCAGGGCAAGTGTTGGTGGGTAGGATCCCGAAGCAAGGAGTGGCGCCAGCCACTAGGCCACTATCATAGCGCCAGTTGAAGCTAAACCAGGGTCCCTGCTTCCACGGCTGATATTGAAGATGTGTCGTCTGGTTAAAGTGCTCGTCATGGTCGATGCGGAACGGCGTGAATTCGCCTGGAACGGAAGCGACGGGAACGGCGCCTGCCCCACCGACCTGCGGCGTAAAGAAGACCGCCGCCACACTCGACATAACAACGTAGGCCGTCAGCCCATGCAGGTTTGTGACGTTGACGCGCGCCGTGAAGCCGGGAATCTTCGAGTTGTGCCACTCGATCGGGAAGGTGATCGGAGTGTTGCCGAGCACGCTGAAGTCGTATCCGTTGTGCGTGTACTTCCAGATGTATTCGCCGTCGAAAACGACATGGCTTCCAAATGCCTGCTGCAGTCCGGCATGGAACTCATTACGAAAGCCGGGGCTCAAGGGCGTCAATGCGCTCGAAGAGCAAAGCAGAAGCGGGTTTAAAACGGGCGACTCACAGCCAATGCTCGACAGGATCAGATTTTCGTTGAACGGAGTTTCCAGAGTCCTCGCATAGGAAGCGCGTAGAACCGTGTTGCTCTGCTTCACGTTGTAGGCGATGCCAATTCGCGGCTCTGCCTGACTCGCGCTGGTAAGTCCGTTATAGACGTCTCCTCGAATGCCCAGATTGAACGACCAATTCCCCTTGGTGATCGTGTCTTGCACGTAGAGAGAAAGCTCCTTCACATCTGTATGGGCAAGGAACGGATACAGCCCGACCCCCGGAACGCAGGCGGTGGGCGGTGTAGGGGTTAGCTCGCAGCTTCGTGTCAGGTCATAGGACAGCAGCAGCGGGTTAAACAGAGGGAACTGTGCCGAGTTGGGCGCATTGGGATTGGACGAATTGTTCGGCTGGCAGCCGTACGGCGCACAAACACCTGTCGCAGGCGCCGTCGCACACTCTGAAGGGTCTGTGAAACCTTGAACCGACTCGTAGGAACCGGGGATCCCCGTGCTCGCATTGACAAGGGTTGGATTAAATGTGATGCACGGCGCATTAAAGGTCGGATCGACAATGCCGAGCCGATCGTGTTCAGTCAGGGGGGTCTGTTGGTACACGATGCCGGCCTTGAAGTTATGGATTCCGTGCACGTGCGACACATTGGCGAGGGCGCCCGCATTGGTCAGAAAGCGAAGCTGAGACACGGTTTGTCTATCTAAACTCGGTGCGATGAGATCGGCGAATGGGTTGTCGCTTGGATAGTAATTGTACTGATCGTGCCGCACGAAAAGGCTCCCCGTGATGATGGTCGTCGAGCCAATTAAGTGCGTCCAGGTAGGCGCTACATTGTAAGTCAGGATCTGAGAACGCTGATCGGTCGGACCGACGAGCACGCCATTGGGTCCGATGCCGTTGTCGCTAACGGACATGACGGTGTTCCCCAGATCAAAGCCGTACCAGGCCGTCGCGTGTTCGCCGTCGGAGGAGTTGGGTGTCTGGAACCAAGAGCGCGAGAAGCCCAGGTTCATATGCAGAGAATCAGCCTTGGAAAGCTGAAAATCCACACGATCGAAGATATTTTCTTGATTGCCCTTGTCATGCATCACCACGAACTCCGGCGGGTCGAGGAAGCGACCCGTATTGAGCCCATTGGCCGAAATGAAGTTCCCCCAGTTCTGGCCGCCATAGCCGAAGTTAAAGCCGCCGTTGACGGTTCCGAACGAACCGTAAGAGGCGGTGACAGCGCCGTGGGGTGTCGTCATTCCTTGTCCGGAGCGCGTGGTCACGTCGATCACGAGGCTTGTCTTTCCGCCATATTCAGCCGGCGGCGCTCCCTGAATCACTTCCAGCGATTGAACCGAATCCACAGGAATCTGGTTCGAAAATACTTTGCTCTGCTGATCGGTGATCGGCTGGCCGTCCACGGAGAAGGAGTTCGACGCGTGATCGCCCAGCCCGTGGAACAGGCCGTTGGAATCCGCGGCCACTCCGGGCGAGGCGAGAGTCACGAGCGAGCTGAGTGACGACGACGCGCTCTCGAGCGGCAATCGTTGAATGAGCTCTCGGTCCACATCGGTGTGCGCCGTCGAGTCCGTCTCGAGTAAATCGCCCGCCGCTTCGACTGTCACCGTGCTGGTTGCTATGGTCAACTCCAGCTTTATATCCAACTGCAACGGAACGCTGGATCGCACTTCAATATCCTGCACATGCGCGGCAAAGCCGGTGGCGGTAACCGTCATGTGATACGGATTAAAGGGAACGTTCGGGATCGTGAAGTTCCCCATCCCATCCGTGGTCGTGATGCGTTCGAATTGGCTGACCGGATTATGAATCGTCACGGTCGCGCCGGGTATCACCGCGCCGGATGGGTCTGTGACCGTTCCCGTAACGCTGGTCGAGTTGCCCGCACTCTGCGCGGAAGTCTCGGCGGTGGCGAACCAAAAAATCGCGATAGATAACAGCGTTCCCAGAACTGCGATTCGAGATCTCATGTAATCCTCTCTCCCTACGGCCCGGTCGATGGACGCTGGGCGATGAATGAAGGTCGGCGCGGGCCGTTCCGAGAACGGCTCGCGCAGAGAGAAGTGCGCGTTCTCGAAGCTAGGCGGGAGGCGCCCGGGGAATTCGGTAGGCCGAAACCGGCTCGAGATCGAGGAGAGGGGTTTCGGACACTGCGAAGCGGGCAATCGGCTGAGGTGCGCCGAGGGTGAGCGACGCCGCAGGGGTAGAAACCGCCACGCGGCCGGTGTGGCAGGCCTGGCAGTTATCGTAATTGGGGCCGTGCCAATGAAGAGCCGCGTGAAGACCCAGCAGGCCCACCGCGAGGACGAGCGCGACGGCCAGCAGACGCGTACAGGGTTGCTTCAGCATGACGAACTTACGGAAAACCCCCGACACGATCTTAGCTCAGATGCCGTTGGACAAGAAACAGTCACTTGCGAACTTGTGCGATCGGGCAACATGGCGAGAAAGAACCTTAGACCTCGAAGACATGCTGATGGATGTCTGGGTGGAGGATTTCGATTGCTGCGACGAGGACGACGTCATGTCGGTGGCGCGTCGGTTGGAGCCACATCCAGCAGCAGCCAGCGGCGGCTTGGGGCCTTCGCCGGGGGAATAAGAATGGCTTGATCATGGCAGATTCCTTGTGCCCACGGCTTCCCGAAGTTGCTCAAGCGCCGTGCCATACGATGCCAGCGCCTGTCGATAGCCGAGCTGCACAGCTCGGTAGCTGCGCTCCGCGTCCAGAAAATCGAGCAGGCTCGCCCCGCCGCGCTCATAGGCGTATTGGCTGATGTCACGATCCTCTTGCGCCTCATCGAGGTAGCCAGAGCGGTAGAGTCGAACCACTTCGTCGTTGCTC
>Ga0187783_10003027_pt1 | contig 12419 bp, 9 predicted proteins | sample 1015_SJ02_MP02_2_FD_132471 | JGI IMG/M metagenome (GOLD analysis project Ga0187783, IMG submission 132471) | Tropical peat soil microbial communities from peatlands in Department of Meta, Colombia - 1015_SJ02_MP02_20_MG | ecosystem: Environmental > Terrestrial > Soil > Wetlands > Peat | place... | reverse complement strand
TACCGATAAAGTAGAGGCAGAAATCCCTTCACCGCGATCAGGAGTTTTGATCGATATCGCGGTAGACCCAGGGCAAACAGTGGCCGTTGGCACTGTCTTAGGACAAGTGGGCGAAGCCAATGAAATGAGCAAAAAAGAACCGGCTAAAGCGGCACCAAAGCCTGAGCCTGCTAAAGAATCTCAAGTTCAAAAAGAGTCTCGCGCTGAAGTACGAATTGAACCCTCACCATCTCCGGCGCCGGCCATAGAAGCGGCTATTGAAAATGGCAATGAGAGTATGGCTGGCTTTCTTTCGCCTCTGGTGCGTAGAATCGCTTCCGAGCATCGCATGAGCGAGCGAGAGCTTAACAACATTAAAGGCACTGGGCGCGGTGGGCGGATTTCGAAAAACGATATCCTCGAATATCTCGAGCAGCAAAAAAGCAGGCCTAAGCCCGAACCCGAGGCCGCACGACCTGGGCCAGCGATACCGCAGGAATTTGGTGATTCTTCACAGCGCGAAGTGATAAAACCTGTCTCCACCATGCGTCGCGTGATCATGGAAAATATGGTGGCTTCCAAAGCAACAAGCGCCCACGTCACCACCTTCTTCGAGATCGACTACACGGCTATCGATAAAGTGCGCGAGGCATATCAAGAGCAGTTTAAGAAAGATGAACAGGTAAGCCTCACTTATACAACCTTTTTAGCGGCGGCAGTCTGTCAGGTGCTGAAAAATCATCCTTATATCAACGCATCGATCACCAAAGATGCCATCACGCTTAAGAAAGATATCCATTTAGGAATTGCCGTGGCTATTGATCAGCCCGAACCAGGCCTGATGGTACCGGTGATTAAAAATGCCGATAAACAAAATCTTCGGGGCCTTGCTCAATCAATTGCTGACTTATCAAGCCGCGTACGCAGCCGAAAAATCAGGCCCGATGAACTGAGCGGGGGCACTTTTACGATCACTAACCCAGGCTCTTATGGCGCCATCATCGGCACGCCGATCATTAACCAGCCCCAGGTGGCGATTTTGGGTGTAGGCCAAATTAAAAAACACGCGACCGTGCTGGATATTGATGGCACTGACGTGATTGCCATAAGACGAATGGGTATTTTGAGCTTGTCTTTTGATCATCGCTTGGTTGATGGCGCGACGGCTGATTTATTCATGCGTGATCTTAAACATACGCTCGAACATTGGACTACCACACCATAATGTCCTGCACCACAGAAGAAAAACCCGAATGGCTGCGCGTGCGCGCACCTTCGGGTGAAAAGGTCAATAAGCTTAAGCAATTGCTCTTAAGCGAGCGTTTGCACACCGTTTGTTCGAGTGCTGCTTGTCCTAATATGGGTGAATGTTGGGAAAGAGGAACGGCTACCTTCATGATTTTGGGCAACCAGTGCACTCGGGCCTGTCGCTTTTGCAATGTGCAATCAAAAATGAGGCCGGGGCCGGTGGATCTCGATGAGCCCTTGCGCCTTGCGCTTTCAGCCCAAAAGATGGGTTTAAAGCATGTGGTAATCACTTCAGTCGCGCGGGATGATCTACCCGATGGCGGAGCATTGCAGTTTGCGCGCTGCCTGAAAATGTTAAAAAGCGTTGCTCAATCAACGACAACCGAAGTGTTGGTACCGGATTTTTTGGGTTCGATGGCCAATTTACAAATCGTGATTGATGAAGAACCAACGATCTTTAACCATAACTTAGAGACTGTGCGGCGCCTCACTCCAAGAATTCGCTCGGGCGCCCAATATGATCGCTCACTCAAAGTCTTAGAACACGCCAAGTTGTTGAAGCCTCATATTAGGACCAAAAGTGGTCTTATGCTCGGTTTGGGTGAAGAGGATAACGAGATTTTAGGGGCACTCAAAGACTTAAGAGCTCATCACTGCGATCATCTGACTTTGGGCCAGTATTTGCGCCCAAGCTCGTGGCATCATCCGGTTGACCGCTATGTAAGCCCTGAACAATTTCTCTCATGGCAAAAAATCGCTCTTGATTTAGGTTTTTCCCATGTGGAAAGCGCTCCCCTCGTAAGATCAAGCTATCATGCAGAGATAGGTGCAAGCTCATAGCTTTGGGGGCTCGCAGCAGTTATATAATCTCTGATCAAATCTGCGCAATTATGATCTTTTTGCACAAGTATGTTCAACCTATCTTTCATAACAATATTTCTCATAATTATTAAAGCCTAACAAATTTATGCCCAAAAAATTTCTGTGCTTTTGATTGCATTAGGGATAGAAAATATAAATACTAATAAAGTGATCTCAAAGATCAGCCAATTTTGAGAGTTATCAATGCGCATATGGGATGAAAAAACTTATTCTGAAGCTACCTATGCTATAAAATTACCCGTTTTTCCGAGCATGCCTGATAGCAGGGCTATAGATGGGCAATCTAAGATTTGTAACTGGCTTTTTAATAATTTACTCGAAAAAGCTCATAATCTTAAGCAAGAATATAAAGAACATGGCAACAAAGACGCAGGACGAATTTTATATACTAAACGCGGTTTTAGGAACGAGTTAACCCGGCTTAAGAAAGAAAAGCCCTTTTTGAAATCCGTGCATTCATCTCCATTAAAAAATACAGCTCTAAGGCTCAGTAGAAGCATCAAGGCCTATCAAGATTCTAGAAAAGGCAGAAGAAAAGGCAAGGCAATAGGATGGCCCAAGTTTAAATCGTTTAAAAGGGAGTTTTTTTCTTTGGAGTATGAAGAGCCATTTAAGGGCTATGCTGTTCATGATGGTATTCTAGAATTATCTTTTGGTTTAGGCGAAGAAAGAAAACAAAATCATATAAAAATGCCTATGCCTGATAGCAAGCTTATAAAAGACAAAAATGTAAAAAAGATGACGCTTGTTAAAGAATCAGGTTTATATTTTGCTATTTTTACTGTTACCAAGAAACTTCCCCAAGAAAAAATAATAAAGAAGACCATTGCGCTTGATCCCAATCATAAGAATTTGGCGTATGGAGTCGATAGCGAATGCAATGCAGTAGAGATCGAAAATGCCTACTGGCTCAAGAATTATGAAAAACGATTTGATGAACTTAAATCGAAACGAGATCGCTGCAAGAGAAAGTCACAGTTGATAGAGGTAAAAAATGCTGAAGGAGAGATAATTAAGAGCTATTGGAAAGCGTCACGTCGATATGAACGATACCAACGAGTATTAGAGCGAGCTAGAGCGAAGCGTCGAGATCAGATAAAGACTTATCGTTATAGCGTGGCTAATGCACTATATAAGCACTATGATTTGGTAACGATTGGCGACTATACGCCTCATGGCGGTGGTATTAGCAAAAAAATGCGTCGAGCCATGAATAATCAATCAACGATCGGGAAGTTTAAGAAAACACTCTCGTGGTGTGCAGAGAAAGCGGGCAAAAAGTTCTCAATCTGGAATGAGAAAGGTTCCACACAAACCTGTCATGCATGTCTGAAAATAGTGCCAAAAGGTCTAAGTCCTAATATTCGAGAATGGACCTGTGCGCATTGTAAAACCCATCATTATCGTATGAAAACAGTGCCATAAATGGTCTAAGAATAAGCAGTAAAGAACAAAGCGCTCCAAGGATACTTGGAGCAGTGCCTGGCTCGGGCCCCGTTTTGATAAAGAAGCGGTGGGCTTGGTGGGTTCTTCCTAGTGGTGTGCATAGCACATTGCGGGGGAAGGGCAGCTCTTTGGGAGCAAACTGCCAAGAAATTAAAAAGAAGGTCCGGGAACCTTCTATCCATGATGATCAACATTGTATAGAATTTGTACAAATTTGATCAGCATTGGAAGAGCGGCATTATGGTTCGCGCTTTAACGAAGAGTTTTTTATATGCGTTCACCGGCTTAGGCCAAGCCTTGGTCACCGAGCGAAATTTTCGCTTGCAATGGTTGATGGGGCTTTTGGCATCCTTAGTGATCTATTGGGGCCGTTTTGAGCGTTGGGCCGAGATGCTTCTATTAACGATAATTTTTATAGTGCTGTCTTTGGAGCTTCAGAACTCGGCCATTGAAAAGACCTGCGATAGCATTGGCCTTAATCATGAGCCACTCAAAAAAAAGGCCAAGGATTTTGCGGCCGCAAGCGTACTCTTAATGTCCATATTGTCGCTTCTGGTATTTTTCGCCATCGCTTACGATATGCGGGAGCCATTGCTCCTTAAATTTGTCAAAAATATTTTGCTGCCTATCTTTTGGCTGTTAATTTTTATGGGAAATGTGCCCTTGTGCCTGATTAAAAAACTCTCCCCTTATGCGCTTTTGATCTCGGTGCCTAACCTGGTCCTTCATGCGCTCTTTGTTTTGGTGGCGGAAGGCTCAGCGCTCTTTTTGGTCATAAGTTTTATTTTTCACTTTTCTTTGATTTTAGCGTGTTTCATCCGCTCCACTCGCCCGTTACAGCAACAATGACTTCGCCTCTTCATGATATGATTTCGTACTACCGGTCCCAGTATGGCAGCATGACCGAAGCACTGTTTGAAGCGATGCTTGCCGAAGATAAAAAAGTCGCACTCATAAATCCTTTTCTCGATGAAGAGCGGCTCTTGCCCATTTATGCCCTAGCGAAAAAAGAGCCCGAACTAGGACCTTATATCGCGACTTTACCCAAGGATTTAAAGCCCGAGCTTATTGATGGTCTCTTGAGCCATTATTTTCTCGACCGCTCTTCCTGCCTTGCTCCCATGCTTTTGCCCCTTGCTAAAGGCTTTCGCGTTCTCGATATGTGCGCAGCACCGGGCGGAAAATTGCTTTATTTGCTCAGTAAAAAAATCGACAAAGTATTTTTTGTCGCCAATGATATTTCTAAAATTCGCGCGCGTCGCCTGCGCTTAGTGTTAAACGATTACGTGCCTAAAGCATTTTTAGAAGCCAACATAGCGCTAAGTAATCGCGATGCTTTATACTTTGGCCTGAAAGTTGCTCATAGTTTTGATGCGATTTTGCTTGATGCACCGTGTTCAAGCGAAGCCCATGTGCTTAAAAGCAATAGGCCCTTTGTGCCACAAAAAAGCCTTCCCAGGCGCCAATATGCCCTACTCTCTGCTGCAATGCTCGCGGCCAAAACGGGCGCTTATATCATGTATGCAACCTGCTCAATAAATAAAGACGAAAACGAAGGCGTAATAAAGAGGTTATTAAATAAGAAAAAAGGCGCTTGTTCTTTGGCACCTACCACTAGCCCTGTGGGCACGAGCGGCGAGTTTGGCACCACGATCCTCCCTCACCTGCACGGGGCAGGACCAGCGTTTTTTTCACTGATAAGACGTCATTGAGCCTGTTGCCAGACACTCATCAGGATCTCTTATAAGGCCACAATGTGCGGATTATCACACCAATAGCGCCCAAGACTATGAGCGTATCGGCTACGTTAAAGGTTGGCCAATGCAAATGGCCGTAGCCAATGGGGCCAGCGTGAATATCGAGAAAATCGATCACATAGCCTAAGCGCAGGCGATCGGCGAGATTACCTACGGCACCTGCAAGAATGAGGCTGAAGGATGCTAATAATAGCCCATCATCTTGTTTCATGCGCACATACCAAATTAAGAAAAAGATTGTGGCCAAGATGCTTACGCCAATTAAAAATGGTCTCCTGACTGAAGTGGGAATTGAGCTCGTGAGACTAAAGGCCGCGGCTGGGTTTTCTTTGTAGATAAGATTGAAAAAGTTTGGCACCACCGTAACCACACGCGTCGGATAATAAACTTCCTTTTCGACTTCCGCCATGGCACCGTTAATCTCAATTTCTTCCGTTATCTTATAAGGTTCAGCCAAGTTCTGTTGAGCCCAGCGCTTAGATACCTGATCCGCGCCTACTCCCAAAATGACTATGCAAATAAGCCATGCCAAACGATGACGGCTGATAAATCCGCTAAAGCCCTTGGCACTATTTTCATGCTCATCTTTTGAATGCGCAATTTCTATTTTTGCGGGTGGCTCATGTTGCATGATATTCCTTTTAGTTCATAAATATGGTGGAGCTGATCGGGATCGAACCGACGACCTCTAGAGTGCGATTCTAGCGCTCTCCCAGCTAAGCTACAGCCCCGAAAAAACCCCACTAATAAGAAGAAGGCTAAGTGTCAACCACAGCGTATTAAGCATATAAGGCCTGAATATCCCGAGCGTATTTATCTGCTATCAGCTTGCGCTTAGCTTTGAGTGTAGGTGTAAGCTCAACGCCAATCTTAAACTCGTTAGGAAGAATATGGAAGCGTTTAATCTGCTCAAAGCTTGGCAACATGGCATTGGCATCGGCAATGGCATTTTTAATCTCTTGATAAACAAGAGGATGCACCGAAAGATCAACGAGATTGATCTTTGGATTCTTTTTATTGGCCGCATTGACAAGCGCTTCGGCATTTACATGCTCAAGGGCAATGAGAGCAGTAAGATAAGGCTTTCTTTCTCCGATAATCACCGCATACGCTATACAATGGCTCTTTGATTTGATCAAACTTTCAACGCGTTGTGGAGCAACATTCTTGCCCTGCGACGTGATGATGATGTCCTTTTTGCGATCGACAATTTTTACATAGCCATCTTCATCGATTTCTCCGATATCGCCAGTAAGAAACCATCCGTCGGCATTAAATACTTCTTTGGTTTCTTTAGGCTTGTTCCAAAATCCCAAAAATACGCCGCGCCCGCGCACCATGATTTCATGATCGGGCCCAAGCCTTAACTCAGTGCCAGGAAAAGTCCGTCCAACCGTATTTTCGCGCCAGGCCCATGGCAAATTGAGGCAGGTCGCCGCGGTCGTTTCGGTCAGACCATAGCCTTCACATAGCAAAATGCCACACAGACGAAAAAAACTCGATACGTCAGAAGGAAGTGCAGCTCCGCCCGAAACCAGAAAGCGCAAACGGCCGCCAAATCTTTTGTTTAGTTTTTTACCAATCTTGTCAAAAACCAACCTTTGAGCAAGCAGCAATTGAAAATGGGCAATGCGCGTTTGGCTTGGTTTTTTGCTGGCTATCAGAAAAGCCCAAGCTGCGATCTTTTTCGCTAGACCCTTTTTCGCCAAAGCTGTTTCCATTGCGCGGGCCCGCACTTTTTCGAAGATGCGAGGCACGCCAGCCATAAAGGTGGGCCTAATTTCCGCCATATTGTCGACCACTTTTTCAATACTTTCGGCAAAAGCCAAAAGATGACCAGTCCTGATCCACGATGCCTCAAGCACGCGCGCGAAAATATGTGCGAGTGGCAAAAATATTAACTGGACATCTTCATGCGACAGAATGCCTAACTTATCGATTGCCTGAGCTTCATACAAGAGATTGTCGTGGGAGATCATCGCACCCTTAGGCTCGCCGGTGGTACCCGAGGTGTAGACCAGGGAAGCTAGCTCTTCTTTATTGACCTTGATGGTCGCAAAAATATCGGGTTGCCCTTCGGTATAATCCCGAAGATAAACCTCATTGTCCCTACACGTGCCTAAAACCGGATCAAAAATGATAACTCGCCTAATAAAAACGCCTTCATCCTGCACCTGGCGCACTTTTTTGAGCTGAATTTCATTTTCCACCAAGATTATTTGGGCAGAAGCGTCTTTAAGAATGTAAGCTAATTGATCACTTAGGCTTGAATGATAGATCGGAACCACAACACAGGCAGTTTTCATTATGGCGATATCGGAAATGACCCATTCAGGCCTTGTCTGGCTTAAAATAGCAACGCGGTCACCAACAGACGTCATATCTTTTGACAAGGCGTTGGCCAGCTTTCCAACACTTTTAGAAAGCTCAAGCCAATTTTTGGTGACCCACCGACTACTTTTTATACAAAAGTATTGGATGGCTGGGCGCTTATGGAATCGTTTGACTGACTCATCAAACAAAGTAGCCACAGACTCACTCATTGGCTCTCCGCATGCAATAAAATAGCATCAGGTCTTAATAGTAAGCGCAGCAAAAAAGTAAAGGACGCTTTCCTTATGATAACCACATCCTTCGGAACACCAAAAAAAGAGTACCAGGGAAAAATCGCCCATTACCGGCTCGTGCGGAAAATAGGCCAGGGAGGCATGAGCGCAGTCTATGAAGCCTTTGATGAGCGCTTACAAAGATCTGTCGCCCTTAAGCTCCTACACCCTTTTTTGGCCGAAATGCCCGAATATAGGGCACGCTTTTTGCGCGAAGCCCAAGCCTGCGCGCGCTTGGCCCATCCAAATATCTTACAAATTTTTGATATTTCGAGCTTGGAGCAAAGCCCAGAACTCTATATTGCCACTGAATTATTGAGTGGCGGAACACTCAAGGAAGCGGCTCCCCTGATCAATGGTCTTGAACTACCAGAGCTATCAGCAATGATTATCGTGCAAATAGCTCAAGCACTCGAGCATGCGCATGACAAGGGCATAGTCCACCGCGATATCAAACCAGAAAATATTATGGTTACCAATGAAGGACTGTGCAAGCTCATGGATTTTGGTATCGCGAGCATTGGCAGCGATGAAAGCCTCACGCAATCAGGTACGCTTTTAGGTTCGCTCGCCCATGTTGCGCCCGAGGTGGTCAAGGGTAAGAAGGCAACGCCACAATCGGATATATTTTCGCTTTCTACCGTCTTTTATTGGCTTGTGACCAACAAATTGCCCTTTAATGGCGATTCACCTCATGCACTGCTTAAGGCTATCACTGATAACCAAGCAAAAAGACCACAGCTTTTATCACCCTATATCTCAGATAGCTTAGCGGCCATCGTTGAGCGCGGGATGAACAAAGAGCCTGAAGATCGCTATCAAAGTGCGGGCGAATTTGCTTTGGCCATAGAGTCGGTGCTCATGACCATGGGCATAAATCCCCATACCAAACGGCTGTCAGTGGTTTTAAGCGACCCAGAAAAAGAATTCGCAGGCTTTAAAGAGAGCCTCATAAAACAAATGGCAGAGCAAAAAAGGGTCTATGAGGCCAATAAAGCTGATGCTGATGCGCTGATCCTGCAATGCCGCCTGAATGCTACTTCTGAAAGCGTGGATGTAAAAGCTTTTTTTCCCCGAAAAAAAACTAAATATTGGCCCCATATTTCTTTGACTATTTTGTTTTTGCTATTGCTTTCGCTGATTATCGGAGATGCACGGCTCATCAAAGAAAGAATCATTGCCCTTCCCCATAAGCCGGCATCGCTTCCCGTATCATCTTTAGAGCTCACACCACCCCTACCGCCAAAAAGTGAAGACATAATACCCTTGTCAGAAAAAGAAACACCAAGCGAAAAGCTCCAAACGATCGATATTACCATTTGGCCTTTCGCCACCGTTATGCTTGACGGCAAAGTTATTGCCAAAGATACCAAACGAATAGAGCTCAATGTTAAGAAGGGCGTTTATCATCTGTCATTTAGTCATCCCTATGCTGCCACCATGGAAAAAACCCTTGCTATAGAAGACATAAAAGCGACCATGAAACTGAATATTTTCATGAGCAAGAGCAAACCTGCCATGCTAACGGTTAAATCGAATGTCAACGCCGATATTGCTATCGATGGCAACTTCAAAGGCTCGAGCAAAAAAAGTACGGAAAGACCCATTGTTATTCCGATACCCGATAAAACCCATTCCTTGATCAAAGAAGTGATCATTCAGGAGAATGGTTATAAACCTTTGGTGGTCAAAACCGAATTCATTGCCGGCCAAACCAAAATTCTTTCCGTGGAATTGGTACCATTAATAAGCGCACAGAAAGAGTAAGATCTGCGGTTTAGCTGCAGGCGGGAAATCCATGACGACTAATTTTAAGGCTCACTTGATTGCCCTCATTATATCTTTAGAAGCTATGGCCGGATTGAGTCCCAGGCAAATGCTCGAAAAAAGCACTAAGCTTTTCGACCAAGGTCATTATGCTGACGCGTTAAAGATGCTTTCTTCAGTTGATATTAGATCTGATTTCGACAGCAGCGAAGACATGAAGCTTGCCTTTAAAATCAGAACCATTGCCTACAATGAGCAAAATAAAGAGCTGCTAGCCCGCGAAACCATTAGGGAGCTGTTATTTCTCGATCCTGAATACCAGTTTAATCCTTTCGATACGCCCGCGCCCGTGCTCAAACTGGCTAAAGAAGAAAAGGCCCTGATTATAAAGAAAAATGAGCTCATTGCTATGGCACGCAACATCCCTGCTCCAATTGTCGCACCTATTCAGCCGGAACAAGCATTAGAAAAAAATAGTGTGTTTTTGACAAAGCCCAAACTGATAACCACCCTACTCCCTTTTGGCATCAATCATTTTTACCAGCACTCACCGATTAAGGGCAGCGTTTACTTAGGATTACAAACACTAGGCTTATTGACTAATGTGGGAGCCTTTTGGTGGAAACAAAGTTACCTTTTAAAGTTTGGCGGAGCGCACCTAGAAAAGAGCAGTGACAAAAGTAAGTTTGAGACTGCACAAGTGATACAATATGTCTCATTAGGTTCAGCCATAGCAATATTTTGCGCGTCAGTCATCGATGCGCTCATTCATTTTAATGATGTCAAAACTGATAAGGGTCTAGAAATCGCGACCAACCCTTAAAAAGGATGCGAGCATGGCGCACTTGGAAGTAAAATTTGGAACAGTCTCACAGCGCTTCGATATTTATAAAAGGCTCACGAGCATTGGTTCCGACAAGAGGGCAGATGTGTCGATTGCCCATGAAGGCCTCTTTGGTATTGCTGCCTACATCAGTCACAGCAATGAGCAGTTCAATTTGATCATCCCGGCTGAGCGAAAATCCCCTCAAAGAAATGTCCTATTGCATGATGGAGATCATTTTAGTTTAGGCCCGGTGCATCTGACCTTTTGGCTTGAAGATCCATTGCCAACAACAATTAATCCCGATCCTCATCAAGGCCATGTACTCGCTTACAGGCGTCTGTTAGATTTTTCTCAGCGCATAGCCGAAGAAAAAGATATTGAAGCACTGCTTAAAACCTTGCTTAAAGGAATTACCGAACTTACGGGCGCTGAACACGGATTTTTGGTGCTCATCGAAGAAGGGGCATTCTCGGTCAAGGTGCAAGAATGCGGGCAAAGTGGTGAAGATTTCAATCATATTGGCACCATGAGTGATTCTATTGTTAAAAAGGTAATCGAAACCAAAGAAGCAATAATCGTGAATGATGCGCTCAACCATCACGAATTTTCTACTTCAGTATCGGTGATCAATTTCCGCTTAAGTTCGGTAATGTGCGTACCGCTCATTTATCAGGGTAGTATTTTGGGCGCCATTTATGTAGGCAATAACTCGCTGGTCAATGCCTTTGACAATGACAAGCTTGAATTGATGACCATCTATTCAAGCCAAGCGGCGATGCTTTTGCAAAATGCGCTTTATATCAATGCGCTTAAAAAAAGAACCAAAAATTTGGCCGAAAGCTTGGAACTAACCAAGTTTGGCGGATTGATTGGCAGCTGTCCTGGCATGCAACAGGTCTTTTCACAAGTAGAAAAAGTTGCCCAAACCGATATCAGCGTGTTGATAACCGGTGAAACCGGTACTGGTAAAGAGCTTGTTGCGCGGGAATTGCATAATCGCTCGCATCGAAATGCGGGGCCCTTTGTCATAATCAACTGTGGGGCCATACCCAAAAATCTCCTAGAGAGCGAACTGTTCGGACACGTGCGCGGTGCCTTCAGTGGTGCTACACATAGCCGTGTGGGTAAATTCCAAAGTGCGAATAATGGCACATTGTTTATCGATGAAATCAGCGAAGTGCCCATTCATCTTCACCTTAAACTGCTAACAGCCTTAAAAGATTTGGTTGTGACTAAGGTGGGAGAAAATAAAAGCGAAAGTGTGAATATCAGGGTCATAGCTGCCACCAACCGCAATCTTTCTTCGATGGTCCAACAAGGTGAATTTCGCGAAGATCTCTATGACTGCTTAAATGTGGTGCACATAGCGGTACCTCCGCTTAAAGAACGTGGTAATGATGTCTTAGTAATCGCCAATTTCTTTTTGCAAAAATTTGCCAAAATTTATGGAAAAAATGTCGTGGGCCTTCTAGAAGAAGCCCAAAATGCGCTGCTTAACTACCATTGGCCCGGCAATGTTCGCCAGCTGGAAAATCGCATGCGCCGCGCCATAATCATGTGCGATCATGAGCGTATTAGCGCTAAAGATCTTGACTTAATGGTTGAATCCACCACACGGATTGTCCATTTGTCTGATGCTCTCGAGCGTTATCGTATTCGATATATCGATGAATCATTAGAGCGAAATGCCGGAAATAGGACCAAAACAGCTAGCGAGCTTGGGGTAGATCCGAGAACTATTTTTCGTCATTTGGAAAGCAAGAGGAAAGCGTCCGAAGAAGGCGGTATTATCAATTAGGAGAGCTAAAACTACCAAGCACATGACGGGGCATCTATGAAATTTTTTTTTCTCACTTTGGCATGTGTTTTGCCAACATGTCTTGGTGGGTGCTTGGATTTTATAAGAAT
>Ga0187783_10003026_pt1 | contig 12420 bp, 17 predicted proteins | sample 1015_SJ02_MP02_2_FD_132471 | JGI IMG/M metagenome (GOLD analysis project Ga0187783, IMG submission 132471) | Tropical peat soil microbial communities from peatlands in Department of Meta, Colombia - 1015_SJ02_MP02_20_MG | ecosystem: Environmental > Terrestrial > Soil > Wetlands > Peat | place... | reverse complement strand
TCCAGTACGCGGTCGACGAATAAAGCCGTTCGTCAAAGCTACTCTCGCGCGGCGAAGCCGCCGCACCGCAGCCAAATTTGCTAAGACGCCGGAATCAGTGACCTTCGGCCTATAAGGCTCGCGGATGGGGAGTACCAACGAACGCCAACTGCGGCGCCACAACTGCAATGCCGTCGTTGGCATCGCAATGGCAACTTTTTCCTGCCTTGCATGATCCTCTAATCGCATGATCGCCGAAAATCCAAAATCGCCGCTGGACTGGTGCCATAATACCCTCCACTTAAACGGCTCATGTCCAGGAAGTTAAATTTTTGTAAGCGCCGTTGTCTCAGAAATCGGTCATAGTCATTTCGTGTCTGCAAAGACCTTCAGTATCAGATGTGGTCGGTCGGTCGGTTCGCATCAGCGTGGAATTCGAGAGTGACTATGGTTGATCCGCTCAGCAGCTTCATCTCTCACTTCGTCAAAGAGCAAAAGCTACCCAATCAATTTGAGAATACGGATTGTAGGCTGTTAACCGCGGCGTTACTTACCCGCATAGCGTGCGCTGACAATGAAATGTCGGAGCTTAGGCGGGAAAAGCTTCACACCCTTCTGAAATCACGTTTCAAGCTTAACGACCTCTCCACCCATAAGTTGATCAGCGAAGCCGCTGCCGCCGAAAGCGCCGCGATTGATCTTTACTATTTCACCCGTCGGCTCAATGCTGCTCTCGATGATGAAGGCCGTCGCCAAATAATTAGAATGATGTGGGAAATTACTTACGTTGACGGGAGCGCCAGCGATTTTGAAAACAATCTCATCTGGCGCGCAGCCGATTTGCTGGGAGTGCCCTCTCGGCAGCGTATCGAGCTTCGCCGGCGAATTGCCGATGACAGACTACACGGCGCTCACAATTCCACAGCATAACACTATTCCCTGTGTCGAAGCTCGGGTAGGCTGCGAAGGACCTCAGCATCGAATGGCCGCCGAAGCCCGGTGAACGCGCAAGCAACTGCAGCTTCAGGGCGTCCAGCCACCGCGCTCGGAACAGCGCCCGAGTCAGAGCCGGACCTGTGCGTTAGTTGGCGTTGATCACGATTGGAGCTTCGAGGTCTAGACGGCTACCAGAGCTAAGAACCACACGAACCGTCACCATCCAGTTGCCAGGCTCAGTGAGCTCGATCCCCACAACGTGCCACGCTCCATCGGAATCTTGCGATGCAACGCGTGTTGTCGTCTTTCCGGCCATGGGTGCAGTCAGCGTGAGCGTGACGTCGCGGGCATCGAGTGTTTCAAGATTATCGTTCCAAAGATGGATTGTCGCATTCGCCTCGCCGACGCGGCCCGGCTCAATCATGACGTCCGCCATACCGTTTTCACCATGAATGTGCTGGAAAGTGGCATCGGCCGGAATGCCGCCGGTTGCGGCGTGATGATGGGCGTGGCTGGCCGGCGGCAGCGTGCCCAATACGGCGACGATGGCGATGATGGCTGCGCTGAGGGTCGCCTCGACCGTGGCGTTGCGGCTCAATTGGCGCCGCGCAGCCTGTGCGGCCTGTACGTCCGCGTTCTGAACCAGCCTCGGCGTCAGGCGCAACCGATTGACAGCTGCTATTCCGACCATGTCTAAGAAGAGCGCGATTTTGATCAGGAGGAGACGGCCGTAATCAGTTCCGACCAGCGCCGGAATGCTGCCCGCGAGATACCATGTGTTGACGATACCGGTGATTAGGATGGTCGCGACACTCACGATGCCGAGCGTCGAAAAGCGCAGTGTTGCCTTTCGCGCCGCCGCAAGCGAGGCTACATCCGCTCCCGTCATCGTTAGTAGTAGAGCAAGGGGGACGAGCGCTCCGGTCCAGGCCGCTGCGGCAACCAGATGCAAGACGTCTGCGGCTGGATGAAGAAGGCCTTCGACGCCTCGGCCGCCGATGGCGTGACCTGCCCAAGCCAAACTGCCGACGAGAGTAGCGGCCAAAATGACCGTGACCGCCTTCAACCAAAGTGATCTCATGCCCTCCGCTGACAGAAAGCGAACGAACAGACCGGCGAGCACGCAGGCCATTACGAAGCGCAGGAGCCAGTCGCGGCCGAAATCGGTCTGCGACAGCACGGTCCACAGCACCCCTTGAGGGGCGAGTTGATCTAACGGCTGACCGCTCATCGACTCCGCGGTGAGGACAAGCCAGGGCACTCCGGAAAGTATGGCCCCAAGGAGACCGATCCATGCGATCCAGGCTAGACGGTTTCGCACAACCGCGGCGCTTGTGCCTTCTTTCACGTGTCGAAACGCCGGCTCGGCTATGAAAGCGATAAACCATACGACGCCCGCCGCCGTGATGGTGGCGGCGAAGTGAAGTGCGCGCACATAAATCAGCGGGTCGTTCAGATTATTGTCCGCCTACATGGAAGGTGAAACTGCCTTGCGTGGTGTGAGTGTCGACGGACAGCGCATGCCAGCGCACGCGATAGGTCCCGGGGCCCGCGGCTTTAAGTCCGACGCGCATAGTGTTGCCGCTGATCTGCGCCTTGCCCGCATCGACACGGGCGCCGTCGGGACCTGTCACCTCGACACTGCTGAAAGACGGCTCCAAGTTCTGCGTGAACGAGAGCTCGAGCTCGTGTGGGGCGGTCGCCACCGTGCTTCCGACCAGTGGGTTCGCATGGTCCAGGAAGGCGTGGGCCTGCGCGGCCGTGGTTACCAAGGATATGAGTACAAAAGTTGCAATCGCGGTAGGGGTGCGCATGATCCTTCACCTTCAGAAGTTGAGCTTTCGCGGAGGGGGGCGCCGGTGCCGCCGAGGAGCGGCTGTCCGATTGTGCTCGGGAACACATCGTCCAGGTAAAGATGTAATTGTCCGATGACGCCGACGCCGGTCCCGCTCTCTCGATTGACCGGGACAACAGCTTCAAGGCCCACCTGAAGGTACGTGCCGGCCCAGATCAGGCCCGGGTTGATTGTGCTGATCGTGACGGAGCTGTTGCCGAAATTATTGGCGACAGGCGTCGAGAGTTGCGTTTCGACTATGGGAATCAGATGATTAATGAAGTCGGGGAGCTGGTGATCGTGAATCTCCGATTTCAGATAAGGCATGCTGTATTGAACAGACGCGCCGTAGACCAGGAACTGCGGAATCGCGGAGTTTTGCACGACATCAAAGGATCTGGTCGGTATCTGATAACTGATCTGTCCGGTGACGGCGAAGGCGCGTATCCAGCCCGCGCTCTCCGGAAGGTTGCCGAATCCCTTACCGAAATAGAACGTCCGCGTTAGCTCCGCTACCCTATTGGCTGATACAGAGAATTTGGCGCGTTATCAGTGCTTTGTAGCGCGCGTTTGTAGGATGCGCAAGCGTAGCTGTCCCCATTTCCTCCTTAAGCCCGCGATGACTATCTGCAGACTTTTACCCAGACGCAATATTTCTTGAAATCCTTCCAGTGACACTGCTGCTCCATTCGACAATTCTTGCCCTGTGCTTCCTGGGCGGTCGCAGTGCGGGTCGTTGAAATTGCAAAGACGCTCGCAACTCCGATCCAAAACAACAAACTGAACGTACGCATTTGCTGCGCTCCTTCGCATGAGACAAGATATACGCCCCACGTCGGTGTGGAAGAGATACGAGCGAGCATCACCGACAAGCCGATAGCGGCACGCCGATCGCGGCTTTGCGTTGGGTGTTCTGTAAGCAGCCGTCCTTCCAGTTGCCATGCACAGAATCGTTTCCGACCGTTAAAGTGCCTGTGCCATTGGGTTTCCCATCGTGGAACTCACCTTCGTAGCGCAACTTTTGCAATGTCAAGACACCGCGCCCATTTGGTTCACCATCGGCAATTTCACCATCGTAGCGACCGGTTGACCAGATTTGGCTGCCCGGACCAACCTGCATCCCCTCGTGCCACTCTCCTTCGTCGGTCTCCATTAGACTATCAGCTCTCGACCATCGAACGCTGCCGTGTCCTTCGGCGCGGCCCGCTGTACATGTTCCTGACCACGCAACTGATTCCTCCAGTTGTGGGTTCGGGTTCCAAACCTGGCATCCAGATTTTTGATCGGTCGCCCATTCTCCAGCGTGAGCGCGCGTAGCTGAAATAATCACAATACAAAACAGTATAGCAGCGATGAAACGAGGAGCCATTGATCGGCCGGTAAACATTGCACTGATCTGCGTTCAGGGCGACAACAATGGAACGACGAATGTGCTAAGCAACTCATCACGTACGTCAATCATTCGATCGTGGACTTTGCCTTCGGCGTCGATGATCCATGTGATCGGCACGCCTTCCGGCTCACCGAAACCATTGACCGTGATTTCCTTCATCAGGGCGACGGGATATGCGAGGGAAGCCGCAATTCTCCGCACTTTTGGCAGATCGTTCGGACGATCGACGCTAATTCCGATCATCTCTAAATTCTGGTCGCGGTGGCGGCGATAGAATGTATCGAGCTTCGGCATATCCTTCTTGCAGGGCGCGCACCAGGTCGCCCAATAATTGACCAATATGACCTTGCCTTTGAGCTTAGCCAGATCGAAGATCTTTCCGTCGAGCTCAGTGACAACGAGCTCGGGCGCGTTCGCACTGATCTGTGGCGCTGAGTCGGCCGGACTCGACGAACAGACGAGCCAGAAGCTCGCGATTGCCCAGCTCAAGTAACGCAAAGCCAGTATGGTATACTTTTTGACCGCTCCTAACATGAATGACCTTGGCGGTGCCGTATTCGGCTCTGTGAGGGAACTAGTATCGCTGAGATTTCGTTCAATGATGCGATCCATCACCGTTCGGCTCGCGCGTAGGGAACTAAGAACATGTTGAAGGCCTTTGCAGCGACGTTGCTTACGATATCCATTTTCACAGGTACGGCAGCGAATGCCCACGGTGGCGGGGGAGCGGAACCGATGCCGCTCATCAGTTTCACCGACCTACCCAGCTATTGTCCGTGCCAACCGCTTAGGCGAATGATGTCTATCCATAAGACCACCCGGCTACATCAAAGATCCGCACACGACCGCTGACATTTTAGGTCCCTCGGAGCGCCGGCGCGCCGTTTTAAAGCCCGCCGGCGCACTGATCGCTCAAAAATTGTAGCTCGTCACGACCCTGATCAGGTAGGGCGCAACAAGCTGGCCTTCCGTGCCGTCGTTATTGGCCGCGTTGGCCCGGTAGTACACGGGAACTTCGACGTCGAAATAGGTTTTGAGCACCCGTTTGTTGGCCTCATCCAGCACTTTTGTGAACTCGATGCCGGGCGACAGCATGACCCTATCAAAGCCACTGTTGAAGGGATCGGCGCCAGTGCCTGAATCGGGGTTACGATGTGAAATGATGATTTGGCCGAGCGGCGTGATCTTGTCGAAGCCGAGCACGTTGTAGAGGTTGTTGTAGAGTATGCCGACAGCGCCATCGACCTGCATACCCGGATGGTAGCTTTGCACGACGCCAGGATTGCCGTCGAAGAAGCCCTGCGGGTCGGCAGCGTCTTGATAGAGGAACGGCTGCCGCCACAGCACTTGCGCGAAATATTGCCATGCGTTGTCGCCGGTCAGCAGACCGCGATGAAAACCGCCGACCAGAAGATCGGTGCTGCCAGAGCCAATCTGGGTGTCGCGATCTATGCCCGGGGCAGTAAAAGTCCCGGTGGGTAGTTTGAGACCGAAAATGATGCCGGTCGACATGTCGTGGAAGAATCCCGTGTACATTCCCATGACCTCGATGTCGCCGACATCTTTCGAGTTGAAAGTCTGGATTTCGCCGGGAAACGAGAAGTCGGTCTCCGTCGTCAGCGAACGGTTTACCGTCGGCACCCTGACCATAACACTCCAATCGCGATTGAACTGGTATTCGAAGCCGACATTGTACCACTGGGTATCGATGACCTTGTCGGTATTCAGAGTAGACGGCGCCCGCGAGCTCCCGACGTAATTTTGATATTGATAGCCATCCCAAAACTCGAAGAAAACGCGCCCGCCTTGGTCCTGTTCCTGCGGTGTTGAAAGACCACCAACATCGAACACGCTGCAACCACATGCGCAGGCCAAGGCTTGGGTCGTTGACAGGCCGACCAAAGACACGACACCGAGAAAGTTCGAAATTAGAAACGTAACGAGCACTGCGCCTATATGCTTAATTCGCGCAGGCGATTTTGCGATTTGACCGAACATGATGGCACCAATTCTGTTTGTGAAGCGCGCTGTGTCTGATTGCAGAGACGCGCGGCTAATGGGAGTGATGGCGGAAGACTTAGCGAACATGACAATCTCCCCTCCTCAGAATTTGAAATTCACGCCGGCGCGGAGAACCTGCATGACCAGGCCCGCGGAACCGTGAAGCGAATTGGTGTCGTCTCCCAGAGCAATCGAGCCAACCGCGCTTGTTGACGGGAGCGCAGCGAATAAATATTCGACCCGAAATAACCAGTGGTCAGTCAAGGCGTATTCCCAGCCCGCGCCTGCGGTCCAGCCGGTGAGGGAACTTGAGGCAGTCGCTGTGCCAGTCGCCCCGTCGCTATCGGCATAACTCTCTGTGTAGCTCGCCCTGGTGAAGGCAACACCGCCGGTGACGTAAGCGAAGTTGCGGTCTGCCGCGATGCCGACGCGCCCGCGCACAGTTGCCAGATAGTTGGTCGTGAGCTGTTGCCCGATGACAAAGGGGATGCCCAAATCTGGAAGCGTGTCGGTGTTGTTGGCGAAGCTGGAATGGCCGGGGAAATAGTCGAAATCGCCTTCCACGCCGGCAACGACCGTCCCCGACTGCCAGTCGCAGCCCACTTGTCCGCCGCCAATGAAGTTCGAATTATCATACGATCCGGTTCCGTCGTTCGTTACTTCGGCAGCATCGGCCGCACCGAGATATGTTCCCGGATTTACAGTGGTCTGGAAGTTTGTTCCGATCGCGCCACCGCCCCCGTTAAGGCCGACATAACATCCCGTCCATTGGAAGGTAGGCGTCGCCGACGCCTTCGTCGGCAAAACCATGTCAGCCGCCGTAGCGAGTCTTGAGCCGACGATAGATGTTGAAGTAACAAAGGTCAGATAGCACACCAGCACGAGTGGATTCGTGCGTGGCGGGTGGAATGAGAAGAACATGGTTTCCCCCGATCATGAGTATGCTTGCGCATGCGACCGTCGCTTTTGAGCAGCGCGGCGCGGCGCGTTCTATGCCACTGCGAATGGAAAGCCTCGGCCAAAGGCCATCAGGCTTTCGCGGCATGCGGTGTTAGTTGGTTATACGGCCGCGGGAGGACCGCGAGGCCACGCGTCGCCAGCCGTGAAACGCGTGGTTAAGTGCGGCGCGACCAGCAACCAAGCCGTGGATACGAAGGTGAAGTTGCAATCCCCTGCACAGGGCGATGCGCAGTTCACATAAACTGCGGCGGCGATACAGAATGGGCAGTGGTTGTCGCCGAGCGGAGCTTGGGACGGCGCGCTTGGCGCTGTCGTTTTTTGGCTATGACTGCACAGCGGGAACGCGACGGAGGTTGGGTTCTGTGCGGAGGGCACGGCCGGACCTGCAAAAGAAATCGCGAAGACGAAACCTTGCAGGCAGAGGGCATAAGCCAGACCACACGCAATAACGCGTCGCAAAGATCTTGGTAGAATTGCTGCCATAGTGGCCGCACGCCCATTTTCCTCAACATAAAATTAGACGCATCGTCTTTCGAGCAGCAAATTTTAATTAGCTTAGAGCGCACTTATCACAACGGATGTGCCTTCTAAGCAACAGTGATCAGAGGGTAAACAACGATACTCGCGAGTCGGTTATTGGTCCGACGCGCAATAACATTGCTACATCCTTCACTCGGATCTACGAGGAAGGTGTCAACGCCACCAAATTCCTAAGCTTAGCAATCGCGGAAGTATCGTCCCCCTGATAGGGAATGACGGTCACGAGCTTATCACCCGGACCCATTAGATAGAGGACGGCGGTATGATCCATCGTGTAGCCGCCCTCCTCGGTCGGGACTTTCTGGTAATAAACCCGATATTCCTTCGCGATCTGAGCGATCTGCGTCGGCGTCCCGGTGTAGCCGCGAATGTGCTTGTCGAATGACGACAGATACGCGTGCATCGATTGCACCGTGTCCCGTTCCGGATCGACCGTCACAAACACGTAGTTGAGCCTATCGGCGTCAGGCCCGAGCTTTTTAATCCAGCGCGACAAGTCGAGTAGCGTGGTCGGACACACGTCCGGGCAGTAGGTGTACCCGAAATACATGACATACGGTTTGCCAGCGATCGTCTTCTCGGTAACCGTCGCTCCGGTATCGTCAACAAGCGTGAAGGGCCCGCCAATCTGGGTTGTGGCTGCTGAACCGTGGACCGGGCCCCAGAATAACGTGACGTAGACGACACATAGCGCGGCAGCCGAAAAGCCAAGAAGGCCAGCCAGCGCCACCGAAATCCATTGGCGCACCGGCATTACTTCATCTCCATATTGCCCATGCCGCCTCCAGACTTGCCGTCCTGCATTCCGCCCATACCGCTCATACCGCCTTTGTCTTGCATGGCGCCCATGGCCTGGACCGGAACTGTCACCGAAATATTCCCGGCCTTCTCAAAAGTGAGCGTCAGGGGGAAGTTTTCGCCGGCAGTGAGCGGTTTTTTCAGTCCAATCAGCATGACATGGTAGCTGCCGGGCTTGAGCACCACTGATCCGCCGGCAGGAATAGGCAGGCCGTCAGGGACCTCGCGCATTTGCATCACGCCATTCTCGACCTTCATCTCGTGTATTTGCAGCTTGTCAGCAACCTCTGATGTCGCGCCGGTTAAGCGGTCGGCCGCGTCAGATTTATTGTCGAGGGTCATATAAACCGCGCCGGTTTTGGCACCGGTGGGCGTTGCTCGCGACCACGGCTGTTCAACAGTGATAGAGGCGTTGCTGGTTCCCTGAGCAAACGCCGGAGCAACAAAACCGATTGATAGCGCCACAAGGGCGAGTTTCGATAAAGTGCGCATGGGTATTCTCCGTGAGCATTTGGGTAAAAGCTCCGCCAAGGCAGAGCATGTTTCAACGTCAGACGGAGAAACTCGGGGGGGCTCGGGGCTCGCCATGCCTATGATGGAGCCGAAAGACAAACGCTCCGGCGCTAATAGGGTCTAAAATCGCGGTGCTCAGCAAACTGGCATAGGCCAGAAACGCCGGAGCCTCGCCGATCGTCGCAATGTGGCCAGCGCTTTGCGCAGCGACAAAGCAAAACGGACATTGCGGAGCCTGGCTAGGCTTCCGTCGGCCACCATCCCGCGCCGCGTCATTGGCAGTTTGATGGGAAGCAAAGCTGCAGAGGATAATTCCATCCCGCGAGCCGCCTACCGACATGCCGAGCCCGACGCTTGCCATCACCGCTTGGATGGCAAGCGAATAAGCGACAAAAACGGTCAGAAGACCGTCTCTCGATAGCAACCGAACTAATCGTCGCGAGCGTTTCATCAGTTGCTGACCATAGCACAGACCAGTGGCACCGGCGACAAATAGGCGGTGGAATAGACAGCACGAAGCGGGGTTATCTGGGCGGTCCCGCACCTGTACTCGATCTAAGCCAAGGAGAATGACATACGTGAATCGTTCATGCTGGCAATCGGCGCCTTAACAACAATTACGGCCGTGGCATTTGCGCAGATGGCACCCCAAAACCGGCGACAGCACTAAGGGCAAAGTTCTCACCGACGATAAGGGCATGACGGTGTACGTGTTCGACGATTCCGGCGGCAAGTCGGCCTGCAACGGCCCGTGCGCGGGTAATTGGCCGCCCTTGACGCTGGCCAGCCAGCGCGATGCCGATGGGCGACCACCGCGTATCACACGCGACCACGGTAGCAAGCAGTGGGCTTACAAAGGCGAGTGCGAATTCCTGCATTCGCTAATTAACAACCTGGCCCCGGTGCCCCAGTGCTGAGGTTTGCCTGGATTATCTTCACGGAGCGCCACAAACCACTTAGTCGGTACCGTCGCCGCGCTTTGAAGCACGGACCGTAGCCGCTCGGCGATTAATGTTGGCAATAAATTCGCCGAGTTGGTGTTTGCGCTGCTGCCGATGCCGCCCCAATCGACGATGAGGCCGAGCAGCATCGCCAGTTCGTGCGAGCCATCCTTGAGCAACTGCGCGGGGTGCGTGGCCATGCCGAGGACCTGCCGCCGCCGACGGCAGTTGCGGCCGCACCGCAATCGGCACGATTTGAAGTGTCAGCTGGGCTTAGCCGCCCTTGACGCACTTGGCGACGTAACTTGTCTTGGCGGCGCCGGCGAGCGGCTTGCCGTCGCTGCCGATCGCACTGTCGGTGCAGCACTTTTTCATGAAACTGGCCTTTGCGGCGCCGGCGAGCGGCTTGCCGTCCGAGCCGACTGCCTTGGTTGCGCAGGATTGCGCCATCGCCGAACCAACAGCAAAAGATGTGATTAAAATCGCGAGCGCAAGACGTTTCATCATTTCCTCCTTTAGGGACGATCTAGACACGATCTTCCCGGAATGACCCCGTCCCCACATGGCCTTCCTAGAATGACGCCCTTTCAATTTAGATCAAAATCGATAGCGCCTCAAACACCGATCAGGGTGGCTCTCGCCGTCTCTCAATCCCCTCAGGGTCGGAAGCTTGTCGTCCGCGCGGTGATGAAAATTGCTTGGTGTCGGGTAATCGCAAGGCGGCCGGTCATTCATGCTCGCTGCGGTTAGGACCGCTCTCGGCGATGACGGCCATTTTCGATGGTCCCCGTCTCGATGGCACCTGCCTCGATGGCCCCTGTCTCGACGCGCCTTTCCCTTGAGAGTCGGCATCGCCCCTTTCCAAGAAATCGAGCGCCATGGTCTCATATCGTTTCTTGAGAGTTGGATCGTCGGTTGCACGCGCGAGTGACATGCAAACCTGTGCCTGATGCCAATTGTAGGAATGTGGTGACATAAAGTGCCGGCTATCGAATCGGACCTTTTACGCTCAAACACCGATTTTCGCGTTGGGTTCCCTTAAGCGGCAAGCCGAGTGAAAAATTTTTCGGCGACGCCGGCCGATGGAGTCCGGAACCATCTTAACTGGAAAGCCGAGTTCATTAGCGGCATTGCGTCGCACCGGTTGTTCCGGCTCGCGCCTGTCTTCGCGCCATCACGCGTTGAGCCTGCAGACGAATTTTTCCAGATGGAGCGGCGAATTTTTGCAAGCCCTTGTTGTTGAATGTCACGGATCGTTCGGAACAATCTCGAGGCACTGCTGCAAAGCGCGCGCCGGACGTGCGAGCTTTCGACCAAGCGATATGACACTGCCCAGCGTTGAAGGTTCCGTGCCCGCAAGGCCGGCCGCGGTTACAGGACCTCTGCTCGCACCAAAATAACACCGCGATCGATCATGCCGAGTGCGCGCGCGGCGCCGACGCAAAGATCAAGCACGCGGCCCCGGCCGAACGGCCCAAGGTCGGTTATTCGAACAACGATGCTGCGGCCGGACTTTGGATCGGTTACGCGCATGCGCGTGCCGAACGGCAATGTGCGGTGCGCCGCGGTAAAGCCGGTGCCCTGTCCCGGATAGTAAGCGGCGAGCCCGGTGAAGCTGCGCCTCTCAGGCCGCCCGGCAAATGCCACACTAGGCGCCGCACTTGACACCATCGCTGCGGCCAGGGCCGCAGCCGCAATAATTCCTGTACGGATCACGCCGCCAACGCCGGTGGTGAGTCTCCGCGCCGTGAACGCCAGCGGATCAATTTGGTTCCCCCCACCTGGGAATGCCATCCTGGGAATGTTGGCCTGGGAATGTTGGCCTGGGGAAATGTCGGTTATTGGAGGCCGTTTCGCGCCACAGGCCGGATGGAAAGGCCAAGGGCCGGTCCGTTGGTGGTCGGCCCAAAGCTGCCGGGACCGACAGATGGGGAGCGCAAGCATCGGCAGCCTTCATTGCCGCCTGTTCACGGCATCCCTTTGCGTGTTTGATAGGGGCAGATCGAAGGTCGGACCGAACGTTGACGCAGATCAATGCCGGTGTCGCATCGATGGGTCTCAGCTACGGTTCCTGCGACGGTGCCGCTCTTGCAAGCCGGTTGATGCGCCGACGCGCTTATCGAACGGGAGTATGACACATGCGGACCGAAGATTTTCGCCCTAGTGAAAATGTCGAAGATGATCGCGAAGCGAGCGCATCGCGCGGGATACCGGGTGGCAGGGGCGGGCTCGGGATCGGCGTGATCGTCATAATCTTCATCATCAGCTGGTTCCTAGGCATAGATCCCCGAGTGCTGCTTAACGGCGCTCAACTTGTCATGGGCGGCGGATCGTCCTCGCAGCAGACCGACACCGCGCCTCCTGTGACGGCCGGCACGCCGAACGATCCCACTGGAAAATTCGTCGCTTTGGTTCTCGGCGATACCGAAGATACCTGGAAAGAGATCTTCGCACAGAACGGACGAACCTATGAGCCGCCGAAGCTACGCCTGTTCTCCGGCTCAGAGCCGACGCCTTGCGCTTTT
>Ga0187783_10003025_pt1 | contig 12421 bp, 8 predicted proteins | sample 1015_SJ02_MP02_2_FD_132471 | JGI IMG/M metagenome (GOLD analysis project Ga0187783, IMG submission 132471) | Tropical peat soil microbial communities from peatlands in Department of Meta, Colombia - 1015_SJ02_MP02_20_MG | ecosystem: Environmental > Terrestrial > Soil > Wetlands > Peat | place... | reverse complement strand
CATATACTTGAACTGATCCGCGATATTCACCTGTTCCCGTTTGTCGTTGTAAACCGCACCGAGGATCCGATTGCCCACTTTCTGGTATTCAGTCAGACGTGTCAATGCCAACTTCTGGAGATACTGGTTTACTTGATCGTCTACATTCGGAGCGGACCAGTTAACCGATTTGCGGAGATCCTCGATCGTACTTGCAGGCAACTGGACCACGCACTTCCCAGGCTTGCAGTCCTTCAACCCCTGTATGTCTTCGCTGCCGAACCCAAAACCTTGAAGGTCTGAGAGCTGTGGAGGATCGTTGAATTTCTGGATAGCCAAGTATCCGGGAATTTGGCGTAAACGATTGAAATCGCCGGCGAACCTAACGTAGCTCTCGGGAGCTGCGTTAATGTAAATCACACCCACGACAAAAATTTCCGCCGGGGTGCGTGGCTCCAAATTGGTCGCATACGGCTGACCATTCCGAATGGCTGCAATCTGCGCTTGGCTCAGTTCGAGCTTCAGACTGAGAAAGTCCTGGAGCGCTGCACTCTGCGGGACGCTAGGATAAACTCCGATCGCAAGCAGAATAATGAACGCAGCAGTCTGGCGAATTCTCTTTAACACTTTATCCCCCGGAAAAAGCTGGTTCGAGATGGCCTCGATGGCCGGTTTGCATAACCTGGACTCAAAGCTGTTGGTTATGTTCGCCACTTGCCGCGGCGTTTTTCTATGTTCGCATTACCGATGTTTCAACGAGAGCGTCGGATGGTCGCCTCTGGAATGTCGAAGACGAGATTGTACCTCTTCGGCTGCACGTTGCGTTGGCAGCCTTCACAACCCAGGCTGGGGAGGGAACATAGCCACCATCAAAAGCCGAAAGGGAGACCCTGGTTGCCGTCTGAACGACAGCCTGGCGTTTCGGCGTTAGGTCAGTGCCTCGCCAAGGCCGATAAACACTGAACCCGCCCTCACTCAGGCACCCACGCTTGCAATATGCAAACGCTCGTCTGGCTCAACAGGATTCCTACTTGATGAAGAATCTGTAGCTATCTCGTTGTTCGAGCAACCGCTCGAACGCAGAGCTTGCCTTCTAGCGCAATTGATTCCTGGAGTGAGGCAGAAGCATAATTCTTTGTTTCCGTCAGGCTTCGGGGGGATCCTCCTACTCGGGTCGGACCGGACCAGGAGAAGGCAGAGGGTGGAACTGACTGTCATTTTTACCAGTGCAAGACCCAAGAAGGACGGTTCTATCCTTTGCTCCCTTCGGTTCGCAACCTACACTGACTACGGCACGATGGCGTTGCTTCTGGGAGGTGTTTATGGAGCCGCAAGAGAATAGGGAACTGAAAAGGCTCGAAGAAACCAGCAAGGCCAAGGTTCCGTGGCGCAAGTGGGGACCCTACCTGTCAGAGCGGCAGTGGGGAACTGTCCGCGAGGACTATAGCTCCGATGGCAATGCGTGGGACTACTTCACCCACGACCAGGCACGTTTTCGCGCCTATCATTGGGGCGAAGACGGACTGGCTGGCCTTTCCGATGATCGGCAGTTCCTCTGCTTTGCGCTGGCCCTGTGGAACGGCAACGACCCCATCCTCAAAGAGCGTTTGTTCGGACTTAGCAACAGCGAGGGGAATCACGGTGAGGACGTCAAAGAGTACTACTTTTACCTCGACTCGACACCGACGCATTCCTACATGAAATATCTGTACAAGTATCCCCAGAATACCTACCCCTATGCGGATCTATTGGCTACCAACCGGCGGAGGACCCGGCACGATTTTGAGTATGAACTCATCGACACGGGCGTCTTCGATGACGATCGCTATTTTGACGTTTATGTGGAATATGCCAAGGAAGATGCCGAGGAGATCTTAATCAAGGTCTCGATATTCAATCGAGGTTCAGAGCCTGCTCGGTTACACGTACTTCCTACGCTCTGGTTCCGCAATACCTGGTCGTGGTGGCCTCATTCCGTCAAACCTGTCCTCAATCAAGGGGTGACGGTCGATGGTGCCCGAACGGTTGCTATTTCACACGAGGAACTTGGAGCGTCTTGGCTTTATATCGAAGGCGATGCACCCTTGCTGTTCACTGAGAACGAAACCAACAACGAACGCATCTTCGGGACCAAGAACGCCAGTCCGTACGTAAAGGACGCCATCGATCAATATCTTGTGCATGGGTGCGCGGAGGCAGTGAACCCCCATCACACCGGAACCAAAGTCGCTTCTCATCATCAACTGAGAATCGCGCCGGGCGAATCCGCGACAGTGCGCCTGCGCCTGTCGAAGGTCGATCCACGGAACCTACAGGAGCCCTTCAAGGGCTTCGATCAAACGTTGGATGAACGAAAGGCAGAGGCGGAGGAATTCTACCGGAAGGTCATCCCCGCCAATCTCAACGCCGATCAGGCCAACGTGATGCGCCAGGCTCTGGCGGGAATGTTATGGTCGAAGCAGTTCTATCTGTATAACGTCGACCAGTGGCTGGCCGAACGGGGAGTGGATCCATTCAGCGGCACGCCCGGAGGCACGCCTCGCAACCAGCAGTGGCACCACATGTACAACGGCGATGTCATCTCGATGCCGGATAAGTGGGAATACCCATGGTACGCAGCATGGGACCTCGCCTTTCACGTCGTGGTGCTGGCGCTGGTCGATATTGATTTCGCCAAGCAGCAGTTGGAATTGATGTTGCGTGAGCGTTATCTCCACCCCAACGGGCAAATACCGGCTTACGAATGGAACTTCAGCGACGTTAACCCTCCTGTGCATACGTGGGCCTTGTTGTTCGTTTATCGGCTCGACAAATTGCACCGTGGCGGGCAAGGCGACCTTCGCTGGCTCAAAAGCTGCTTTCAAAAGATGCTCCTGAATTTCACGTGGTGGGTGAATCGAAAAGACCGCTTCGGGCGCAATGTCTTCGAAGGCGGCTTTCTTGGTCTGGACAACATCGGGGTCTTCGACCGCAGTGCGCCGCTGCCGACGGGTGGATATCTGGAGCAGGCTGATGGCACGGCCTGGATGGCCCTGTTCGCTGATCAAATGCTCGAAACCGTTATCGAGCTAGCCATGAACGAGGACGGCTACGAGGACATGGTGCTGAAATTCCTGGAGCACGACGCACTGATCACGTCGTCGTTGGTGCAGCTCGGTGGGGGAATTGGGATGTGGGACGAAGAGGATGGATTCTTCTACGACGTACTGCGAACGGACGACAACAGCGGCCAAAGGCTGAAAATTCGCTCCATCGTCGGGCTTTTGCCGCTCTGTGCCGGCACCGTTTTTGAAACGGAGGTTTTCAAGAAATACCCTGTATTGGTAGAGAGGTTCCGACGTTTTCTCAGCGAGCGCCCCGAACTACGCAGCGCCTGCCATGACCCGCTAAAACCCGGCGCGCACGGCCGATACCTGTTCTCCGTTCTCGATGAAACGCGACTTCGCCGGGTGTTGACAAAGATGTTGGACGAAAACGAATTTTTAAGCGCTTACGGTATCCGGTCCGTATCCCTCTACCACCGGGACCACCCTTACGTGCTACCCGTCGGTCGCGAGGAGTATCGTGTGCAGTATCTCCCTGCTGAATCCGATACGGGAATGTTCGGCGGCAATTCGAATTGGCGCGGGCCGATCTGGATGCCAGTAAACACGCTCATCATCCGAGCGCTTCTGAACTATCACACCTATTACGGAGATGATTTCACGATCGAATGTCCAACTGGCTCCGGCCGGCGGATGAATCTTTATCAGATCGCAGAAGAAATCAACCGCCGGGTCTCCGGCATTTTCTTGCGCGGCAAGGACGGGCGGCGTCCGGTTTATGGCGGCACGGCCAAATTTCAGGAAGACAAGCATTGGAGAAACCTGATCCTGTTCTACGAGTACTTCCACGGTGACAACGGCGCCGGACTCGGAGCCAGCCACCAGACCGGATGGTCCGGGCTCGTCGCCAGCGGCATGCACCTGTTTGCGACCAGCACGGCCGAGCAGTATCTCCAGATCGGCACGCTCGCAAGTATGGTGGAGGTCAAAGCGGCGAAGAAGTCTGCGATTTGACCCACGACCGCATCCTCTCCAGAGACAATTCCGTTGTCACGAAGCCATGAGAAGCGTGGGATGCCTTGCGCGTAGAGTTTCCGATGGCGTCCGTCGGAGCCGCTCGCACAATCCGAGCCAGGTCCTCGCGCGGGGTGTGATACCGTTCGATAATCAGTTGGGAGGACTCGATGCGCCCCGAAACTGACGGCATCCTTGAATCTTCCTTGTATGTGAACGATGTGTCCCGTTCGGTTCGTTTCTATCAGGAAACCTTTGGATTCCCCATCATCAGCGAGTTCGGCGAGCGCGGTTGCGCGATGCAGGCAGGGCCAAGCCAAGTACTTTTGCTTTTTAAGAAGGGCGCTTCGCGTGCAATCAGATCTCCTCACGACGGAGATGGCGAGCTGCATCTCGCGTTCAGAATTCCCTCCGGCGAACTGGCCAATTGGGAGTCGTGGCTTGAACGGCGAGGGATCGCCATCGAAGAAAAGCGTCCGTGGGAATCGGGTGGCTGGAGCCTCTACTTTCGCGACCCCGACCGCCACTTGCTCGAAGTTGCCACTCCGGGAACGTGGTCCGTTTATTGAAGAGCGCCCTTGGAGAATCAACCCGCCAGCTAGGCACCACTGCGGTCGATGCTGCCTAACTCGGCTTGAGGTTTGGCTAAGGCGGAATGGCTTCGCGGGAGAATCGGCGGAATCGATCAGTGCAGTCTTTCGTGGCGGGTGGTACTACTCTGGTGGCGTGACGTCCACTACCTTGTACTCAGGTGGAACCTGGAACAAATCAGCCGAGGGCTCCTCGCGATTCAGGTGGGTCACCGCAATAGTAAGCTTTCCCGTGCGCGGATCGCTCCGTTTGGCGAGAAGGTTGATGCGAAGCTCCTCGGAATACCAATACTCATCAGTGATCACAATGGACTGGCCGGTACCACTTGTCTTGGTACTAAGGGTTACCGCTCTGCGGTAGCCATGAACTTCGATCCCGTCCAGCTGATTGACACCTAAATCTTCGAACTGCTGATTCGGGCTCGCAGGGCTCTCGCCGGATTCACGCTGCGCCCAGTTAGACGGAGGGGCCATCACCGGGGGAGCCGGAAGCGTACTCTGGCGAGCGATATGAGTATGCACATCCAGAAATGTGTTCAGTCGCGTGTAGGGGTCGTAAATATGGATCCTTAAGAGCATGGGTTGTCGACTCGAGGAGATTGGCAATACTTCGCGGCTTTCGTTATGGATGCGGCCTTGGACGTCACGCGCAATGAGCGCGCTCGTCTTGCGCTGAAAGGAGGTTCCATCCTTAAGAATCTGCGTCATCTCCTGCTCGGCTAAGGCAGAGAACGGTACACCCGGAACCGGAGTGACGAACACGCCGCCGTTGAAAGCCGGTGCCGCCGACATGGCAGCGTCCTGCGAATAGACGACGCGCCAACCAACGAGGGAAAAAATCAAAGCCCCACACACTACCAAACAATGGTTTCTGACCATGACAACCTGCCTTTTGATGCACCGTACCAGGTGGAAGGGAACATGCACGCCTCTGGCAGCAGATCTACGTGCTGCCGTTGCAATTACGGCAAACGCCTTGCGTGCTGGTCCAAACCATTTTGATGAAGTAGCAGCTCCGTCGTCTTCCCGCTGGCATCGGTCACGAACGTGATCTGGGCATCGACCACTTTGTAGAAAAAGTCGCGGTCGCCCTCGGCAAAAATCTCAACCTTCGGCTGCCCGGTGGCTTGTGCGAATAAGTGGTCACCGTCCCGCGTTACCTTAATCACAAAATTCGGGGCCAACTGGTAGTCGCCCACGTACCCTTCCAAAACGTTAGGATCAACCGCGACCTCTTTGTGTACTTTCGATGGCAACGCGTCACCGGTGCGTTTCGCGGGTTCATCCAGCCCGCCTTGATGCACGACGATTTCCGTGGCGCGCCCGTCGGCTCCGGTCACAAACGTAATCTGCACGTCCACCACTTTCACAAAGTAATCGTGGTCCCCTTCGGCAAACAATTCGACCTTTGGCTGTCCGGTCAGTTGCGCCATCAAATGATCTGCTTCCCGCGTGATGTTCAGCACGAGGCCCGGCGCCAGCTGATACTGCCCCGTGTAGCCATCGAATAGTTTCGGATCGACGGCGACTTCTTTGTGCTCCCTCGGCGGCGGCACGTCGCCAACTCGCTTCGCGTGCTGATCCCGGCCATTCTGATGGAGAATGAGTTCGGTTGCTTTGCCCTGGCCGTCGGTGACAAACGTGACCTGCGCATCGACCGCCTTCAAGAAAAAATCACGTTCGCTCTCCGTGAAGATTTCGAATTGTGGCTGCGCCGTAGCCCGTAGGAACATATGGGCCCCATTGCGCGTAATGGCGATCACAAAATTGGGCGTCAACTGATACCTGCCGACATAGCCGTCGAACACCTTCGGATCGACCGCGACTTCCGTATGCGTTTTGCTGGGCTGAGCCAGCGGGAAGCTCGCGTCGAGCAGATGATGCGCCACATCGTCAACTCCAACCGGAGTGGATGCGTTCGACAGCGCCACCACCCCGATAAGCGCCTTGGGATCGAACCCCATGAACCCGCGGTAGCCGCCGGTCCCGCCGTTGTGCCAAACGATCTCCTTCCCATGCATCGTGTAAACATGCCATCCGAGGGCGACCTCTACGTCTGGTTGCCCCGTCGGTCGGCGAACCTGCAGCATCGCAGCCATCGCCGGAGCCAGCGGCGTCTTTGTATACCCGAGATTTGCCGCCAGAAATTTCAGCATGTCGTTGGCTGTGGATCGCAACGCGCCCGCCCCTGCCAAAGTACCCGTGTCCCAATTGGCGACGGAATCCAGAGCCTGGTTGTGGCCCACCGCCAGGCGCGCTCTCATTTCCGGCGTGAGCGTGATCCGCGTGTCGTTCATACCCAGCGGATCGCAGATGCGAGAACGCAGCAGCATCTCGTAGTCGATTCCTGCGCGGCGCGCTAAAACGTGACCCAGCAGCCCGCCTCCCAAATTCGAGTACTCGTATTGTGAGCCGATATCTCGCGTAAGTTGGTAGCCTGAGACAAACTGATAAAGCTGATCGACGGAATAGTCCGCGTACGGATTATTGGGGTCTTGGGGATAGAAGTTCGTCGGCATCGGTGGTAGCCCTGAGGTATGCGTGGCCAGATCAACCAGCGTAATCGAGCGGCCATTGCGCTCCGGCATCTTGACGCCGGGTGGCAGATATTTCGCCACGGGATCGTCGAGACTGACCTCGCCGCGCTGCACCATGTCTGCCAGCAGCAGAGATGTAAAGACTTTTGTTATCGAGCCAATTTCGAAAACCGTGTCACCGTTAAGAGGCCTCGTGTCGCCCTTCTCCAGATGTCCGTAAGCGACCACTCGGCGGCCTTCTGGCCCAATGATTCCGACAACGATGCCGACGCTCTGATGCTGCGCGTCAATTCGGTCAACAAGTATTTGTCGTATCTCTGCATCCGATGGCATGTTCGATTGTGCCCGAATAGGAGCCACGAATGTAAGCAAGGCAAGCACGGCTCTACGGAACATTCCTGCCATAACGGACCTCATGTAGATTCAAAATACGCTGTCCTAGAAATATGTGAATCAGTCGGCCGGTTCGTTCTCGCCGGCATTTCCGGCGGTAGCCGCCCGTACGGCGGGAACCTGGTCCGTTCTTTTCGACCTACCAGTTTCCGAACCTACCGGCACCGGCCCGGGAAAGTCAGAGGGGAGCCGATTTGGCTGGGCTTGGCTCGTCACACGAGCAGATTCCGGCTTGTGGATGAAGAGCAGTTTCTGGTCCACGTGTTTGACGGGCTGCCCCGAAGGGAGGGTGATAGAGTATTTCACCTCTCTCTTGTGATCGCCGATCTGTCGATTGACATTGTAGACGCTTGAAAACTTCCAGAGCATTTTGACGAAATTAGTCTGCCCACGAGCCAACAGGCTCGCTGCCAGGAAAAAAGTATCCTTCAAAACGGCAAAACCAAGGTGCTTTTGATTAAGAACCTGCTGAGTACCCACGAGTTCCTTGTAAAAGCGATCGAGCGGGAGCTTCGTCGGCAAGACAGCGTGCTGTACGTCGAACAGACGGTAGTCACGGGTTGTGAAGTTCCGCGATTCGGTGACCCACGTTTCTGTGCCTGGATAAGGAGTATTCACGGTAATATGCACGATCTCGGGCACGCTCAGCGCCCATTCACGGACGGCCTGGAAGTGGCGCTCATCCCAGTCTGGGTCGGCGATGATGTTGACCGCGGCGTGGATACCAAGCGAACGCGCGCATTCGAGGGCCTCGAAATTCTTCTTGATCGTGATCCGCTTGCGATGCACCTTTAGACCCTCGTCGTCAATCGCCTCGATCCCAAGGAACATATACTTGAGACCGAGGCGCTTCCATCGCCTGAAAACCTCCTTGTTACGCACAAGCACGTCGCCGCGCGTTTCCAGGTAGTACTGCTTTTGAATCTTTCGGCGTTCGACTTCGTGAGCGAGCGCAAAGCCGTGCTCGGGCTGGATAAACGCGACGTCGTCCACGATGAAGACACCGGGTTCGCTAACGCTCGCCAAATCCTCCGCCGCAAACTCCGGGCTAAGACGGCGGTAATTGCGGCCATAGAAGGTCCACGCGCTGCAAAAGGCGCAATCCCACGGACAGCCGCGTGTGAACTCAATCGAGGCGCAAGGATCGAGGACCCCAATGAAGTATTTTCTCCTTCGGGCAATCAGGTCGCGCGCCGGACGAAGGTCGTCGAGGCGTTCGACCAGCCGTGGAGCGGGCCCTTCACCCTCCAATGTGGTGACGCCGGGCAAAGCGCTCAGTCTTGTGAGGTTCGGCGCGGCTTCGAGCACCTGTGGAGTGATGCCTTCCCCTTCACCCCGTACGATGCACATGATCGCGCCGTTCGCATGTTGCAGGATTTCGCGAGCCGTGAACGAAGCGCTGTGGCCTCCGGCAAAAATGAAGCAGGCAGGCGAACGGCGTCTCGCTTCCTTGGAAAGATCGATCACTTCGGGGATGTTGGCAAGGTAATTGAGCGAAAAGCCGATTGCATCGGGCTTCCAATCGTCAATGACACGATAGTAGTCACTATGTCGAAAGACCTGCAGGTCCAGAACTCTTACGTCGTGGCCGGCCCTGCGCGCTGATTCCGCCACCAGTTCGAGTCCCAGAGGCTCCAGGCGCAGATAGATCTCCGAGTACATCAGGGGGCTTGGGTGCACAAAGAGGACTCTCATTTGATCCCTCGCTCGGTACTGTCAAGCGAGCGCCTCAGCATGTTAATGGACGAGCTGATGGCTCTCGCAGGTTGTCTCGCCACTTTCACCACCTCCGTGCAACACGACGGGGGAAGTAACGGTTGAGGAAGTTGGCTCAGATTCCGTGGTGATTCAACATGATTCACGACCACTCTCGGACTTTCACCTCTCGTTTCCGCGCCTAGTGAATTGAATCTCGCAGTTGAATTAGAGCTCTGTCGGCCTCGTCGATGCGGATCAAACCGAATCGGGGATATTCGAGGTCCAAGACGGCGTAAACAGTAACGGCAATGACAGCGGCATACAGCACCATATGAAGCCAGCTGCGACTCATGCGTTTCGCCATGGCATATCCCGCCAGCAAGCCGCTAGTTAACGCGACCACCGTCAAGAGGATGAAGATCAGGCGCGGTAATTGCGTGTACAAGGCGATCTTTCGCGCAGTGGTAACGTCGATCATCTCGTTTATCGCCGGTAACAGGAGCCGCGCTGCATTCTGCGTGGGGTCGCTACGGCAGGCAGCGACCGCCCGCGACCAGATATCGTGTTGGAGTTCCGCGACGCGCGCAAGTTCCTGCTCAGCGGCCTCCAGGTTGGGAAGCTTCTCGTACACCCGAAGCCGCGCATCCAAGTAATCCCGAAAGAGGCGCCGTATGGGTGGCTGCTCGTCAGGTGGAAGTTGGTCCAGACGCAAATAAGCTGTGCCGATGGCGTTCGCTTCCTGCACGATCAGCTGCCGCTTGGTGTCCAGCCGCGCAGTTCCACCCGCAAAAGAAAACGCCAATAGCAACCCAAGCAGGGCGAAAACGGCGGCTTCAATAACGCCGATGCCTTCGTGGGTCGAAGCATGGTTCTTCACCAAACCGCGGCGTCCGATGCGGTATCCGATCTCCAAACAGACAATAATTCCGAAAAACAGAGCGGTGGAGATCACAAACGCCACATGCGCCGGATTCATAAAATCTCTTCTATTCCCTAAACTCGCGACTCTGCCCCAGGGATCTCCGAGTTTCTACTTCAGTCAGCATAAGCAACATTCGGTTTGAATGATATACGCAAACACGTGGGAAGCAATCTGTTGGACTTGCCAGGTCTTGCAAACGGGCAATCTCTGGCTGCCCCTAGATGTTGGCTGATTCCCGTCACGAATTCACACGCTCTCGGCTCACTGCTACGAAGGACCGGTGGACCCTACATTTTGCTTGGCGTCTTGAGGGCATTGTGGTTGACTGCAATAGGAATTCGCTACGGCTCCGTGCTTCGTTTGCGAGCTCTACGGAGGAACAGCGAAATGTGGCGGCTTCTGCGGAAACCCGCGACCCTGCTGTCGCTCTGTGTCATCTTGCTTTGGACCGCGTCCTCTGCGCAGGAGTCTCACGCGCCGCACTGGTCCTATAAAGGCGAGGAAGGCCCGAAGCATTGGGGTCAACTCGATCCCGCTTACGCTGCGTGCGCTAGCGGCCATGCGCAGTCCCCCATCAATATCCAGCACGCAAAGCTCGCCGAGCTGCCACCTCTCCAGTTTGACTACCAGTCCGTGCCGCTCAACATCATCAACAATGGTCACACGATTCAGGTGAGCTATGTCCCTGGCAGCACGCTGACCGTCGGTGACAGAACCTATACGCTGAGACAATTCCATTTCCATCATCCCAGCGAAGAACACATCAACGGTCGGGGTTTTGACTTGGTTGCCCACCTCGTCCATGACGACGGTAGTGGCCATTTGGCCGTCGTTGCCATCCTTTTTAAGATCGGGGTGTCGAATAGCCTGCTTGAAAACGTGTGGAAGAACATTCCTACACAGACGGAAAAGGCCACGGATGTGCCATCGGTCAGCGTTAACGTGAAGGACTTACTCCCCGCAGATCATGGTTACTACACGTTCAGCGGCTCACTGACCACGCCGCCATGTTCGGAAGGCGTCGTCTGGTACGTTCTGAAGAACCAGTCAACGGTTTCTCAAGATCAAGTGGCGGCGTTCGCCAAACTCTATCCCAGAGACGCTCGGCCGATTCAGCCGCTCTATGGCCGCGAAGTCCTTGAAACACGATTTTGATCCCCAGGGACCGGGCTTGCGCGCTCGACTCGCCGAGCAAAACAAAAGAACACACGAAGAGGCATAACGGTTAAGCCCTGTGCGGGCTGCGTGAGGTGAGCCCGGGTCCGCCGGAACCTGCGCCGCACGTTACCGAATGCCCCGGCTGAAACGACTGGGAGCAAAATACCTTATGCCTCTGTCACCGTAGGCCGTAGTTTGTGCCATCCTGTAAAGGCCAGATGGAAAAGCAGATTGGTAGGAACCATCAAAGAAAGATAGACAATAGGGATCATGTAGATGTTGGTGCCGGGAAAACAGTAGCGCGCTACATAGAGCACGCCGACCACGCTGCGCATACCGGTGGCGGTCGCTAGCACACGGCGCGACTCGGAGTCAGGACCGCCTACGGCCCAACCGATCAGCATCGATGTGAGCAGCAATGAAAACATCGCCAGGATGGTTCCGCGGCCGGCGATCGCATGCAGCGCTTCTCGGCGTGCCAGGCGGGTCTCCCACATCAGGAAAAGAAATACGACGGTTGCAAGAATATCGAGCGGCAGCACCAGGCGAGGTGCAGTCTTCGGCGCGCGCCGCGCCAGCCACAAGCCGGCGCACAAGGGCGCCCCAATGTAGAACAACATGCTAACGGTTAAGTTTAGTATCGGCCGCTCCATGCGCTGCGCAGTCTGCGGCATCACCTCGACGGCCAAGGGTGTTATAGCGATGCTCACCACCGAGAGGACGAAGGTCATTACAGCAGCGAAGGCGAGGCGCGTCTTGGCCATGCGCGTAAATTGCAAGGCGACGGGCGTTCCAGGGATGGCACCGAGTAGCAGGATGCCGACACTGACGTCAGGCGCGAGCGGAAACATCTTCACCAAGAGGAAGCCTATGCCGGGTATGACGACGCAATTCGCCACCAGCGTCCTGGTGAACAGGGCACGGTTGCGCAGAACGTCGATTAGTTCTCCGCCGGTGACACGCAGCCCGATGGCAAGCATCACCAGGACGACGAAGAAGTTAAGCAACGGCAACGGCCGAACCAGCATGCTTCCTCCGGGAACCTTTCACGTAAAGTGGAAAGCGAGCCCCGAAGGTGAATTCCCT
>Ga0187783_10003024_pt1 | contig 12421 bp, 15 predicted proteins | sample 1015_SJ02_MP02_2_FD_132471 | JGI IMG/M metagenome (GOLD analysis project Ga0187783, IMG submission 132471) | Tropical peat soil microbial communities from peatlands in Department of Meta, Colombia - 1015_SJ02_MP02_20_MG | ecosystem: Environmental > Terrestrial > Soil > Wetlands > Peat | place... | reverse complement strand
TACGGTCGCCTCTTTCTGGGCCGATCAGACCCGTGAGATCTACGCTTCGGGTATCGCCATGGCGCTGCTGGTGCTCGCCGTGGCGCAGATAGGGGTCCATCTGATCTTTTTCCTGCACCTCACTACCGATCCCGACAATGCCAACAACATCCTCGCCCTTGCCTTCGGAGTTCTCATCGTCTGCCTGATCGTGTTTGGCTCGCTGTGGGTCATGCTCCACTTGAATCACAACCTGATGCCGATGAATCAGCTCATGCAGATGCAGCGTTGAGTCGACAGCGGCTGTCCCGCGCACCTCACGGCTGGACCTGGCCGCCTCCTGAGCCGTACACGTTGCCGGTCGCAAAGCTCGCATCCGCAGCTGCGCCAGTTCGTGACTGCAGCCGCTATCCGCGCCGGCGTCACTCTATATATGGGATGACCACATATGGAATGACCACGCAGTGTCGCCACTACCGGAGGCGAGGGCTCTGTTAAGGAGGCCGCCCTGGCGTGCGGGCGGACCGACTCAGCGAAAGCGTCGCTTCAGCTCGGCCGAACTCCGCCGTCAGCCCAAGCATTGGCTTGCCGCGAAGGCCGGTGAGGCGCCGAACCGCGCTGGAGTCCGCCGGAAGTCGATGAGCAACCGATTTTTTGTGCCACCAGGCTCCCGCTGTCGCACCGCGCCCGCTTCCGGGGGTAGACTGACGCGGATGCCGTGAACCGGGAGTGCATCATGACTCGCGCCTCGCCCCTGCATCACCGCGATCAGGCGGTGATCGACCTCATCTACCACCACCCGGTGGCTCACAATCTCGCATGGCACGATGTGCTGAGGCTCGTGGGTCACATCGGCAAAGCCGAGCAGAAGCACGATGGCAAGTGGCTGTTTCAGGTCAATGGCCTTGAGCGCACGTTTCCCACCCCCCACGGTGACCACACGGACCCGGACGAGGTCGCGAAGCTCCGTGCCTTCCTGAGCGAGGCGGGCTTTCTGACCAACTCAGCCGGGGAGCCCTTTCTCGACGGGCAGAAAGTCGGTCCGGTCAAGATGGTGGTCGTTGACCACCATGCGGCCACCGTCTACGACCTCCGTGATGGGGACTGCGTTCACGTTGCGACCCTTCGGCCGCACGACCCCCATCACTTCCTGCATCACCTCACCCATCGGGACCAGTCGCGCTACCAGGGTCAGCGGGCTCCGGAGGACCCGGCGTTCTACAACTCACTGATCACTGCGCTCCAGGGGGCTGAGGCGGCGGTGTTGATTGGACATGGGACCGGCACGAGTGCGGCGATCGAAGTGCTGGGTCATTGGCTGCGCGCCGAGCACGGGCGCGTACCCCCGCGCATCGTCGAAATCACCCACACGGACACTTCCGCTTATACAGTCCCGCAGCTTGCGCAACTCGCCCACGAGGCGCTGCGCGAGCGCGCTCGCTCGGGCGCCTGAAAGCGCTCGCGCCTGCGGAGTACGCTCCGACAAGTCGTGGGGCACGCATCACTGGTTGACCGCGCGCCGTGAGAGCTCACTGCTGCCGTAGATGGTGAGGAACGGCACCAGGAGCCGCTCGATCATCGCGGCCGGCGCGCTCGCAGGGCTCGCGGGCGTGACACTGCTCGCCCATTACACCAACTTCGAGGCGCTGCACGTCATTGTGTGGCATACGCTCGTGGTGCCGCTGAGCGGTGCCGCTGGTTCAGTGATCGGCTGGGCGCTGCGGCACTGAGCAACGAATCACGCGGGCATCGGTTGCCCGGACACCGAAGCGCGCGAAACGGTCGAAAGTCTCCGCGCCGGTGGCCTGTGCGGACCGTCCGTGAAGGGCCGGTTGACGGCTTTCGGCAGACGCAGGTAGCCGAGGACCACCATCGTGATGTGACCAATCAGCGACAAGCCAGTCAACAGGAAGGAGCCAACGATCAGTTCCATGACGCTAATCCTTTCAAACTCGTTAGCCAGAATCCAATCGGCCACCATCATCGGCAGCCTGGAGCTTGGTCGGACCGCGGCGCGCTCGGAAAGTTCTTGCGCCCACGGGGGCACCCACATCGACACGCTCCGCCTCGCTCTTTGGAGAGAGGCCGTGCTCCTCAGTGGGGCGTTGTTGATGGCGGTTGTGTGAATTCGCGCGAATTCGTGAAAGAAGTCACGAACCAGACACAACAAATGAGTACTGTGCGCGCCGGTCAAAGTCTTCGGAGACTTCATATGGAACTGATCGTCTCGTCGTTCCTTGCCGCCGGCACGGTGCTGCTTGGACACTTCCTCACACTGGTGAGGAATCGGCTCAGCCGCTCGAAAGTCTGACTCGCGCCGCTATGCCGCCCGCAGGCGGCTACAGTCGTCAGCTTTCTCGAAACTGACACTACACGGTCATGGAATAACGCTAGGATAAACATGCCCTCCAAAGCAGGCGGCGCCAGGGATGGTGCTGCCGCGCTGCACGGAGGCGTCGCGGCAACCGCGTTCGACCTTACACGGTCGCTGATTTCCGATAGCGTAACGTCTCTGCCAGAAGGGAAAGAGCCGGCGAGACCTGGCGTCGGCTCGGATAATACAAATGGTACCCGGCGAATGGCGGGCACCAATCGGCGAGTATCCGAACCAGCCGACCGGAACTTATCTCAGCCTGCACCTGATCCTCAGGCAGGTACGCGAGCCCGAGCCCGGCCAATGCTGCGTTGAGCCGCAGAGCGATGTTGTTGAAGACGAGCTGGCCTTCGACGTGCACTTTGAGCTCACGACCGTTTTTTTCGAACTCCCAGGCATACAGCCCTCCGTATGTCGGAAGGCGCAGATTGATGCAGTCGTATGCCGTGAGATCCCGGGGTGTCTGCGGTCGCTTCCGTCTCGAAAAATAAGACCGCGACCCGACCACCGCCATACGCATGTCCGGCGCGATGCGCACTGCGATCATATCCTTCGCGACCTGCTCGCCCAGGCGAACCCCTGCGTCATAGCGCTCAGCAGCAATGTCGGTCAGACCGGATTCGACAATGACCTCGACCTTGACGTCCGGATACTTCGGAAGCAGCCGCTCCAGAGCGGGCCAGAGAATCGTGATGGCGGCGTGCTCGCCGGCGGTGATGCGGACCGTGCCGGCAGGTTTCTCCCGCAGCTCGCTCAAGGCCGCCAATTCGACCGCGATCTCCTCGAGCCGTGGGCCAACGGTTCGAAGCAGGCGCTCGCCCACCTCGGTCGCGGACACACTCCGCGTGGTTCGGGTCAACAGACGAATACCGAGCCGCTCCTCCAGCCCGCGAATCGTGTGGCTGAGTGCTGACTGCGACACCCCGAGCTGGGCGGCTGCCCGGGTGAAGCTACGCGCCCGCGCCACAGCGACGAAGGCGATGAGGTCGTTCAAGCCGCGCCGGTCATTCATGAATATTCCTCATAGGACCATGCGAATTCTGCCATCTAATCACGAGAGCCGGCACTTGCTAATTTGCCTCCCGCGGATGAAGACGGAGGAGGCACGAATGGAGATCAGACGCTGCGGCTCTCAGCCTTCCGGCAAGGGACCGGCCGAGTATTTCACCGGCACCGTGCGAATCGATCCTCTGTTTCAGCCACCGGCGCCAGCCCGGGCACTCGCCGTCAGCGTTACGTTCGAGCCGTGCGCGCGGACCGCATGGCACACGCATCCCTTGGGTCAAACGCTCATCGTGACCGCGGGCTGCGGATGGACGCAGTGCTGGGGCGGTCCGATCGAGGAAATCCGCCCGGGCGATGTGATCTTTTGCCCACCGGGCACCAAGCACTGGCACGGTGCAACCGCGACCACCGCCATGACGCACATCGCGATCGTCGAGGCACTCGATGGCAAGACGGTCGAATGGATGGAAAAGGTCCGCGACGATGAGTATTTCGGCGCACGCGCCAGGTGACCCAGGTTCGGCCTCGCGGTCGGCGGCCACTCGAAGGAGAGCACGATGCAAAAGCGCAAACTCGGAAGCGGCGGTCTTGAAGTGTCAGCCCTTGGCTTCGGCTGCATGGGACTTAACTTTGGCTACGGCCCTGGCATCGACAGGCCAAGCGCCGTTTCCCTGATCCGGACTGCATTTGACCTGGGGGTGACATTCTTCGACACCGCCGAGGCCTACGGTCCTTTCACGAACGAGGAGATCGTCGGCGAGGCCCTGGCTCCGATGCGCGAGGAGGTCGTGATCGCAACCAAGTTCGGCTTCAGGAACGGTAATCCCGCCGCCGGGATGGACAGCCGTCCCGAGCGCATCCGTGAGGTGGCCGCGGCATCGCTCAAACGCCTCAGGACTGACCGCATCGACCTGTTCTATCAGCATCGGGTCGACCCGGCGGTGCCGATGGAAGAGGTGGCCGGCACCGTGAAAGACCTGATGCGCGAAGGCAAGGTCAAGCACTTCGGCCTCTCGGAGGCGGGTGCGCAGTCGATCCGCCGGGCGCACGCCGTGCAGCCGGTGACGGCTCTCCAAAGCGAGTACTCGTTGTGGTGGCGTGAACCCGAGGTCGAGGTGCTGCCCACCTGCGAAGAGCTCGGTATCGGGTTCGTACCCTTCAGTCCGCTCGGCAAGGGGTTCCTCACCGGGAAGATCGACGAGAAAACCTCATTTGCCAGCGACGACTTCCGCAACATCGTTCCGCGGTTTTCCCCCGAGGCCCGCAAGGCGAATCAGGCATTGGTCGAGCTGCTCGACTCGCTCGCGAGGGCGAAGAAGGCGACTGCGGCGCAGCTCGCACTCGCCTGGCTCCTCGCGCAGAAGCCGTGGATCGTACCTATTCCGGGCACGACGAAAGTGCAGCGACTGAACGAGAACATCGGCGCCGCTGCCGTTGCACTGAGCGCCGGGGATCTGCGCCAGATCCGCGATGCCCTGGAGCAGATCACGGTACAAGGTGACCGCTATCCGCCGCATCTGGCGGCGCGCGCCGGTCGATGACTACGTCGGCCCGTACTTCGCCGTCATTCGCTCGACGATGCGCGCGACATTGACGACCGTGCGCTCATGGGTCCCGGTGCCGATCTCCTCCTCGCCGTCGGTCGCCCAGACGCGGAAGAAGATCTTGCGGCCGTCGGTGCCGGTGACTTCCGCATGGCCTACGACCTCGCGTCCGACCGGCGTCGCCACCAGGTGGCGCACGTCGACGCGCGTGCCGACCGCGCTCTCGCCCGACTCGAGGTACTCCTTTATGGCATTCAATGCGGCATTCTCCATGATGAGAATCAGATACGGCGTCGAGAACACCGGCGGCAGTGTGCTGTCCTTGAACCGGTTCGCCAGATGTGCAGGCTCGACGCGATGGAGGTACTCGCCCTGCGCGCCGAGCGGAATCGGTTTCATGTGATCCCCGGGATTGCCCCGGGTATTCTTCGACGTACGAGCGCCGCGGGCAAGCGGTGACCGCTCAGGGCTTGAGCGCTCCGAGGTTCCAGGTTGGGCTCCAGGCCACGCCGAGAGCGTCATACCACACAGGTACCTCGGCGCCGCCGGAGTAGTTCTGCGTGGGCTCGAAGTCGGCAATGAAGCCGTAGGAGCCGCTGGCATTGGTGATCTGCGGATCGAGGGCAGAATTGGTGGTGTTGCCGCTCACGGTATTGCCGCTGCCGTTGTTGACGACCACCGGGCGGTTGATGCCGTTGTCGTAGAACAGATTATTTCCCGCCCAGCTGTTGATTCCCGGAGCCGCGAAGCCCGCGCCGTCGAAGCCGACACAACTCCCGGTCGTTTGCAGCGTATAGCAGCTATTGTTGTAGAACTCCACGTACTGCGGAACCGGCTCGATGGCGCGCTGCGCGACTTGTGCGCCATACTGCGGCGCAGCACCGTCACCCGCCGCCACGTAGAAGATGTTGTCACGCAGCGTCTCGTTGACCGCCGACACCAGCATCTGTCGGCCGAAGCCGCCAGATACACCGGTAAAGAGGTTCCGCTCGACGACGATGTTGCGCAGTCGCTCGTCATATTGCTGGTTCTGCGGTGCGGGTTTCGACCAGCTGCGGGCCGGAGGTACCGGTGAAGAGATTGTCCGAGATCTCCACGTACTCGGTGTATTGGCCGATCCAGGTGGACTGATTCGTCGCGGTGTTACCCGAGTGCAGCTTGAGCACCGCGCCGCCGGTATTGGCATTCTGGAAGGCGTTGTTGGCGATCACGCACAGCCGGCAGGCGGAGACACGTACGGTGTCGATGCCGCTGCCATTGCTCGCGGCTCCCTGGCCGTCGAAGGTGTTGCCGAGCAGCGCATTGTAGTTGACGTCGTAATAGGCAGGGGCACCGCCACAGTTTGCGGCGCTCGATCCATTGAGACAGTTGTTGGCCGCATAGTTCCAGTGCGTTCCGGCCATGGTCGCCATGCCGGTGGCGCTGCTCTCGATGAGACCACTCTGCGTGGCCTGATTCATGGAGTAACACGCATTCATGCCGTTGCAGTTCAGGTTGAGCAGCGTAATCTGCGTCTCCCCCAGCCCTCCAGTGTTGGCAATGGCCTGCGCACTGCCGCTGCCATCCTCGAAGTCGATGTCGGCAATGCGGATGTCGGTGGGATTGTCCGCCGCGAAGGAGAGCGTGTTGCCGGTGCTGTTCTGGAACACCGGCCGGTTGGCACTCGTGCCCTCGCAGCCTCCATAAGCACCTATCGATGCCCGGGTTACTCCCGAGCTGATGGTATAGCTGCCACTGAAGGTCTCACCGCAGTGGAACAAGACCCGCAGGTTGGAGCCGAATACCGAGCTCAACGGGACGACGATATTGTCCGCCTGCCACAGCAGGGCGCCGTTCGGGCAGCCACTGCCGGCAGTCGAGTTGTACACGCAGGTGGTCTGGGTCCCGGGGAAGCCATTGGCGCCAGCAGGGTCATAAGCCGTGACTCCGAGCTGGCAGCTCGCCGTGTTGCTGCCATCGAAGGCCGTCACCGTCACCGGGTAGGTGGTATCGGCACCATTGGTGAGGTAAAGGTGCGCCGCTACCGCGCCGCTGGCCGAGTTCTTACTGTTATGGCCGGAATTCGCGCCGTAGGCCCAGCGGCCAGCTCCCGAGGCTCCCGTGTCACCGAAGTTCCAGCTGTAGGAGATGTCCTGGAATGCGCTGCCGCCACCCGTGATCGCGCTGCTGGTCGTGGCGGTGGCGTCGAAGAACTCCAATAATGGTGACACGCCCGACTTGCGCACCGCCAGGGCGCGCAACGTGAGTCCACCACTGGTGGCGCTGCAGGAGGGACCGTTGACGCTCACGATGGAGACGTTCACCGTCACCGACCCACTGCCACTGCCCCCCGGTCCGCTACACGTCAGGGTGTAGGTCGTCGTACCGTTGAGCGCGGCGCTGCTCGTGCTTCCGCTGACCGGCTGACTTCCCGACCAGCCACCGGAGGCGGCGCAACTGTTCGCATTGGTGGCAGACCAGCTCAGCAAAACCGTTCCACCGCTGCTCAGGCTGGTAGGGTTGGCGCTCAGGGAGACGTTCGGAGTGATTCCTCCCCCTGCACCTGCCGACCCGCCTGGTGCGCTCGCGCTCGCCGGGAGGTTCTGGCTGCTTTGCGTGACGCTGCCGCAGTCGGTGAGCGTCGCGATCAGTGAGCAACACAGCGCTACACGAAGCAACTCCCGGCGATGACGGATCTCCATATCCGGTTACCTCCTGGAAGCTTCGAGACCAGGACGGAGCAAGGACGAGGGCTGTCGGCCAGCCGTCGACGCCGCTCCCGTCGGCAACCCCGTTATTTCAGGCTGCTACTGAGAGCGGACTTTTGCGTCTCCACCTCTGGCAGAAGCGCCAACACACAAAACCGCAAGCAAGCAAACACGAGCTGACCGCAGGCCGAATTAGTAGCTCGCGGAATTGTGTGCGACGCGTCACAACGGCGATTTGTGACGGGAGTCACGCCGAGGAGATTTACCTTATAACCTCCACGCCGCTGCGACGGCACCGGTGGTTCGACATCGTCGCCGCACTGGCTCGTCTTTCACATAAGCCGGCGGCGCGGCCTCATCATTGCGGTGCCACGGTCGCAGCAGAGCGCGTCGCTGAGGCCGACGATCGCCCACAGCTTTCGTCGAAGCAGACGATCAGCAGCGCCACGCACAGCGCTGCCGCCACTGCGCGGAACGGCCGCCTGACGATGAACATCAGTGCTCCTGGCGATTCGCCGGAAGCAATTCGCGGTCTATGGCGGTTCGCGCGCTGATGTAAAGGAGTTGCCCGAAGATCCACTGATCCGGCGAGCGAGTCAGCGGCTGGCCAAGACCGGCTTCACGCGCCCATCGCAGAATTCGTTCCCCGGTGTTGTCTCGCACGCGCTCTTTCGCAAGCATCCACCTGCCGAGCGGATTGTGGCTTCGTGCCTCCTGCCGTTCGAAGTCCAGCAGGTGCAGCGAACCGCAAGGCTTGAGCACGCGGCGCACTTCACGCAGTGTCGCAGGCTTCGCATCGTGCGGCAGATGATGAAACATCAGACACGAGAACACGCGGTCGAATGAAGCGTCAGGGTAGGGCAGGGCGTCCGCAAAACCGAGATCAAAGCGGATCGAAACTCCTGCGCGGTCCGCCTTGCGGCGGCTGCGTGCCAGCGCCCTCGGGTCCGGGTCGAGACCAACGACCTCGACAGTGGGCAGCCAGCGCTTGATCGCGACGGCGAAGGTACCGGTGCCGCAGCCGATATCGAGAATCCGGTGATGCATCTGCACTGCCGCCTGGTCGAAGAGTTTCCTGCGCAGGCGATCTGCGCCGAACAGTCTGAGCAGCGGATCGTAGAGGGGGAGGAACGCGTCGAGTCCCGCAGCAGGGAGATAGGTGCGATGGGTGGATGACATGGGCAGCTCCAGTGGCGACGCTTTGGATCCGGGCGACCGGCTGGCGGCCGCTCCATGCCTGGACATGATGTGAGCAATCGCTCATATTGTCTACTCGCATTCCGGACCGTTTCATGAGGTGACAGCGTGCGCACCAGGCCCAGGAAATCGCCGAGCCAGAAGCGCTCGCAGCTGACTGTCGCGGCCCTGCGCGAGGCGACCGCTCGTATTCTGGTGAAGGAAGGCTATGAGGCTGCCAGCACCAACAAGATCGCTGCTGCGGCAGGCGTGAGCATCGGCTCGCTCTACCAGTACTTCCCGAGTAAGGAAGCTCTGGTGGCGGCGGTGATCGACCACCATACACAGGAGATGCTGCAGCTGGTTCGCGAAGCGCTCATCAAGGTGACGCGGCAGCCCGTCGAAGTAGCGGCCCGTAAGCTCGTCAAAGTCATGGTCGACGCGCATCGCGTCAATCCGCGCCTGCATCGCGCACTCGTCGAGCAGGTGCCGCGCGTCGGGCGTCTGGAGAATATTCAGGCTATCGATCGCGAGGCCTATGCGCTGGTGCGCGCGTATCTTGAGGCCCATGCAAACGAGCTCAGTGTCCCCGATCTCGATGTCGCTTCATTCATCTGCGTGGCTGCTGTAGAAGCGCTGACGCATGCGGCAGTGGTCAACCGCCCCGACGTCCTGACGGACAAAGCGGGCGTCCTGGTCGATGAGGTGACGCGTCTCGTGGTGCGCTACCTGCGAGAGCAGTGAAACGATCAGCGCGCGAGCGCGAGCCGATGCGGCGAGATCCTCCGGGCGGGGCACGGCACAGCTCCGGCAGCGCGGCATAGCTCCGGCAGCAGGTCTCAAAGGGCTGGCTGCGGACGAAGCTGCATCGCGGCGACTTCGGGATCCATTCCCGACGAGGTCAGTGCAAGCGCGGAGCCGTAAAGTCCTGCGCGCCGCCATGTTAATCTCTTCGATCGCAGATTCTGCAGGCGGCCTAATCCATGTCGGGGGTGCGCGATGTCCAGTCGAGCATTGCCAGCGGTGGCTTTCGGGAGTTTCTTCGTGTTTACAGCGCAGAGCGTGCTGCAGGTGACGGTCGCTGACCCCCCGGCGAGCGATGTGGTGTCGAAATATGATACGGACAAGGACAAGACTCTGAGCCTCGATGAGGTAAAGACAGCTGCTGCAGCCCACTTCGACAGACTCAACAAGGACGGAGATTCGACGCTCGAGGCGAACGAGGTCAAAAGAGTGCTCGGACCAAAGGCTTTCCAGGCGGCAGACACGGATCACGACGGTACGCTGTCAAAGACCGAATACCTCGCGCTGGTGGAGAAGCTCTTCAAAAGAGCCGATACCGATCACGACGGCAAGCTGACTGCGGCTGAGCTGCAATCGAAGAATGGTCAAGCGTTGAAGCGTTTGATTGATTAGACGCCATCGTCGGCGCATTCAACCCGCGGTCGCGCAGATTCGCGTGAGGATGGCGCTAGGCATAGTGGCCGGGGCCGCACGACGCCACGGAGCGGCGGGGGTGGCGCGGCCGGGCGTGAACTCACTGGAAGAGGAGCCACGAAAGGGACCGGCCACGCGGCGGCTCAGGTACTGACTGCAGTCAAATTCCCACAGCTCGATCACGTCCGCGTTGACGGTAACGGGGCTGCTGAAGAAACGGAACGCAACCCAGGCCGTCACCTGTCTGGCTGAGTGCCGTCCGGATAACTGGTGCATGTAGACGTTGAGTCCCGGGGGTGCCGAAACCCACTGCCAGGCACTCGCATCAGCGAGGGGCGGGGGATCGTTTCGTTGTGCTCGCAGCACGCACATCACGGCGGCCGCGCCCGTGAGCGCAATGCACACGGCAACAGCGGCCATCGACCTCGAAGGATGTACGGTATGCACGACGGAGTGATCCGGAGCTTCGTGCCGATGGTAGCGCTCGAAAGCCGGCGAGACTCGGGACGGGCTCCCGTCGATGCTGGGAGCTTTTCCCGCGAACTGCAGTCGCGAGATCTGAGACTCCGCGACGGATAGCGGCGACGCCCAGGCGAGCCGCGGAGTCGTGACCGGCCAAAAAAAGGACCGGGGTGTTGTCCAGACACGTCCGGTCCGATTCATCTAGGATTACTGCGGGGTTAAGTGTAGGAATGTGGCTGCTCGGGACGCTAGGGGAGAGTTTCCCGGAAATTCGCAGGAGATTTGCTTCCTCTGGGCAGGCCGCTCCCCGCAGCCGGCCGGCTCGACAGGACCGCTGCCCGATTGCTCTCGGGAAGCCCGAACGTATTGGATCAGGACGGGCATTTATTCCATGGCTTTCAGGACAAAGTCCCATTCCAACTCCTGACGGCCCGTTCAAGATCCTGCCTCAGTCTGGGCGCCTCGCCACGCGCGCTGCTAGCGTCCTGCGTGCCTGGTGATCGCCATCAGACCCAGTCCGAGTCAGTGGGGGAGACTTATCCATGCGAAGTTTAAAAAGTGCACGAGGTTTTGCGCGCGTACTGTCGTTCGGTTTGGGCGCGGCACTGATGCTTGCGGCAACATCCATCTTTGCCGGCAGCGAGGAGATCGCCACAGAAGCCAAGAACCAGGACCTGTGGCCCGCGCCAGGCAGGGACTTGTCGCTCACCCGCCATAGCACACTGAATGACATCAACACAGGCAATGTCGCGGGTCTGCAGATGGTATGGTCGCAATCGACGGGAGCCTTGCGCGGCCATGAAGGCCAGCCGATCGTCGTCGACGTGGACGGCAAGCCGATGATGTACTTCGTCAGCGCCTGGCCGAACATCGTGCAGGCCTTGGACCTTTCTGATCCCGACAATCCGCGGCAAGTCTGGAACTACGTCAAGAAAACCGATCGCGACGACTCCGCGGTGCCGCGCGCCTGTTGTGACACGGTCAATCGCGGGCTGAATTACACGGACGGCAAGGTGATCTTCCACACGCTGGATGGCTTCATCGTCGCGCTGGATGCCCGCTCAGGGAAGGAGATCTGGTCGGTGAAGCACGCATGGCCGGAGCACGGCGAGACCGTGACCGGTCCGACGCTGATTGCCGGAGACAAGGTTGTTGCCGGATTCGGCGGCGATGAGTTCGCGGCGCGCGGTCGGCTCACAGCCTACAAGATCAGCGATGGCAGTAAGGTGTGGGAATGCCAGAGCAACGGTACGGATAAAGAGGTGTGTCTGACGCCGCAGAGCAACAAGAAGCACCCGGAATTCGGCACCTATGGCCACGACATCAGTTTGCACAGCTATCCCGGGGACGAGTGGAAGCGCGGCGGCGGCTCTCCGTGGGCGTGGGGTAGTTACGATCCGGACCTGAACATGATCTTTTGGTCAACGGGCAACCCCGGGAACTGGAGTCCGACCACTCGCTGCGACAGTGATACGCACGAGAAGTGCAATGATGGTCACCAGGACAACAAGTTCTCGATGACGATCTTCGCCAGAAAGGCTGATACCGGCGAGGTGGTCTGGGCGTACCAGATGACGCCCTTTGACCAGTGGGACTATGACGGGGTCAACGAGAATGTTCTCGTCACCATGACGGTCGACGGTACCCCACACAAGACGCTGGTACATTTCGACCGCAACGGCTTTGCCTATGTCATCGACCGCACCGACGGTACGCTGCTGCGCGCCAATAAGTTCGTCACGGTGAACTGGGCCGAG
>Ga0187783_10003023_pt1 | contig 12422 bp, 5 predicted proteins | sample 1015_SJ02_MP02_2_FD_132471 | JGI IMG/M metagenome (GOLD analysis project Ga0187783, IMG submission 132471) | Tropical peat soil microbial communities from peatlands in Department of Meta, Colombia - 1015_SJ02_MP02_20_MG | ecosystem: Environmental > Terrestrial > Soil > Wetlands > Peat | place... | reverse complement strand
TATGTTTGATACCATTGCTGGCAATCATGGAGTGTATACAAAATTACTTGATGAAAGTCTGATTGGACAACGTATAGAAAAGGGAATGCTGGAACCGGCGTATGAAAAAATGTACAGCGGGCAACGGGTGACCAGAGATCTTTTGGATAAGCTTAAGAGAGCCGATATAACCTCAATAATATTGCCAGAAACAAGCTTGGTTAATCGCGTGCTGGCAAAAGATTGTATTGATCCAGAAACGGGTGAAATTTTAATCGAGCAAGGTCAAACGCTTAATGAAGATCATTTCACTACTTTGAAAAAATATAAAATAATCCATTTTGAACTTATCCAAGCATCAGGATATGTTCTTCAGCCGGTTATTGCGCTGACGTTGGCGCAGGATAAATGTTATACAGAAGAAGATGCGCTGAAAGAGTTGCATGCGCGTGTATGGCCTGGAGATAGTGCGTCTATTAAAGAGGTAAAAGAGCGATTTGAAGCGCTTTTGTTTAATAATCGTTTTTATGATTTGACAAGAGTTGGTCGTATTCGTATGAACAATAAGCTTAATCTTTCTATTGCTCAAGATGTGTTGGTGCTGACAAAAGAAGATATTGTTGCATCAGTGCGTTATTTAGTTAATTTGCGTGAGCGGGGAGAAGGAGAGCTTGATGATATTGATCATTTGGGCAATCGTCGTGTTCGCTTAGTTGGTGAGCTATATAATAATCAGATGTATCTTGGATTTATGCGTATTGATCGCATCGTGCAAGAACGATTTAGAATTCAGGAGCCGCATAGTGCGCTTATGCCGCAAGATTTTTTAAATGTTAAACCGCTGAGTGCCGTTATTCGAGAATTTTTTGGTCTTGGTCAGCTTTCCCAGTTTATGGATCAGACAAATCCGTTGTCGGAAATTGCCCATAAACGGCGATTATCAGCGCTGGGGCCCGGTGGTGTATTAAAAGATCGTGCAACGTTTGAAATTCGTGATGTGCATGCGTCCCATTATGGCAGAATTTGTCCGATAGAAACTCCTGAAGGTCAGACGGTTGGTCTGATTTCGTCCCTTGCTACCTATGCAATGGTGAACGATCTTGGTTTCATTGAGACACCATACCGCGTGGTCAAAGATGGGGAAGTAAAAAATGATGTTGTGTTTTTCAATGCATTTGAAGAAGAACCAAGTCATATTGCACAAGCAGATGCGATTGAACCCCATTCAACGCGCCTTAAAAAAGATAATATTACCGTGCGCCATGAGGGAAATTTTATGCCATCAGAGCGCGATGCGGTTGATTATGTTGATCTGTCGCCAAAACAGCTGGTTTCTGTGTCTGCAGCACTTATTCCGTTTCTAGAACATGATGACGCAGTGCGTGCATTGATGGGATCGAATATGCAGCGTCAGGCTGTTCCCCTTATTTCGACAAAGCCGCCGCTTATTGGTACTGGGATGGAAAAAGAAATTGTCAAAGCATCCGGTTCTGTGATTGTAGCAAAGCGAGGTGGGATTGTTGAGTATGTCCAAGCAGAAAAAATTGTCATCCGTGCGCATGAAACAGAGTTTTCTAATGTTGAAGATTGGGTCATGCAAGGTGTTGACGTATACTATTTGAAAAAATTTCAGCGTTCAAGTCATAATACATGGATTCATCATACTCCCATCGTACGTGTTGGCGAAGAAGTTGCCGCAGGCGATATTTTAACCAATGGTGCTGCTATTAAAAATGGCGAACTTGCACTGGGTTCGAATATGTTGGTGGCATTTATGTTGTGGCATGGATACAATTTTGAAGATGCTATTGTGTTGAACAAACGTCTTGTGGCTGATGATGAATTGACATCAGTGCATATAGATGAATACATTGTTGATGCGCGTGATACAAAATTAGGGCCTGAAGAAATTACACGTGATATTCCTAACGTCAGTGAAACTGCGCTTGGTAGCCTTGATGAGGACGGTATTGTACGTGTTGGAACCCGGGTCAAACCAGGTGACATTTTAGTCGGGAAAGTGACTCTTAAAGGTGATGTACAGTATTCTCCCGAAGAAAAGTTATTGCGTGCCATTTTTGGTGAAAAATCACGAGAAGTACGCGATACGTCGTTGCGGGTACCACCAGGAATTGAAGGTACGGTAACTGATGTGAAAATTTTCTCTCGCAGCGGTATTCGTAAAGACAAGCGTTATAAGCAAGAAGTAACACAAGCAACTGAAAAACTTGAAAAAGATTTTGCACAACATACGGTATTTTTACAGCGTATGATATACGAAAAAATTACTGAGTTGCTTGGGCAAGATATGTCATCTTTGACAAAAGGTAAAAAGCAAACAAAAGGGAAAAAAGAGTCTGTCATTGTCGATCATGAGTTATTGCAAGAACTGTTTAAGTATAAACCAAAAGATAAGAAAACAGCGCAGGCGTTGGCGCGACTTGGTGAAGCGTATGAAACACAGTTGCGCATTCTTGATGGAGTACGTCAGGAACGAATTGCGAAGTTGAAAAAAGGTGATCCTCTGCCATCCGGTGTTATTAAGGTGGTAAAAATATATATTGCGATGAAACGTCCCGTATCTGTTGGTGATAAAATTGCAGGTCGCCATGGAAATAAAGGGGTTGTATCGATTATTATGCCACCAGAAGATATGCCTTATTTAGAAGATGGCACACCGGTCGATATTGTGCTCAATCCGCTTGGTGTTCCATCGCGTATGAATGTCGGTCAGATTTTGGAAACAATTCTTGGCTTGGCAGGAAGAACGCTGGGCAAGCAGATTGATGATGCACTTGAAAAAGGGTATGCAGCAGTCAAAGCACAGTTAAAGAAAATATACGGTGCAGCGCTTATCGATGATTATGAAAAATTATATGGAAAAGAAGGTGTTTTGGAACTGGCACGCAAGTGCGCAAAAATGGGTGTATGCTTTAAAACACCCGTTTTTGACGGTGCCGATTATGAGATGGACATTAAGCCACTCATGAAGGAGCTCGGGTTGCCAGAAGCGTCATCTTTTAGATTACGTGATGGGCGAACAGGAGAATATTTTGATCAGCCAATAACGGTCGGATCAATGTATATCATGAAACTGAATCACATGATTGATGATAAGTTGCATGCGCGTTCTGTTGGTCCATATTCGTTGGTTACTCAGCAGCCGCTGGGGGGCAAGGCGCAGCAGGGAGGGCAGCGTCTTGGTGAAATGGAAGTGTGGGGCTTGGAAGCATATGGTGCCGCGTATACATTGCGTGAAATGTTGACGGTAAAATCTGACGAAATCAGTGGTCGACATAAAACATATCAGGCAATTGTGCATGGTGAAGATATACCAGAACCGGGAGTGCCGGAATCATTTAATGTGCTTATAAAAGAGCTTCAGAGTTTGGGATTACAGGTAGACTTACTTAAGGTTAGTAAGGAGAATATCGGTGAGTAACCAGTTGTTAGAACGGTTTAAAGAATATATTCAAATTAATCAGTTTAATGCACTAAAAATAAGTCTTGCGCCACCAGAAAAAATTCTGTCTTGGTCGTATGGCAAAGTGACAAAAATAGAAACGATTAACTATCGTACGCTCAAACCTGAACGTGATGGGTTGTTCTGTGCGCGCATTTTTGGTCCGGTCAAAGACTGGGAATGTAACTGCGGAAAATACAAGCGCATGAAACATCGCGGTGTGACGTGTGAAAAATGTGGCGTGGAAGTAATTCAGGCCCGTGTACGTCGTGAGCGACTGGGACATATTGAGTTAGTAGCTCCTGTGTGTCACATTTGGTATCTCAAGGGTATTCCAAGTTATCTGGGACTTATTCTTGATATGCCGGTCAAAGATATAGAACGTGTTATCTATTTTGATGCATACATGGTTGTTCGCCAAGGTAAGTCGCCGTATCCGCCAAAAACATTATTAAGTAATACTGAGTACATGCAGTATATTGATGCCAACCCTTCTGATACAGATTTTGTTGCAGAAATGGGAGCGCAAGCGGTGCGTCTTATTCTGACCGGTATGAATCTTGAGTCTGAGCTGTTTGCACTGCGTGAAAAATATGCGCATGTGACATCGGTTGCCGTGCGTCATAAAATTATTCGTCGTACGCGCGTGCTTTCTGGTCTTTTGCACAGTAATTTACGTCCTGAATGGATGATTATGACGGTGTTGCCAGTGTTGCCTCCTGATCTTCGGCCGCTAGTACCACTTGAAGGTGGTCGTTTTGCCAGCTCTGACCTGAATGAGCTGTATCGGCGAGTGCTTAACAGAAATATTCGGCTTCAGCGTCTTATAGAAATTGAAGCACCGTCGGTGATTATTAAAAATGAACAGCGCATGTTGCAAGAATCGGTTGATGCGCTTATCGATAACGGTCGTCGTGGCGGTATTCGGGGGACCAATCGTCGTTTGCTCAAATCGCTGAGTGAAATGTTGCGAGGAAAACAGGGAAGGTTCCGTCAAAATCTTTTGGGACGACGTGTTGATTATTCAGGGCGGTCGGTTATTGTTGTCGATCCTGAGCTGCGCATTAATCAGTGTGGTATTCCAAAAATTATGGCACTGGAGCTGTTCAAGCCATACGTGTATGCAGGACTTTTAAGTCGTGAAGCAGCGCCAAATATGCGTGTTGCGCGGTGGCTTGTCGAATCAATGGATCCTATTGTGTGGGATGTGCTTGAAGAAGTGGTTCGTAATCGACCAATTTTGCTCAATCGTGCACCGACATTGCATCGTCTTGGCATTCAGGCATTTTTCCCAATATTGGTTGATGGAAAAGCTATTAAAATTCATCCTCTTGTCTGTCAGGCATTTAACGCAGACTTTGACGGTGACCAAATGGCAGTGCATGTTCCGCTGAGTAAAAAAGCACAGCTTGAGTGTAAGCAGCTTATTTTATCATCGAACAATATTTTGTCTCCAGCCGATGGTCGTCCATTGACGGTGCCGGTGCAGGATATGGTATTGGGACTGTATTATTTGACCAAATCACGCTGCAATGAACGCGGCGAAGGTATTATTTTTGCAAATACTGCCGAAGCAATTATGGCATACCAATGTGGCACTGTTTCTCTTCATGCGCGGGTAAAACTGCGACTGGTACAAAATACGATTGTCGATACAACGATTGGTCGTATTGTGCTGTATGACGCATTACCAGCAAATGCTGATTTTGCGTGGGTAAATAAAGTGTTGAATAAAGCAGATATGGCCGAGCTGGTAGAAAAAATTTATTATACTTTTGGCAGTGTTAAAACCATTATATGTTTAGATAAAATTAAGAAATTAGGATTTTATCATGCAACAATGGGTGGTGTGTCTTTGTCTATTGCCGATCTTATAATTCCTGCACAAAAAGCAACGATTATTGGGCAGGCAGAGAAAGAAGTTGCCAAAACTGAAAAGTTGTACATTGATGGTATTATTACCAATGGTGAGCGACAAAATAAAATTATAAGTCTTTGGGGACATGCATCATTTGATGTTGCTGATGCTATGTATAAAGAGCTTGAAGCACAAGATAAAGAAGCATTTTTGAATGAAAAAAAAGTGTTCAAGCCGTTTAATCCGTTATTTATGATGTTAGATTCAAAATCACGGGGTACAAAAGAGCAGGTGCGTCAGCTTGCGGGTATGCGTGGTATGATGGCAAAACCAACGGGTGAAGTTATGGAAACGCCGGTAAAATCTAACTTTAAAGAAGGATTGCTGGTATCAGAATATTTCATATCCACCCACGGTGCGCGAAAAGGACAGTCTGATACTGCGCTGAAAACAGCAAATTCTGGTTATTTGACTCGACGATTAGTTGATGTGGCACAAGATGTTGTCATTACTATGGCTGATTGTAAAACGCTCGGATCTATAGAACTGGGAGATTTGAAAGAGTCAGGAGATGTTATTTATCCGTTAGCAGATCGTGCATTTGGACGAGTGCTTGCCACTGATGTAAAAGATGCAGTGACGGGTACGTTACTTCTTTCTCAAGGACATATTATTGGGCGTGACGATATTGCAACAGTAGAAAATGCTGCGGTGACAAAAATCTATGTTCGCTCAGTACTGATGTGTCAGGCAAAACACGGTGTTTGTGCACAATGTTATGGATATGATTTGTCCAAAGGAGCATTGGTCGATATCGGAACAACGGTTGGTATTATTGCAGCGCAGTCGATTGGTGAACCAGGAACACAGCTCACCATGAGAACGTTCCACATCGGAGGTACAGCGAGCGGATTGACTGAGCAACCATTTTATGTAGCAAAACGTGAAGGTGTAGCGCAGTGGATCGGGGTGCAGGTGGTGAAAAATCGCGATGGTTTGTATAAGGTTATGAGTCGAAAAGCGAAATTAAATATTGTTGCTCCTGATGGTCGTGAGCTTCAGTCACATAATCTTGAATATGGGTCAACGTTGTATGTGACCGATGGTCAAGAAGTTGCGGTGGGTATAAAACTTGCCGAATGGGATCCCAACAATAAAGTTCTGTTGACTGAAAAAGCAGGAACAGTAGCATTTGTTGACTTGGTAGAAAATGTTACCATTCAAGAACATACCGATGAAGCAACGAAAAAATCGACTTACGTGATTTTGGAAATGCGTGGAGAAAAGTATCAGCCAGCGTTGAGTATTGTTGATAATAATGATGAAGAAGTTGCACACTATTTCTTGCCGGTGAGTGCATATTTGAACGTGGTGAATAATCAGCGTGTCGAAGTTGGTGATGTGCTTATGAAAACTCCGCGTGAAGTTTCAAAAACGAAAGATATTACCGGTGGTTTGCCGCGTGTTGCAGAACTTTTTGAAGCACGTGCACCAAAAGATGCATCGATTATTTCAGATATCGATGGAGAAGTGGTCATTGGTGGTTTGCATCGGGGACTTCGTAAAGTCAGTGTAGTGTCTGGTGCAGAATCGTTTGATTATTTTATTCCTCGTGGCAAACAGCTTAACGTGGTTAATGGTGAGCATGTCAGTTCTGGTGATCAGTTAACGACTGGATTGCCGGTGCTTCACGACATGCTTCGTATTTTGGGTGCGGATGTGGTACAGCGCTATCTTATTGATCAAATTCAGCAGATTTATCATTTGCAGGGTGTTGATATTAATGATCGTCATATTGAACTTATTGTGCGGCAAATGATGCGTAAAGTGCGTATTATTGAATCTGGCGAGAGTGACTTTTTAATTGGCGACTGTATTGACCGTATTCATTTCCAAACAGTGAATGCATTGTTGCGTGCTGAGAAAAAGCGCGTGGCGGTAGGTAAACCTATTTTAATGGGTATTACGCAAGCATCTCTTGATACAGAAAGTTTTATTTCTGCCGCATCATTTCAAGAAACAACACGGATTTTGTCTGAGGCAGCATTAAATGGTCAGATTGATTATCTGTATGGACTGAAAGAAAATGTTATTGTTGGTAAGTTAATTCCAGCAGGTACTGGTATAAAAACATTTAAAGGTAAATATTTAGGCGAAGATCTTTCTGATTTTGAATCCCAGGCGCAAGCACTCGAAACGCGTACGGGATCTCCAGCTGAAGGCGGAGAAGATGATGAAGGATCAGCGCCAGATAGGCGCGTAGCTCAGTGGCAGAGCGCTGCTTTGACGTAGCAGAGGTCAGCGGTCCAATCCCGCTCGCGCCTACCAAGAAGTATGGAAAGAAAATATAAATAATGTATAATAAGGAATGTTATGACTTTTGACAAAGATGCTAAAAAACGTATTATACAAGAGTTCGGTCAAACAACAGGCGATACAGGGTCGAGCCAGGTACAAGCTGCAGTGTTGACTCACAAAATTGTTGCGTTGACAGAACATTGCAAACAGCATCCAAAAGATGTAAGTTCAAAGCGAGGACTCTTGAGAATGGTAAATCAACGAAAAAATTCTTTGCGGTATGTAGAACGCAAAAGTAGAAAAAAATATGAAGAACTTATTCAACGATTGGGGCTGCGCAAGTGACTATGACATACATGATTGTTATTGACAGGTTGGTGTAATGGTACAGAAATTTCGCTTAGATTCATTTGGACTTGAAGTAGAGGTTGGTAAAGTTGCGCGTCAGGCAAGTGGTGCCGTGTGGCTTAGGCATGGTGGTACAATTTTAATTGCAGCGGTAACGGAGGCACCTTCGAAAGATTTTCCTGGGTTTCTTCCTTTGACTGTTGATTATCGTGAGCAGTACTCTGCTGCGGGAAAAATTCCTGGAGGTTATTATAAGAGAGAAGGCAAATCGACAGATCGTGAGGTTCTCATAAGTCGACTAGTGGATCGGGCAATTCGACCATTGTTTCCTTCAAACTATTTTAATCAAATACAAGTTGTTATAACCGTCTATTCTGTTGATAAAGAACATGCACCAGATATGCTCGCCCTTATTGGCGTATCGCTGGCTCTTTCTCTATCACATGTACCTTTTTTAGGCCCGGTTGGTATAGTCGAAGTAGGCAGAATTGATGGGGCATTAGTCTTTAATCCTTTGTACGCTGACAGCATGCGTTCTGATCTTCATGTGGCGGTTGCTGGCACAAAAGAGGGCATTTGCATGGTGGAAGGTTCTTCCCGTGAAGTTCCTGAAAAAGAGATGGTCGATATTTTATTCCGTGCTCATGAAGAAGTAAAAAAATTAATTGTATGGCAGGAAGAAATTATACATAAAATTGGGCCAAAAAAAGCATCTATTGCAGATCCATATGAGTGGAATACTTGGCTTGAACGAGTGGATGCATTTTTGACAGAAGACCATGTCAAAGGTTCATATATTGCTGATAAAATTGAACGAAAAAATTATTTTGATACTATGCGTGAAGCATTTGTTGGAAAGTATGCACAAGATATAGAAACGAAAAAAGTACCCCTTTCTGTTATTGACTATATTATTGACGCAGTACTAAAAGAGAAGTTGACTGAATATACGTTTGTTATTAAAAAACGTATTGATACCCGGTCTTTTGACCAAGTACGAGACATTGCTGTTGAAGTTGGATTACTGCCCTTTACGCATGGGTCAGCACTTTTTACGCGCGGCAGAACACAAGCGTTGGCAAGTGTTACCTTGGGCAGCGGAGAAGATGTACAGCGTATTGAAAATATTATGGAAGATAAGGTTGAAAATGGTTCTTTCATGTTGCACTATAATTTTTTACCCTATTCAACAGGTGAAGTAAAATCGATGCGTGCGCCGGGCAGACGAGAAGTAGGTCATGGATATTTGGCAGCGTCATCTTTTGAATATATGCGCCCAAGTATTGAAAATTTTCCCTACACAATTCGTGTTGTCGTCGATATTTTAGAATCTGACGGATCATCGTCGATGGCAACGACGTGTGGTGCGACAATGGCGCTTATGCAAGCGGGTGTTCCTATTGCCAAAATGGTTGGTGGTATTGCAATGGGATTGCTGAAAAGTAACAGTGGTGGGTTTGTTGTGCTGTCTGATATTTCTGGCATAGAAGATTCTTTTGGTCTTATGGATTTCAAGGTAACGGGAACTGATGTCGGTATTTGTGCTATTCAGATGGATATCAAATATAAAGGTGGATTGACCCGTGATATTTTTGAAAAAGCTCTCGATCAGGCGCGTGAAGGACGTATGCTTATTTTAGGTGAGATGCGTAAGGTTATGAGTCAGCCAAATCCAAATCTGTCAGAACTTGTACCAAAAGTTGAAACGGTTAAAATAGCGGTAGACAAAATTGGTGCAGTTATTGGTGGTGGCGGAAAAACAATCCGTGAAATTACCGAAAAAACGAATACAAAAATTGATATTGAGCCGGATGGTTTGGTAAAAATATTTGGAGTTCCTGGTGCCAATATTGCTGGCGCTGTGCGATGGGTCAAAACATTAGCAGGTCAGATTGAGCGGGGCTCATTTTATGAAGGAAAAATTCGTCGTATTACCGATTTTGGTATGTTTGTCGAACTGGTACCTGGTCATGATGGGTTAGTGCATGTGTCGAATATTCCGAGGGAATTTCAAAAAACATTTGCCCGCGAATATAAGGTTGATGAAGTTGTCCGCGTTGAAGTACTTGATTATGATGAGGCTACAGAGCGGGTAAGTTTAAAGTTAGTTAAAAAAGTGCCATCACCTTCATAATATAAGGTTTTGTTGTGGAAGCAAATAATGGTACGCGCCGTGATGGACGATCACACGATGCGCTTCGCCCCATATCTTATACATATGATATTTTAAGTAATGCGGTCAGTTCAATTTTGTGGCAAGCAGGAAATACTAAAGTACTTTGTGCAGTAACGCTGCAGACAACGGTGCCGCCTTTTGTTAAAGGAACAGGCTCGGGCTGGCTTACTGCAGAATATGCATTACTGCCAACATCAACCGCTGAACGGACAGGTCGCGAAGCAGTTACCATGCGAAGAAACGATCGCTCAGTAGAAATTTCACGATTTATTGGAAGGTCATTGCGATCAGTGGCACATTTGTCAGCACTGGGAGAGCGCACCATTATTGTCGATTGTGATGTTCTGCAGGCTGATGGAAGTACTCGCGCAGCATCTATTACGGGAGCATGTAAAGCATTATGGCGTGCGCAAGAACGATGGCTTGAGATGCGTGTCATTGCAGAGCCTTTTTTGAAAACGCGTATTGCTGCCGTTTCGGTAGGGATCAAAAAAAATCAGGTGTTTCTTGACCCTGATTATCAAGAAGATAGTGGCATTGATGCGGATTTTACCTTTGTCATGACCGAAGATCTAAATATTATTGAAATTCAAGGTGGAGCGGAAAAGTCACCCATTTCTTGGACTATGTTTGATGCAGCTCGTTCTGCTGCACAAGTAGGTATAGAAAAAATTTTTACTCTACACACTGAATCTGAGCCATATGCTCCGCTGCCTGATCATAAAAAAGCACCGTTATTTAGCCTTACAAATCGTCAACAACGATCATAACCTGTTATTTCTATGAAGATATTGTCATTTCGTACTTTTTTGTCAGATTGGTACTCATTTTTGAGTGTTGATGGAAAGTATGTTCTTTTTTTTAAAAGCACAGCACAAAACTCTCTTTTTTTTTCACTGTTTATGGAAAAAGTGCGACAAAAAGGCAAGTCAGTTCTGTCTCTTGATGTGACACACCATTCTCTTGACGAAATTCAACGAACTTTGTCGGCAACCATGCTAGGAACTTCTTCTTTTTACTGGTTGCGTATGATTGATGAACTTGATGAAAAAGCAAAAAAAAATCTTCTGTCTTACTGTGCCGAGTATAAAGGACCTCACACGATTATTTTGTGTCTTGATGATCTGAATCATGATTATGTATCATGGATTTCTGTCGAAATTCCTGACATGATTGGCAAAGAAGAGGCAATTTTAATTGCATTACTCTATCCTCATGATATTCCTGCAGCGCGTGTTACTACATTGTTTGATCATCTTGGTTCAGCATATGTACATATTCCACTCGATACTTTTTGTATGTTGCTTCAGTATAGTGTACTAATAGGCAAACAGGATGCTGATTTGGTACCATATATACAGGCGCTTATTACACCTAAGCAGTCTCTTTTTTCGTTAAGCCAATATCTTTTTGAAAAGAACGGCCCTGCTTTTTATGCACTTTGGCACACTATCGGTGATCAGCATGAACGAGTATTTTGGCCATCATACTGGTCAGATCAGGTGTGGCGAGCCGCTGAATTTGTGGAAAAAATGCGTGAAGGGACGATGACAGAAAAAAGTAAAAAAGAACTTCGCTTGCCTTTTTCATTTGTGCAAAAAACATGGCGTTTGTATACAGTCACTGAATTGCAGCGAGCACATGCATCAATCTATGATCTTGATGTGCGCTTTAAGCGAGGAGGGCAGGAATGGTTGTTGGATTTTTTTTATGTAAAATTTTTAAGCAACTGTTATAAAATTTGATCTTGTTTTTTTATTCATAAGTAATGTATGGTACAAAAAAAGGAGTAAAAGATGAAGATTGTTCACTTTTTGTATCTTATTATATTATCAGCCTGTTTTTGCAGAAATATGTTTGCTGATCTGCATATTACTGATATCAAGGGATTGTATACATCAATAAAACCTGAATATGAATACTGGTCGCCAATTCATGGAATAATTGCGGTAAAAACAGATTTTTTGCGTAATTTGTATTTGATGGAAATGCAAGAGGAAAAACGAAAAAAAGAAGCAAGAGAAACCGAACCATCGCCGATATTGAATATGTTACGGCAATTTTTTACCATCAATCCTGCAGATAAAACATTGCGTATAACGCAAAGTAAAACATCCATAGGGTCATATTTAACGCCAGAAAGCCTTGCAGATCTTATTGATTATGTAATGAAGGATGAAGTTGATAAAGAGCAGCAAGAAGAAAGTGATAGGATTTTTGTCCAATCTTTACAGGAAAAAGGGGTAAAAGGCAGAGCTCGGGCTGTTGCCAAAGCAGTGCGAGAATGTCGGCGGGTTGTC
>Ga0187783_10003022_pt1 | contig 12423 bp, 7 predicted proteins | sample 1015_SJ02_MP02_2_FD_132471 | JGI IMG/M metagenome (GOLD analysis project Ga0187783, IMG submission 132471) | Tropical peat soil microbial communities from peatlands in Department of Meta, Colombia - 1015_SJ02_MP02_20_MG | ecosystem: Environmental > Terrestrial > Soil > Wetlands > Peat | place... | reverse complement strand
GAGCTACATCCCGCCGGTCGCCAAGACCGAATGGAACGATGCTGCCGAGGTTTACGTGGATAATGGCTGCCCCAACTTGACTGGCGGAGATTCCAGCCAAACTGTTTCCCGGGAGTCGTTCTGATCTATCCGGGTGGACTTATCGACCACAAGGCGCAATTCACAGCTTCTTTCCGAAGTTCGCAAGCATAGTTACGAGACCTCGTGCTCGCCCCGTCGGTGCCTGCCCAAACAGGAATTCCACAAAGCCCTGGGCGAAGTGCTGCGCTTTGAAGCCGTATCCATACCACCAGGGCTTGGGAATACCCGCCGCCAAATCCGTATCAAGGTATTTCACTTGAACCATCTCCATTAACCCTAGGCGGGAGTGAGTGCGGCCGATGCCGCTCATCTTAGGACCGCCGTGCGGCGCCTCCGAGATCCCATAGTAGCTAATACAGTCGTTCACCATCACGGCGCCGGCTTCAATCTGCCGCGCCAGGCGCTCGCCGCGTTTCAGGTCGCGCGTCCAGATACTGGCGGAGAGCCCATAAGCGGAATCATTGGCCAAGGCCACAGCCTCAGATTCATCTTCCACCACCATGATAGGCAGCACTGGCCCGAACGTCTCCTCCCGCATCAGTCGCATCTGGTGATTCACGCGCGTTACGACCGTAGGCTCGTAGAAAAAGCCGTTGAGGCCGGGAAGGGGGGGACGACGCCCCCCGCACAAGACCTCTGCGCCCTGCGCCACCGCCTCCGATACCTGTTCTTCCACAATGCTAACCTGCCGGCCGCGAATCAGGGGGCCAACATCGGTGGAAGGATCGTCGCCACGTCCGATGCGCAGTTGTTTGGCCTTCGAAACGCAAAGGTCAATGAATTTCTCGGCAACGCCGCGAACCACGTAAGCGCGCTCGACCGACACGCAGGTTTGACCCGCGTTAGTGAACGCGCCCCAGACGGCGCCACTGGATGCCGTTTCAAGGTTCGCATCGGCACAGACAATCATCGCATCTTTCCCGCCCAGTTCGAGGACTGTGGGCAGGAGACGATCCGCCGCCGCAGCCTGAATACGCTTGCCCGTCGCTACGCTGCCTGTGAAAATCAGCTTGTGGATGGGCGCCGCAGTCAGCGCCCGGCCCGTGAGCCCATCGCCCAAGATCACCTGCACAACACCCGACGGCAGCTTCGCGGCATCCAGTAGTTCGCGTATGGCCAGTCCGACCTGCGGCGTAAACTCCGACGGCTTAAGGACCACCGTGTTCCCCGCCACAAGGGCCGGAATCATTTCATTGAAGGGAATGGCAAATGGATAGTTGGCCGGCGAGATGATTCCGATGACGCCGTAAGGCTCAAACTCCAGGCGCCCGCGTTTCAACTTCATCGCCAGATTGTGATGAGGCACGGGTTGCGGTGATAGAAATTTCGCTGCCCTTCTTCCGAAGTAATCAAGTGCGTCAAGCACCACCATGATCTCGGTGAGCAGTGCCTCAACGACAGGCTTTCCCGCCTCAAGGGTGATGAGCGAGGCAATCTCGTCACGCCGGCCGTAGAGCACCTCCTTCAAGCGAAAGAGATGTGATGCTCGCTCGGCCACGCTCATGCGGCGCCAGCCGGCTTGCGCGCGCGCCGCTCGGCTCACCGCCGCTTCAACTTCCGTGTCTGTGGCGGCTTCAAACTCGGCAAGCACTTCACCGGTTGCCGGGTTCATCGACTGGATCTTTTGTCGCAACGCTGCCTTCCCGCCTGCTGTCTGCGCCGGATTTGCAACCTGCATAATTCACCCCTTTATGAGGCTTGGACGATACCATGCGTAATGGCATAGCGGGTCAAATCGGCGATGGTTCGGACGCCCGTGGTCGCCATGATGCGATATTTGTGAAACTCTACAGTTCGCGCCGAGATATTTAAAATGCCCGAGATTTCCTTCGCGGATTTTCCTTCGGCCAAAAGTTGCAGGATTTCCCTCTGCCGCGAGGTCAGTTCCGGCCTGACCTTTTCCGGGTGGGCAATTCTTTTCATCAAAATTTCCACAAGACCGCGGTCAACGAGCGAGGAAACATAGGTGCGTCCCCGCATCGCCTCCCGAACGGCTGTTATGATTTCCGGGGGCGCCGATCTCTTGAGAACGTAACCGGAACCGCCAGCCTGAAAGGCGGCCGCTACATAAGTTGCATCCTCGTGCATGGTCAAGAAGACAATTTTGGGAGGATTCGGTATTTTCTGAATCCGCCGAGCCGCCTCGATGCCGTTTAGCGATGCCATCGAGATGTCGACCAAAATTACATCGGGCTGCAGTCGCTTCGCACCCGCAATCAGGTCCCGCCCGTTCTCAACGATTCCCACGATTTCAAACTGCGGCTCCAGGAGGCGCGCTATCCCTTCGCTGAACATCCGGTGATCATCTGCCAACATCACGCGAAGACGCGACATGGCTAAACTCGCCCGACAGGAATCTGCACCTCAACCCGTGTGCCTTCGCCGGGTTTTGAATTAACGGACAGCTTGCCCTTTACGAGCCGAACCCTTTCTTTCATGCTGACTAGCCCCAGGCCGTGCCCGCTCCGCGCGGCAGAGGGGTCAAAACCTCGGCCGAAGTCCTGGATGACCATGCCCATCTCAGAATTTCTCCCCACCAACCTGACTGACGCCGTCTTTGCCTGGGCGTGCTGGCGGATATTCTCCAAGCCCGTTAGTGCCACGCGGAAAAGACAATATGCCACCGGGTCGGGCAATGACTCCGGAACGCTTTCGGCCGAAAAAGTTATTGCCGTCCCGTACAATCTCGAAAAGGCGGCGCATTCGGATTCTAACGCCGCCACGAGACCCAATTGAAACAAGGCGGCGGGGTGCAGTTCATGCGAGATGTTATGGGCAACTTTGCCGGCATTGCTGACCTCATTTCTAATCTCTTCGAGTTGTTTACCAAGGTCCGGCTGGGATGAAAGTCGGCCCGCCACTTCAGAGACTTTCAAGTTGATCGTGCCAAGCAGCGGACCTAAGGAATCATGGAGTTCGCGAGCGATCCTCTTTCCCTCTTCTTCTCTGGCCGTCATCAACCGGGCCAGGAGTTGATGAATCTTTTCATCCGCAGCTTTGCGTTCCGTGATGTCTGCAATGGCCAGGAGAATTTTCTGCGACCCTATGCCCGCCAGATAAAGCTGGCGAGCGTTGATCAACATGATTTTGTGCCCAATGGCGGGAAAATCGTGTTCCAACTCGAAGTCCACCACCTCTCGCTTCTCCGGCAGTACCTTCTCCAGCAATTCTCGCAGCCGAGGAATATTCCACTGACCCTGGCCAAGTTCAAAGAGAAGATGATTCTCTACCTCTTCGCGCTTGAGCTGAAATTTTGCATAAAAGGCACGATTTGCTGAAGCAATGTGAAACTGGGAGTCCAGGACCAGGAGGGATCCCCGCATAGTTTCAAGCACAGCGGTTGATGATTGCTTGATATCGTTGATGTCCACGACTGTTAAAATTGCTTCGATTTTGTTCTCCTTTAATTGGTGAGGTAGCATTCGAAAAGCATACCAATGCCCCCGTTCGTCACACACCTCCCGCTCCACGGAGCGCTTGTTCTCGATCACCTCGGAGACCAGTTCCGCAAGGTCCGGTATCTCCACGTTCGGCCGAATTTGGCTAATGGGACGCCCGACATCCGTTGAAATTAAATTCAGCAGCTTTCCCGCGGCCGGGGTAAACCTCCGGATCCGCCGGTCGTTTCCCAGGATCAGAATGGGAATCTCGACAGCATTAAGCACACCGGTTAAGTCGTTCGCCGTCTGAGTCAGGTCCAGATTGCGGTCCCGCAGTTCCTCGTTCACGGTAGTCAGCTCTTCATTGGCCGACTGCACCTCTTCTTGGGCAGTTTGTAGCTCCTCATTGGTGCTCTGGAGTTCCTCGTTGCTGGAAAGGACCTCTTCATTGGCGGCCCGAAGTTCTTCGGAAGTGCCCTCCTGGTCTTCGAGGATAGACCGTAAGTGTTCCTGAGAAGAGGCCAGGTCCTGTTCCAGCCGTTCAATTTGCTTTGCTTCGCTCCCCCGGCTCGATTTTTGCAAGGGGCGCAGTTTCCCGGGGTGCTGCGGAAGTAGGTTACGGAAGAGTACGAGAAAATCCACGCCCCTCGGCGAGCGGCCCGGAATCGGCACGACCTCCAGGTCTGTCCGATAGTTTCGACTGCCGCGCTTGAAGGGAACGCCTTCCCGGCGAGCCGCGGTTCGGAGCTTTTTCGCCTCCTGAATTGCCGCGCCGACCTCCAGAATAAGCTCCTGCCGAACCAGTTTTAGCAGATCGAGGCTGGCCTCTCCCGGCGCAGGTTGCAGAAAAGGACTCGTGTCACCCAGGAAGTTTAGGATGTGAAAACCCGCGTCCACAACCAAGCCGGCGGGCGCATATCGTTCAAGGATGATGCGCTCGGCCTCTTTGCGCAGGTCGACAGGCGGGGCCGGAGGGGCTGGCAGGGGCAAGGTTGGGGCAACCCTTTCATATGCGGACGCCTGAAACTCCGGCAGCGCCCTGGCGGGCGCGGGCACTTTGGAATAAATATTGGCCTTGCGGTACTCCAGCGAAAACAGATTCGCCACCGCGCTGGGGCTTTCGGATTTGCCCAAGATCAAAAGGCCGGCGGGCTTCAGAGCGTAGTGGATAAAATTCAGGACTCTCCTCTGTAAAACCTGCGTCAGATAGATCAGTACATTCTGGCAACTGATCATGTCCATCCTTGCGAATGGAGGGTCCTTGGTCAGATCGTGGCGGGCGAATACGCACATTTCCCTTATGCGCTTGGCCACCTGGTAGCCGCGTTCTGTCTTCACAAAGTAGCGGCGCAAACGTTCCGGCGACACGCCTTCCATCGAAGCTTCTAAATAGACAGCTGCCCGAGCCTTCTGAACGTTTAAGTCGCTGAGGTCAGTACCGAATATCTTGATTTCCGTCTGCGCCGCCGCCTCGCCAAAATACTCGTACCAGGCGATCGCAAGGGAATAGACCTCCTCTCCGGTGGAGCACCCGGGTATCCAGATGCGAATGGATTCCCCGGAGGTCAAGCTGGCGGTGATGCGAGGAAAGACCTGGCCCTGCAAAGCCTGAAAAACCGCCGACTCCCGGAAGAACGATGTGACATGAATCAGGAGATCCTGGAACAATGCCCGGACCTCGTCCGGATGGTCCTCCACATACTTGACGTATTGAGCCAGAGTCTCGGATCGCCGCACCAGCATCCGCCGGGAAACCCGCCGCAGGATCGTCGTCTGCTTGTAATGGGTGAAGTCCACGCCGGTGAAGGAGCGTATAAGCTGGAAGAGCCTGCGGAGTCTTCCACCCTCTTCGGAAGGCAACTCCGCCGTGGATGGCGACCGGGCGATTTCCAGATACGGGTGCCGACGCATCCGGGCCAATTCCCGGGCAATTTTGTCTGGTGATAACACCAGATCCACGCAACCCGCTGCCACCGCGCTTTGCGGCATACCCGGAAATTTGGCGGAGTCTTCGTCCTGGGCAAAGGTAATCCCTCCCTCGGCTTTGATGGACAGCAACCCTTTGGTTCCGTCGGAGCCGATTCCCGAGAGAATCACTCCTATCGCCATGCCTTGCTGGTCTTCGGCGAGGGCAGAAAGGAAGGAGTCAATGGGAGTGTAGCGGGATTCTCCCCCTGGGCGCACGACGAGCCGTAAGTTCCCGTCCTGGATCGTCATCTTTGTGTTGGGAGGAATGACATACACACAATTGCGCTCCACCGTCATGCCGTCTTTGACTTGAATAACCGGCATCACGGTGTCCTTCGCCAGCAGCCGGTTCAAGAGGCTCTCATGGGCAGGGTCCATGTGTTGGACCAACACAAAGGCCATCCCGGTGTCTGCGGGTAGGGCCTTGAGGAAGGACGTGAAGGCCTCCAGGCCTCCCGCTGACGCGCCAACGCCGACGACGGGGAAAGGTTTGCTTGGAGATCGCTCCGGCGGGCCGGAAGTTACGGCAGGACTTTGCTCGCTAGGCTCGCTCGTGCCTTTATATTGACGCTTTCCAGGGAGCCCCTCTGGAGTCGTCAGGGCCAGCTTGTGGATATGCCCAACATTTTCCTTGGGGCGGCGTTTCGGGCTGGGGCGGAAAGACTTACCTGGCCCCGATTTTTGTCTGCCCATCGGAGACCCACTTACCCTAAAAGGCTTTGAAACCCTGTTGCACCGTACTTAAAAACTATATTGAAAATTGGACGCCTTTACAAGGGAGATCCGTGGTCTGATCCTTTGTGTTCACGAACACGTGGGATGGGTGTAGAATCGCCACCGCATTTGATGTCGAAAGGGAGATTTCGGCTTATATAGGAGAGAACATGTCATATTCATCGCAGGTCAGATGCGCGGGAGTGCACCGGGTGGTCAAAAGGCTCCTCTTGCTCACCTCTGCCGTACTCCTTGCGTCCGCATCAACTTTCGCTCAGCAACAATATGTTTCACGTTTCGACCTTTTCGCTGGTTATACTTTTCTGGACAGCCCTAAGGTAAAACTTTTTGAGAACGGATTTCATTTTCAGTTTGGTGTCAGGCCAAAACGTTGGTATTCGCTGGGCTTCGACTACAGCGTTTCGGGTGGCAGTTTGACGTTGACTCCCAACCTGTTGACGCCCGCGTGGCAGCAGCAACTTGGTGGTTTATTGCAAGAACTGGGGGCAGCGGGACAACTCCCAGCCGGGTACACCGTGGTGGTGCCGGCGAATTCCGTTACTCAAACCGTCACGGCCGGGCCGCAACTGGCGTATCGCCACTTCTCGAAAGTGACTCTCTTCGTGCGGCCTGACCTCGGGGCTATCCATGAAGTCGCAACCCCCCACACTGCAAACCCAATTACCAAGTTAATCGTTGAAGCGTTGGCGCCCACCGGGAACAAAACAAACTGGACGGTTTTCTATGGATTCGGGGGCGGTATCGACTTTCTGTTTTCCAAACATGTAGCCCTGCGCGTGCAGGCTGATCTGGTCTACGATCATCTCTTCAGCGATATCTTGCAGGACGGCCGGTTAACAACCCGATTCTCCGTTGGTCCCTGCTTCAACTTTGGGAAGAATATTCCCAAGTAAGTCCCAGGGCGGTCCTGCGGAGGATACGCGGATTCGGCGCGATGAGTAGAAAAGGAGAAAGTCGTGACCGGCTCCCTCGCGGGCAAGACGCTCTTTATTACCGGCGCCAGCCGGGGGATCGGTAAGGCGATCGCCTTACGCGCGGCGTGTGACGGTGCCCGTATCGTTGTCGCCGCCAAGACTGAGCAGCCTCATCCCAAGCTCTCGGGCACCATCTATACGGCTGCGCAGGAGATTGAGGCTGCTGGCGGCAAGGCGCTCGCCGTGGCCTGCGATATCCGCTTCGAGGATCAAGTGCTGCGGGCCGTTGAGCGGGCGGTTGAGGCATTTGGCGGCATCGATATTCTGGTCAACAACGCCAGCGCGATCAATCTGACCGGAACGTTGGCGACGCCCCTCAAGCGTTTCGATCTTATGATGGGCATCAATGTTCGCGGCACATGGCTCTGCAGCCGGACCTGCCTGCCCCATCTCAAAAAGGCGAAAAACCCACATATCCTGATGCTTTCGCCGCCGCTTGATTTGCGGCCCCAATGGTTTGGACCACACCTTGCCTATACGCTGTCCAAATACGGCATGTCGATGTGCGTTCTCGGGCTTGCGGATGAATTCCGTGGGGACGGGATTGCCGTCAACGCTCTCTGGCCGCGTACACTGATCGTAACAGAGGCTCTAAATCTCATCGACGGCATCGATCGCACGCGCTGTCGCCGTCCCGAGATCGTGGCCGATGCCGCGCATGCCATTCTCACGCGGCCCAGCATTAGCACGACAGGACGTTTCTTCAGCGACGAGGAAGTTCTGGCCGAAGCGGGGACAAAGGACTTCACCTCTTATGCCGTCGATGCTGCCAATGTCGGACGGCTCTATTCCGATTTATTCTTTTGATCGGGATTCACGCCCCATGCTAGTGACCTGGTTCCAGCCGGGTTCTTGGCCATAACGGCCAATTTCTGACGCCGAGCAGGTTTCGCTTTGATCACGACGACCATAACGGTAATGGGGACTGAAAGTCATTCCATATCAAGGGGGGGCGGCGCTCGGTATAAGTCGCGAACTCGAACCCGATGAACTGCAGGGCAAGCAAAGAGCAGCGGGACACGCGCGAGCGTACCTGAAGGTAGCCGCAAATTCCGACCTACCGCCACTGACGTGGAAGGAGTTTCGTTCGCGCTAGCACCGCAGAGGGCGCTGTGAAGAGCCCACCAATTGGATTACCACACACGGGCGGCAGATACAGGTCTGTGCTACACTTGCGCCGGAAGAATCTCAGGTATAAGGAACCAACATCATGAAATCCAAGAATCGCAGAGAACTTCTCAAAGATTTAGGCTTCGCGGCTATCGGCGGGTATCTCGCCACGTCTCGCGGTTACGCCGCCAATGAAACCATCACGGTCGGCTGCATCGGAACCGGCGGCCGCACCCAAGGCTTGATGAAAGCTCTGGCGAAGATCCCGGGTGTTCGCATGGCCGCGGTCTGTGACGTTTGGGACACCCATCTAGCGGCTGGTAAGGCACTCGCCGATCCGCAGGCATTCGCCACCAAGGAGTACCGGGAGATCCTGGACCGTAAGGATATTGACGCAGTGCTGATCGGTTCGCCGAACCACCAGCACGTGCCCATGATGATCGCCGCTTGCTCAGCCGGCAAAGATATCTATATCGAAAAACCTCTGACCCATCGGTTGGAGGAGGGGCCGGCGGCTCTCGAAGCGCAGAATCGATCGAACCGCATTATCCAAGTCGGCATGCAACAGCGCAGCATGCCGCAGTTCCAGAAAGGATACGAGCTGGTTAAGTCCGGCCAACTCGGCCCCGTCCGCAAAGTCCATCTCACCTGGAATCGAAACGCCGCCCGCGGTACGGGGCAGTACAACATTGATCCTTCCACGGTGGACTGGAAAGCCTGGCTGGGCAGCGCCCGACCGCAGCCCTTCGATCCTTATCGCTTCCGGGAATGGCGCTGGTATTGGGATTTTGGCGGGGGAGTGCTGGCGGATCTCATGGTTCACTACATCGATATCGCCCATTGGTATCTGGATGTCGACCATCCCGAAAAAGCCGTGACCATCGGCGATAAGTTCACCAATGAGCGATGGGAGACTCCGGACACCGCCCAAACTCTTTTGGAATATCCAGGTGCTCAGGTGTACTTTGAGTCGACCTTCATGAATGCTCGTAACGGCGCCATGCTCGAATTCATGGGCACGGAAGCCACCCTCTATCTGGATCGCGGGCGCCTGGAAGTAATCCCCGAACGCCATCGCGATGCCCTCAATCGCAATGCCCAACTCCCGTCCGAACCGGAGATGGAATGGATCCTGGGCACTGGTCCTAAAGGCGCCGACTTTTATGATGAGCCCGATGGGGAAGTGCTTCACCTCAGTAATTGGTTGGAATGCGTTCGTAGCCGCAAAGCTCCGCGGACTCCGGTGGAGGCAGGCATTAGCGCCGCATCGGCCGCGCATCTGGCCAATATCGCCCTACGGAAGGACTCCGTCACTCATTGGAAATCTGTTGAGCTCAAGCATGCGTAGCTGTGAAGAAAGCGGCCCTACGACAGGGTTTTTTCACAGTTTCAAGCGTTTCGGGTTTTCCTAATTGGCAACCAAGGCGTAGACGTTACGGTATTGCTCTGCCCATGAGAGAGGATCGGGGACAATGTTGGATGAAATCTGGATGAGCTGGAGGAAATTGAGTTTTGATGGTTTGTTTTGTATGGCAGCAAGTTTTCTGATGATCCTGGCGAGCGCTTCCGTGTTGCCTGCTCAGACCGGCGAGAAGCCAGCCTGGGATGACTATAGCGACACGTGGGTGGCGACGGACGCGCTAGGCCGGCACCTTGTGGTCGCAAAAGAGGCGGGGCCGCCCCGTGCAGACCGCTTCGTGGGCATCTTCTATTTATTGTGGCAGGGGGCACATGTAAACGGCGGACCCTTCGATATCAGCAGGATTCTACGCATCCATCCCGACGCCATGCAGCACGCCGACGACCCTCTCTGGGGGCCCATGGAAGCACCTCACCACTGGAGCGAGCCTCTTTTCGGTTACTACGTGTATGACGATGATTGGGTACTGCGCAAGCATGTCCAGATGCTGGCCGATGCGGGAGTTGACGTCTTGTTTTGTGATAATACGAACAAGATAACCTACCAGAAGTCCTATACGGCGCTGTTCGAGGCGCTCCGTGCGGTTCGTGAGGCCGGCAACAAAACCCCGCAAGTAGCTTTCCTGGAGCCCTTTTGGGATCCCAAGACAACCGTCCGGGAGCTTTACGGCGATTTATACAGCAAGGGGCTTTATAAGGAGTTCTGGTTCCAATTGGATGGCAAGCCCCTGATCTTGGCAGACCCGGCGAAAGTCGACCCTGCCCTACGCGGCTTTTTTACCTTTCGTAAGCCGCAGCCTTCGTATTTCGAGGGGCCCACGGGCCCGAATATGTGGAGCTGGCTGGAAGTTTACCCGCAGCATGTGTTCCGGAACGATCGCGGAGAAAAGGAGCAAATGTCAGTTGGTGTAGCACAAAATGCCGTTGGCGACCGCCTTGGTTCTATGAGCGAGCCGGGGGCCCGCGGCCGCAGCTTCCACAATGGAGTTATCTCCACCGATCCCGTTGCCGAACTCGCGGGCTATAACTTCGCCGAGCAGTGGGAGCGAGCTTTGAAGGAAGACCCCAAATTCGTCTTCATCACGGAGTGGAATGAATGGTGGGCATCAAGGTTCAATGAATTTGCCGGAATCAAATTGCCGGTCATGTTTGTGGACTATTTCGATGCGGAGCACAGTCGCGACATCGAACCCATGAAGGGCGGCCACGGCGACAACTACTATTACCAGATGGTGGATTACATCCGGCGCTTCAAGGGGGCGCGGAGGGTTCCGGTGGCGAGCGGAGAGAAGACCATCGATCTGAAAGGAAGTTTCTCGCAGTGGGCCGAAGTCTTGCCGGAATACCGGGACAGCATCGGTGACACCTTCCACCGGGACCACGCTGGTTACAATACGGCTACCCGCTATGTGAACACCACGGGGCGGAATGACTTCGTGGCGATGAAAGTGGCGCGCGACGCGAGGTTTATCTATTTCTACGCGCGTACGAAGGATCCAATCACGGCTTTCAGCGATCCCAACTGGATGATGCTTTTCATCAATGTCGACAGGGACCAGGGAACCGGATGGCAGGGCTATGACTTTGTGGTGAACCATCGGGTGAAGGATCAAGACACCACCTTCCTGGAATATACCAATAACGGGTGGAACTGGGTGCCCAAAGCGGAAGTGAAGTATCGTGTTCAGGCTAATGAGCTGATGCTGGCGATCCCCCGTCAGGCGCTGGCGATAGGTCCCAGGAATGACCTGCAACAGTTCGAATTCAAGTGGGCCGACAATATCCAAAGGGATGACGATATCAATGAGTTTACGATCGACGGTGATGCCGCTCCCCCCGGAAGGTTCAATTACCTTTACGTGACGCAGACGAACTAAAACGCGGCGAACTATTTGGAACGTCTGCGGATCGTTCCCAATTGACGACGAAAATCGGCGGGCTTACAAAAACGGTCGGCGCTTGCTTGCAACACTTATGGCGGGAGCAGGCAGAGGGTCTGCAATGAAACTATGGGAAGAGATGCAAGAAAGATACTTGAATAGGTATGGGCGCCGGGCGCGAATTTTCCGGGCCCCGGGCCGGGTGAACTTGATCGGCGAGCACACCGACTATAATGATGGGTTTGTGATGCCCGCGGCCATTGACTTCAATACGTGGGTGGCTTTTGCGCCCCGTGAGGACCGCAAACTTGCGGTCTATTCTGAGAATATGGCGGAGGGCGTGGAATTTGACCTCGACGCTTCTTCTCCAAGTCCTCGCCGCCATTGGAGTGACTACGTGTTTGGGGTCGCCGTGATGCTGGAGCGAGCCGGTTACCGGTTGTGCGGCGCCGATCTGTTGATTTTCGGCAATGTCCCCATCGGCGCGGGTTTAAGTTCCTCTGCCTCTATTGAGGTTGCCACGGGCTACGCCTTGCTGAATAATTCCGGCCTTCCGGTCGAGCCCGTCGCGCTAGCCAAGCTCTGCCAGAAGGCAGAGAACGATTTTGTCGGTATGCGTTGTGGAATTATGGATCAGTTCATCTCTTGCTGTGGACATGCACGCCGGGCGCTGATGCTGGATTGCAGGTCCCTCGACTACCGGCTTCTTCCGCTGCCGCCGGACGTGAGCCTGGCGATCTGCAATACGATGGTGAAGCACGAGCTTGCCAGTGGAGAGTACAACAAGCGCCGCGCAGAGTGTCAGGCTGGGGTAAGCCGCTTGGCCCGGGACCTGCCTCAAGTGCGGGCCTTACGCGACGTGACCCTGGCGGAACT
>Ga0187783_10003021_pt1 | contig 12423 bp, 13 predicted proteins | sample 1015_SJ02_MP02_2_FD_132471 | JGI IMG/M metagenome (GOLD analysis project Ga0187783, IMG submission 132471) | Tropical peat soil microbial communities from peatlands in Department of Meta, Colombia - 1015_SJ02_MP02_20_MG | ecosystem: Environmental > Terrestrial > Soil > Wetlands > Peat | place... | reverse complement strand
CGCAGCCTCAGAGTGGGCGACATCGGCCTCCGCCTCACGGATCGAGGCTTGTGCTCGGTCGACGTTCGCGCTGGCGCTACGCGTTGCCGCCCCGGAGGCGGTGACGGCGTGCACTTCGGCCTGAATGCGCCGCTGTTCGTCGACGATCTGGCCTTCGAGGACGGCCTGGTCCGACACCGCGCGGTCGAAAGCATACTTATAAGGGCGATCGTCGATTTCGAAAAGTAGATCGCCCTGTTTAACGCGCTGGTTGTCGGCGACGTTCAGGTGCACTATGGGCCCCTCGACAACGGGGGCGATTCCGATGTAGTTGGCAAAGATTTCGGCGTCATCGGTCTGGGGGTGGCGAGTTGTGACCCAGTAGACAGCAATCAATCCGAGCATCGCCAGCAGAACCATAGCTGCGGTGAAGATGCGACCGTACAGGTGAAGTTTTGCGATGCGATTGTCCTGCTCACCGTCTTGATTCGGCATTAGCGTTCACCTAGCCGTAGAACAGCAGCCACAACATGCAGGCGAGAAAGATCGCCATGCTGAGATACAAAAGCACGGGCGCAGCCAGGTGTTCGGCAATAGCAGTGCGAGCGATTACGGCGCGTGCGCCCGCCGCCAGTACGAGACCACCGACGGAGCAGAAGATCCACACGGGGAAAAAAGAGCCGAAGATACTGTATTCGGGCGCGTGAGAGCAACCAACCAACACCACCAGCGCCGCCAGCGATAAACCGCCGACGCGCCGAAATGAGGTCGTTCGGTGTCGATCGCGCCGCGTCGATTCGATGCTCATTGCAGCAGACTCATGTCCATGGCCACCCCCGGCCTCACCTTCTATTGAGCCACAGAGCCAAGACCGAATCTATTGCACGAAGGTATCGATCGACACCTTCGGATCAGATGATTCACGCTGGCCTATGCATTTTGATCGTGGAGACACGGAATTGAAGTCCGGGCTTGCGGTCGGGCGAAAAGACGCCGAGCCAGATGAACTTGCCGAGGAAAAATCTAGCCTGTTGTAGCCAATGAAGATGATAAGTGCTGATACTTTGGGATCGATCAATACGTTCGGTCAATGGACTCTGCCCCGCACTTCTGCCTTAATGCTATTAGAGGGGAAAGTGTCGTTTTCCAGTTCGGCGTAAGTCCGACATGCTGCTGGGAATGAACCGGAAGAAGTTTCGATTGATCGAACACAACCCATCATTGAATGTTCTATTGTTGTCGGTGCTTCTCGCCTTCTCTGCGGCGCCAGCTTCGGGGCAATGTGCCGGCAAAGTATCTTCTCCAGCCGCTGTCGCCGACTGCGCGTCTCGCGAAACTCCGCGTGAGGGAACCGCTATCCTCGATCCGGTTCATCCCTACACTCTCGCCGAGCTGATCGACGTTGCCGAGCATCACAATCCCGGCACACGCACGATCTGGGAGCGCGCAAAGCAGAAAGCAGGCGAACTCGGCTTGGCAAAAAGCGCTTATTATCCGGAGTTAGAAGGTCTGGCTGTGTTCGGCGACGAGAGGTTGATTAATCCGTTCCCAGAACCTCTGGCTCCTCGCGGTTACGTCATGGTCGAGATACCTATCGTCCGGCCTGAAGTCGCGCTCCAATATCTCATCTTTGACTTTGGCAAACGCGAAGGGACGGTGGACTCCGCGAAAGCGGAGAAGCTGGCTGCTGGTGCGGACGTGATCCGGGTAAATCAGGCGCTGGCATTTCGCGTCGCCAGTGCGTATTACCAGCTGGTCACTGCACAGGAGAGATTGCAGGCCGCCCAGGACACGTTGCGAACTGCACAAACCACCCAGGATGCAGCTGAAAATAGACTGAACAACGGGCTTGCAACTCTTCCCGATGTTCTCAATGCCCGCGCTGAAACGGCGCAGGCAGTGTTCGACAAGGAATCCGCGGACGGGGACGAAAAGATTGCGCGCGTCACGCTGACAGAAGCGGTTGGAGCTGATCCGTCTCCCAACATCGTCATCGACAGCCAGAGGAGTGCGCCGTTGCCGGAGAGACTGACAATGTCGATCGAAGCGCTGATCGATCGCGCGATGAAGGATCGTCCCGAACTTATGGCGCAAACTCTGCGAATCCGCTCCGCCGAGGCTCGTATTCGTGCAGCCAAGGCGGAGTACAAGCCGCAGATCCTTCTCTCGGGTTCGGCAGCGCAGACCTCTGTATGGCCTACGGCGGATTACGGCGTGCTTGGTTCCGCGAGCGAGCCTACCTGGTCTGTCGAACTCGGCATCCGGTGGCGCATATTTGACGGAGGTGCCCGCAAGAACGAAGTGTTGATCGCCGAGTCGAAGCGCCGGGAAGCAGAGGATGAACTTACTGCGATACATGATGAGACCACGCGCGAGGTCTGGACCGCTTACATCGCGTTCCGGACGGCGTTGCGAAAGCACGAGGCTGCTGTGGCGCTTCTCGAGTCCGCCAACTCCTCTTACTCGGCGTCGCTCGATGCATACAAATATGGAGTCAAGAATCTGGTCGATGTGGTTACCGCCGAGAAGCAACTGGCCCTGGCTCGACTATCCAGTGTCTCCGCACGATCAGAATTATTTCTGGAGGCAGTCAACCTTGAATTCGCCACCGGGAACCTGCTGAGAAATCAACCGCCAGCGACAAAACTTCAATCTCAGGACGCACATCAATAATTTCGTGCATTTTGTATTTCCCTGTCATCAAAGATCAAGAATTACATTTGCGTCCGGCTGTGAGCAGCACACCAGCACATTTCCCGGCGCCGGCCTTTCCAGCGGTTCCGGGTTGTAAGCAATCGATCCGCCAATCAGACCCGTCATGCAGGTGTGGCACACTCCAGTCCGGCACGACCATCTGACCGGAATGTCGCAGGCTTCTGCCAGTTCCAACAAACTCTGATATTTGGAGTCCCACACGGCCGTGATCCCGCTGCGCGCAAATGACACTGACGGGCCGGATCCGTGGGGCCCGTTGGGCAGGTGCGGAGTGTGACTAACCCGTGCCATGCCCGGTGTAATGCCCTCAAGCGCACCGAAGATTTCCGTGTGCACGTTCTCGGCGGGCACACCCCAATTTCGCAGGCCATCCCGCATATTCTCTAAGAACGAAGATGGGCCACACAAATAGAATTCGCTATCCGGTGATACCCCAATCTTCTCCACCAAAGCCGCGTCGATGTGACCCGACGCATCAAAGTCCAAACCAAGTTGATCGGTTGCTGCTGGCTTGCTGTACACGATATAGCTTCGTCCGCGCGAGAGCCGTTGCACTAGAGAGCGGGATTCTCGCGCGAATGGATGGTCGACGCTATTGCGCGCTCCATAGATCCACCAGATCTCTCGTTCGGATTTTTCTGCGGCGAGTGCGTGCAGCATCGACATCACCGGCGTTGCGCCGACTCCGGCACTCAGCAAAACCACAGGCTTCTCGCCGAGATGCAGAATAAAGCTTCCCCGAGGTGCGCTCACATCCAATGCATCGCCTTCTCGCACGCGGTTCGACAGAAACGAACTTGCAACGCCATTCGATTCGCTCTTGACCGTGATGCGGAAATGATCGGCTACCGGCAGGTCAGACAAAGAATAGCTGCGAAGAATCGGAGGCTTGCCCGGATCCAGCAGCAACCGCAAGACAACGAATTGACCTGCGTGAAAGGCACTAAGAGGCTGACCATCGATCGGCACGAGAACGAAGGAAGTCACGCTATCACTCTCCTTCCGGATCTGCGCGACTCGCATTTGTCTAAATCCAGGCCAGGCTGGAGCTTGCTCCTCATGTGCGAGCCCTGGATTCCCCGCCGCCGTTTTGGAGCTCGAGTCTTGTTGGAGCATTGCCCGGAACGAACTCTGCCAACCCTTGCTAAGCGCAGGAATCTGCAACGCGCGTTGCAGTTGATCATGGGAATGCCCCGGTAAATACAGGAGGCCGTCAACCTCGGCCACGGTGATGCGCTCCGGACCGTCAGCAACTTTTACGATGTCATCGCCCGCGCTAACTTCTCCTTCCTGCAGCACGCGAAGGTAAAACCCCGGTCTTCGATGTGCTACGAGCAGCGCGGCCATACGAGGTTCGTTCATGCGGATACCGACGCGGTAGCACGTCACGCGCGGCTGCGTCACTTCAAATACCGCATCGCCGATGCGGTATCGATCACCGATGCAAACCTCGTCATCCGGAAGCCCCTCGACCGTGAAGTTTTCGCCGAACTGGCCAAAAGTAAAATCACTGCGGCCCAAGAACTGCTCCCAATAATGGTATGAATCCATCTGGTAGACAAAGACGGCGCGGTGTTCCCCTCCATGACCGGCGAGATCACCTTGCCCATCACCATCGATGTTGAGCTTGCGCACCATGCGTCGCCCCGCAACGGGAAATTTCCAGACCGCCGTTCGGACAGCCTTGCCGTTCCATGTCGTGTCGCGCGGAAGGCCGACATTTACTGAGAGCAGGCGAGCCATCTCGGCGAGATACCTCCTCTTTCTCCACCGCCCATTCTGACGAAGTCCCGGTTATGCATTTTCTGCGGCGACAGCATGAATGCGAGTAAGGCAGCGATCCTCCCCAGCCCCTAGCGAGTGTTTTCTGTTTTTTGTGGAGTTGTTTCGTGGCCTCGATCGATGCTCACATTGCGTTCCGATGCCCACTTCGCTAGGAGGGAGCGCAGTCCGGTTGCACCGTGACATGAGATCCGATTCGTCGAGCCAGTCCTCCGCTGCAAGTCTCGCCTGCACTGGACCGCACAAGTCGGTTGCCGCGGCGATGAATGGAGATAGCTCGCGCGGTGCCAGATGCGCTTGCAAATCCGAAAAGGAGTTGCGCTCGTTCATTGAATACTCGCATTCTTGCGTCATTAGGCGAGGATGAACGAGAAAGGCTTCTACTTCCTCGGCCTAGTCGAAGCTACTTCCACACCGGCCTGCTTGTTCCACCCGTGGAAAGACGAGAGATCGCCTGTATTCCATGCCTGGCGGAGTCCAGGGCTGCTCAGATCCCAGTCTGGGCGGATTTCGCTCGTCACAGCGCGCAGGTCGTGCCAAAGATCGACGACCGACGGACGGCCCCAGAACCAGTAGCCGTTGTAGATGCTGTAGATCACGAGGCCCGGCTTGAGGACGAGCGTGTGCGGAATCATCGGGTTGTGTTCGGGGTCGGTATACTCCTGGATATCGAGATCCTTCTGAACGATTCGGTCAGGATCGGAGAGAAATGTCCACTCGGCTCCCACGGATGCTCGAAATTCCTGGAGCGTGTGGTGGTCGTCGGTGGCGATCGTGGCGATTTGAGTGTATGCGACAGCGATCTTCGGGTAGAACGCGGCGAGTTCCAGATGCTGCTGGTGTTCCTTTGGGCAGTAGTGGCCGCGCGCGAGTGTGAGGATCAGCGGATCGTCGCCCTGCAGCTCGCTAAGCTTGCGCAGTTCGTTCGTGTGATCAGGCAGCTCGTAGTCGGGAAAAAGGCTTCCGGGCACAAGATCAGAACGCATAATTGGAATCCTCCGATGGCATCCGCGCGTATCGTTTGGTGTCGAATTGGACCGAGCACCCCGAATCGAGTGGCGTGAACAGCACCACTCGAAAACCATCATCGAACGGGAAGCGAGCGTCGAGCCGCCATCCGAGTGTGGTGTAGAACTCCTTCGAGCGGTCAACATTCGCGACCGTAAGGACGGCCACCTCGAGCTTCATATCAACTCTCCCGGCACTAGCGCCGCGGATTCGTTCACGGCTCGGAAACGCACGTAAAGTTGCCATATTTCTTTCTTATTTCTTACCCGAATCGTTGACCAGGTTCTTGCTTAAACGCCGAGTTCTCCAGCTAGGCGGCGACCAGCTGCTGCCCGCCATCAACGTCATAGGTTGCACCCGTGAGGGCAGTATTGGTCATGATGTGTACGGCTAGTGCGGCGACATCTGCTGGTTGAACAACCCGCCGGATGGGAAGTTTGGCTCGAAGCTGGCTGCGACGGTTTTCGAGTTCATCGCCCAACAGCGATGCTGACAACTGCGTGTCGACGAATCCGGCGGCGATCAGGTTCACGCGAACGGGTGCCAACTCAAGCGCCAGATTGGCCGTAAGCACAGGAAGTGCGGCGGTCACTGTCGATGCGATTCCGAGGCCAATGCCCGGGCGTCGACCGCCGGTGCCCCCCATAAATATCAAAGTCCCGCCGGCTTTTACCTTGTCAGCTGCGTTCCGGGCGACTTCGATGAAGAGGGAAAAATGTTCGTCCAACGCACGGCGCGCGTGGGCGAAATCCAGGTCGATGAGGCGGCCGTAGTAAGGCCGGCCAGCGGTCACCATGATGTGATCGACGGAAGTTGGCAAGTCGCGAAAGAACTGCGCGAGCAGCGCAGGATCCGTGGCGTCAAAAGCGGTCGTGGCTAGCGCATGGACCTCGCTTGCGGCGCGCTGGAGACGCTCAGGACTGCGACTGGTGAGGATTAGCTGTGCTCCCTCCGCGCTTGCTCTTCGGGCTGTCTCGAGCCCAATGCCGGCGCTGCCGCCGATCACTACGACGGTTTGACCCAGGAGTTCCGGTTTTCGCTCGATGAGAGAAGCGGTGACAGCAGTACTCATAATTGCCCCGATTGGCTGCACCTTGATTAAGCCAGAAGCGCGGCGGACAAATCTATTGGACGAACGTATCGATCAATACCAAAGTATGGGTTGGACATTCGGGCGCAGAATGGTGCATCATTTATTCAACCCTATTGGGGCGCCGTTCAATATCCTGTGGAGTGTATGCCATGAAGAAGATTACGGCTCCCATTCCTTTTGCTGGTTCCCAACTCGACCAAACGCGTCATGTCTGCGCTTTCTTCAACAGCGCGGAGGAAGAGTATCGGGTTTTACTCCCATTCATAAAAGATGGATTCCAGTGTGGCCATAAGGCGATTCACGTTGTTAATCCGGATCAGCGTCGGGACCACCTCCAACGCTTGGATGAGGTAGGAATTGACGTGGCAGCTGCGCAGCAGAGCGGCCAGCTGGAGCTTCGCATTAACACCGACGTCTACCTTCCGGATGGCCGTTTCGATCCAGATCGCATGATCTCGGCCTTCGAGCAGTTGGCCAGCGGCAACTCCGGCGGAGGATATCCGCTGAGTCGCATTTGTTGTCGTATGGACTGGACGGTTAAAGATCAATCGCATGTCGACGATGTCATTGAGTTCGAGTCGCGCGTGAATGATGTGTGGCGTCGTCACGAAGACGCGGTCATTTGCACCTATCATCTCGGGCAATTTCGTGGCGACGAGGTGATCGACATAATGCGAACTCACCCGATGGTCATCATCGGCGGCATCCTTCAACAAAATCCTTTCTTTGTGCCGCCAGACGAATTCCTGAGCGAATTCCGCCAACGTCGGTCTTATCGGAGCGGTTTACCCGCGGCAGCCTGACATGGAAGAGCAAGTCCAAGATCCGGCGCAGGAGGCGAAGCGTCTTCAGTGCTGCATCAACGATCTAGTCGGGGTGCTTGCTCTTCCTGCTATCTGGCGCGGCAATGAGCCGTCGCAAATTGTTCAAATCCTGCTCGATGTACTCCTCCGTATGCTTGACCTGGAGTTCGCATACGCGCGGTTGAACGACGCATTCGACGCGATGCCAGTGGAGATCCTCCGAGTCGCCGATTACCGCAAAATCGACCTACCGCCCCAAGAACTCCGTAATATCCTCGGCGATTCGCTTGCCGCCGATGCTCAAAGCTCCCTGCAAATACGGAACCGATTAGGAGTTGAGGAAATTTCGATTTTCCTCGTGCCGTTGGGACTTCAAGCTGAAATCGGTGTGATCGTGCTGGGTTCTAACCGGGTGGGTTTCCCTGAGAAAGCTGATAGCCTTCTTCTGAGCGTAGCCGCAAATCAGGCATCTATCGGGTTGCAAGAGGCAAGACTCCTAAGCGAACAAAAGCGGATCGCCGCTGAACTAGAACAGCGGGTCGCCGAACGAACCCGGGCACTTGACCAAATAAACGCAGAACTCAGGAAGGAAATTGCTGAGCGTAAGCTGGCAGAGCAAAAGCTCCGCCAAGAAGAGCGGGAATTGAAGCGCAGTGAAGTGTATAAAGCAGCGATCCTAGACTCATCACCCGATTGCATCATAGCGATTGACCACGAAGGCCACATTACCGAATACAACCCGGCGGCGGAACTAACTTTCGGTTATCGTCGGAATGATGTGCTGGGTAAGCCACTTGCGAATGTCGTCATCCCACCTTCGCTCCGCGAGAAACACCGCACGGGGTTTGCCCGCTACCTGGCCACCGGCGAGTCGAAGCTATTGGACCGGCGCATTGAAATGACCGCACTTCGCGCCGATGGTAGCGAATTTCCAGTCGAGCTTACAATCACACGCATCCCGCAAGACGGCGCCGTTGCATTCACCGGCCACATTCGCGATATTACGGAGCGCAAACGAAGCGAAGACGCCTTACGTGTGGCTCATGCGCAAGCGGTGCGAAGTGAGGAAAGGTGGAGGTCTGTTTTTGAGAGCTCCGCCGTCGGCGTTGCGCTCGCAGACTTGAATGGCCGGTTTATCGCCACAAATTCCATTTTCCAGAGGATGCTGGGATACACCGAGCAGGAATTGCAGGAGCTTACCTTCATTGACATTACGCAGGAAGAGGATCGCAATCATAACGAAGCGCTGATCCGTGAGTTGCTAGGCGGACAACGGCAGCAATTTCAGATCGAGAAACAGTACCGACGCAAAGACGGCACGTTCGTGTGGGTACGAAACAACGTTTCTATCGTGCCGGGTACGGAACGGGAGCCCCGATACCTGATGGCCCTCTCCGAAGACATTACGCAACGGAAACTGTCGGAGGAGGCTCTCGCCAAGGCAAGATTGGAACTCGCAAAAGTGGCAAGTATCACAAGCCTCGGAGTACTAACGGCGTCAATCGCACACGAAGTCAACCAACCTCTCTCCGGAATAATCACTAATGCCAGCACTTGCTTGCGGATGCTTTCTGCGGATCCCCCAAATATTGATGGCGCGCGGGAAACTGTCCGACGCATGATTCGTGACGGCAACCGAGCCTCAGACGTGATCACGCGATTGCGAACGCTTTATAGCAGGAAAGAGCCGACGCTTGAATCGATGGACCTGAATGAAGCGGCTCGAGAGGTGACGGCATTATCGTTGACCGAGATCCAGAGAAACGCCGTGACTCTCCGGCAAGAATTTGCGGATGACCTCCCGCCGGCACTCGGTGATCGCATCCAGCTTCAGCAGGTCATCTTGAACTTGCTTCGAAACGCTGCGGACGCAATGAGCACAATCGACGACCGCCCAAGAGAATTGCTCGTTAGAACTGAACGGGACGGAGGGAATCAGGTCCGGCTGAGCGTGAAAGATTCGGGAGTCGGTTTCACGACTCAAACTGCGGACAAGATTTTCGAAGCGTTTTACACGACCAAAACCGACGGTATGGGAATCGGACTCTCCATCAGCCGCTCGATTATTGAGGCTCATCAGGGACGTCTCTGGGCAACACGGAACGATGGGCCGGGATCTACATTTTCGTTTTCCATCCCTTGTTGGCACGAGGGTTTGGCAAACGCGGAAATCCGCGTCAATCGAGCTGATCCATCGATGGACGCGCCGCATAATGACGCCGCATAAGATCGTTTGTTGCTCACAATCAGCTCAGAAGCGATACCAAAGTACAATGGACGTGCCTCATAGAATGCCGCATTCTTCCGCGATGCAGTCTTCTAGGGACGGGAGCCAGGATAAGAATCAGCTTCTCTCCGTGGTGGTTGATGATGATGAGTCGGTGCGCGAGTCGCTGCCTGACCTGCTCAGGGAATTCGGTTTTGCAGCTCGAGCTTTTTCGTCAGCGAAGGAATTTCTCTTATCGGGTTGTGTCGATGAGACTAGGTGTTTGATCCTCGACATTGCTATGCCAGGCATGACTGGACCGGAACTTCAGCAGGAGCTGAAGCGTCGGGGGAAAGAGATCCCAATCATATTTATCACCGGTCGAAGAGATGAGACTATTCGTGTTCAAGTGCTCAAGCAGGGCGCGGCGGGGTTTCTGCTCAAACCGTTCAGTGACGTAGCTCTGCTTGCGGCCATCAAGACGGCCCTGCGAGCCAATTGAGGGTTACGCCGCTAGCGGAATATAATGGTTTCGGCGTGCACACCTGGATATGAAATGAGCGCATTACTGACGGCGAGCGCCACACCCGTCGTGTTCATTGTTGACGATGACGTGTCCGTGCGCGAGTCCCTAGAACTCTTAATCCGGAATGAGAACTGGAGGCCGGAAACATTCGTGTCTGCCCAGGAGTTCCTCAAGCACCCGAGAACACCTGTCCCGAGCTGCCTTGTCCTGGATCTTGCACTTCCGGGCCTGAACGGTCTTGACTTGCAAAAGCAGCTCGCTGTGGAGCACATCGACATGCCGATTATCTTCATCACGGGTTATGGCGATGTCCCGAAGTCGGTACAGGCCATGAAAGCCGGCGCTCTCGAATTCTTAACGAAGCCGCTCGATAACGACGCCTTGATAAGCGCTATCGGAAAAGCCCTGGAACGAAGTCGTCTAGCCCTCGCTCAAGACGCAGAGATGCAGGAACTCCGTGCCCGCTACGCCTCACTTACTGCCCGAGAACAGCAGGTTATGGCGTTGGTGGTGTCCGGCCTGCTGAATAAACAAGCTGGCGGCGAACTTGGCATCAGCGAGATTACGGTTAAAGCGCACCGAAGGCAGGTCATGCAAAAGATGAAAGCCGATTCTCTCGCCTCACTCGTAAAACTAGCTGGCAAGCTGGGAGTGCCTCGCCAAAATCCTCATCCTATCCCTCGCCAACCATCGTAATCATACGAAGGTATCGAACGATACCTTCGTCCAATAGGCTTCTTTTCGCACGCATGATGTGATAGCGGACGTGCATCGGCTATCGAAAGACTCGATACCGCGATGAACATGTGTTAGCGGCAAACTATGCCATTGAGATGACGCCAGGCTACACCCACCATTATGGAGGCTACGATGAGTATTATCGATCAGGCACTAGAAGCAAACCGCAACTATGCAAAGAACTACAATTCAACGCTGGGAAAGCGTCCTGCCCCCAAAATCGTAGTCGTAACCTGTATGGATCCACGGCTCTCCGACCTCCCTGGAATCTTGGGTCTGCCGCCGGCCGATCTCGACGTTATCCGAACTGGCGGACCCGCGGTAACGGAAGATGTTCTCGGAGAGCTTGTTGTTTCTACCCGTGTACTCGGAACCAAAGAGATACTGCTTCTCAACCACACCGGCTGCGGGTTCACGACATTCACAGATGAGGAGCTGAACGCGAAGCTGAGCGCTGCTACCGGAGATGCTTCGCCGGCTCCAATGCGCTTCTTCTCCTATAGGGACCCTGAGGAAAATACCCGGGAGCAGATCCAGAAAGTCAGATCGCATCCCTGGATCGCAAAAGATGTCCCGGTGCGCGGCTTCATTTTCGACGTGGATACCGGACTCCTGCGGGAAGTGCAGCCCATTGCACAGCAGACCGCTGCTTGAAAGAACCTGAGTGTACCTCCGTCGCGTTCTGTGTGACCGGGGAGAAGACTTGAGCTCCAGAGCGCCGGGTTCCCAGGAGCTTTAGCCGGCAGATGACGCAGCGATGAGATTTCTGGATGAATTGCACCAGGTAGAAGGATCAGGGTATTCCAGTGCAGACCGGGTTTCATCTTGCTCACGAATTCCGGAGGCTATCACAGGCCAGCCTGCCAAGTGACACAGCTGAGCTGGACGGGTATCTCATCGGGAAAACCATTGCGCACAAGACCGCGCGAAACAGGATCAGTGGTCGTATTGTCGAGACAGAGGCTTACCCACCGGGCAATCGGAGTGGATATTCGTATGTGTGCTTCGTCTGCGGGACGTCGTACATGCTCACCTGACGGCTGAGGATCCGGGATTGGCGCAGAAGCGCTGTTGCGCGCCATGGAAGCTCTTGAAGGAATCAATCCAATGGAACGGCTCCGCAAACCGACAAAGTCACAGATTTGGCGAGAGGGGCAGGACGGCTTGCGGCTGCGCTGCAAATCGACCGGAGGTTGGGCGGAGTTGAGCTGTGTGTGAACGGTCCGCTGCGGCTTGGCACTGCGGTTCGAGAGACTGCGGACGTTGGCACAACTGTACGCATCGGTATCACGCGTGAGTGGGCCGGCTGCTGCGTTTCTTTGAGGCGGGCAGCCCCTTTGTCAGCGGCCCCCGGCAAGCAGATAAGCCTCGACTGGATTCGGCTCGCAATAGTTCGCTGGTTCCCAATCACAGAAATCGACAGCAAAACGGGAGGATCACAATGAATCGTACACTCAACCATGATCTTGATCAGCTTTGCATCAATGCAGTCCGGGTTCTCTCCGTCGACATGAGCGAGAAGGCCCGCTCGGGTCACCCCGGATTGCCACTCGGGGCTGCTCCGATGGCCTAT
>Ga0187783_10003020_pt1 | contig 12424 bp, 9 predicted proteins | sample 1015_SJ02_MP02_2_FD_132471 | JGI IMG/M metagenome (GOLD analysis project Ga0187783, IMG submission 132471) | Tropical peat soil microbial communities from peatlands in Department of Meta, Colombia - 1015_SJ02_MP02_20_MG | ecosystem: Environmental > Terrestrial > Soil > Wetlands > Peat | place... | reverse complement strand
GCCGGGGGAGGCCGACGTAGGTCCCCATGTCGAGGAGGCTCCGCTCGAACAGCGCCGCCGGGTCCTCGACCACTCCGGCGAAGTGTCCGAACAGCTCGAAGCTCACGTAACCGAAGAGCTGCGTCCACGCCTCGAGGGCCCGCACGACGACGTGAGCCGGGACGCCGGGCATGGCGGCGGCGGCGATGCGCTCTGCGTCGGCTCGGGTCTCGGCGGTCAGCTCGCCTTCGGCTGGAGGGATCTCCAAGGCACCTGCTCTGTGGGCGTCGCCGACGATGGCCGCCAGCACCAACGTGATGCGGCTGGCCGGGCCGACGGTGGCGGGCGGCGCCGAGTAGCCGGGCACCGGAGAGCCGTAGACGAGGGCGTACTCGTGGGGTCGGGCGACGGCCCAGTCACGGACGCGCCTTCCTACCGCCACCCATCGGCCACCGAAGTCGGACGGTTCGCAGCGGCCGTCCGCCGCCTCGGCGAGGGCTCCGAGTGAGTCGTAGGCGTCGACGATCAAGGCGGTGAGCAGCTCGTCGCGGTTGGGGAAGTAGCGATAGATGGCCGACGGCGCCATCCCGAGCGCCCGGGTCACCGCCCGCAGCGAAAGGCCGGGGGCACCCTGGTCGGCGAGCTGCCGCCGGGCCTCGGCCTTGAACTCGCCCATGAGCTGGGCCCGCACCCGCGCCCGTAGCCCCGTTCCTTCTGTCACGGGCCCATCCTGACTCGGCGTGAGCAGCGTTTCAAGAACAGATCATCGCTCTTGACCCGGAGTCGATGGGAGATTAGTGTTCTATATCAAGATCAGTGTTCACACAGCCGAGGGACACGCCCGTGGAAAGGAGCACCGTGGGAACCCACGTCGTCGTCGGGAGCGGAGCCATCGGCTCGGGCACGGCCATCGAGCTCGCCGAGCAGGGCCACGGGGTGCTGGTGGTGACCCGCTCGGGTAGCCGGCCGGACCATCCCGGAGTGCGAGCGGTGGCGGGCGACGTGACCGACCGCGACGCCTTCGCCCGTCTTGCCGCCGGGGCAGACGCCATCTACAACTGCGCCAACCCGCCCTATCACCGCTGGCCCGAGCTGTGGCCGCCGATGGCCGGGTCGATGCTGGCCGCGGCCGAAGCCTCGGGAGCGGTGTTTGTGACCATGGGCAACCTCTACGGCTATGGCCCCACCGACCACCCGCTCATCGAGTCCGACCCGCTCGCCGCCACCGGACCCAAGGGCAGGACGCGAGCCGACATGTGGCGGGACGCCCTCGCCGCTCACCGGGCGGGCAGGGCGCGGGTCACCGAAGCGCGTGCCTCGGACTTCGTCGGGGCGGGGGTGGAGGCCACCACCCACTTCGGTCGCTGGGTGGGCCCGCTGCTGCGCGGGCGACGCATCCGCGTGATGGGCGATCCCGATGCTCCCCACAGCTGGACCTTCGTCGGTGACGTGGTCCGGACCCTCGCCGTGCTGGGCACCGACGAACGCGCCTGGGGCAAGCCATGGCACGTCCCGAGCCCACCGGCCATGAGCCAGCGCGAGCTGGCCACTCGTCTCTGCGAGCTGGCTGGCCTCCCCCGCCCTGGCGTGTCCCGGCTCCCCGACGGCCTGTTGCGAGCGGCTGGACTGTTCGTGCCGCAGCTCCGTGGACTGGAGGAGGTCCGCTACCAGTTCGACCGGCCCTTCCTGCTCGACTCCTCCGCCGTCACTCGGCAATTCGGCCTGGAGCCGACACCGATCGACGAGGTGCTGTCGCAGGTGCTCCGCGCCCGGTCGGAACGGGAGACCGTGCGGGGGGCTGTGCGTCCGGCGGCAGCCTGAGTCGGACGGACGCACAGCCGGTCGGCATGCCGGCCGCCGGCGGTACGCTCGGCGCGCCGTGGGACAGATGGGAGGGTCTGCATGAGCGCCGCCGCCGACACCTGCACGCACCTCGACCAGGCGTCCGACGTGACCCCGTCCGCCGAGGGCTGCGAGGACTGCCTGCGGACGGGCGGAACGTGGGTCCACCTGCGTCTCTGCATGGTGTGCGGGCACGTCGGTTGCTGTGACAACTCGCCCGGCCGGCACGCCACCGCCCATTTCCGGGGCAGCTCGCACCCGCTGATCCAGTCGTTCGAGCCCGGCGAGGACTGGTGGTGGTGCTACGTCGACGAGACGGCCTTCGAGATGGCTGGCTTCCCCACCTACTCCCACCCCTGAGCGACCCGGGGACCGCCTCGAGCGCGGCGCCGGCCCGTCGTCCCGACCAGGCCGGGCCGGCTTTTTGGGATCCGCCGTGCCTGAGTAACGTCGCGGGGCCGTATGCCCCCGCGTCACCGCCGTCGAAGCAGCGACCCGGGACGGAGAGGGCCGATCTTCGTGATCGTCGCGGCAGCCGTCCTGGTCGCCGCCGGTGCCGCTCTGGTGATCGCGCCACCCGGCGCCCGGGTGCTGCAGTTGACGTCGTTGGCGCCGGCCGGACCGGTGGGTTACGTGGTCTGCCCGACAGCCGTGACGCCGGTCGAGCTCGACACGCGCACCGCCGAGGCCCCCATTCCCCTTCCCCTGACCGGGGCGCCCGTACTCGGCAGCTTCGCCGTCGGCACCTCGCCGGACGGACGCTTCGCCTACGTGGCCACGACCGACGGCGTGGCCGCCGCCTCGACGGCCCGGACCACCGCCGCGGCACCGACCGCATCGACGGCGACGCGCCCCGACCTCGGTGGCGTCCACAACGTCCTCGTTCCCATCGATCTCGCCACCCAGCAAGCGCTCGCCCCCATCCCTCTCCCCGGACGGGGCGGCAGCCACGCCGTCGTCGTCCTCCCGGGAGACCGCACGGTGCTCGTCGCCGACGGGTCGTCGGTCGTGCCCGTCGATCCACAGACCCGTACCGTCGGCGCGCCGATCGATCTCGGCGCCGGGCACACCGTCTTCGGCATGGCCCTCGATCCCGGCGGTTCGATCCTCTACGCGCTCGTGCCGGACGGGGTGATCCCGATCGACACGGCGCACGAAGCAGCCCAGCCGGAGATCACGACCGGGCTCGCGGTCTCCTCCCTGTACTCCCCCCACGGCATCGCGGTGAGCGCCGAGGGGTCGACCGTCTATGTGGTGGGGCAGGGCGGGGCCGACTACGGGGGCCGGGTGATGCCCATCCAGGCCGCCACCGGCACACCGTTGCCGGCGGCCGGCTTCGACCAGTACGGCATCGCCGACCCCGCCGCCCTCACCGTGGTCGGGGACGAGGTCCTGGTGGTCGACGCGGCCAACAACTGGGTGAACCCGCTGCCGCCGGGCAGCTTCGCCGACCCACCCACCCCCGAGCGGCTGCCGAGCCGCGCCGGCTCGACCGCCATCACCGGCACGGACCACCCGACCGACATCGTGACCGGCCCGGGTGGCAGCGGGTCCTTCATCGTCGACGGCTTCGACTCGGTCGTGCCCTTCGAGCCACAGACGGGGGTGTTCGGCCATCCGGTGGCCGTCTGCTCGGGTGCGACGGCCATGGCGGTCGCGCCCGTTCCGTGATCGCCGCCCCGGGCGCCCCGTGCTCGCCCCGCGTCAGCGGTCGCCGGCGGGCGCCAGCATGGTCACCGGCGAGGCCGGATCGAGACCGGCCGCCTCCATGAGCTCGTCGAGGGCGGAAGAGAGGGCCGCGGCCAGGTCCGATGTCCGGGGCATCGCCTCCGGGCAGGCGATGATCCCCCAGTAGAGGACGCCGCGGTAGCTCATGATGGTGATGTTGACGCCCATGCCGTCCATGACGGGGCCCAGGGGGAACCCGGCTTCGAGCTCGGCGCCGCTCAGGTACAGGGGGAAGTCGGGACCCGGCACGTTCGAGACGACGACGTTGGCGATGGGCCGGTGGCGGTTGGCCAGGCCCATCCCGGTGTAGAAGCGGGCGGCTGCGGCGAACACGCTCGGTGCCGCGTACTCGGCCCAGTTGAGGAGCAGGTCGGCGCCCAGCGCCTTGTGCTCTTCCTTCGCGCTCTTCGTCCCCTCACGGATTGCGGACAGGCGCTCGATCGGCTCGTCGAGATGGGTGGGCAGCTGGACGAACATCGAGGAGACCTGGTTCGAGCCCTTGGCCACTCCCTCCGACCGGACCGACACCGGGACGACGGCGACGAGAGGGCGGCTCGGCAGCTCGTCCCCGGCCTGGAGGTACCGGCGCAGCGCTCCCGTGCAGACGGCGAGCACCACGTCGTTGACGGTCGTCCCCAGCGCGTTCTTGAGCCGCTTGACGTCGTCGAGCCCGACGGCCGCGAAGGCCACCCGGCGCCGACGGCTGATGGCGGCGTTGAACGAGGTGCGCGGCGCCGACAGGGGGAGTGCCGCCTTCGGGCCGGTCGAGCTCTCGTCGTGTCGTCGGCGCACCCGTCGCACGTCGAAGACGCGGAAGCCCGTTCGCAGAAGGTCGAACATCACCTCGACCGGACGGACAGCCCCCGCCACGAGGGCCCCCGCCACCAGCTCGAGCCCGGAGGGGACGCGCTCGTCGACGGCGCCCGGGTCGGGAGGCGGACGCTCGGCGGGATCGGCCTCGAGGTCGAAGAGCACCGAGAGCAGGGCGGCGCCGGAGACGCCGTCGACCGTCGAGTGGTGCATCTTGGCGACGAGGGCGATGCGGCCGCCGGCGACGCCCTCGACCACCCAGATCTCCCAGAGCGGCTTGCTCCGATCGAGCTGCTGGCCGGCGATGTCGCCAGCCAGGTCGCCGAGCTCGCGGAGACCGCCGGGACTCGGGACCGCCGCCCGACGCACGTGGTAGTCGATGTCGAAGTCGGGGTCGTCGACCCAGACCGGGTGTCCGAGGCGGAAGGGGACCTCGACGAGGCGGCGCCGGAAGACCGGCTCGCACTTGATCCGGGCCCCGATCAGGTCCCGCACCCGCTCGAAGCGGTACCCGCCGGGGACCGTACGGGGGTCGAACACCATGGTCATGGCCACGTGCATGTGCAGGCTCGGGGTCTCGAGATAGAGAAAGGTCGAGTCGAGCCCGCTCAGTCGTTCCACCCGCCACCTCCTTTCTCGCCCGACCCCGGCCGGGGCGATCCGGGGAGCTCTCGCCGGCGGTGTTTCATGGTGGGGTGGCGTGGGCCTTCTTCGTCGTCAGCTTGACCGCCGCCCTCCTCGTGGTCAACGCCTACGTACCCGCCCGGCGGGAGCCGTGGTCGACGGCCAGCTTCGTCCTCGGATGGACCCCGAGCGAGCTCCCGGTCCACTTCGCCCTTTTGGCGGTGGGCGGCACGGTCGCCTTTGCCGCCGCCGGCGCGCTCTCTGGTTGGCCCGGCTCCGCCGGACTCGTCGTCTCGGCGGCGTCGGTGGCCGGACTGGTCGGGCTGGCCACCGTGGCAGCACGGACCCGCCGGGTGGTGGACCGGGCCCTCGTCGACGCCTTCGGCCCGGCAGCGCCGGCGCCCGTCCGGCCGGCGTGGCTGCGGTGGTGGCGCCTGGTCGTCGCCGTGCCCTTCCGGTGGCCGGTCATCACCCGCGTGCGCAGCGTCGACTACTGGGGGGACGGGAACTACCGTCACAAGCTCGACGTCCTGCGCCGGCGCTCGGTCGCCTCCGGGGGCGCGCCGGTGCTCGTCTACGTCCACGGCGGTGCGTGGGTGATCGGCGACAAGCGTGAGCAGGGCATCCCGCTCATGCACGAGCTGGCCCGGCGGGGCTGGGTCTGCGTCTCCGTCAACTACCGGCTGAGCCCGCGGGCCACCTGGCCGGCCCACGTCGTCGACTGCAAGCGAGCCGTGGCCTGGGTGCGCGAGCACATCGCCGACTTCGGCGGTGACCCGGGCTTCGTCGCCGTCGCCGGCGGGTCGGCCGGCGGTCACCTCTCGGCTCTCGTCGCCCTGACCCCGGGCCGTGCCGAGTGGCAGCCGGGCTTCGAGGACGCCGACACCTCGGTCGACGCCTGCCTTCCCTTCTACGGGGTCTACGACATGACCTGTGCCCCCGACCGGATGGGCGCCTACGGGGGCGGTCTGCTGACCCTCCTCGAACGGCGGGTCATGAAGGCGACCTTCGCCGACTCCCCGGCGCTCTTCGAGGAGGCTTCGCCCGACCGGCAGGTCACGGAGGCGGCTCCTCCGTTCTTCGTCCTGCACGGGACCAACGACACCCTGGTGCCGGTGGCCGTGGCCCGTTACTTCGTCGACCGCCTCCGCGCTCGCTCCGGTGCACCGGTGGCCTACGCCGAGCTGCCCCTGGCCCAGCACGCCTTCGAGGTGCTGGCCAGCATCCGCACCCGGCACACGACCCTCGCCTGCGTCCGCTTCCTCGAGCTCACCCACCAGCGCGCCCGGTCGGCGGCCGCCGGCGGATCCGTCGGGTCGGTGCCGGGCCGCGGGAGTGGTGATGGACACGTGGCAGGCGATCTGACGTAGAGTCAGCAGGTTTCTGACAGAGAGTCAGGTTCCCGCCGACCTGGGTTGACCAGGGGCTCCCCGCCAGCCGGGGCCGCCGGGAACTGGGACAAGGGGGAGCCTTGAGTCCAGCGCTCGTACGGAGGCCGGGCCTCCGCGGTTTCATGGTCGTGGCCGCCGCCGCACTGACCCTGGCGGCCTGCAGCTCGACCAACTCCTCGACCTCCTCGACCACCAGTGCCTCGTCGCACACGAGCGGGCCGCCGGCGTCGGCCATGACCGACCACACCGGGGTCACAGCGACCTCCATCCACGTGGCCAACATCTCGACGCTCAACCTCGGCGGCCTCTTCAAGGGGGCTGTCGTCGGCGCCGAGGCCTACTTCGACATGGTCAACGCCCGCGGCGGCGTGCACGGGCGCAAGATCTACGTCGACTCGGGCGACGACCAGTTCGAGGGTTCCGACAACCTCCAGCTCACCCAGAGCGCCATCGACAACGATCTCGCCATCGTCGGCAGCTTCTCGCTCGAGGACAGCTACGGCGGGACGCTGCTGGCCAAGAACCCGGGCATGCCCGACATCTCGAACGTCCTCGACCTCCCCACGGAGAAGCTCCCCAACGTCTACAGCGCCGTTCCCCTGCAGGGTGGATGGGAAGAAGGGGCCATCCAGTACTTCATCCACAAATTCCCCCAGGACGCCGGCAAGGCCGCCGCCATGGTGGCCGACGAGCCGAGCTCCGTGGCCGCCTGGCAGGGCGAGAAGTACGTGCTCCAGAAGGTGGGCTTCCACGTCCTCTACGCCCCCACCTTCCCGCCGAGCCAGACGGACTACACCCAGAACGTCGTGACCATGAAGAACATGGGCATCAAGATCGTGTTCCTCGAGCAGATGCCCGAGGAGTACGCCGGGGCGTTCATCAAGGACCTGGTCCAGCAGAACTACCACCCGCAGATCGTCTTCGGGGCGGCGGCCTACTCGAGTCAGCTGGTGTCCTCCTCGGGCGGGGCGGCCGACATCGACGGCGCCCTGCTCGAGCAGAACGCCTCCCTCTACCTGGGCCAGGACGCCTCCGACCTGCCGGCGGACGCCACCTTCCTCCACTGGGTCAACGTGGCCGACCCGGGCTTCAACACCGACCTGTTCACCCTCTACGGGTGGCTGAACGCCCAGCTGTTCACCGAGGCCCTGCAGAACGCCGGGTCCGACCCCAGCCGCGGCTCGCTCCTCGAGGCCCTGTCCAAGATCACCTCGTTCAACGGCGACAACTTGGTCACGACCTCGGACCCGGCTGCGAAGACCACGAGCAACTGCTACCTCATCGGTGAGATCGCCAACGGCGACTTCCAGCGCCTGGGCGACCCCCCGATCAGCGGGCCGACCAACGGCTACCGTTGCGACTACCAGTACGTGACGCCACCGTCCTGAGTCGCAGGCCTGCGGCTGCGATCACAGCATTCACGGGGACTGTTCGTTCGCAGGAAGGAGACGACACCGACGCCCGGCGCCGGGGCGGGTCGGCGTGACCCGAGGGACGTGACGGTGACCACTCGATGAGCAGCTTCATCCAATACACCGTCTTCGGGGTCATGCTCGGAGCCGGCTACGCCATCGCCGCCACGGGTCTGGTCGTCACCTATTCGACGTCGGGCGTCTTCAACTTCGCCCAGGGGGCGGTGGGGATGATCGCCGCCTTCTGCTACTGGGAGCTCGTCGTCGCCAACGGCCTCCCCGTGCTCGCCGCCCTCCTCATCGTGCTCGTGCCGGGGGCGATCCTGGCCGGCGCGCTGGTCGAGCGGGTCTTCATGCGACGGCTGCACGGCGCCTCCGCCGAGCGACCCGTGCTCGTGACCCTCGGGCTCATGGTCATCCTCACCGGACTGGCCACGGAGATCTGGAGCCCGAGCGTCTCCCGGGTGGTGCCCGACATGGTGTCGGGGCAGTTCGGCTTGGCCGGCATCAACATCCAGTACCAGGAGGTCCTGCTCATCGGCATCGCCGCGGCGACCGCGGTCGGCCTCCGCCTGTTCTTCACCCGGACCCGGACCGGGTTCGGGCTGCGCGCCGTCGTGGACGACCCCGACCTCCTCGCCATGTCCGGCGCCTCGCCCAACCGGATGAGCCAGCTGGGATGGGCACTCGGGTTCTTCATGGCGGCACTGGCCGGCGTCCTCCTCGCCCCCACCCAGACGACCGGCGTCTCCATCCCGGCCATGACGCTCCTCGTCGTCAACAGCTACGCGGCCGCCATCGTGGGCCGCTTGCGGAACATCCCGGCGACGTTCCTCGCCGCCATCGGGATCGGCCTCGCCGAGAACTACGTCATCAGCTACATCCTTCCCCACGTCGCCCAGAGCCTGGTGCCCGACATCACGCTCTCCCTGCCCATGGTGTTCCTCTTCATCGCTCTCGTCACCCTTCCGTCGGTGCGCATCCGGGCCATCGGCCGGCTCACCACGGCGCGACCCCCCCGGGTGGTCTCCGGCCGCGAGTCGTTCGTCGCCGGGGTGGTCTTCTTGGCCGTGGCCGCCCTGCTGGCTGCCGTCTTCGACAACACCCCGTTCCGCGGCACCACCGTCCTCACACTGGGCGGGGTGGTCATGACCCTCGGGATCGTGGCCCTGTCCCTCGTCCTCTTGACCGGCTACTCGGGTCAGGTCTCGCTGTGCCAGTTCTCCTTCATGGGCATCGGCGCCTTCGTCATGGGCAAGGTGGCGGGTGGCGGCTCCCTCCTCGGGCTGGTGGCGGCGACGCTGATCTGCGCGGCGGCGGGGGCGCTCGTCGCCCTGCCCACCATCCGCCTCCGCGACCTCTACCTGGCTCTCGCCACCTTCGCCTTCGCCGACGCCGTCTACAACGGCTTCTTCTTGGACACCCACATCTACGGATCGGGGGGGGTCAGCGTGGGGCGCATCGTGCTTCCCGGCCTGTCCTTCGGCGGGGATGCGGCCGAGTTCCTGCTGGTGACGGTGTGCTTCGTGCTCTGCGCCTGGCTGGTCCTGGCCGTCCGGCGCAGCATGTTCGGGCGCCGGCTCGTGGCCGTCAACGACTCTCCGGCGGCCTACGCCACGGTGGGCCTCAACATCGGCATCACCAAGGTGACGGTCTTCGCCATCGCCGCCGGCATGGCCGGGCTCGCCGGCGCCCTCTACGGCACCGTGCAGCAGGTCGTCGGCTACAGCGACTTCGACTTCTTCTTCGGCATCATCTTCGTGCTGTTCGTGACCATCTGGTCCATCCGCTCCGTCTCGGGAGCCTTCCTCGGCGCGCTCACCTACACCGTGCTCAACCAGTGGTCGCCGAACGCCTTCGGCCTCTTCGCCGGCATCGGCATCCTCCTCATCGGCCGGGCCGCAGGCGGCATCCTCGGCCTCGACACGCTGCAGCTGACCCTGCCCTGGACGAGACAGCCGGCCTCGGACGTCGACGTCGTGGGGGTGGCGGAGGTGGCGCTCGACGGCGCCGTCCTCGGGAGCGGGAGCCGTGCCGCCGGCTGATTCGAACGGCGCGGCGCTCACCGTCTCGGAGGTGGCCGTCCGGTTCGGCGGGGTCGCGGCCCTGACCAACGCCAGCCTGCGCGTCGAACCGGGGATCGTGACCGGCCTCATCGGACCGAACGGTGCCGGCAAGACGACGCTCTTCAACGTGATCAGCGGGCTGCAGGCGCCCGATCGCGGCACGGTGCACCTCTTCGACGTCGACGTCACCGACCTGCGGCCCAACCGACGGGCGCGGCTCGGCCTGGCCCGCACGTTCCAGCGACTGGAGCTGTTCGGCTCCCTGTCGGCCGGCGACAACGTGCGCGTCGGCGTCGAGTCGTCACTCGAGTGGTGGAGATGGCAGCACCTCCGCCGTCTGGTTCCCGGGTTCGGGAACGGCCGGACGGGCGGCTCGGGCGAGGACCGGGACGGCTCGGTGGCCGACCGTTGCCGTCATCTGCTGGCCCGAGTCGGGCTCAGCGGTCACGGGCACGACCACGCCAGCGCCATGGCCACCGGATCGGCCCGCATGGTCGAGCTGGCCCGCGCCCTCGCCATCCGACCCAAGCTCCTCCTCCTCGACGAGCCCGGGTCCGGCCTGGACGACGCCGAGTCGCAGGCTCTGGGCAGCCTCCTCGTGGATCTGGCCGAAGCCGGGATGGCCGTCCTGCTCGTCGAGCACGACATGGAGCTCGTGATGCGGGTCTGCACGCACATCTACGTGCTCGACTTCGGCGACATCATCGCCGAGGGGCCCCCCGAGGAGATCCGCGCCGACCCGCGGGTCCAGGCCGCCTACCTCGGCGCCGCCCACCAGACCGACCTGGCCGGGGGAGGGTGACGGTGAGCAACCCGGGATCGGCTCAGGCCACCGCCACCGCCACGGCCACCGCGTCAAAGCTGCCGCCCTCCATCTCGGTCGAGGGGGTCCGGGCCGCCTACGGACGCATCGAGGTGCTCCACGGCGTCGACCTCGTCGTGCCGGCGGGCGGGGTGTTCGCCCTCCTCGGTCCCAACGGGGCCGGGAAGTCCACGCTGCTCAAGGTCATGAACGGGCGCCTGCGCCCGACCGCCGGCCGGGTGGTCATCGGCGAGGAACCGGTGGGACGGAGCACGCCGGAGCGACTGGCCAGGGACGGCCTCTGCGCCATCCCCGAGGGCCGGGGCATCTTCCCCAACCTCACCGTGCGCGAGAACCTGCGGATCTGGACCTATAGCGGCGGGGTGAGCGCGTCCGAGGTCGAGGAGCGCACCTTCGGCGCCTTCCCCCGCCTGAAGGACCGCCGCCGGCAGATGGCCGGCACCCTGTCGGGTGGCGAGCAGCAGATGCTCGCCATCTCGCGGGCGATCGTGACCCGGCCGCGGGTCCTCCTCCTCGACGAGCTGTCCATGGGGCTCGCCCCGCTCGTGGTCGGCGAGCTCTACGAGCTGGTCGGCCGGCTCGCCCAGGGAGGCCTGACCATCGTCCTGGTCGAGCAGTTCGTGACCACCGCCCTGCGGGTGGCCGATCGCGCCGCCATCATGATCCACGGCCGCATCGACCGGGAGGGCCCGCCCGGTGAGATGGCCGAGGCCGCCCTGGGCGCATACCTGGCCTGACGGCCGTCCCGCTCAGCCCTCGGGAGCCAGTTCGACCACGGTGGACGGCTCGTCGGCCACCGCGTACTCGATGCCGCGCAGCCCGGCCGCCTCTCGGAGATCGTCCTCGGCGGCGCGCACCGCGTCGAGGTGGCCGGTCGGCCCCGAGACGACCAGCCGCTCCACCGGCCAGCGCATCGACCGCTTCTGCGCCGTCTTCTCCCGGCGCACCGCCCCGAGCACGTGGGCCGTGGCGGCAAGGACCCCGTCGTCGCCGGCCGACGGCCCGCCGAACAGGAGCTCCCCGACCGTGGGCCAGGGCGACCGGTGGACCGACCCCGTCTTCCACCACGACCAGACCTCCTCGCAGACGAACGGTAGGACGGGCGCGAAGAGGCGCAGGACGCAGGACAGGGCGAGGGCGAGGGCGGCCCGGGCGGAAGCGGGACCGTCCTCGTCGGGTGGGCCGTAGGCGCGGGCCTTGACCAGCTCGAGGTAGTCGTCGCAGAAGGACCAGAAGAAGGCCTCGGTTCGCTCGAGGGCCCGCGCGTAGTCGTAGGACTCAAAGGCGGCGGTGGCCTCGTCGACGACGGCGGCCAAGCGCACCAGCACGGCCCGGTCGAGCGGGGCACGCGCCGCGTCGGGATCCGGCGCCGGCGCCGCCCCCTCTTCGGGCCCGGCGATGCGCCCGAGGGCGAACCGCGAGGCGTTGAGGATCTTGATGGCCAGACGGCGGCCCACCTTGATCTGGCCCTCGTCGAAGGCGGTGTCCGTGCCCGGGCGTCCCGAGGCCGCCCAATAGCGCACGGCGTCGGCACCGTGACGCGCCATGAGCGGCAACGGGGTGACCACCTCGCCTTTCGACTTCGACATCTTCTTGCGGTCAGGGTCGAGCACCCACCCGGCCACCGCCACGTCGGTGAAGGGCAGGCTTCCGAACTCGAGCTCGGCGCGCGCCACCGTGGTGAACAACCAGGTGCGGATGATCTCGTGGGCCTGCGGCCGCAGGTCCATCGGGAAGACCCGGGCGAAG
>Ga0187783_10003019_pt1 | contig 12428 bp, 6 predicted proteins | sample 1015_SJ02_MP02_2_FD_132471 | JGI IMG/M metagenome (GOLD analysis project Ga0187783, IMG submission 132471) | Tropical peat soil microbial communities from peatlands in Department of Meta, Colombia - 1015_SJ02_MP02_20_MG | ecosystem: Environmental > Terrestrial > Soil > Wetlands > Peat | place... | reverse complement strand
TCTTCGCGGCGCGGAATCCGAATGGGAAAAGAGGTTCGCGGAGATTCTCGCCGAACTGGAACACCCGGAGCTCCTATTTTTGGCGCTGCTTTTTCACGATGTCGGCAAGGGATTGACCTACGACGATCACATCGAAGGCAGCTTGCACGCGATCGAAGACGTATTCCCTCGCCTCAAACTGAAGCCGGAAGAAAGCGAAATCGTCCGGTACCTCATCGCTAACCATTTGGAAATGTCGGCGAATTTGCTCCGGCGGGACATTTTCGATCCGCAGACGATTCGAAACTTCGCGGAGAAAGTGGGAACACCCGAGCGCCTGAAGCTTTTGTGCCTTTTCACCTACGCCGACATTCGCGCCGTCAATCCCGAGGCCCTTACGCCCTGGAAGGCCGAGTCCTTGTGGCAGCTCTACGTTTCGACGGAAAATTATCTCAATCGCAGCCTTGATGACGAGCGCGTGCACGGCGGGCGCGACGACCGTCAATGGGTCGAGACAATTTTGCCGCTCGTCTCCGACGACGGCAGCCGCCAGGAACTTCGCCAATTCCTCGAAGGCCTTCCGCGGCGCTATTTGCTGGCCCATTCGCCCCGGGAAGTCGCGCTTCACTTCCGTCTATCTCGCCAGCTCGAGACAAATCCCGTCGAGATCAGCCTCGAGCCCGTTGGTCACATTTACGAGCTCACCGTTCTCGCTGCCGACCGCCCGTATCTGTTCGCGGGTCTGAGCGGCACCCTAGCGGCTTGGGGCATGAACATTTGGAAGGCCGAGGCGTTCGCGAACGCCAGCGCGACTGTCGTGGACACGTTCCATTTCACCGATCCTTTTCGCACGCTCGAGTTGAATCCATCCGAAGTCGCGCGGTTCAAATCCAGCATCGTTGACGTGCTCTGTAACGTCGTGAGCCTCGAAACGCTCATGCGATCGCGGAAAAATCCCCGCGCGTCGAAAGTGCCGAAAGTCGCGTTCTCCACCCAGATTCGCTTCGACGATTTTTGCTCCTCACACTCGACGTTGATGGAAATTACCACACAGGACCATCCCGGCTTGCTGTATCAAATCACTTCGGTGCTCGCGCAGTATGGCTGCAATCTCGAAGTCGCGTTGATCGATACGGAAGGCGAGCGCGCCATTGACGTTTTCTATTTAACGCTCGACGGCGCAAAACTTGGCGCTGCACACCAGCGCAAACTCCGCGATCTGCTTCTCGCACAGCTCTAGCTGCCGCCGTACCTTTCGTCCGCTGAGCCCCGAAACCTTCTGGTTCCCCAGGGTATGACCGTTGTGCCGCGGCACCGAGGCATCACTCGGCCTCACGCCGCTCGCGTTGCGCCTTCAAGAACATGTTGAAACATTTCAGTCATTGCTGCGTCCTACGTTGTAGGCTAAATATCTGGGGGAAGCGCCGCATCCGGAGGCCTGCGCGGCGCTGTTTTTTCGTTTGTCCACCCGGATTTTGAGGAGACGCGGATGTTTGCGAGTAATCGGCGATTCGTCGGGTTCGCGGTGATTGCGTCGGCTTCGCTGTTCGTCGCCGCTCGCGCTCGCGCTGAAGCCCTGAACCCGGCCGCCTACCCGCCGCAGCAACCAGCGACGCAAACTCAACTGGCAAAGCCCGTCGGGACGGTGAAATCAATCACCGGAAATACCATCACCCTCGGTACCGATTCAGGCTCGGAGGTGAACGTCGTTGTCGGCGACTCGACGCGCATCCTTCGTACGATTCCCGGGCAGAAAGACCTTTCGAAGGCAACCGTTCTCCAGCTTCAGGGAATTGAGGTCGGAGATCGCGTCCTCGCGCGCGGAAACACGTCGTCCGACGGCAAATCGGTGGACGCCCTATCTCTCATTGTGATGAAAAAGGCCGACGTCGACGCGATGAAGCAAGCCGAGCGCGATGATTGGACGAAACGCGGCGTCGGGGGAATCGTCAGCGCGGTCGATCCCGCGAGCGGCACGGTCACCATCTCGATGACCACCTTTGGCGTCACAAAAACGATTGCCATTCACACGACGAAGGATACCGTCATACGCCGGTACGCCCCCTACTCCGTAAATTTTGATGACGCAAAAATCAGCACGCTCGATCAGATCGAACCCGGCGATCAGGTCCGCGCGCGTGGAACACGCAGCGAGGACGGCAGTGAAGTTGCCGCCGAGGAGATCGTTTCCGGCACGTTCCTGAATATCGCTGGCCCGATTCTCGCGGTTGAGCCATCGACGCAGACCGTGACCGTCACCGATTTAATTTCGAAGAAGCCGGTCGTCTTGAAAATTTCAGCCGACTCGCAGGTTCGGCAAATCCCTCCCATGATGGCGCAAATGATTGCAACGCGCTTTAAGGGCGGTGCTGCCGGAGGGCAGCCTGGCGGTCCCGGCGGCGCGAATGGCAGCGGAAATGGGCCGGGTGCGCCGCCGGCTGGAGCGGTTGGAGGCGGGCAGCGTCCTCCCGGCGACGCCGCATCCCAGAGCGGAGGCGGACCGAGACGCGCCGGTGGCGGCGATTTGCAGCAGATGCTCAGCCGCTTGCCCTCGGCTTCGATATCGGATTTGAAGAAAGGCGACGTCGTAATGGCCGTGAGCACCCAGAAGGATCAGAGCGGCACCGCCACGGCGATCACAATGTTGAGCGGAGTCGACGCGATTCTGGCCGCCTCGCCTCAAGCGAGCCAGGCAATGCTTCTGGCGCCCTGGAACCTTTCCGCTCCCAGCGCCGAGGGAATGGGCGGCCCGTAGATAGTTCTGCTCTTTGCACGACACAACCGTTTAGGAGACGAGATGAAGTTTCGGCTGGTGGTGAAGAGCTTGATCGCGCTGCTTGGGCTCGCTGGCTCGCTCGCCTTTTCGAGCGCACTCGGCGCGCAGTCGCCCGCACAATCGCCGGCCGCTGGCACGTTACGCGGCACCGTCACCGATCCGTCCGGCGCGGCTGTCGTCGGCGCGACCGTGCTCGCGACTTCATCGTCCGACCAGACCTTTACCACCCAATCGGGCAAAGACGGCGCGTACGTTTTGAAAAACCTCCCCCCGGACACGTACTCAGTAACGATCGGTGCGACCGGTTTCGCTCTGTTCGAAAAAGATGTGACGATTGCCGCTGGCCAAACCCAAACGGTCGACGTTCAACTCGCGATCGAAACTCAGAAAGAACAGGTGATCGTCACCGATACGGAAACGACGATCGACGTCAATCCGGCGAACAACGCGAGCGCCCTGATTCTGAAGGGGAAGGATCTCGATGCGCTCTCCGACGATCCCGACGAGTTGCAATCCGAATTGGAAGCACTGGCTGGCCCCGCGGCGGGCCCGAACGGCGGCCAGATTTACATTGACGGATTTACGGGCGGCCAACTGCCTCCGAAATCTTCGATTCGCGAAATCCGCATCAATCAAAATCCGTTTTCGGCGGAGTACGACAAGCTCGGCTATGGCCGCATCGAAATTTTCACCAAGCCCGGCACGGATAAGTTCCACGGGCAATTCCTCGTCGACGGCAACGACTCCGGCTTCAATTCTCGAAATCCGTTCGCGCCGACCGAGCCGGGATATTACACGACGTATTTCAGCGGCAACCTCAGCGGCCCGATCAACAAGAGCGCATCTTTTTTCCTGGACGTTGAACGGCGGAACATCAACAACGTCGAGGTCGTGAGCGCCGAAGTCCTCAATCCTGATTTCGAACCCGCCCCGTTCAGCGCCGCGATTTACAATCCGAACACACGCACGAACATCAGCCCGCGCTTGGACCTCCAGCTTTCAAAGAGCAACACGCTGGTCCTGCGCTACCGCTACGTTGACAGTACCCAGACGAACGGCGGCATCGGGCAATTCAGTCTGGCTTCGCAGGGCTACAACGTCGCGGACAAGGAACAAGTCGTGCAGGCCGTTGACACGCAGGTGATCAACTCAAAGATCGTCAACGAGACGCGATATCAGTTCACCATCGATCAGGATGGGCAATTCTCGCAGAACTTTTCACCGACGGTTTCCGTCCTCGGCGCGTTCACCGGCGGCGGAAATAACGAAGGCACGGTCGCACAGACGAGCCTCACAAACGAGATTCAGAACTACACGTCAATTTCCGCGGGCAAGCATTACATTAAATTCGGCGGACGCCTCCGCAACTATCAAATCAACAACGACTCGAACGAATACTTCAACGGCACGTTCACCTTCGGCTCGCGCGCGTTCAATGGGCAAACGCTCACGGGCCTGCAGGCTTATCAGATAACCGAGCAGGGGCTGGCGAATGGCCTGACCATCCCGCAAATCATTGCCGAAGGAGGCGGGCCCAGCCAGTTCTACATCAGCACCGGAACTCCGTTTTTGACGATCAATCAATTCGATCTCGGCCTCTATGTACAAGACGATTGGCGCTGGCGCCCGAATGTCACCATCAGCTTGGGTGGCCGCCTCGAGACGCAAAACAACATACAACCGCACGGCGACTTGGCTCCCCGCCTCGGGTTGGCTTGGGGACTCGGCAAGAGCAAGACTCCGAAGACGGTCGTGCGAGCGGGCTTCGGTTTCTTCTACGACCGGTTCGCTGGCACAGGGCAAAACCCGCTGCCGATCTACGTCCTTCAAGCCGATTTGCAAAACGGAGTGAATCAGCAGCAGTACGTGATCAACAATCCCACGTTCTTTAGCACGATCCCTTCGATCACGACACTGGCGAGCAGCAGCGCCAGCATTCCCACGATTTATCAGATCAATCCGACGCTCCGCGCACCTTACACTCTCCAGACCGCCGCCAGCATCGAGCGGCAGGTCACCCGGAACGCGACCATGTCCGTGACCTACATCAACTCGCGCGGCGTTCACCAGCTGATTTCGGACAACATCAATGCCCCGCTCCCGGGAACTTACAACCCGGCCATCCCGGACAGCGGCACCAGGCCATTCGGCATCCTCGAGAACATCGATCAGTTCAATTCAGAGGGAGTTTTCCGGCAGAACCAGTTGATCGCGAATTTCAACCTACGAATAGGCGCGAAACTCTCGCTTTTTGGTTACTATTCGCTGAGCTACGCCAACAGCGATACGGCAGGCGCCACTTCGTTCCCCGCGAACCAATACGACATCGCGCAGGACTACGGCCGCGCCGCCTTCGATGTCCGCAATCGCATGTTCCTCGCCGGCACATGGTCCGCGCCCTACGGCTTCCGTGTAAGCCCATTCGTCGTCGCGGCTTCGGGCGCGCCGTTTAACATCACGATCGGGCAGGACATTTACGGTCAAGGCGTGTTCACGGAACGGCCTGCGTTCGCAACCTCGGCGACGCTTCCGCAAAATCTCGTCGAGACGAAATTCGGCAATTTCGATCTTGCTCCATCGCCCGGCGAAGCTCTCATCCCCGCGAATTACGGCCAAGGCCCTGGGCAATTCACGATGAATCTTCGCATCAGCAAGACGATTGGCATCGGCAAGAAGGTGGAGGGCGGAGGCGGAGCCCCGAGCGGCGGCGGTGGCGGAGGAGGCGGGCGCGGGGGCGGACCTCCGGGCGGTGGTCTCGGGCCACGCGGCCTGACTGGCGGGGGCGGCGGTGGCGGAGGCGGCGGGCCGTTCAGTTTCGGCTCGACCGATCGCAAGTACAGCTTGACGTTCGCCGTTTCGGCGCGAAACCTGTTCAACAACGTAAATTTGGGAATGCCCGTCGGCACGCTGACGTCGCCGCTCTTTGGCCGCTCGAATTCAATTGGCGGAATATTTACGGCTCCGACTTCATCCGCGGCGAACCGGCGAATCGACTTGATTACGACGTTTAGCTTCTGATTTTTCTTCGAACGCGAGCAAGAAACTAAGCGGGGCAGTCTCAAAACTGTCCCGCTTTTTTGCAGTATAGGCTGTGGCTTATTTCTTGGCGAAAGTTCGAATGTAGGCAACGAGCCCCTTGATGTCGTCCGGCTTCAGACTACTTCCGTACGGCGGCATCTGCTTCTTGCCTTTGACGACGTAATCCGTGAGTTCTGAGTCCGATTGCTTCTGCACGTCGGGTGAGCCAAGGTCCCGGACGGCGAACTTCTTGCCCATGGCCGTGTTTCCGCTTCCGTCGGGCCCATGGCAGTTCGCGCACTTTTTATCGTAGGTTGCCTTTGCCGCATCGTCTGCATGCAACAAAGGCGCTCCAGCCGCCAGGAGTGCAAATACGACTGCTGCCAGAATCGCCCTTCCATTTCGCGAATTCATTTTTTCCTCCCATAACGCGAGCGGGAGCGAAAATAACAGCTCCGCCGTCTCAAGAAAAGCCCGGGATTTCCGCTCAGCTCGTCTCCGGCAACGCAATCCCGGCAGCGACGTTGCCGGCAGCCGGCGCTCAGAACGAATATCGGATCGAGAATGTGCCGTTGCTACCGTTAAAATCCTGCAACGCAATCGGCGCGAGGCCGAATGGATTTGTGTTTCCGGTTTCGTTGAAGCCGTAATAATTCCATGCCATCTTGTACGTCAAGCCCTGATACAAATCGATCGCAATCGAAGCGTACGGCGTCTGGAAATTGTAATCGAGTGTGCCCGAGGGTGTGAGCGGATTAAGAAAAACTGTGTTGCCGCGGACGAAGCTTCCACTGTAACCGACCATCGTGGTCACGCGCTTCCCGGGTTTCCACATCACTGCGGCGTGGGCAAGGTGGTCGGTGCTGTCGTACGACGATAGCGTTCCCAGTGGCGATGATGCGCCGGTGATTGGGCACGCCGGCCCGGTTGGCAGCATCGGAACGCCAGGAGGGAACGTGGAGACGGGCAAAGTCATCGGCGGAGGCGTCGGATTCGTGTAGGACGTGGAGTAGGCGAAGCAGACGAGCGATTGCGTGAAGACGTTCCAGTAGTTGTAGCCAAAATCAACCGACAAGTGTTGTGTTGCGGACAAAATGGTCCCGAATCCGTACGAGCGGTCGTGCTCGAGATTGTTGACCGTCAGAACGTTGTCGCGGTTTTCGTGAATCTCAATCGCGCCGTCCAGATTCGCCCATGGCTTTGGCTTGTAGTTCGCGTGAACCTTGTAAGTCTGCACCTGGCGCGGATCGATTCGCGTGTAGGACCTGTCGTTGTAACCCCACTCGATGTCGGCTGCGATGCGCAAGTTGGCGATCGGCCGGGCGACGATTCCCGCAAGCAGCGCATTTTCGTTGATCGTGGTCAAGCTGCGCGTCAGCGCGGCGGAAGCGGGTGCGAGAAAGGTGACCGAGCCATCCGCATTCAGCGTGCATCCTGTCGGGAGCGCGCCGCTCGAGAGCGCACAGTTCCCGCGCGCGGCGAGGTAGTCATTCGCGGACGTCGCCGTCGCGCCGCCGGGCAAATAAACCAGTTCGTTGTCGTTCGTGGCGCTGTACTGCGCGATCGTCTGACTCGTAAACAGGTAGCCGATGCGCGCGCCAAAGCGCCGGCTGAAATCGTACTGCATTTCAATCGTGTTCGACTTCGTGTCGTCGCCCAGAAACGACGTAGCCAGTCCGGAGATGACGTCCGCCGCGGAGCCTCCTGAGTGCTGCGGGCACGTCACGGCGTTCGAATCCAGCGGACAGTTGGTGGGATTAAAAACGCCCTGGCTCTGTTGCAGGCCAGCGAGCCCCGGAAAGCCAGTCGGGAAAATGTTTGTTTCATCGAGCGACCACATTCCCGGAATCCGCCAGTTGTCGTACCGGAAAGTGTCGAGAATTCCGAGTTTGTCCGTCACGGAATAAACGCCCGACCAGTCGGCATTTACGGATACGCGCTTGGCATCGGCCGGACCGCTGGTCGTGCTTCCGCGCTCGCCCGTGCGCACCGTCCATCCGTTCACCATCTCTAGAAAGTCCGCGACGGTGTCGTTGCTTTTGCTGTAGCCGAACGAGCCGGACATTTCGAAATTCTTGTAATAATTCGACTGGAATCGCAGCCGTTCCGTGGGCATGAAGTCCCGTGGATCGCCCACTTGGCTATAGGAAATAATTCCGTTACACGTGGGCGTCGCCGTGTTCACCGTGTTCGTCACTATCGGCTTGGCGCACGGGAGCGATTCGGCCGGAGTTTGCGTGCTCCAAATATTTCCCAGGTCCACCGGCGTGCCGTTCGGCGTGCCCTGGCCGGACGGGTCGGAAATCACGTAGCCGAAGTTTCCCGGGTTGACGTTCGGATTGTCTGATACGACGTTGTCCTGGCGGTAGTAGGTCAGAAACTCATCGTAAGAAATCGTGGTCCGGGGGAGCGCGCGATAATCCGCGCCGAAGCGGTACGCGTTCGTCGTGTAGCTGTAAGCCTCGCTGAAATCCGAGATCGTCCCGCCATCGGTGGTGAAAAAACCGGGGCCTTCGTCACGATTGCGCGAATAACCCACACGAAATCGCAGGCGTGAATTCGGCAGCAGCGTGAGATCGTAGTCCTGCATCCGGCGGACGAGATCGAGCGAGTGCAGCGAATTATTTTGCGGCACTGCCGGGCTCGAGCAGTACGACGGTGCGCCCTGCGGAAATCCCGGTGTCGGCGGACCAACGTAGCATCCGGTCGTGAGAGATCCGGGCCCATTCAGCGACGCCGGATTCAGCGGATTTACGAAAAGGTTGTAGTCCCAGAAATTCTTGTCGCGGCGGAAAAGCAGCCGGAAGTCGTACCACTTGTTTTTTTCTACGTGCAGGCGCGACACGTCGTTCGGATCGCCGCCGTAGCCGAAGTTTCGGAAGCTCAGGTTATCGAAAAAAATGCCGTCGTGATCGATGGAACGCATTTCGAGCGAGTAGTCGAAGAGCCGTACGCCCGAACCGAGGTTCTCAAACGTGTCGTACGTGTCCATATTCCCGTTGATCTCGCTCAGCCGGTATCCGAATTCGACGGATGAGTGAATGTTGTAGTCGCCCGACGTCATTCCCTTCGATTCCGCAGAATCGTCCTGGCCGTACGCAGTCGTCGAGAGGGATAGCGCAACGATGAAAATGGCGAAAGGAATTGAGCGAGTTCCCAGGCGGCCTTTCATATCGTTCCCCCCTCGTTCCGAATTCTCACCGGCAGCTCGTCTTACTTGAAGAAAGTCGCGTCGAAGTTCGAGCCGTGAATGGCCACGTGGCACTGCGTGCACGCCTGGAAAAGCGTCGCCTGGTTGTGAAATGACGGCATGCCCGGGGCGCTGCTGAAACTGGATGTCGTGTGACATTGCAAGCAGAGCAGGTTGACGTTACTCAGCTTCAGCATGTGTGGATTTGGCCCGCCATGCGTGAGATGGCAGGATTGGCAGCCTTCGACCTTTACCGGCGCGTGCTCGTAGACGTAGGGCCCCTGCTTATCCGTGTGGCACTTGAAGCACACTGCATCCTGCGTCGCGGACGTTCGCACCTGCTTCGCCTTCACCGTGCCGTGCACGTTGTGGCAGTCCGAGCAATTCACCAGTCCTTCGTTCACGCGGTGATGAAACGGCATTTCGAATTGCGCCTTCTGCTGTATGTGGCATCCGTAGCAAAGCTCGGGCTGCCTTTTGACGAGCAGGGTTTCCGCCTCTTTGGCGTGGTGCGGGGAATGGCAGGAAATGCAGCTCACGTCGTTTTTCAAGTGTTCGGAATTGATCGCGTTCACGTGCTCCGTGCCGCCTGCATGGCACGTGAGACACCGGTCGTTGATTTCCTTCGCGGTGTGTTCCTTGAAGATGAAAATTTTCGTCTTATCCCCGCCGCCGTTAACGTGCTCCGCTCCCGGCCCGTGGCAGCCTTCGCATCCCTGATGCGACGGGCCGCCCTTCGTATCGAGCGTGGTTTTCCAGTGCGGAGATTCTTCCCAACTGTTGAAAATTTCTTCGTGGCAAGTCTTGCAGGTCTCAGCTCCGACGTAGGCGGAATCGCTGTTCTGAGGCTTCGCGCCGTTTTTGGTTTGCGCGTTCGTTCCGGTCGCGGCGCTGAGCCCCACGACGCAGACGCATAATGCGACGAGACTGTGCACCTTCAATCTGTTCCACTTTGGAATCATCAGGGCCCTCCGCTTCACAGATCCCCACTTGGCCGGACCCGCTGGATTTATCCTCTGGCATGCACTTCTGTCACACACCCCGTCGACAGGCGCAGTGCGTCATCTCGCTCTCTCACTAATCGTCAGCCTTGGAGTCGGACTTTAGCCTGATGGAAAGTAGATCAAATTGTGAGCATTCGCAGTGACCCCGGTCACAAGCCGGCACGTATGCTTTCGCGCGCGCATCCGTCAAACTACCTGGTCCCCGCTTCGTCCCACGGTCTGCTCCTCACGTTCGAACCGTCATCACTGGGCATTCCGCGCGCGTCACCACGTTGTGTGCCGTGCTGCGCTCCAGATGCGTCGCTGCGCCCAACCGGCCCGGGCGGTTGCGGACTCCCATCACGATCAGGTCTGCGCCGCGTTCTCTCGCGACTTGCACGATGCGCTCGCGAGCATCTCCATAATCGACAATGGCTTCCGGCCGGCACCAGAATTCGGCTTCTTCCGGTACCACGTCATGCAACTGGTGCATCGCGTCGGCAACCGTGAGCTCGCCCGCCTTCAATTGGTGTGAGCTCCCGACTTCACGCGCGGCGTACATCAGAATCAGGCGCGCCTGATTCTCCTGTGCGAGCGAGATCGCGTAGGGCGCCGCAGCGAGCGCTTGCGGCGTGAAATCAATGGCGCACAAAATCCGGTAAAAGCGGCCCGCATTGTGCGAGCCCTTCTTCACGTTCGGCCCAACGGTGAGCACGGGGATATCGGCGCGCCGGAAAATCTCTTCGGCCACCGAGCCGAGCAGCAGTTTCTGCGCACCCGTGCGGCCGTGTGTGCCGAGCACGATCAGGTCCGCCGAAGTTTTTTGAATGCTGTCTTGCAGCGATTGCCACACGTTCCCGCGCAGGATCATGGTGTCGTGCGGCACGCCCACTAGCCGCGCCGCCACTCGATCCATCTCCGATTGCGCCGAATCTTCGAGCGCCTCGATCGAAAGCGCCGTCACTTCCGGCGTGGTGTAGACGTAAGGGGGAGGCGCGAGTACGTGGAGAGCCGTGACCGTCCCGCCGTACTCCCGTGCGATGGCCGTGGCGAAGGGCAAGGCCAATTCAGACGGTTCAGAAAAATCGGTCAAATACAGGATGTTCTTGAGTGTGATTCTCGTCGCCTCTGTAGTCATGCTCATGTTCCGCCTCCCGGAGCTAGGCTGGCAGACGTGAACCAGAAGGACAGTACCCGGTGTCACGTTCGCGTGTGACGCGCGTCACAATCCCCGGGGAGCCAGCCGCGCCGGCCTCGAACCCTCGCCGCCCCGATGGTTGTAGAATTCGGCCGCGGGGGCTGTCTGGTGTTAGCCGCAATGAAGTTCTGCTGGGCCGCTACGGCAATTGCACTCGCCGCGCCTTGGACATTTGCGGCCCGCCGTCCGCAATCGCAGACAAGTCCGCAGCTTCCGCGCCAGGCTGTCTCAAGCTTCCACCTCACGATCACGGTCCTTGACGATACGGGCGTCACCGTCCCTTCGGCGCGAATCACTCTGACCCCGCCCGGCTCGCAACCTTCGCCACAGGCTTCGACTGACTTCGCGGGCCGGGCTGAATTTACAGGCCTCGCCGCTGGCTCTTATTTAGTCTCCGTCGAGAAGGAAGGTTATTACGCGCAGTTGAATGCGCCTGTGCAGGTGGGGCAAACGGAAGCTCTCGAGTTTACGCTTCTTCACCAGCAGGAATACAAAGAGTCCGTCCAAGTGAATTATTCGCCGCCGGCGATTGATCCGGCCGCAATCTCTGCCGCCGAGCAACTGACCGCTTCGGAAATCATCGAGCTTCCCTATCCCACGACTCGCGATATTCGCAACGCCTTGCCTCTTCTGCCCGGCATCTTGCCCGACACTGCCAACCCGGGCCAGGTCCACATTGCCGGCGCCGGAAGCAATCAGACCCTCTACACGCTCGATGGTTTCGATATCAGTACGCCCGTCGTCGGGCTTCTCGATCTGCGCGTCAGTACCGACGCGATTCGCTCCTTCGAGTCTCTGACGAGCCGCTGTTCTGCTGCCGACGGCTGGGGCTCCGGCGGTGTTTTGAATCTCGAGTCCGGCATGGGTGACGATCACTTTCGCTTCTTCGCCACCGATTTCGTTCCGAGCGCGCAGGACCGCTATGGCGTTCACTTCGCCAACGTCACGCCGCGATTTACCTTTTCCGGCCCGCTGCGGCGTGGCAAGGCGTGGTTTTACGAAGCCGTCGAAGGCGAGGACGATCTGAACATCTACACCGAGCTTCCTCCCGGCCAGAATGCCGATCATTTTTGGCGGTACAGCAATCTGACCCGCGCGCAAATCAATCTCACGCAAGCCAATCGCCTCACGGCCACCTACCTTTACGATCACTCGAACGACGACCACGCAAACCTGTCTCTCATTCAGCCGCTCTCGACAACAACCAGCCAAATCAAGTCCGCCATTCTCGACAACCTAAAGGATCAGCACACGTGGTCCAATGGCATGCTTTTTGACGCGGGT
>Ga0187783_10003018_pt1 | contig 12429 bp, 13 predicted proteins | sample 1015_SJ02_MP02_2_FD_132471 | JGI IMG/M metagenome (GOLD analysis project Ga0187783, IMG submission 132471) | Tropical peat soil microbial communities from peatlands in Department of Meta, Colombia - 1015_SJ02_MP02_20_MG | ecosystem: Environmental > Terrestrial > Soil > Wetlands > Peat | place... | reverse complement strand
TTTTTCTCGAAGAGGGCCTTGTCAAATTTCCTGAGCATCTGAGCTACGAAGAAGCGGCCACCTTACCATGTGCGGCGGTGACGGCGTTTAATGCCATTGCCTACCAATCAGGTTTAAGGCCTAATGACGTGGTTTTGCTTGAGGGAACTGGCGGAGTATCATTGTTTGCTTTGCAGTTTGCCAAAGCTTTTAATATTGATCCGATTCTCATTTCCAGTTCCAACGAAAAGCTAGCCATGGCCAAAAAACTGTCAGAGTTTCGCGGCATCAATTACCTCGAATGCCCCGACTGGTCGTCCAAGGTCCGCGATTTCACGCAAGGCGAAGGGGTCGATGCCGTAGTGGAAGTAGGCGGCAAAGCTACCATAGGACAAGCCATACAATCGGTTAAGAAGGGCGGAGTGATATGTGTTATTGGCGTGCTAAGTGGCACAAGTGGGGCGATAGATCTCAGGCCCATTCTCATGAATAACCTTCGTCTCCAAGGTATTTTCGTTGGTGCCAAAACCGTCTTCTTAGCCATGAATCGCGTGATAACGCATTGCAACATTCACCCTGTCATCGATCGAGTATTTTCCTTTGATGAGGCACCAAAAGCCTTGGCCTACCTTGAAGGAGCAAAACATTTCGGCAAAGTAGTGATCAAGGTAGTTTAGCAACCTGGGATTTTTATGCACGAGGCGACCGTCCAAGAGACCGATCAGCAAGAACTGAAAAGAAGACTGTTTGACCTCCTTTTGCTCTTGGCGGTGGAAAGGCAAGCAGTGGCTTTGGCCAGTGGTCAGACGAGCAGCGTTTATATTGACTGTCGCCAAGTTTACTTCCGTGGCGATGCGCAATTTATTATTGGCGAACTGTTTTATCAGGCCATGGTGCAAAACGAAGTGGAAAGCTCGCAATTCGCCGCTTGCGGTGGCATGGCCTTGGGCTCGATTCCGCTTTCTTGCGCGTTATCCGCCGCGGCATTCAGGCGTGGACGCGAAATCCCGGGATTTACCGTGCGAAAAGAGCCTAAACTTCACGGCATGAAATCGATGATTGAAGGCAATAAATGTCTCAGGGTTAATGACCGCATTCTTCTTTTAGAGGACGTTGTTACCACTGGTGGTTCCGCCATAAGGGCCATTAACGAGCTTAGAAAAGAAGGGGTAGAAATAGACACCATGTTATCCATCGTTGATCGAGAGCAGGGCGGGGAAGGGCATCTACTAAAAGAAGGTGTCAAGCTTTGTTCATTGTTTCGTTTAAGCGATTTTATGCGGTGATAAATTATGTGGGTTTTGATGAATGAGCGTTATCGCCAGGAGAAAGAACAGTATCGTCTCAAGGAATGTTGTGAAGACTGTCGTCATTTTTGCGAGACGAGAAAAAAATGCGAAATGCTCTATCCGGTGAAGCATCATCTGAAAGAGACCTTCGTTAATGCAAAATCTGGTGACCGGATCTATTTTTGCAAGATGTTTGAGGCAGCCTGATGCATGAGAAAATTTTTACTGATGAAGCTCCCTTAGCCGTTGGTCCTTATTCTCAGGCGGTGAAAGCCAAAGGGCAGAACATGGTTTTTGTTTCGGGACAAATCCCACTGAATCCGAGCTCAATGAATATCGAAGGTAGCGATATCAAAGAGCAAACTAGGCTGGTGCTAAAAAATTTAGCGGCGGTTCTAAAGGCCGCGGGCGTTGGTCCGCATCATGTCGTGAAAACCACGGTTTATCTTAAAGACATGAATGATTTTGCCACGATGAACGCCGAGTATAGTAATTTTTTTTCCGAGCACAAACCAGCGCGAGCTTGCGTTGAAGTAGCACGCCTGCCCAAAGATGTACTCGTTGAAATAGACGCCATCGCCCTTATTTGATGCCTCCGAGATAAAGGCGAAAAACGGTGGCGATACCGAACAACAAGAATGACAGTGGCAGTATGCGGTCTTCGTAGAATTCGATTGCTACGGCTTTATCTTGATAAAATCTAAACTTCACGATTATGGTGATGAAAAGGAGTGAGCCCAAAAGAGCAAGGCCCATTGTGAGCGATCCTGTTCTTGGCCAGGCCAATGACTCGAGCAAGCCTTGGAGAAAGAATAGATAGAGCAAAACCAAGCAATAAAGAAATTCTAAAATAGCGGCGAGATAGCGAAACGTTGCTGGTTCAAGATAATCTTTTCGGTCTTGGCCGATGAAGTCAAAGGTGGAAGGCTTTTTGCGATGACCGGTGCAGACATAGAATGAACAACAAAGTGAAAATACGACCAGCACTAAATGACCTATTGAGGCAACGATGCTTTGCATAGGCTCCAAAGAGATGAAAATTAAATTGGCGCTCAAGATCAAGGACAAAACGCCTCGCAAGTGAAAATCAGCGAGAACACCGTCGATGGACAGTGGCTGAACGAGAAGCAATTCATATAAAAAATGGTAAAAAGGCACAATAAAAAGTGGAGCAAGAATTAGGCCAAATTGTAAAATGTTGGCTTCTTTTGGTACGCCGTTCGTTAAAAGAAAGTGATTGGCTACGAGAAGGAACAACACGACGAGCATGGAAAGAAGGAGTTGTTTTATGATGGCAGCTTTGTCAAAAACTCGGGCGTGACGCTTATTTATCGACAACAATACGAGTGTAATGATGCCGGCGCTATTGAAGCGCTCTCGATCTCTGGACCGTTTAACGGCAAATCTTACTGCATAGTCGATAAACAGAACGCCTAAGAGAATAATGACGGCAACGGTGAAGCTATTCATGAGGCGCCTTCTTTTTGAAGCCATGCGTCGGCACGCTCAGCTTACAACTATTTGCCATCCACTTTGGAGGACCCAGTGGGAAGTTTTTTGGTTGGTGGCGCTTTTGGCACGCTTTGCTTTGTGGGGCATTTCACGTTGGGTACAGCTTCAATCTTAACACCGCTTGGCGGAGTAAATGTAAATACGCTGTCGGGGAAGGTTTTGACGATTTTAAAGTTAATAAATTCAAAGTGATTTTTGCCGCCGCTTTGATCCTCTACCAAAGACTCCACTACCTTGGCTGTGCCATCGATTCCGAGCAGAAGCTTTATAACGGATGAATTCTTTTCTTTTGGTATTAGCGAAAGCCACTTAAGTGCCTTATTTGGCGTTTCTCCTCCGAGAAAAGAAATAGAAAATGATTGCCTAAGATTTCCCCTGCCAAGCAAAAATGTCACCGACGCTGGCAAAGTTTCTTGGTCCAGACAATTATGCGTGTAAGCGACCTTGTCGCTCAAAGAGTAATAGGTGAACTTATTACCATTAATAAATATTTTTTTTTGACGGTTTTTGGGTTCCAAATAACTCCACAGCATTTTGCCTCCAGCCCGGCTGTATTTGACCGTGCCCCTGGGCGGCGTTTCTTTAACGTTCAAAAAAGGGTGCGTATAAGTTTGCTTGAAATCAAAGCTTGCAGCTGTGGTGTTATTATATTGATTCTGCACAGCATCGATAAGCTTATTAAGTTCTTGCTCAGCCTTCTTTTTCGCTGCTTTCACTTGAGCTTCTGTCTTAACGGGTTTTTTTGCCGCCTGCGCAACAACCAATCCATCAAAAAGCACACAGCTCAAAAGCAATACTATAACTATCCTTGACATCCTAACCATTATTATAACTGCTCAGCTATGTCGTCCTTTGTGTCGTATCGCGGTTTATCTGGGCACTGGACCCCGCGTTCAAGCCGGCTTTGTTGCATAAATTACTCCCCATCGTCATGGCGAGGAGCCATAGGCGACGTGGCCATCCAGTACTTAGCGTCTAGGCTTCTACTGGATGGCCACGCCCCTTTCTGGGGCTCGCCATGACGACATGGCGTAATTCGTGCAACAAAGCCGGTCAAGCCGCGGGGCGACACCGGTGCTGAGCGCTAGACCATTATTTCAAGGACGCTATCAGCAGGAACCTAGAGTTCAAGACGTTCTGGAAATTTGGATGGTGACGTTGGCGTTTTTGGCCTGTTTGAGCGCTTGCGGCTTTTTGATGGTTAGCGCAAGAGTTATTATCTCTGGCAATGCTTTCATCAATGCTGAAGCAGCATTAAATGCAATGCGCTCAAGCAAAAACGGCCTTTCACTATATATTGATCTGCCTATTATATGATTCAGCGTTTTTGCTAAGTCTTCCTCGAGGTTATATTTCTTTAATAAAGATATATTTAATTCAATTAGTAGTGGTTGTTTCGTTGACCTTTCGCAGTTGTATACGCCAAAAACTGTTCTATATGTTTTAGTGAACTTAAAGCAGTAGGAATCGGCTTCGCCGTTATTTGCTGCGGAATTAACCTGTGCTTCATGATGTGCTTGCATATTATCTGCGTTACTGTAAGTCCGTACAGCTTAACCACTATTGTGTTTAGCGGTGAATCATGACCTCTGAAACTGACTATAACCGTCCGAGTTTATTTTTAAAGGGTAACGATTGGCTATGGCGGTTGATGCGACGTTTTGCCTTTGCCTTCGACCCCGAGCGCATGCATGAGGCGGCCATTCACGTTTTGCGCTTTAGGTCACTTTTTGCTTTTGGCGATATTAATAAAACTTCCATTGCACGGGCCCCGGATTTTAAAAAGACCTTCGCTGGCCTAACATTTGCTAACCCTGTAGGTCTCGCTGCGGGCTTCGACGTTGATGCTGATTGTCTCCCCGCCCTGCAACTGCTTGGTTTTGGCTTTATCGAAGTAGGCGGGATTACGGAAAAGGCCCAACCAGGAAATCGGAAACCGCGTATTTTTCGTCTTCCTCGGGATCAGGCCATTGTTAATCGGCTCAACTTTTATAATCGTGGCGCCCTTCGTTTGCAGAAACGCTTATCTCTGCTTCGGGAAAGAAATCGGTTATTTGTTCCTATTGGGGTTAATCTCGGTAAATCCAATTTTTCCTCGTTGGAGGACGTTCCCAAAGAGTATTTGAGAACCTTTCAGCTGGTCTGCGATGTGGCGGATTATGTCACTATCAACGTTTCATGCCCCAATTCAGAAGGTCTTCAGCGCTACCAGACGACTAAGAGCTTAGGTGTGTTGCTTGATACAGTGTGTAATCACAACGAAACACGAAAAAAGCCAGTTCCCTTGTTTTTGAAATTAGGCCCCGATTTGGGTAATGAAGAAGCCATTGCTTGTGCTGAGACGGCCCTTGATTACCGCTTGGGGGGCTTGGTCATTTCTAACACCACAACTAAAAGGAATGGGCTATCGGCTCCGTTTGAATTTGGTGCTGGCGGTCTTTCTGGAAAGCCGCTGTTTGAGCGAAGTACGCAATTATTGCGTTGCATAGCCAAAGACTATGGCGGCAAGCTGACGCTTATTGGTTCGGGCGGCATTATGGGTGGTTCTCAGGCCTTAGCCAAGCTGAACGCGGGGGCAGACTTGTTGCAAGTCTATACCGGATTTATTTACGGTGGCCCCAACTTTGTTATCCGCCTATTGCGTTATTTAGAGGCCCATTACCTAAAGTAACCGGCATCTTAAAATGAGAAAAATTGGTATTTTGCATATCATATATAATGACTAAGTGTTTGGTATTAATCACGTAGTAGAAAAGCCGCAGTTTTTGGCTTTGTTGATATTTGGAGCAGATCGTGTTTGACAAGTTCTCGGGCATGTTTGGTGTTGGCCTTGCGATTGACTTAGGAACCGCAAATACCTTGGTACATGTGCAGGGCGAGGGGGTGGTGCTTAATGAACCTAGTGTGGTGGCCATCGTCAAAGATGCGGGACAAAATAAGATTCTCGCCGTTGGTCGCGACGCCAAGGAAATGCTCGGCAAAACGCCTGGTAATATCGTGGCCATCAGACCCATGCGTGACGGCGTGATTGCCGATTTCGATGTCACACAGGAAATGATCAAGCGTTTTATTATGAAGGCCACCAAGCGCGGCATGTTATTTCGTTCTCGCTTACTCATCTCCGTTCCAGCAGAAATTACTTCCATCGAGCAAAAGGCAGTACGCGAAGCGGCACTCGGTGCCGGAATGCGCGAAGTTCACCTGATCGAGCAGCCCATGGCCGCTGCTGTGGGTGCGGGGCTTCCGGTAAGAGAGGCTCGCGGCTCCATGATCATAGATATTGGTGGAGGAACGACTGACGTAGCCGTGATCTCCTTGAGTGGCCTAGTGGCATCGCAAACGCTGCGTGTGGCGGGCGACAAATTAGACGAAGCCATCGTCAACTTTGTCAGAAAACGCCACAACATATTGATCGGCGAGCGCACCGCGGAATTGATCAAGATTAAGATTGGTTCGGCCTATCCTTTGGATGAGGAGCTGCAAATCGAAGTCAAGGGTCGTGATTTGATTACGGGCGTGCCTCGTTCCATCACCGTGACCAGCATCGAAGTACGCGAAGCACTGCAAGATAATGTTCGTCAGTTCATTGCCACTACTAAAGCAGTGCTAGAGCATACCCCGCCAGAATTATCGGCAGATATTATTGAACGTGGCATTGTAGTCTGTGGCGGTGGTGCCAATATCAAGGGACTCGATCGCTTGCTCGCAGAAAAATGCGGCATTCCCGTTTATATTGCTAAAAATCCGCTGCACGCCGTCGTGGACGGAGTTGGGCAGGTTCTAGAGAATATTGAGTCCTACAGCGGTTTATTGTTGTAATCTATTGGTGAATTAATGCGAGAAATTTCGGCGATTATATTTTTACTATTATTTGCTGCGGCGTGCGGCAAGAAGTTTCTACGCGTCGAGAATCAAGCGATCCTCACTCAGTACATGGCTCAAATTCATGCGCACAACGAGCGAATTTATCAGATTAAAGCATCGCTCGATATCAGAGCCACAGGTGTGATGGGCAGTTTCGTGCATGAGCAAGCAGACATCATTGTGCAATCGCCCCATTATCTCTATTGGTCGCTTCGATCGTTTTTCGGTCCACCGAGCATGATCCTTTCGAGCAACGGCGAATTTGTTACGCTCTATGATTTCACCGGTGCGGGTGAACAGGCCTATCAAAAAATACCCTTGACTGATGGATGTTTTTTTGAGCTGATGGGTTTTCACTTTCACGCCAACTCTTTGATCTATCTTCTTTTGGGGCAAATTCCACTCGACAAAGGCAAAGAACTGTCCATTAAGGCGTCGGACAATAAGCTAGAGATACACGCCATTTTACCGGATGGTTGGGAGTTGCGATCGATTTTTGATTCTGAGCAACAGCGAGTGTTAGAAACGCGTTTTTCCCATAAAGCGCCTTCCCTTAGTTATCAGGTTAAGTACAGCGATTTTCATCAAATCGATGGCGTCGATTTCCCTAAATCGATGGTGCTTTTCGCCAAAAACCCATCGCGCTTTGCCCGATTTTCCATTGAATTTGTGGAAGTGGAATTAAACGGTGCGCCTGTGGGAGCGGACACCTTTTACATCAGCCCGCACTGATAAGTTTCGTATAACATGTCGAGGGACGTACTATGACTGGCGGTCAAGCGCTGTTAACCATCAAGGACCTGTCGGTGGAATTTGCCACCGAAGAGGGACTTATTAAGGCCGTGGATGGTGTGAACTTCTCGATTAATAAGGGAGAGACGCTGGGGCTCGTTGGTGAATCAGGTTCGGGTAAGAGTGTGACGGCATTGAGCATCATGCGGCTCATCAAGCCACCGGTTGGCCAGATCTCTCGTGGCGAGATTTTCTTTGACGGGGAAAATTTGCTGGCCATGCGCGAGGATCGCTTGAGAAAACTGAGGGGTAATCGCATTTCGATGATTTTTCAAGAGCCCATGACCTCGCTTAATCCGGTATTTACCGTGGGCGATCAGATCATGGAAGCGATACAGTTGCATCAGGGTCTGAATAAGAAAGATGCATTGGACAAGAGCGTTGAGATGCTCAAGCTCGTCGGCATTCCGGCGCCGGAGGAGAGGGTTTTTAATTATCCTCATCAATTGTCCGGTGGCATGCGCCAGCGCGTGATGATTGCGATGGCGCTATCTTGCAAACCGGATCTTTTGATTGCCGACGAACCCACCACGGCCCTAGACGTGACCATTCAAGCGCAGATCATGGAGCTCATGAAGACTCTGCAGAACGAGCTCAAAATGGGCATCATCTTGATCACCCATGATCTTGGCGTAGTAGCAGAGATTTGCGATCGGATTCTAGTGATGTATGCGGGCCAGATTGTGGAAGAGGCATCGGTGGTGGATATTTTTTCAGCTCCCAGGCACCCTTACACTTTGGGTCTGCTAAACTCGGTGCCTGCCTATAACCATGGCAAGGAGCTCATCGGACCAGATGGTAAAGCTCGTCTGAAAACGATTCCCGGCATGGTGCCCAATTTAGCGGAACTTACGGGAGGTTGCCGCTTTTTCGAACGATGCTTTAAAGGTGCGAGCACATGTCGCGAGCACGAGATTACGCTCAACACTTCTGAACCTGCGCGCAGCTTTCGCTGTCTTTATCCTGTTCACATCGGTCGAAACGAGCAGGGCTTTCAAGGGGAGGTGTCGCATGGCTAGTGCGAACAGCCCAGTGCCCTTACTCGAGGTTCGCAATTTGGAACAACATTTTATTCAATACCGAGGTTTGATTAGCAGACAAAGGAGTATAGTCAAAGCGGTTGATGGTGTCAGTTTTCATATTAATGGGTCTGAGACTCTCGGGCTGGTTGGTGAGTCTGGTTGCGGTAAATCAACTTTGGGGCGCAGTATTTTGCGTTTGATTGAGCCTAGCAAGGGTACAATTCATTTTGATGGCGAAGACATCACCAAAATCGGAGATGGCCGACTTAGAGCGCTTCGGCAAAAGATGCAAATTATCTTTCAGGATCCTTTCGCCTCGCTCAATCCGCGCATGAGTGTAGGCAACATCATCGAAGAAGCGCTCATCATCCACCAATTGGGTGCGACCAAAAAAGAACGTGAGGACCGCGTTGTGGAGTTGCTCGGCCTTGTGGGCCTAAGAAAAGAGTCCATTGCTCGCTATCCCCATGAATTTTCTGGGGGCCAGCGCCAGCGTATCGGAATAGCCAGAGCTCTTGCGGTTAATCCCAAATTTGTCGTGTGCGACGAGCCGATTTCCGCCTTAGATGTGTCCATTCAGGCGCAAATTATTAATCTTATGCAGGACCTGCAGTATAGCCTAGGACTCACCTATCTTTTTATCGCCCATGACTTGCACGTGGTGCGTCACATTTCCTCGCGCATTGCCGTTATGTATTTGGGAAATATTGTGGAAATCGGTGATGCGGCCACCATCTATTTCGCGCCAAAACATCCGTATTCGCAGGCGTTGTTGAGTGCGGTACCCCTACCTGACCCAAAACGAAAATCCCGGCGTATTCTGCTCCGTGGCGAAGTTCCAAGCCCAATCAATCCGCCATCAGGCTGCAAATTCCACCCACGATGTCCCCACGTGATGCCGCAGTGCAAAATCACCGCCCCCCCGTTGGTTAAACTAAGCAACCAGCAAGAAGCCGCTTGCTATCTTTATACCTAAATAAATCCGATTCTCTTGAGCATTTTTTTGGCCCAGTTGATGAACCAGTTTTCTTTCTCGATGGCTTCGTTTGCTAAAAGCTCCACTTCGACTCGGTTGTCGCCAATACTTGCCACCACAGATCCTGCCCGATCGCCCGCTTTGATGGGCGCGACTAAATTATCGCTAACATGCGTAGTTGTTTTAATTTGTCCCGCCTCGGTTCGCAGCGTCAAAAGATAGAGATCGCGCGAGGCAATGAGAGGTAAGGTCTCCTTCTTCCCGTCTTTTATCTTGGCGGCCTTTTCTACCACGGCACCTTTTTTAATGAGCGTTTTGCCAACGAAGTTACCCTTGGCCCAACCGACGAGTTTTCGTGCTTCGTCGGCTCGGGCCTGCACCGAAGGCAGACCGTTGATCACGGCAATATAACGCTGATCGCCATCGAGACAGCTTGCCGCCACGCCAAAACCGCCGGCTTCGGTATGACCGGTCTTTATGCCGTCGCAGCCGATGTCATCGTAGAGCAAAGGATTACGATTTCCCTGTTTGATACCGTTATAGGTAAAGTCCTTTTCCTTGTTCACACCGTAGTAACCCTGGTGATTTCTGATGGTGGCCATAGCCAATTTCCCCAGATCTCGTGCCGTACTGTAATGCTCGGTGTCGGGTAGGCCGCTTGCATTTTTAAAACTGGTGTTGGCCATGCCTAGTTCTTTGGCCACGCGGTTCATCTCAATGGCAAATCCATCTTCTGTGCCCATGATGCCCTCAGCAACTACTATGCTTGCGTCATTCCCTGACTGAATGGCAATACCTTTATGTAGATCCGCAACCTTGATGTTGCTGCCGAGCTGGACAAACATTTTCGAGCCCTGTGTTCGCCAGGCTCTTTCGCTGACTTTGAATTCTGTATCGCTTTTCAATTCGCCTTTTTGCAACTTTTCTTCGACAATATACGTCGTCATCATTTTGGTCATGGACGATGGAGCCATGCGCTCGTCAGCATTTTTCTCCAACAATATCTTACCGGTGTTGTAATCGAGCAAGATGGCTTGTTTGGCCGAAACGCCGACCTTCGACGCCCCAGGATAGGTGATGACGTTTTCTAGATGTTCCGCTTGGGGAGCCGGTTTCGCCACGGGTTTGGTTACCGGAGGTTTTCGTTTAACTGGAGCAATTTTTGCCATTGCGACTGGTGCAGGTAGTGCAAGAGAAATAGAGACCACTTTTATATTATTCTTCATTCCATGTTTCTCACGTAAATTATGGACCAAATTGGATCGTAATGGGTTGACAAGCTGTGCGTCAACTCCTGCGCCACGAGGGAGCCCCATTTGGTTTTTCGAAAAAATGTTTATGGCATAGTCAGTGACCATTCGTAAAGGGAAGGCTCATGATCCTATCCGATCAAGAAATCATCCAACAGATCAAAAGCGGCAGTATTGTCATCGAGCCTTTTCGTCAGAGCTCTTTGGGCACCAACAGTTACGATGTGCATTTGGGTAAGACGCTTGCGGTTTATACATCGGAAATTCTCGACGCGAAGGCAGAAAACGCAATCAGGCATTTCGATATTCCGAGTGATGGCTATGTGCTCAGGCCGGACATACTCTACCTCGGAGTGACCGAAGAATACACGGAAACTCATCGTCACGTACCCTTTCTCGAAGGCAAATCAAGCGTCGGGAGGCTGGGCATCGATATTCATGCGACTGCCGGCAAAGGTGATATCGGCTTCAAAAATTTTTGGACGCTGGAGATTTCGGTAAAAATGCCTGTACGGATTTACGCTGGCATGCCCGTAGGACAAATCATCTATTTCGAAGTGAAAGGCGACGTGCTTACGCCATATAATCTCAAGCAGACCGCCAAGTACAACGAAGTGAGCCCGCTGCCCAGAGAATCTCAGATGTGGCGCAATTTCCTCGCAAGGTGAAGCAATGTTTCGCAGGGTCTTGGTGGCTAATCGCGGTGAAATTGCCCGCCGATGTATAAGAACTCTTAGAAAAATGGGCATAAAGTCTGTCGTGGTGTTTAGCGATGCAGACCGCGATGCGCCTTATCTTAAAGAGGCTGATCGCGCCATCTGCATCGGTCCTGCTTTGGCTAAAGACAGCTATTTAGACGAAAGCGCCATTCTTGAGGCGGCGTTAGAGACTGAGTGTGAAGCTATTCATCCGGGCTTCGGTTTTCTATCGGAGAATGCGCGGTTTGCCGAACGCTGCCTCTTGCAAAAGCTCACTTTCATCGGACCAACGCCCGCGGCCATAGCCTTGATGGGCGACAAGGCAAAAGCTCGGGAGGCAATGACCAGGCTTGGTGTCCCTACTTTGCTCGGATCAAAGAGCATCGTGAGCGACGGATCGGAGCTTCTTCGCGTGGCTTTAAGCTTGGGCTTTCCCGTATTACTTAAGGCACGTGCCGGCGGTGGCGGGAAGGGCATGCGGCTTACGGAAAATGCGGATGAGCTTGCTACGGCATTTGAACAAGCAAGAGCTGAAGCTTTTTCGGCCTTTGGCGACGGTGAACTCTATGTAGAAAAATTCGTGAAAAATGCTCGGCACATCGAGTTCCAAATTCTGGCCGATCACTACGGCAATGTGGTTGTTTTGGGAGAGCGAGAGTGCTCGATTCAAAGAAAGAACCAAAAACTCATTGAAGAAGCTCCGGCTAACGGATTCTCACCAAAAACGCGAAGGGAGATATCTGAGATTCTGACGGCGGCAATGAAAAAGCTTGGCTACCAAAATGCCGGAACGGTGGAGTTTTTATTAAGCGAAGATGGCAAACTCTATTTCATGGAGATGAACACAAGAATTCAGGTAGAGCATCCGGTTACCGAGCTGGTTTACGGTGTAGATATAATTGAGTGGCAGGTGAGGATTGCATGCAATGAGAGACTCACATTTTCCACCGGGGATCTGGCGATAAACGGTGCCGCCATCGAATGCCGCATTAATGCCGAAGATCCAGCGCGAGATTTTCTGCCAAACCCGGGAACTATTTCTTTGCT
>Ga0187783_10003017_pt1 | contig 12430 bp, 10 predicted proteins | sample 1015_SJ02_MP02_2_FD_132471 | JGI IMG/M metagenome (GOLD analysis project Ga0187783, IMG submission 132471) | Tropical peat soil microbial communities from peatlands in Department of Meta, Colombia - 1015_SJ02_MP02_20_MG | ecosystem: Environmental > Terrestrial > Soil > Wetlands > Peat | place... | reverse complement strand
GGCGCGCGGCGCCTTAGCGGCAGTATTGAGCACGTTGATCACCCGACCCCATCGTCGCTCTTTCATCTGGGGCCATACCAGTCGCGTCAGGCGGATAGCTGCAAACAATTTGAGATCGAGATCTTCCTGCCACATCTGGTCGGTGATGGTGTCAAACGCGGCTGCTCGCGAGGTTCCGGCGTTGTTGATCAGGATGTCGACCTTGCCGAGCTCCTCCATGACCCGTCGATAGCCGCTTTCAAGGTCTGGGGCTTTCGATACATCACACGAGACGCTTACTACTCGCGCTTTGGCGGTGGCCGATACGATCCGCTTGGCGGTTTCCAATGTCTCAACGCGACGGGCCAGGATGGCGACGTCGGCGCCGGACACGGCAAAACGCGTGGCAATCGCCAGGCCGATCCCCTTGCTGCCGCCGGTAATGATCGCCGTTCGTCCAGTGAGATCGATTTCCATGGGTTGGCCTTTTCATGACCCGTCGCTGCTTGACGAATATCCTGCGCATGATGAGTTGCGAATCAAGCCCTCCGTGGCGGAGCCCGGCGGCCCACGGAGCTCCGGCACCAACCACCGCAGCACGCGGCTCTGCATCGGTCGCAGACGTGATCTGCGGCTGACTGTCGACGCGGCTGCGCGGTGAACCGCCGGCGCCTATCGGAGGGCGGCCCCAGCCCGCCACCCCGCGACAGCCCATGGTGGCCGGTCCGGCGACCTTGCGCTCGAGTGCCTACGCGCTGCCGGCCACCGCTTCGACCGATCGCCCTGCCAAACTCGGGCGCCAAGCGAGCATTGCGGCGGCAAGTCCGCAAGCGGCCGCAAACATCAGCCACACGCCGGCCACCGCACGATTGCCGGTTTCCTCGATCAGATAGGTGCTCACCGCCGGGGTGAATCCGCCGAACAGCGCGGTCCCAAGGCTGTAGGCGACCGCAAAGCCGGTGGTGCGCAGCTGCTGGGGTATGATCTCGGTCAGCGCAACGACCATCGCACCATTGTAGCTGCCATAGAGAAACGACAGCCAGAGCTCGACGGCAAGCAATCGACCAAAGGAGGGCTCGCTCACCAGCCAGGACAGCGCGGGGTAGGCGCTCAGCAGCATCAAAAGTGTGAACACAATGAGCAGTGGTCGGCGACCGATCCGGTCCGAAGCGGCCCCCATCACCGGCAGCCAGAACAAATTGGAGATACCCACGCAAAGGGTCACCAACAGACTTTCGGTGCTGGAGAGCTTCAGGACGTCCTTGCCGAAGGTCGGTGTATAGGCGGTGATGAAATAGAATGACACCGTCGTCATCGTTACCATCAACATGCCGATCAGGACGATGGGCCAGTTCTGTGCCAGCTGAGCGGCAATCTGCTTCGGCGACGGATGGTGCGCGCTCTGCCGGCGCTCGAGAAACTCAGGCGTCTCCTGCATCGAACGGCGCAGCAGGAAAATCAGCGGAACGATGAGACAGCCGATCAGGAATGGAACGCGCCAGCCCCACTGCATCATATCGGCAGGCGGTATGATGGCGGAGAGCGCCACCCCCAGCAGGGCTACGAAGATCACCGCAACTTGCTGGCTCCCGGACTGCCAGCTGACATAGAAACCCTTGTGGCCCGGCGTGGCAATCTCCGACAGATAGACCGATACGCCACCAAGCTCGACGCCTGCCGAGAAGCCCTGAACAAGCCGGCCGGCCACAACGATGATTGGCGCAAGCCAGCCGATTGTCGCAAATCCCGGAACCACCGCGATCGACAGCGTGCCGACCGCCATGAGGCCGAGAGTGAGCAACAGCCCGGCCCGCCGACCATAATGGTCGATATAGACTCCGAGGATGATCGCCCCCAAGGGCCGCATCAGAAAACCGACCCCAAATGTCATGAACGCTGACATCAGCTGCGCGAACTCGCTGCCGGACGGGAAGAAGATTTTGCCGATGGCGCTCGCGTAATAGCCGAAGACAAAAAAGTCATACATCTCCAGAAAATTGCCGCTGGAAACGCGCACCACGGACCAGATCTTGTCCTTGCGGCTGGACCCTCGATCAGCGCCTGCACTCATAGGGGTCATCCTCCCTTGAAACAATTTTTGGTCGTGTCGAAAGCAACGGGCGTTCGTCCCCGATCGAGCGCGATCATTGTCCGACCAATAAAAACATAGCGAATTCCGCGCCGCCATTCCATCCGATCGCGTCGGCGCGGATCCCTGCCCGGTACGACGGGGGCCAGGACGATTTCGTGATCTATCGTGTTAGCGAGCCTAATCCGGCTCGCCAACGCGGCCGTTCGGCGACGCAACACGAGCCAGGAAAAGCAAAATTTAATTGCGGCACGCTTCCAGCGCGTGGCTGCTGAAACGTGCGGGTCATGATCTTGCCTAAAGCCGATGTCGTGCAGCCAAACGCGGCGCCGTCAGCTTGGCAATGTCAGGAGGCGGGCGCCTGACAGCTTTAACGCGTCACCCGAGAGCGTCGGTTGCGGACCAGCCCCGGGCCCAGAAACCGTGAGAGACGGCCCGTTCGCACATTATCGTCGATTGAGGCGCGGCGCTGACCTGTTCGCGGTTCATCGGTCGAATAACTCGATCTGGAAATCGCCAAACAGTTGCAGTCGATTCACAATCCGCCGCTGCGTGTGTTGACCCTGTCAACTATTCATGCGGCCAAATAACTGCCACGACGCATTGATCCTCGGGGCCAGGACGGCATGAGGTCCAGGTCCGGATACCGGAGGGGGGCGTCGCGTTATCGGAAAGGCTCGGCCCGGACCTCGACGGCTTCGACGCAAGGTCCAGGCGGCCTAAGGCCGCCTGCCCTGCGGTTTTCCGAGCAGGTCCTAGTGATGGCCGTGCCAGCCGCCGCCTCCCCAGTGGCCGCCGACCGGGCCGTGCCATGGCCCGCCGCCGTGCCAGACGCCGCCGTGCCAACCGTAATAGGGGCCACCGCGCCAACGCCAGCCGTGCCAGCCCCACGGACCGCCCCACCAGTAGCCTGTAACCCAGGGACCGTAGTTGCACACATACCACCCTGGGCCACGCCAACCGCCCGGGTACCAGCAATAATTATATCCCCCCCAGACATACTGGGTGTTTTCGGTAACGGCGACGCTGTCTGCGCCTCTTTGGATGGCGACGCCCGGTCCCGGTCCTGCTTCGTCGGCCCGGGCCGTCAACGTTCCAATTCCGATCAAGGCAGTCACCGTCGCCAGGGCAAAAACGAAGATACGCATGGTTTGCTCCTGTTTGGATGCGAATCGCCGAGCTGTCGGCGGATGGGGTGGGAATTTAGCAGAGCGATTCCAACAGAACGTGGCGAGACTGTTCACCTCCCATACATAATAGCGGCGGATTTCAGACATAACTGTGGAAGGCAAGGCGACAGGCCAGGTGGCGGCTTCGTCGCCGTGAGAAAGGCGCGATGGCCATTAGACTTTCGATCCGGTTCTATCATCCCCCAGTTGCTTACAGCGCCAAGCTCTCGCAAGACTCTGCCCTGGCCCATCCAAACTTGCATCGAATCCTCTGCAATCCGAACACCGTCATTTAAGTCGCGGCTGTCATCGTGACGCGTCGAATTGGGAGACCTCAACCATGATTGCTGCACGCCTGCTCGTCATCTCCGTTGGTGTTATCGTGCCGTCCATTGCGTCCGCCGAGCCCGGGGCTCTTCAAGGCGCATGCCGAACCGATGTCAAGGCCTTGTGTGGGTCGGTCCAGCCTGGCGGAGGGCGCGTCCGCGAATGCATGAAGGAGCATCGCTCGCAGTTGTCGAATGAATGCAAGATGTCGATTGCCGATCGCATGCTGGAACATATGGGCCGCAAGGCCAACAACTGAGCCATTTTCGCGTGCCCGATGCGATCATCGCCAACGGCGAATTTGCGTGGGGCCAGACCAGATATGTCAAGTGTCCATACCGCTCGCGCGGTGTGGACCCGGCCTCCGGAGGGATGCGCAAGGTGTTCCTCCGGACGCCCTGTCGTGTCGACGTAAAGATCCCGATCAGAGGTGCTGCGGTCGCCGATCCAATACCTCGTAATGGCTCGCCTGTTCCTCAAAACGGGCGAGCGCAGCGCGCGCCGCAGCGGGTACATGGCTGCGCGCGTATTCCTCCCCCGCAAAGCGCTTTACGGCGGCCACGTCATCGAACCACATGATGGTCGTGAACTCGACCTCCGGACCGGTCCGACGCATCAGATCGATGTGCCGAAAGCCCGCGATCCGTCTCGCCTCGATGGCCGGGATCACCTGATCGTGTACAACGTTCTGGTAGGCGTCGGCGTTTTCGGGTGTCGTCCAGCCGCGCCAGATTCTGCAGATCATCTATATCATCCTGATAATGGCTTCACAGGCAGCCCAACATAGCTCCACCTGCAAACATTCGATTGGGAAAAATTGCTGTCGCGCCGCTGGCGCGGCTTCACTCAATCGCTCGGCGCCGACCGTCACGGCTCCTCATACGCAACGGGACGCCGCGCCACCCGCCAGCCCCCGCCAAGGTGGGTTCGTCCACTCGACATCAATGGAGCGCGCGGCAAACGCCAGCAAATTCCTCCGCCCTGCATGGGCCGCCGCAATCGCCGGTCAATGCTCGATTGCTCGTGTGCTCCTTACGTCGAGATCGCAGCGCCCCGGCGCGAGCCTCGATAGGACCGGCGCAACAGCGCAAACAGGCTGCCGCCGGTCGCTGCCCCCAGCGCATAGACTATGAAGATCAGAATGGCGATGCGGGCGCTGACCTGAAAACCGAGAAACGATACCGTGACGGTATTGAGATTCTGCAGGGCGAAGACGATTATAGCCGCGGCAAACAGGATGATGATTATCAAATAAATCCAGCGCATTGAATCCTCCTGTCGCTCCTCGGCAACGCCTCCGCCTTTCAATCAGGTCGTCTCAGCCGCGCCCACACGACGGGCACTGGCACCGTCGGTTACGCCGTAGCTCGGCGCAAACCCAGGCCGAGCGCAATCCAGCTGGCGCCGGCAAAGACGAGGTCGATGCCGAGGAATAGTCCGAGAACAAACAGACTCGAGACGGGCCAGTGCGCCAAAATCACTATGCCGAGCAGCAAGGTGATCACGCCGGATAGGACGATCCAGCCCCACGGCGTCCCTTCTCTCACGCTCACGCCAAGAAAAATTCGCATGATGCCGGAAGCAATCAGCGCAATGCCGAGAATGAGCGTCAGTACCGCAGCCGCTAGCACCGGATTTTCGAATGTGACGAAGCCGGCGACGATGTAGAGCGCGCCGAGAATGAGCCAGAGCAGGAATTTGCCCCAGGTCTTGACTTGGAAAGCGTTTATGACCTCGGCAACGCCAGCGATTAGCATCATAATACCGACGATAAAAACGCTGACGACCGTGGCCGCAACGATGCTGCCAAGTGCGATAAGGCCGGCGATCACATAAACGACGCCCAGGGCGACGATCCACCCCCATTTGGTGCGCAACGGTTCGAGTGCTGATGAAGTATCGAGGGACCTTGAAGTCCCTGTCATGCTGGTCATGGGTGTGCTCCCAATACAAAGATGTTGACCACTGCGTGTGCGCAATACTGCAAGAAACGCACCCGTGTAGCTTAAAGTAATGCACGGGTGACGGGCACCCCTTGAGATTGATCAACTTTGCGGATTTGCCCGCCCCCAAGTGGAACTTATGAGGGGCGGCTTTGCCACCGCACGATCGGAAAGGTGGAACGCCGCTGATGATTTAGGGCCGATGCCAGGTTCCGACCGGTCCGGGTAATTGTCAGCACGTGGGCTCTGGATCCCTTTGGTCGCGACGGCCGCAATCGTCTCGACCTTGACATTCCCCGTCGAGATCGCCTCGGATCGGGCTAGCGTGGCTCGTGATGCGACGGAACATTTCGGGATTACGCGCCCGCAAACCCGAAAGGTCGCCCGGTCAATCCTGAGCCGCCTTGCCCGCCATCAAGAAAGCAATACCCGCCATGACTGAAGAGAACGCCGATGGAAAATCGGACAAGCTGATTGACGCTAGGACTTTCTGGCGAGCGATCGGTGAACGGGCGATCGGCGTGACTATCGTCACGGCTCGCGGCGTTGAGGGTCCGGCGGGATTGCTCGCCCTTTCGGCAGCGCACGTCACCGCCGATCCGCCATCCATGCTGGTGTCCATCGATGAGCGCACCTCGGCGCTTGCCAGCGTTCTGCAGGCTCGCCATTTCGCCATCAACTTTCTGCCGGCGGACGCGAAACCGGTAGCCGAGGCGTTCGGTGGCCAGACCGGACTTAAGGGGGCCGCCCGGTTCAAGCCTGGAGATTGGGGCACTCTGCGGACCGGCGCGCCGATTTTCAACGACGCCATCGGTGCGGTCGATTGCCTTCTGGAGCAGACATTTGGCTATGCGTCCACAACGATTGTGATCGGGCGTGTCGTCGACTTTGTCGTCAAAGGAAGCGGTTTGCCATTGATCTATTTCCGCGGGCGCTATCTGACCGACCCGGAGCTGTCTTGAGAATCGGCAGCACGTCGATCTCGCACGTTGCTCCATCGCCCCAACCCGACGACCGGCCGGCCGACCGGCGCATCAACGCCATACCAAAGCGGGGGGCCACCGGCACCCAACTTCGAGGTCGTTACCGACGGTCGGCAATGAGCTCCGCGTTCAAGCCGCACCGCGGGAGTCGCAAGATGGCGGATCGAGACCGGCGACCCGATGCGGAAAAACCCTGCGTTGCCGAAATAGAGTCGCCGGCCGTTAACCCAGCCAGTGAACCTGGCGAAACCGCTCGGTCGTCAAGATACGCGTCCTGCCCCAGGGCCAGGCATGACGCATTGCAGCGAGCCGGCTCTCCGGATCCGACGCCGAGCCTTTCATTCTCGATTGTGGGTAAATGCTGCAACGAGCGGCCATTTTCTGGTTCGACTACACTTAGCGTCACCCCGCACGCGAGCGTGCGCCAGCCGAGTCGTGTCGACAAGCCCAGGCGCAAGCCCAGGCGCGCTCGCGGCCCGGCACGGCGTGGACGAGGCATCGATCGGGACCCGCTTGCAACGAGGGCGGACTGAATGTAGTTCGACTGCCCACAGCAGCTTGCTCAATGTGCTTGGCTAAACGCGCAAGAATCTCATATATGCCGAGCGGTTCAAACGTTCTGATAACCTAATTGGAGCTCCACATGGCCAAAGCAGCCAAATCAGCGACCCCGACGACCGTAACCCTCAAGCATCTCGCCGCCGCTATCGCCGAGCAGCACGAGATACCAAAAAAGCAGTCGGAAACCATCCTCAACGACCTGGTCGGGATGCTCACGAAACACCTTAAGAAGGGTGAGCGCATCCGCATCGTCGGACTCGGCATTTTGCAGGTCCGCAAGCGCGCGGCTCGCATGGGCCGCAATCCCGCCACCGGGGAGGCAATCAAGATCAAGGCAAGCAAGAAAGTCGCTTTTCGGGCCGCCAAGGAGCTCAAGGAGGCGGTCTAACTCCGCGCTCCGAGCCCTTCTGCTGGGCGCGCTCCTGGACACCCGGGAGCGCACCGGCGCGTCCGGTGCGGGTGCCATTCTTCGAGCACGACCTTTTGTTATCAATGATCATGCCACGCCGAAGCCGGCAGGCAGCTCTTAGCCGCTCCAGACAGCGCCTTTGCGATCCTACCTGCCAGGCCGGATGTATTTGACGGTAGCGTAGTAGCCGTTGCGCGAGTCCAGCCTTAGAATTCGTGGCAAGCTGGTCGGCGAGCGTGCCTTCGGGTCGCCCCGCGCACCGTTCAACCACCGGGGGCCGTGCTGCGAGCATCACCCGCGTTTCGGCCTGCCGCAACGGACTTTCGTTGCGTGAGACCATCCCTGAAGAGAAGCGCGTGGTCGAACCCATCCCGGCCAATGGTCGGCTGGCTCGAATGGCACATCGCCGCCGATCCCGAGCATCGTGATGGCTTGAAAAGCGTCCTCGGTGCTACCTGCTCAATATCGCTGCTGAGCTGACCGATCTGTCTGTCTGGAATCTGCCGTCCCGATATTGACGCTCAGCCGTTGATGGCCGAGGCGACGGTGCAAAAGAATGATCGTCGGCCGCCATTCCGCCTGGTCCCGGACGAACCTTCAAAGAATTCCATCTCCGCAACATGCATGCGGTTCCTTTTTTCAACGCGAGAAACTGCGCCTCAAATCAGGAGTCGATTTCTCCCCTTTCCGCCCCTCTGCGAACTAACGTTGGCGAAGGATCGGACAGGCTTTCATGACCGCAAACGTTCGATGTTTGAAGGAAGCACAATCGCATCCGATTTGCCCTCGCGACTCGATTCATACGTTATGATGGATAACAGTCCGACGTGGAGTTGGGCCTTCACCCGTTGACAGCTGTCGATCCGGCTGCGGTCCGATCATCCGTGTTCATATAGAATACCCTGCTCGTAAATCGCGGAAGGTCCGGCTCGAGGCGTCTAATAACAAAAAAAGGCCCCGCAGGGGGCATCCCTCGGGGCCAAAAGTGCGTATTCCGGGACAGTTTCCCCGCCCCCGCAGTTTGGGCAGGTGTGTATGAGCAGGTCTGTTAAAGTCGTAAAAGTGGGCGGCGATGTGACGCCTGTCGGCGATCTTGAGAAAAAAGCCGATGTGATACCCAACTGCAACAGTGCCCTGAATATAATATGAGCTGTTTGGATGCCTAATATCCGGGCTGCGCCTTCCTCGTCCGTTTCACTGCTGCCTGAGGTTCCACACTTCGGCAGCATCTGTCATTTGTACCGGCGGCCGAGTTGCCAGGAATAATCGTATTTGCCCCAATATAATCTGTTACGGCTGTCCCGGACTGGTTCATTAATTCTCCCAAATTTAGAGCCCGGCGACGCGAGCTCCCGAGTGCCAGCGGGCGCGTTGGCGGAGACGTTTCGGGCGCCTCCGTCTGATCGCAAGCGACACATCGAAACATCTCTGCGTTCTGGTTGGGCCGATCGTCCTCACCACATCGACAATGTGTTCGGATCGCGTTTCGGGAACCGACGGCAATCGGTAAGATCCGACTTGTCGATGCAGGCATTCGCTTCGCCGCTCGCCTGTAGTTTTGCGCGAACGTGCTGGCGATGCGACACATCGCGCTTTTGGCCCCTCGATTTGCTTCGTTCAGATTTTCGAGGCTCGCAATTGTCTGACGGAAAGAGCAGTCGGCCGAACTCAGGCCGTGGTGGCGGCGAAGTCATACCCAAAGGCAATGCTGCCACGTCACCCACCAAGTATGTTTCTGGATAAATGGTGAGCGAACGATTTTTGATTCAAATTAACCATGTCAGCGGACCCGGAAAGTCGAGCACTGCGACCGGATGGAAACGGCAAAAGTCTGATCCGGCAATCCCACAGGCAGGTTTGTATCGACCAAGTTTGGCGAACATTACTCGGATCCGCGTCGCGCCGCAGATTTTCTTGCGTCCTTCCAATCAGATCTGAGTCGATGGAAGGTTCATCCATGCGAACCTTGGACAAGGCGATCGAAGCGTGTCGCAAAATCCAAGTGATCTGACCAACGAGGAATGGAGGCATGCAGGACCTTTGGTTGCCCTGACCAAGCCCGGTGGAAACACACCTCACGTCGAGCTGGGCCGCGCCATGGCATAGGTTTCCCATGGGCCCCCGCCACCAGACGGTCCCGAGCACGAATATTTCGACGTGCGGATCTACGATGACCTATTGGCTCCTGCCCATCATGGGCTCTATGTGGATTGTAGAGAACTTGAGCCCCGCCGATTTTCCACAGACAACGCCCATCGGGTGTGCTAATTCTGCGCGGGCTAGAAGCTGCGCTCCAGCACGAATATTCGCGGAAGATCGGGCCTCTGCGCTGAGGTCGCGGAAATTGTCGCACGTTGCCTGGCTTGATGATCGTTTACCGGCATCTCCATTGGCAACGTTGGTGCCGATAGAGATGAACCAATGGCACAGACTGTTAATAAATCTGCAGGTCGGAAATTAACAGGCAAAAAATGTGGCCAGGTCTTCGACGTCGTCGCCGATGCGAAGCTCGTCGATATCGCCCGCCACATCGAAGCCGCCAACAAGCTGGACAGGCTGGGCGGGGCTCTTCGCGAAGCTGAAATTTTTGCGGCAGCCACTGCCAATGAGATCGAAACAGTTCGGGGCACCAAGGCCGAGGCGGAACTGCTTGCAGCCCGCGCAGCCGCCAACAAAGCCTATTCGACCGTCCAAATGCACCTCGAACAGTTATTGGCGACCACTGAAGAAGTTCTGCGTCAGCTCGATCGCATCCTCTCATCCTCAGGTTAGCGGTGTGAGGCCCCGAAGAGCGCAACTAAATTCCCTCACCATCCTTCCGCTTTTGACACGACTTCGCCTTTCGAAGGATGGCTGTCGGACCGGCGGCATGTCGGCTCTGGCGCAGGCAGAATATTGCGGCAGGCGAGAAACGCGGTGACTGGTACAATGAAATGGATCTGGCCGGCCTCATGCCCAGCGGACCAGGCTGTCAGCCATGGCCCGGGTAGCCTTGGCCGCATGTCATGAACGCAGCCCTGACGGATTATCTTAAATTCGGTGCACCCGCCATAGCAGTCGATCGGTCAACATTCGCAGTGGTGGCACGAATGTTTGTGACGCCAATTCTCAAAGCGCTCTCGGTGGGAACGACACGCGGCCTCTTCGCAATCGCTGGACGGTTGATTTGGCACGTCAAGGGATCGGCATTTGTCTGCATCGATCCCGGCGCCGACCACCTTGGTGGTGGGAAATCCCCGGCGCGGCGCCGCACGTGCAACGCCCACCGCGCCGGGTACACACTCTTAGTAAGAAGTTATTCGCCCTCCGCGCCGATCGCGTAGGCGGTCTCGCCGTGAACGGCGTCGTCACCAACCTTTAAGGTCGCTTCATCCATGCGCAGCGGCACGAAGATCGAGATGACCTTGAGGATGATGTAGGTGGCGATGATGTTGTATACGATAATGAACGCCGCCCCCTCGGCCTGAAGCAGCAGCTGCGGGGCATTGCCGTAGATCAAGCCAGTCACGTTGACGCCGGGGGCCTCTTTGTCGGTGCCGATGTATTCGAGCATGGCCGGATTGGCGAAAATGCCAGTCAGCAATCCGCCGGTGAGGCCGGCGACACCATGCGTGGAGAACACGCTCAGCGTGTCGTCCACCTTCATCATCAGCTTGGTTTTTTGCAGCTTGTTCATGCTGAACCATGGGATGATACCGGCGCAGACGCCGATGACGATGGCGCCCCAGCCATCGACGTAACCGGCGGCCGGGGTGATGGCGACCAGTCCGGCGATCATGCCGTTGACAGCACCGATCACCGACGGCTTGCCGTAGGCCATCTTGTCCAACAGCGTCCAAACCAGGAGGCCCACTGCGGTGGCTGTATTGGTGTTAAGCACCGCGGCGCCGGCATTGGCGTTGGCGAAGTAGGGGTCGCCGCCGTTGAAGCCGTTCCAACCCAGCCAGAGAATGCCGGCACCCGCCAGGGTGACCAACAAGCTGTTGGGCGGGAAATGCTCGCGATCCTGCTGGAGACGCGGCCCGACCACCGCCGCGGCGACGAATCCGGACGTTCCGGCCGCGAGATGGATGACGTAGCCGCCGGAGAAGTCGGCCACGCCCATGCTGGCGAGCCAACCGCCGCCCCAGAGGCTGAACGCCCCCACCGTGTAGACCAGCGTCATCCACACCGGGCAGAAGATCATCCACGCGGTGAAGTTCATGCGGCCGAGCACGGAGCCCGCAAGGATGATGACGGTGATGGCGGCGAACACGAACTGGAAGAACATGAGAGTCGCCATCGGAAAGGCCAGCGGCGGCATGCCCGACGCAGCCGCCGGAATTGTCGCTTGGCTGGTGGTAAATAAGGCCGATGTCGCCAAGCTCGGTGTGCCCAAGAATGGAAACCATTGCGGCCCGAAAGCCATGTTGTAGTCAAATAGAACCCAGACGACGAGAACTGAGGCGAAAGCATACATCGACATGAACGCTGAATTGATCGCCCATTTCTTCTTGACGATGCCGCCATAAAGGATCGTCAGTCCGGGAATGCTTTGCAGGCCAACAAACGTTGCGGCCGCCAACTGCCAGGCATTATCCCCCGTATCAAGCCATTGTGGTGCAGGAATGAGAGCCATTAGCTTTCCCCCTTGTCGCTGATCAACGCCCCAAAGCCGATCCGGTCACCGGAGACCCGGGACAACAATCAGGAATCGCCCGCAAGAACTGTGCCACTTCTGTGACTCAATCCGGGATTGACTTGCTTTACTTTTTCTATGAGCGTCGCGTGCCTTTCCATCAGGCGGTTGATTCACAGCGCTGCAAGTGAATAAAAACTAGGCAGACTAAGCGTTTTTTTGAACATAAAATGCGCAAACGACCCGAGACCAAATGCAAGTGACTTATGCTCGGACTCGGCGAGACAGGGGGTGCCTCGACATGATTATGGCCGCGCTGGGGCGATTCCTGACGCTGGCACTTGCCGTGTTT
>Ga0187783_10003016_pt1 | contig 12436 bp, 7 predicted proteins | sample 1015_SJ02_MP02_2_FD_132471 | JGI IMG/M metagenome (GOLD analysis project Ga0187783, IMG submission 132471) | Tropical peat soil microbial communities from peatlands in Department of Meta, Colombia - 1015_SJ02_MP02_20_MG | ecosystem: Environmental > Terrestrial > Soil > Wetlands > Peat | place... | reverse complement strand
CGAAATTCATTTACCGTGTTCGTGCCGAAGAGTTTCGTCTCTCCGAGACTCAGCAACTGCGCGCGGCCAAAAGTCAGCGCGTCAAACCCCGGAATGCTTGCGCCGCCCTGCGCACCGGGGTATGGATCGTCAAGTCGGTAATCGTCGAAAAAATAATAAGTGGAAATTTGTCCCCATCGGTCGGCATTGAGATCAACGCGTCCCGAGTCTTTATCGTCGCGCACGGTCTGGGCGAATGCTGCGGTGGAAAATTGGTCGGCGCTGACATTGGGAGCGGGAATGTATTGCAACAAGTGCTGGGCCGGAGCGGACCAGGCACTCTGCGGAATAACTTCGTTCGGGAACACGCACTGTGCGGAAGAAGTACATCCAGCCGCGTAATATGGCTCTCCCGATGAAACCGGGTATTTCAGCGCCGTCGACAGAATTTGCGCGAGATTGCCTCCCGCCGCAACCGTTGAAGGAGAACTCACTTCACACGGAGCCGATAAGCCGAGGTTCTTGCATGTCGATTGATCCGTGACCAAGGTCGTGGTCGTAAATGCATTTGCCCCGAGATCCGACAGATTGCCGATACGGTCCTGAACAGACGGCACAGTAAGGACGCCAGAGGGAATTCCTTGCGACGTCCGGGTTCCCTGATAATCCGAAAAGAAGTAGATTTTCTGCCGCTGGACGGGTCCACCGAACGTGCCGCCAAACTGATTCTGCTGAAACTCGGGCCGAATCGGGTCGAAATAGCCCCGCGCATCGAGGACCGTGTTTCGCAGGAATTCGAAGGCGTTCCCGTGAAAGCTGTTAGTCCCGGACTTGGTCACCACGTTGATCATGCCGCCGTTGTAATTGCCGTATTCGGGATCGAAGTTGTTGGTCAGCACGCGAAATTCATCGATGGAATCCAGGTCGGGAATGATCGACGTGCCGCCGTTCATGTGTTCCTGCACGTCCACGCCGTCGACGGTGAACCCGTTGGAGGATTCGCGCTGCCCGTCGATTGATTCGTTTCCGGCGTTCAAGTCACCCGAGGGCGAAATAGCTCCGGTTACGCCCGCCATGATCACGGAATTGGGCTGCAACGTCGTAACTGGGATGACGCCAGGCTGTATCGAGAGCAAATCAGTGTAGCTGCGGCCATTCAGAGGCAACGCCGTCATCTGCGAGCCAGTCACCAGTTCCCCGAGATGGGTTGCGACTGTATCCACTTGAGCTTCTGTGGTGGCCTCGGTTGCGGATACAGTCACCGTCTCGGACTCCGCACCCACCTCCAGGCTCGCATCGACCGTCAGCGCTGCGTCTGTATCGACGATTAGGTTTCTTTTTTTCTCCGTTTTGAATCCGGTGGCTTCAATCGTCAAATCGTAACGTCCGACCGGGATCGTTGGGAATGAGTAGAACCCCTGTCCGTCCGAGACGGCCTTGTACCGCGTCTTGAGCGCCACGTTTTCCAGCGTAAGCGTCGCTCCTGCAACTGCCGCGCCGCTGGGATCCCGGACCAGTCCCGAAAGACTGCCGGTCACTGCACCCCAGACGGCAGGTCCCGAGATCACGAGGAAGAGTAAGAGGAATCTGAAGATTGAGCTATTCGCTGTCACGAATCGAATCCGCCAGACTTGAATTGGTCAGCAGACGTCATTGTCTTACTTTGACTAGCGCGAACGGGTGGGGTGTGGCCCTCTTCGAAAATACATGTTGCGAACAGTAACACGCATCCGATTATCGTGCTACTACCATCTGACTCTTACCTGAGGAATCCGATGTTGGTAGGATTGCTCTTTTCTTCCTAGAGGCTGGAGGTCATATGGGGAATTTGGTTCGCACGGGCCTTTCCCTCGACGGCGAATTGTTGCAGAAATTTGATCAGGCGATTGCTGCGAAAGGCTATCAGAATCGTTCTGAGGCGATCCGCGATATGATTCGCGACCAATTAGTGGCGGAAGAAATCGACAAAAATAAAGTCGTGGTTGGCACTCTCACGATTATCTACGATCACCACCGTCCAAACCTGACGGAAAAGCTTGTCGACGCTCAGCATCATGCCGGCGGAAGCGTGCTTGCGGTCACGCATGTGCACCTCGACCATCACAATTGTCTTGAAGTAATCATCATGAAAGGTCGCGCCGGAGAGTTGAAGGGGCTAGCGAACGGAATCCTCAGCTTTCGGGGCGTAAAGCACGGTCAACTCGTGATCACAAGCACCGGCAAACATCTGGAATAACCTCAACGGGCACCGCAGAGCAAACATTCGCCGTCCTGGAACATTGGAGGCAACCTGTCATTGAGTCCTTGCCTGCCGTCTGCCTAGTGGCGAGAAAAAACTTGGGTCCATCTGGGCCCGGATGCTGACAACTTGGATCGAAAACCGAGCACCATAGCGCAGAGCAAAGCTAGACAAGCCGATGAGCTAGATTTTTTGCGACTGCCTTGGGCGCCGCAGCACGATGCCGCGGGCACCAATCCTTCGGCGCAACTGCCCGCCAAACCGAAGTCCTTGATCAGAAATGCCGTCCCGAATGGTCTGTGATAGTCTTCCGCCATGACCAACGTGGTCCGATTCCTGCAGTTCTTCGCGCTGGGCACTTGGGTAGGCGGCATTATTTTTCTAAGCTTTGTCGAAGCGCCTGGCGTGTTTGGCGTGCTCGGACCCCATCGCGACCAAGCCGGAAATATCGTTGGCTACTCGCTGACCCGGCTGCACTACATCGGCGTAGTTGCGGCTCTGATCTACTTGGTTGCGGGCTTCGCAATTGTAAAATCGGCAAAATGGCTGATTACACCCGCGGCCATTCTGGTTATGGCGATGCTCGCCCTGACCGCGATTTCGCAGTTTGCTGTGCGACCGCGAATGGCCGTGCTGCGAGCGGAGATGGTCTCGATTGATGCCACGCCGCCCGAGAACACTTTGCGCGCCCGCTTCGACCGGTTGCACCGCCTGTCGGTTCAGCTGGAGGGCGCCACCCTGCTGGCTGGCGTCGTCGCTATCTTCTTGACCGTCCGCGGGACGTGAGCGCCCGCCCGCTGGCGTCATCCGTTTCTGGTATCCCCAAGGTTCCCTCGAATTGAAGCCGAAGCGGACCCTTTCCGCGCTCTTGCCTGGTCAGTTCCATATATGGTTTCCTATTCTGGTCCCGCTCGGGGACACGGATGTGAACGGTGAAGATTAGCCGCGAAGAGGTGTTGCGGGTCGCCGACTTGGCGCATCTTGAACTTTCGCCTGAAGAGGCCGAGACCTATCGCAGCCAGCTCGACGAGATCTTAAGCTACGTCGGGAAGCTCGAGGAGCTGGACGTCAGTCGAGTCGAGCCGATGACGCAAGTGCTCGTTAATCCGCCCGGCGACAGGCATCCCGAGCTTCGCGACGACCGTCCCCGACCCTGCCATGTGGCCCCCGAGGTCCTGGGACAGGCTCCCGAGGCCAAGAAACCCTTCTTTCGCGTCCCAAAGGTGATCGAGCGGTGAGCTCGTCGGCAGCATGGACCATCGCGGGTGTGCGCAACGCGCTAGAAACAAAGCAGATCTCTGCTCGTGAACTTACCGATGAATTCTACGGCCGCATTGACAAGCGGAACGGAGAACTTAACGCCTTCCTGACGCTGAGCCCGCGACGCGCTTATGCGCAGGCCGATCGCGTCGACCGGGCTCTCGCGGCTGGCCATGACCTTCCCCCGCTCGCCGGAGTGCCCGTCGCGGTCAAGGACGTGATCAGCACACAGGGCATACGAACAACTTGCGGTTCGAAGATCCTCGAGAATTACGTCCCGCCCTACGATGCAACCGCCGTCGAGCGGCTCGAGAATGCCGGCGCGGTTATATTGGGCAAGACAAATTGCGATGAATTCGCCATGGGCAGTTCGAACGAGAACTCGGCCTATGGCCCCGTTCGCAATCCCGTCGCCCTCGACCGGGTTCCTGGAGGCTCGAGCGGAGGCTCGGCAGCGGCCGTTGCGGCCGGTCTGGCGGTTGCCGCCCTCGGGACCGACACCGGCGGTTCCATCCGACAGCCAGGCGCATGTTGCGGGATTCCGGCCCTGATGCCGACCTACGGGCGTGTCTCGCGGTACGGTCTAATTGCGTTTGCATCATCGCTCGACCGCATCGGGCCGTTCGCAACGACGACGTCCGATATCGCCCGGGTGATGTCGATCATCGCGGGAGGGGACGAGAATGACTCGACCTGCGCCGCCCTGCCGGTCGCCGACTACGGCGCCGAAATTGCTGCCCCTCTCGCAGGCGTTCGGATTGGCGTGCCGGAAGACTATTTTGGCGAGGGCCTGGACAGCGAGGTCCTCGGCAAAGTGCAGGCGGGCATCGCGCTGCTTGAACGCCTCGGCTGCCGGCGTGTTCCGCTCGAAATGCCGCATACCGATTTTGCGATCGCGACCTATTACATCATCGCCACGGCCGAGGCCAGCTCAAATCTGGCCCGCTATGACGGCGTGCGCTATGGACTGCGGGTGCCTGGCACAACGCTGATCGAAATGTACCGCCGAACGCGCCAGGCGGGCTTTGGTGCCGAGGTCAAGCGGCGCATCATGCTCGGAACGTATGCGCTTTCGGCTGGATACTACGAGGCTTACTACCTCCGCGCGCAGAAGGTGCGCTCTCTCGTCGCTCGCGATTTCGCCGACGCTTTCGGGAAGGTGGACGCCATTATTACGCCTACCATGCCGACGCCCGCATTTCGTCTGGGAGAGAAGACCTCTGATCCGCTCCAGATGTACCTGGCTGATATTTATACGGTTACAGGGTCTCTGGCGGGTGTTCCCGGTATTTCCGTGCCCTGCGGGAAAACCTCAGCCGGTCTGCCCGTGGGCATGCAGATCTTCGGACGCCACTTCGAAGAAGGACGTGTTCTGCAGCTGGCCCATGCGTTTGAAAATGGCGGCGGCTTCTCCATGTAATGGAAGGTCACCCATCCGGAAATTTGCGCGGCCCAAAAATTCTCCGCAGCGAAAAGAATTCGCAGAATTGTAGAAACATTCCTCCGAAAGACTCAATTTTTCACATCCCAACGCGGGAAGAATCGATGGTCTCAACCGTCAAGCACAAAGACTGGCCAGAAGTACAAGAAGCTAAAGCAGTTTCCGACTGTACTAGCCGACAGTTCCGGCGAAGTAGTACGGAACGACTATTGCAGGGAAATAGCTGCGCCGCTAGATTGCAACCAAGCGCGCGTGATGTTTTGAGGAGCACGGATGGTCCGAATTAAGTCGAGCCAGAAATTCTTCACCGAAGATGAAGTGGCCGATCTGACTGGCATCTGCCTGGAACATTTGCGTGGCCTCGCCCGGAATCGTCACCTGGGAACGCTCGCTCGCGTCGCCGAAGCTGCTGGCGCAGAAGCGGAAAAGTGGCTCTTTACGCACTCGGACTTGATGATCCTTACCGTCCTCTGCCCCCGTTGCGAACACTAGCCGCCTCTCCCTGCACCAGGCCCTCCGAGCTTCACAAACCCCTCTGCCTCTGAATGCATCCTAGAACTAGACTGCGCCCCCTGGGCAAGCCAGACATGAGATCCAGACCGAGCTTCGAACAAACTGCGCCCTGTACGTCGGCCTTTTTCATCTTCCTGGCACTTGCAGCGGCTCTGTTTGTCTCCCTTGTTTCCGAAGGCAGCGAACTCGATCGGCAGATCGGGCAAGACCAAACCGCCGGTCAAACGGCGCCCGAGGCCTCCCAGCCGGCACGAGGCCAGAAGCTCATGCTGAAGGATGGGAGTTTTCAGCTGGTGCGCGAATACAAAGTCGACGGCGACCGCGTGCGCTACTACAGTCTGGACCGATCGCAATGGGAGGAGATTCCCGCCTCGCTCGTTGATTGGGATGCCACAAAGAAAGTGGAAGCGGAAGCCAACCAGCAGGGCGCGGCACTGATCGCAAAAGTACACGCGCAGGAAGAAGCACGAAAGGTGGTGCCGCTCGACCTTGATGCCAGCCTCGAGGCTGCACCGGGCGTTTTTCTGCCGCCGGGTGAAGGGATGTTTGTGTTTGACAACAAAGCCGTTCTTCAGGTTCCCGCAGCCGAACCGACCTATAAGGCCGATCGAAAGCGGCAGGTTGAACAGGTCCTCTCCCCTATTCCGCTCGTGGCAGGGCGCACTTTCGTTCGGATCGACGGGGCGCACGCAAAGCTTCGCATCCACACCGGCCAGCCCGAGTTCTACATGCGGACCAAAGAGGTCTCCGACCCCGATCTCCAGCTCGTGACGGTCAGGGTCGAGGGAACGAGGCGAGAGATCGGCACGGTCAGGGAACTCTTCAAGCAACAGACAACCACAATGCACGCGCTGCTCATGCAGCGGTGGGAGATCGCCAAGGGCGTTTACCGCTTCACGCTGGGCCAAACGCTCGCTCCCGGAGAGTATGCCCTGGTCGTGGTGATTGAGCCCAAGAGCGAGCTCGAGCAAATCAACATGTACGTCTGGGACTTCGGCGTAGATCCGGCTCCGAAACCCCGATAGGAGGCAGCGAATAGGCGCCCTGGGACACCTACTTTGCGGGGCGAGATTCGAGGAGCCCGGCAAGCAGAGAGGAGAGCGCCGAAATATGGAACGGTTTCTGCAGAACCTGAGCCCCCTTGTTGCGGACCTCCGCCGCGCTCGCCGGGTCAACCAGATCGCCGGTCATGAGGATGAACACGCTTGGCGAGCGCAAGCCGTCGGCCCGCACGCGGTCTAAGAATTCAGGGCCGCGCAGGCGCGGTAGATTAAAATCGCACAGCACTACGTCGTAGCGGCGTTTGGATAGCAGTTCGAGAGCAGCTTCCGCGCTCTCGACACAATCCACCCCAAGTCCTCTCGCCGAGAGCCCCTCCTGAACGATCTCGCGGATGCTTTCCTCGTCGTCGACCACGAGGACAGAGCGATGGGCGAATGCGGCGACCTGCCCGCGCACCTCCATCCCGGGCGATCGAGTGGGCCTGTCCGTCTCCCCCTCGGCGATCGGCAGGAACACGCGGAACGTCGCACCCGCCCCAGGCTGCGACTGCACCTCGATAGTTCCTCCATGTTCCTTGACGACCGCCAGGCTGATGGTCAATCCGAGCCCGGAGCCTCCGCCGGGCCGCTTGGTGGTGAAGAAGGGATCAAAAACCCTGCGGAGGTCTTCCGGGGGAATACCCGGGCCGTCGTCAGAAAACGCGACGACCAAGCTCGAACCATTGGCGGAAACCGAGACATCCACGGCGCCATGGTCCCGCACCGACGAAATCGCTTGTCTAGCGTTCGTGACGATATTGAGGAAGGCCTGGGTGAGGAGCTTCGCATCGCCCTCGACGAGCGGCAGCGGCTCGCGAGCGGTCAAACGCACGGCGATGTTGCTCACCCCAAGGGATCCTCGCTCGCGACTGAGCAGCTCTGCTACGATCTGAGCCACGTCGACGATTGAGCGCCCGCTCGCGCTCGGCCGGGAGAAGGCCATCAGCGTCTGAACGATTTCCGCAGCCCGGCGCGCTTGCTGAAGAACCAGTTCGGCGTGACGGCGGGCGGCCTCCTCGGTCGCCCGCTCGCGCATCAAGTCGCCAATTCCGAGAATGGCGGTTAAAGGATTGTTCAGCTCGTGGGCCGCGCCGGTCAGCATTTGCCCCATGGCAGCCAGTTTCTCCGTGCGGGCGAGCTGCTCTTCAACGCGCTTGGAATCGGTGATATCGCGCGCGGAAGCGACAACGCCGTTGATCTGGCCTTCCTCATAGAGCGGCCCCGCGTTGATCTTCAGAATCCGCCAGCTTCCGTCGCGGTGGCGCATGCGAACCTCGATTTCGATATGGGCAATCTCTCCGGCCAAGAGTCTTTTGAACGCCTCGTCGAGCCTCGGTCTATCTTCGGGCCGAGCGCGCAGGCCAAAGTCATGCCCGATGTATTCCTGGGGGCCGTCGCCGAGCACATCCTCGACGCGCTGGCTGACGTAGGTGTAGCGTCCTTGGCGGTCGAGAACGGCGATCAGGTCGGGGAAATTGGCAATCAGCCGCCGTATGAATTCGCGCTCCTGGCGGAGGCGGCGTTCAATCTCGAGCCTCTCGGTGACGTCGACCATCGTGCCTTGCAGTCGGGCGATGCGGCCGGATGCATCGCGGAGCACAAAGCCGGAAGCCAAGCAATGGATGTCTCTTCCGCTCTTGTGCCGAAGCACGACCTCGCGGTCCTCGATCGAGTCCTTCGTCTCGAGCTCCCGCACAATCGCGCTGCGAGCGGCAGGATCGGCGCACAGTTCCCGGAAGTTCTTGGCCTGCAGCTCCTCTTTGCTGCTGTAGCCCAGCATGCGGACCAGGGCAGGGTTCACATCGAGGATGTGGCCATCGAGGGTGGTGAAAAACATTCCTTCACGCAAAGACTCAAACAGCTCCGCGAAACGAATCTCGGATTCGCGCTCGGAGGTCGCATCACGCGCCCACCCGATCACGGCGCTCACTTCCCCGCCCTCGGAGATCGCCTGGAACCAGCAGGAGAAGTACCGAAGCCGCTTTTTTCCTTTCAAGCGCGCCGGGACGGTACCCCGCCATGAACCGTCCGGCCCGAGGCTCTCGAGAGCTCGCTTGGCCTCCGCCATCGTCGGGGAGTCGAAGAACTCGGAAAATCGATGGCCGATGAAGTCGGGAAACGGCAACTCGAGAATCTCCGACAGCCGCCGGTTGGCCACCAGAATCTCGCCCCGCGGAGACAGAGTGAACACAGCTTGATCGAGATTGTCGATTAGCTCGCGATGTTTCTGCTGGGAACGGGAAATGATTTCGACGAGTTCCCGAAGGGGCCGCCGAGAGGATCCGAGCTTGTCCGGTGCTTTTGCCTGCGCCATCCGATGTCTCGTGGTGTTCGCCGCCGCGGGCGATTCCCCAAGCCGCTCGACAGATTTTACCGGCGATGGGAAAGCGAGGGGAAAATAAAGCTCCAAGAGATGCCGGGTTGCTCAACACGACCGTGACGATGCGAAGCGGAAACCCACAAGCAGGAGCCTCGCGCGAACCCGCGATCGAGCCTCCCGCGAGTCGCTCATGCCTAGCTCGGCGATCCTAGAGGATCGCAAAAAAGAAAAAGGCAGGACCAACTTTAGGTCGGCCCTGCCATGGAAGTGATTGATCGAAGGCCGTTTAGCTGCCTGCGGTGGCTTCCGTATCCTTGCGCAGGAAGTCGAGCGCGGCGGCCTCCTCCGGCGTGAGCTCGGGTTCAGCAACTTCCGGCTCCTCCTTGGGCAGTTCGGTGAGGAGCTGGATGTTGCGGTAGCGTTCAAGACCCGTACCGGCGGGGATAAGCCTGCCCATGATCACGTTCTCCTTGAGTCCCCGGAGGTAGTCGACCTTTCCGGAGATGGCCGCTTCGGTGAGCACGCGGGTGGTCTCCTGGAAGCTCGCCGCGGAGATAAAGGAGTCGGTCGACAGCGACGCCTTGGTGATGCCCAGGAGCAGCGGGCGCCCCGTTGCCGGGCGGCCGCCGTCCTGAATCACATGATCGTTTTCCTCGCGGAAGCGGAATTTGTCGACCTGCTCCTCAAGCAGGAACGGAGTGTCACCGACGTCCTCAACCTTCACCCAGCGCATCATCTGACGCACGATCGTCTCAATGTGCTTGTCATTGATGTTGACGCCCTGCAGACGATAGACCTCCTGAATCGAGTTCACCAGGTAGGCCTGCGTGTACTTCTCGCCGAGAACGGCAAGCAGGTCGTGCGGATTGAGCGGTCCATCGATCAAGGGCTCGCCGGCCCGCACGCGCTCACCCTCCTGAACGTTGATGTGGACGCCGCGCGGGATCGAGTATTCCTTGACCGTCCTCCCGTCTTCGCTCTCGACGTAAATCTTGCGCTGGCCCTTGGCGATTTCGCCGTACTTCACGACCCCGTCGATTTCGCTGATGACCGCAGGGTCCTTCGGTTTGCGCGTTTCGAAAAGCTCGACCACGCGCGGCAAACCTCCGGTAATGTCCTTGGTCTTCGTAGTTTCGCGCGGGATTTTCGCCAGCACGTCTCCCGGCTGCACCTCGTCGCCGTCGGCGACCATCAAGTGGGCGCGCGATGGCATCAGGTACTTCTTGCGCATACGGCCGGCGGAATCCTTGACCATGATCGTGGGCTGGTGCTTTTCGTCGCCAGGCGGCAGAGTCACCACCAGCTGCGAGAGTCCGGTGACTTCGTCCACCTGCTCCTCAATGGTGAGGCCCGGCTGCAAGTCCTTGAACTGGATGGTGCCGCCCGATTCGGTAAGGATCGAGAAGGTGTAGGGATCCCACTCGACCATGGTGTGGCCGATGGTGACCGGTTGGCCGTCCTCGACGCGCAACCGCGCGCCGTAGACGACGTGATGGCGCTCCTTCTCCCGGCCCTTTTCGTCGACCACCGCGATCAGGCCGGAGCGGTTCATGGCGATGAGCGCTTTTCCGCGGCCCTCGACGACGTTCAAGTCGATGAACTTGACAAACCCGTTGTTGCGCGCTTCGATCTTCGACTGCTCGGTCACGCGGGTGGCCGTGCCGCCGATGTGGAAGGTGCGCATGGTGAGCTGGGTGCCCGGTTCACCGATGGATTGGGCTGCGATCACCCCGACGGCCTCACCCATCTCGACGAAGCGGCCGGTGGCCAGATTGCGGCCGTAACAACGCGCGCAGACGCCGCGTTTCGATTCGCAGGTCAGCACGGAGCGGATCTTGACCCGCTCGATACCGGCGGCCTGAATCGCGTTGGCCAGTTCTTCGGTGATTTCCTGGTTGATCTCGACGATCACGTTGCCTTCATAGTCTTTGATCTTTTCGAGCGAGACGCGGCCCACCACGCGGTCGCGCAGCGGTTCGACTTCGACACCGGCTTCGAGAATGGGCTCGACGAAAATGCCGTCGGCCGTGCCGCAGTCGAATTCGTTGATGATGACGTCCTGAGCCACGTCCACCAGACGGCGCGTGAGATAGCCGGAATCGGCGGTTTTGAGCGCCGTGTCGGCGAGGCCCTTGCGAGCGCCGTGCGTCGAGATGAAATACTCGAGCACGGCCAGGCCCTCGCGGAAGTTCGAAGTGATGGGCTGTTCGATGACTTCGCCCGAAGGTTTCGCCATCAAGCCGCGCATGCCCGAAAGCTGTCGAATCTGCTGCTTCGAACCGCGAGCGCCCGAGTCGGCCATCACGTAGATCGGGTTGATCACTCCCTGGTTATCCTGCTGCTCGAGCGCCTTGAACATCTCGTCGGCAACCTTCTCGGTGACGTCGGACCAGATGGCGATGACTTTGTTGTAGCGCTCCCCGTTCGTGATCGCGCCATCGAGATACTGCTGCTGCACTTTGAAGACTTCGTGCTCGGCCGCATCAACGAGCTTGTACTTGACGCTGGGGATGACCATGTCGCTGATGCCGATGGAAACGCCGGCTTTGGTGGCGTACAGGAACCCGAGTTCCTTCAGGCGGTCAAGCGCGACGACGGTCTTTTCCAGCCCGTAGCGCAGATAACAGTACTGCACAAGGGCCTGAATGCCCTTCTTCTTGAGCAGACCGTTGATGAAGGGCATATCGGGCGGCAGGTGGTCGTTGAAGATCACCCGGCCGACGGTCGTGTGCAGAAACTGCCTGTTGAGCTGCACGGGCTCCGTGTGCAGGACATCTTGGTCATCGTAGGCGTTGGTCAGATCGACGACTTCGCCCGTGTAGCGCAAGCGGATGGGGGTGAGCAATTCGACCTCGCCGGCGTCGAGGGCCATGATCACTTCCTCGACGGAGCCGAATGCGCGGCCTTCCCCCCTGGCCTGCGGCTTGGCCTTGGTCATGTAGTAGATGCCGAGAACCATGTCTTGCGTAGGGACGGCGAGAGGCAGTCCGTTGGCCGGCGACAGGATGTTGCGCGAGCTGAGCATGAGCACCGAAGCTTCCACCTGCGCTTCGGGCGAAAGCGGAATGTGCACGGCCATCTGGTCGCCGTCGAAGTCCGCGTTGAATGCGGTGCAAACCAGGGGATGGATGCGGATGGCCTTGCCCTCGACGAGGGTGGGCTCAAAGGCCTGAATGCCCAGCCGGTGCAGCGTTGGAGCGCGATTGAGGAGCACCGGGTGCTCCCGGATGACGTCTTCCAAAATGTCCCAGACAATCGACTCTTGGGCCTCGACGAGCTCCTTGGCCTGCTTGATCGTGGTGCAGTGGCCGGCGGCTTCGAGCCGGTGGTAGATGAACGGCTTGAACAGCTCGAGGGCCATCTTCTTCGGCAAACCGCACTGGTGAAGCTTCAGTTCGGGTCCCACCACGATGACGGAACGCCCGGAGTAATCGACGCGCTTGCCCAGCAGATTCTGGCGGAAGCGGCCCTGCTTGCCCTTGAGCGTGTCGGAAAGCGACTTGAGCGGGCGGTTATTGGTGCCGCGCAGGACGCGGCCGCGGCGGCCATTGTCGAACAAGGCATCCACGGCTTCCTGCAGCATGCGCTTCTCGTTGCGCACGATTACGTCGGGGGCGTGAAGCTCCATGAGCTTCTTGAGCCGG
>Ga0187783_10003015_pt1 | contig 12438 bp, 12 predicted proteins | sample 1015_SJ02_MP02_2_FD_132471 | JGI IMG/M metagenome (GOLD analysis project Ga0187783, IMG submission 132471) | Tropical peat soil microbial communities from peatlands in Department of Meta, Colombia - 1015_SJ02_MP02_20_MG | ecosystem: Environmental > Terrestrial > Soil > Wetlands > Peat | place... | reverse complement strand
CATTCCGCGACCCGCCTGGCAGGAGAACATCTTTGATCGAGTTCGCGCCGTGGCCACCCGGCATAATCTGAATGTCCACGATGTCAGCATCCAGGATCTGGGCGGCCGCCTGCACGTCGAACAGCATCTCGAACTGGACGAGCACCTGAGCCTCAAAGAGGCCCACGACCGGGTCACGCTGCTCGAATCGGAAATTCGAGGCGACGTCCCGGAGATCTCCTCGATCCTCACTCACATTGAAAGCGAGCCTGCCACCATCGAGAGCGGCGACGAGATGGTGCGGGACGCCAACCTGGAAGTAAAATTGAAGGCCATCGTTTGCGAGTTTCCTGAGATTCTGGATGTGCACGACGTCGAAGTGAAGCGGGTGAGGGGACGCACCTACGTTTCCTGTCACGTCACCTTTTCCGACGACCTTCCCCTGGCGCGGGTGCACGACGTGCAGACGGAACTCGAAATTCGTTTCAAGCAGGCAGCGCCGGATCTTTTTCGCGTACTGATTCACCCCGAGCCGAGCACGGATAATCGACGGTGACCGCGGTGGGAGGCGGGCAGGAGAGGCAATGATCGAAGTGAAGACCAAGTGGATTCGAGAGCAACAGTTCGAAGGAGTTTCAAGCGGCGGACATCGAATCCTCCTCGATGCCGACAAGAAAACCGCCGGCAGCCCCATGGAATTGGTTCTTCTCGGCTTGTGCGGTTGTACGGCGTCTGATGTCGTGACCATCTTGGGCAAGAAACGTGAACCCTTGACCAGCCTGGAGGTCAGGGCGGAGGCAGAACGGGCCCCCAGCCCTCCGGCCGTCTATACTGAGATTCGTTTGACCTACCGAATCGGAGGAAAGGTTACCCCGAAAGCCGCAGAAGATGCGGTACGGCTGTCGGAAGAAAAATATTGCTCGGTGGCTGCCATGCTGCGCAAAACTGCCAAAATCAGCTACGTCATCGAGTATTCTGAGGTGTGATGGCCAGATCCGCGTTGGACCGCCCTGGACTCGTCCCCAGCAAAGCGGGGAGAAGAGAACGGGCGGAAGCCACCGTTGTCTTGCCCTCGGTGACGCACGCTTGAGCAGCCGGAGTTGGACATCGCCAAGCGCCATCCCATCCGCGGTTATTTTTACATCGGCGCGGCCACCTTGCTTTGGGGAGTGGCGGCGACTTTGGGGCGCGCCGCATTCACCGGTCATTTGTTGCCCGCCGCCCAAGTCCTCCGTCCCATTGATCCGTTGATTTTGTCCCAAAGCCGGACCACATTTTCCTGGTTGGTGCTGGCCGGTGCCCTCCCCCTGGTTCGGGGATGGCACCGGTTGCGCGTTCCGCTTCCCGACCTGGGACGAATGTTCGTGCTGGGCATTTTGGGGGTGGCCGCCTCGAATTATTTTTACTATCTCGCAATCCTGAGAACCAACGTGGCCACGGCCATCATCCTGCAATACACCGCTCCGGCTTGGGTGCTGCTGTACGCGCTGGCTCGCGGCATGCAAAAACTCACCTGGGAACGCATCCTGGCTGTGGCCCTCGCGCTGGCGGGAATTGCCCTGGTCGTGGGAATCTTTGGCGGCGCCGGGGTGCGGCTGGACGCCGTGGGAGTGACCGCGGCCATGCTGGCCGCCTTTTCCTTCGCCTTTTATAACATTGGCGGGCACAGCATTTTGGCCCGCTACGATCGCTGGACCGTGCTCTTCTACACCATCCTGAGCGCGTCCCTGTTTTGGCTTTGCCTCAATCCACCCTGGAAGATTGCCGCGGCCCATTACTCGCTCGCGCAGTGGTTGTTTCTGCTCGGGTTTTCTCTGCTGTCCGTGCTTCTGCCGTTCACCAGTTATTTTACGGGCCTCCAGCATTTGGAGCCGACGCGGGCGGTGGTGGTGAGTTGCATGGAACCAGTGTTTTCGATTCTAATCGCGCGCGTCGCGCTCGGTGAGAGCATGCGGCCGCTTCAGTCCGTGGGCATCGGGCTCGTGCTTCTGGCGATTGTCGTCGTCGAGCGCCCGGAGGAAGGAACCGCCGAAGGAGTTGCCTTGGTGGAACCGATGGAATGAAATACCAGGTCGAGACTTACCGTATCCTGCCTCGAAACCAACCGGTACAATAGTGGTTGGCAGGGCCCTTCGGATTGAGGACTGGAGCAATGTGCAGGAATATCAAGCCGCTTTTCAATTTTGATCCCCCGGTAACCACGGAGGAAATTCGCGACGCCTCACTGCAGTTCGTTCGCAAGATTAGTGGCTTCACCAAACCGTCGCGGGCGAACGAGGCGGTGTTCGCGGCCGCCGTGGATGAGATCGCTGGCTGTGCGAGGCGCCTTCTCCATTTACTGGAAACTTCGGCAGCGCCGAAGAATCGAGAGGACGAGGCTGCGAAAAAAAGGGCGCGCCTGCGACCAAGAATCGGGGCTTGAGTTTCGACGCCCGATCTCTGCGACAAATAGCCTGGCGGGCGGAAGCCGCGCGCTAGCATCCAGCAATTTTCCACGCCGGTCGCGAATCGACCAAGGACACTAGGGCTCGATCGGACTCCTCAGTCGGACCAGGTGGAAATAGCGTCTCGCCTTCCTCACGTCCTTGGCGATCTGCTGGCGCAAGGCTTCGACCGACTGGAACTTGATTTCGTCACGCAATCTCTCGAGGAAATAAATTTCGACCTCGGTCTCAGGCTCGAGGCGAAGCGGATGAAAATTCAACAGATGGGTTTCGATGGCAAACGACTCCACCCCAAAGGTAGGCCGGTTGCCAAGGTTGGTGACGGACTGGAAGCATTCCTCTCCGACGCGGGTATTGGTAATGTAGACGCCGTCGGCAGGAATCATTTCTTCGTAGCGACTCAAATTAATGGTAGGCACGGTGTATTTGGCACCGTATCCTCGGCCTCGTCCCGCGGTAGAAAGAATGCTGAAAGGCCGGGCTAACAAGTGGCGTGCACGGCTCACGCCGCCTTCCTGGATCAGTTTGCGAATGTGGCTGCTCGAAACCGGGTCTCCTCGCAAGCGCATCTCGGGATAGAGATGCACTTCAAAACCCATCTTTCGACCGAACTCGGCGAGCAGGTTTACGTCGCCGGCCGCCTTGTGCCCAAAGTGAAAGTTGAAGCCTTCATGCACCTCGCTTGCCCTTAGGGCTTGTTTCAGGATGTCATGGGCAAAGCGCTCGGGAGGCATGAGGGAAAGATCGCGGGTGAAGGGAAGCAAGAGCACGGCGTCGAGGCCGGTTCCCGCCAGCAGCCGGACCTTTTCGGGCGTGGGAGTCAGCAGCTTGAGCCCCGAATCGGGTCTCAGTATGCGGATCGGATGAGGCTCGAAGCTCACCGCCAAGGACCTCCGACCAAATTGGCGGGCACGATCGACCACGGTGCTGAGCACTTGGACATGAGCGCGATGCACCCCGTCAAAATTCCCAACGCTCGCTATGGTTGGGCCGAAGTCGGCAGGAATGTCCTCGAGTTTGTGAAACGCATGCATCTCAGGCACCGCGATTCCGAAAGACACCGGCCCCCATCGACAGAAACGGGAGCAGGTTGCGAAGTTCTTACCTCGATTTTATGAAATCTTGGCGTCGCCGACTGGCCGAAGTTAACTAACCAGGCTCGGGGGCGTAGGACCCGCCGATTCCGAGCAATGTGGCGGGACTGATTTTCGCGATGCCCAGTCGCTACTCGGAGGGCGAATAACGCATCGGCCAGCGGGCGTGGCAGCGATTCTGAGGGAGAGAATTTCCCGAGCAGTCTCGGCACTTTGCGCAACAGCCTGAGAAGAAGGATGGACGAACCGAAGGAAGTGAATCCCGGAAACTCGATCGCCGGCAAACTACTTTTCAGGCGATCCGGCTCGCTTCAACAAGATTCCCGCCGCCAATGCGACCAGAGCCGCCAGGAGCCACTCGATGCGCCAGAGCTGAACGGCTTGAAAATCGGCCAAGTTCTGAACGGGATAGACAAGGCCGACCGTGATGGCCGCTAGAACGCAAGCCGTACCTGCCAAGAATGCCATGAGCGAGGCAGTCGACAGGCCGAACCATCCCTTGAGTCGATGGAGTTCGAGTGCCCTCAAAAACTCCAGGCACTCCAACCACAAGGAGTGGGGAGGCAGCTGGTCGACTTTTAAGGGTCGAGCCACCCCTAAGGATCGCGCCGCCCCGCAGACATGACAAAAATGAGCCCCGACAATGAACTCCGTCTCACAACGATCACAGGCCTCCGCCAGAGTCGGCACGGCCGTTTCTGAGCGAAGCGCCGGTGGTCGCCAGAACTCCTGCGATGCGTTCTGTACAGCTTCAGACATAATCCGATGACCCACCTATCGCAAGCGAGTGACCAAAACCTTAGTTCGGTAACTTATTGAAATTGGTCCCCGTTTGAGCCCACATGCCCTCTGCCCCTTTTTACCTTCGTGAAAGAATTACTCCCTCGCCCCGCAAATTCGATTATGCTTGCTTCCGCACCGGGGTTCACCCGGAAGAGCTCCTCCCAAAGTAACTTCCTTGGTTCATGGACCTTCGCGGCAGTCCGGTCATGGTAGGTTGACCGGACCGAGCGACCCGTTTCTCTGACCTCGCGGACCTCCCTTAGCAGCGCCATCAGGCGATTCCTGCACGTATCCTCTACGGCGATTCCTCGATAGAACAGAGACGCCCGGTTGGTGGCTATGATGAATCTCCCTGACCGAGGGGCCGCCCGCAAGCCATCTGACGGGTCAGGAGTGCGGCCAACCGAAGCAGGCGCCGCGCGCAGCGGCAACCATTCCCGTACCTTTGGTTCAGGCGGGTAAAGTATGCGGAACGGGCGTATCCTAATCTGCGTAGCTTTACATAGCTGGGTTCAGGAGGGCAGCCATGTATTGCAACTATTGCGGAAAGCTGATTCAGGATGACGCCAATGTATGTGCCTACTGTGGAGTCCGCGTAGGCTCGGTGCTGGCGCGAAAACGCTTGATGCGTCCCCGCAACGGGCGGAAGATTGCCGGGGTCTGCGCCGGGTTTGCCGAATATTTCGACCTGGACGTCACCGTGGTACGAGTGGTGTGGTTGATCTCGGTGTTCCTGGGCGCAGGCCTGAGCCTCATTGCCTATGTGATCGCCTGGATTGTGATGCCCGAAGAGCCCTTGGTTCTCCCTCCGGCCCCGGTGGGGGAGCAGGTCACGAGTCCATAGTTTTACCCTTGCGAGAAGGCTTTCGTGATGCCTTCGACTAAACCGCTGGCGCCAAGGTGGGTACCAGCTTCTCCTCCATCGCCAGCTTTACATCAAGCCGTCTGGCCGATTGCTTCTTAAGCAGATGAAAAGCCAACCCCGCCCCGAGCTCGATCCTCTTCGAAGTGTTGGGCGCCATCCGGGAGCCGATTCATGGAACACGTAAAGAGCTTGGACGCGGAGATCTTCTACAAAGTCCTCGGCAGCGGTCCACCGGTGGTTTTGCTCCATCCCTTTCCGGCGAATCATGAATTTTGGCTGCCGGCAATCGAAGCTCTCGCGTCCCGTTACCGACTGCTCCTTCCCGATTTGCGCGGGCATGGGGAATCCGAGGTGGGGGAGGGCCCTGCCACAATGGCAAAACACGCCGCGGACTTAGTTCGACTGCTCGACCGGCAAGACATCCGTCGCGCGATATTCATGGGGGTTTCGATCGGCGGTTATGTGTTGTTCGAGTTCTGGCGGCGAAGCTCGGCGCGGGTAGCTGCTCTGGTGTTCGCCAACACGAAAGCGCAAGCCGACACGGCGGAAGGCAGGGCTACTCGCCTCGGAGCAGCCGCCCAAGTGATGGAACATGGAACGGATCCCTTCTTTCGAAGCATGCTGCCCAAGCTGCTCGGGGAAACTACGCGAAAGACGCGCCCGGATCTGGTTCAAGGTGCCTTGACCATGATGCAGAAAATGTCGCCCCAAGATGTAGCCCTGGTGCAGCGTGGCATGGCGGAACGTCCGGACTCGGTTGAGGTTCTGGCGACCATTCCGGTGCCGACCCTGATCCTCACCGGCGAGGAAGATGGATTGGCGGGGGCCGCAGACGCCCAATTAATGCAGCAGCATATTCCCGGCAGCCAGCTGAAAGTGGTGGCCAAGGCGGGACATTATTCTCCTTGGGAGCAGCCGGAGGAAGTGGGAAGGATTTTGCGGCGGTTTGTCGACAGCGTGAGCAACGTCCACTGATCCTGGTTGGCGACGACTCACGATTGGCCCAGCTCGGAAACCCCGAACCCCGAGAATTTCGAGGGGAGGTTCCGGCTGTTACAATTCTCTTCGCCATGGTTAACGGCTTCCTGGTTCCAGAAAAGACAGTCGTAACTGCCAAAGGCGATGGAACGGCGACCGACGTCAGCAGCGCGGCCCATCGGGTATTCTTGCTGACGCTGGTGATCACGGACATTGTCGAGCAGGAATCGCTCGATGTTTCGATCTACGGATCCTCCGACGGAGCGACTTGGACTCCGAAGCCGCTCATCAGTTTCCCGCAGAAGTTTTATCGCGGCCAGCATCCTCTGCTGCTCGATCTCAAGGAGCGCAAAGAGGTGAAGTTCGTGCGCGCGCACTGGGAGGTCTATCGCTGGGGCCGAGGAAGCCCGACGCCAAGTTTTGCCTTCTGTGTCAGCATCCAGGAAGTGCCCCCGGAAATCCTTCAGGAGGCGGCAGCGGAAGCAAAGGCGCTGGTTTAGCCCACTCGGTCTCTCGCGTGTCCGGGCCAATCTAAACTGTTTCCCCGGAATGGCCCAGAGGGGGAGGTTGATTTTCACCCCGCATGTGCTGACCCGGGCATTGGTTGGTGGTGAGCAGCCACGAACGATGGAGTCAGCCTTCCCGACTCTACCAAGGCACCTCCGGCGAGCGGGCGCGACATTTGGTGGGCAACGAACTCGTGTGTGGCATTCTCGTGCACTCCGGGAAGAGAGGCGTCGGATTTTGTGAATCTTCGTGGTTGGTCGCCGAACCGCTTATTCCCCGTCTAGGACTGCGCATGTCCCAGGATTCCAGCGTGGTGATTCCTCCGGCCCGGAATATCTCCGGGAGCATCCGCCTGCCCGGAGATAAGTCGATTTCCCATCGTTATGCCATGCTGGCCGCAATCGCGAAAGGAACTTCGCGGTTCGAGAACTTCTCGACCGGGGCGGACTGTGCCAGTACTTTAGAATGCCTGGCAAATCTCGGAGCACGGTGGGAGCGGCACGGCGATGTGGTCGAGATCGGTGGACTCGGACCGAGACTCGAGGCTCCCCAGGGGCCGCTCGATTGCGGCAACTCCGGCTCCACCATGCGCATGCTGAGCGGGATTCTTGCGGGCCAGGAATTCACCAGCGAGCTCATCGGAGATCGATCCCTATCCCTACGCCCCATGGCCCGGGTCATTACTCCCCTGGAATTGATGGGGGCAAGGATTCAATCCGCGGACGGCAAGCGCCCTCCCCTCACAATCACGGGGAGACACCTCAACGCCATCGACTACACCATGCCGACGGCCAGCGCTCAGGTCAAGTCGACGGTTTTGTTTGCCGGGTTGTTTGCCCAAGGGGAGACGCGCGTGGCCGAACCTGTGCGGGTTCGCGATCATGGCGAGCTAGCATTGCGGGCATTCGGGGCGGAGGTGCGGCAAGAAGCAAACCAGGTACGGATTCGCGGTGGGCAGGCTCTGCGGGCCATTCAGGCCGCCATTCCCGGCGACCTCTCGAGCGCCGGCTTTTTTCTTTGCGCGGCGGCACTGTTTCCCGAGTCGCGGCTGGTGATCCGCGGTCTTGGAATGAATCCCACGCGAAGCTATTTGCTCGATTTGCTGGTTCGCTTGGGGGTTCAAATGGCCGTAACCGACCTTGAGGAGAACCACGGAGAGCTGGTCGGTTCGATCGAAGCGCACGGAAACGAGCTCGGCGGGGTGACGATCACGAGTCCCTATACTGAAATGCTGATCGATGAAATTCCAGTGCTGGCAGCCATTGCACCCTACACGAAAAACGGCATAGAGATTCGCGATGCGCGAGAACTGCGGGTGAAAGAATCGGACCGAATCCGATCGATCGCCGTCAATCTCCGTCAGATGGGAGCCGAAGTCGAGGAACGCGAGGATGGGCTGCGAATTCCGGGCGCGCAGCAGCTCAAGGGCGCTGCGATTGACTCGTTCGGGGATCACCGGATCGCCATGGCGTTTGCCGTAGCCGCCCTGCGGGCTCGAGGCGAAACCGTCGTCCGCGGCGCCGATGCCGCAGCCATTTCCTATCCAGAATTCTTCGCCACACTTGAAGCAATCGTGGAACGATGAAGAAAGTCGAGTTTGGTCCTGACCAGAACTATCCCCCGACGAACGTCGATGACCAGCGCCGACGATATCAAGCGGCCAGCTCGTCGAAATTCTGGTAGCCGAAGGAAAGCAGATGCTACCTACCCCCGGCGCGCCCACGCCACCCATGGCGGGCCAAACGCCAATCCGCAGACCGTTTTGCAATTGAACCTTGCCGGAGAAAACGTATCCCGGTTATCGTATTCCTGGCTTGTACCCGGGAGTCTCGTGGAGTCAGTAGGAGTGGCCTTCGAAAACCCGCATCGGTACACTCTTCGGGTCCAGCCGGTTGTCAGAGAGACTAGGCTTGAACCACGGCGGAAGCCAGGATCAAGGTGGGCCTCCTTCGTCGAGCAAGAAGGCCCACTCCTGATGGAAGGAACTATCCGAGATCAGATGTGCTCGGTCTTGCCGCCATACTTGACCGTGCCGGTTGTCTGATTGATCCGATCGATATCCTGATTGCTGTAACTGTGCGTGGCTTTTCTCGCTGCGCCTGCCTCACCCATCAGTCGCGCGACGCTCGCGCCAGTTTGTCGTGCCCCGGCGATAAAATCAAAGGGCTGCTCCTTCGCCTTGTGCTCATAGGCGCGTGGGGCACGCTCGATGACTTCCGGTTGACCGGTTCCGCCATACCAGAGCAGGGGAGTATCAACTCCGATCGGCGGTTCCCCAATAAACTCGTCCGAAAGAGTTCCATTGGTGGCCCCGGCGACCAGGCCGAAGGTCGAGTTGCTGGCGCCAACCGCCGACGGGGAAGTGCTAGATAGTGTAACTTCGGGAGTTCGGACCAGAGGCACGAACGGCGCAGCGTACACTCCATAGGCTGGAGCCCAGTTGCTGGCAGTCCCGCCTATGATCGTCGCCTGTCCCATCGCCATTCCGCAAAACACGAGAAGCATCAAGCAAAGCGAACGCAAACCCATAGAATCCTCCACAGTCCCTTAGGTACTCAGATTAAGCAAGCCACGGCTAGGGATGCCCTTTTTATTAAACTTTTACTTTAAGGTGCAAATCTTTTCCTATTGAGCGGGCTCGGCATCAATCTGCCAAGGGATCATACAACGGAAATCCCGGAATGGGCGGGGTTTTTTGTCAGTTTCCGATGTAGCGGGCGTAGAGACTGCGGGCCACCGCCGTGTCGGTCGTGCCCTTAATAATGGCTCGGCCATCAGGGAATAGCGTCATTTCATAGGGTTCGCGCCAGAATTTGAGAACGAAGTCGTTGTAGCGAACCGTGCCGTGCGGCTTCAGAAGTTGACTCATCCTGGCAAGGTCGACGGGACGATGCCGCTCGTGGATTTGCACCGAGTTGCGGCCGCAGAGAGTGATGTGGGGGTGGCCCTCGCCCGCCAAATGCGGGAACTCCCGTCGATCACAGGCACGACAGCCCAAGCGAGGCTGGTCGGCTCGGACTTCGGCGCGCTGGTTTCGCCACAGATCGAAGGAGAGCAGAGAACGGCGGAGTTGCTGTCCTGCGCCCACCAGAATCTTGATGGCTTCGCTCGCAGCCAGCGCGGCCGCCAGATGAGCCGCCGAATTCAGAATGCCTCGGTTCTCGCAAGTTTCCACCATGCCTTGCGGGGGATCGGGAAACACACACGCCAGGCACGCCGTTTGCCCGGGCACGATGTTCATGGTCAAGCCGTAGCTGCCCACGGCTGCCGTATAGATCCAGGTTCGAGAGTTCTTGACCGCGAAGTCGTTGATCAGATATCGCGTCTCAAAGTTATCCGTACCATCGAGAATGAGGGGTGCGCCTTCGAGCAGGGCATCGATGTTGGTGGGTGTCAGATCGGCCACCTGCGGTTCGATCACGACGTCGGAGTTCAACGCCGAAAGCTTACGAGCAGCGGCCATCGCCTTGGGCAGCGACTCCGCCGCATCGGCCTCGTCAAATAGGGATTGGCGTTGTAGGTTGCTGGCCTCGACATAATCGCGATCGATGATGCGTATTCTGCCCACACCGGCGCGGGCGAGCAAGGAAGCCAGGGTGGAGCCGGTTGCGCCGCAGCCGACCAGAGCGGCGCTCGCCGACCGCAGCTTGCGCTGGCCCTCTGGGCCGATTCCGTCAAACAATATCTGGCGCGAATATCTTTCTTCGAGTTCCAAGGAGATCACCGTTTCCCGACGCCCATCCATTTATTATAGGGTGCAGGTTTGTCAAGGTGCGGCGGTAGATCGATGGCGGAATCACGGGACGACCTTGACCGGGACAACAGCGGCCCTGCCGGGTTCATCGAATTCTCTAAGATTCTGTGCCCAACTGGGGAACCGATTTTGCAAACGAGGGGAGCTCTGGTCACAATCCTGACTGTGCTGGCGCTCGCCGGTCTCTGTGTTGCCAGGGGTCAAAATGACCCGGCCGCCGTGCGCGGGCAGAACCCGGCTCCACGGGCTGCAAACGATGCTACCAGCAAGTTCGAAGGCCGCCGGGTGGAGGAGATTCGACTACCCGATGTGGGCCTGGCCAGCGATGCCGAGCGATTGCGCGGCTTGATCGGGCAAAAAACCGGTGCCCCGCTCGATCGCCAACTCATCCGCGAAAGCATGCGTGAGCTCGATGCCACCGGGCGCTTTGCCGACATTCGCGTGGAAGCCGAACCCACCGCCGACGGCCAGGTCCTACTGACGATCTTTACCACTCCGAATTACTTTGTTAGCGAGGTTCGCGCCGAGGGCGCACCCAGCCGGCCGACCGCAGGCCAAATTGTAAATGCTTCGAAGCTGGGCCTGGGCGAAGAGTTCACCGAAGACCGGCTCGAGCGTGCACTCGCCAACATCAAGCAGCTGCTCGAAGAGAATGGCTATTACCACGCCACCGTCCGGCCGGAAGAGCGCAGGGATGGCAAAACCCAGCTGATCGCCGTCACATTTCATATTCACGCCGGAGCGCGGGCGCGCGTCGGCATCATCACCGTGCAATGCGATCCCGAGTGCGACCAGGAAGAGATCGAAAAGGTTTCCAAACTGTGGCCGGGGAGACCGGTCTCGCTCGAACGCGCCAGCACCGCTCTCGAACGTCTGCGCAAGCACTATCAGAAAGAGCACCGCTTGCTCGCGCAGGTGCGGATCGCGGAGAAGTCGTATCGTGAGGACGGCAACGCGGTGGACTACACGCTCGCGGTTACGCCGGGACCGAAGGTGCTGATCGAAGCCGAGGGTTTTAAGATCAGCAGCAGCGTTATGCGGCAGAGCGTGCCGATTTTTGAGGAGAACGCGGCGGATCGCGATCTGCTCGACCAGGGTCGCCGCAACCTGCTCAATTATCTCCAAACCCGCGGTTATTTCGATGCCCGGGTCGAGGCGCCCAAAGAGTCCGGCCCCAGCGGGGGAGAGTTGCGCATCGTTTATCCGGTCGAAGCCGGCGCTCGGCACAAATTGGTCCACGTGGAGATCACCGGAAACCATTACTTTCGAACCGAAGAGTTGCGGCAACGCATGCAGGTGCAGCCGGCCGGCCGGTGGTTCAACTATGGCCGCTTCAGCCAGGGTTTGCTCACCAGCGATATCAGCGGACTAGAGAATATCTATCGGGCCAACGGTTTTGAAGACATCGCGATCACCCCCCAGGTGATCGACGATTACCATGGTCGCGAGAATCAGGTGGCCATCCGGATTTCGATCGAAGAGGGGCCGCAAACCCTGGTGGGGGCCTTCCATCTTGTCGGCAACAGGACCTTTTCTGCTGACCAGCTTTCGACGGTAATCAACACCGCGAAAGGCCAGCCGTTTTCTGAATACAACATCGCGCAAGACCGCGACAACATTCTGAATTACTACTTCAATCACGGATTTCCCCGCGCGGCCTTTGAAGCGGCTGCCCACCCGATTGCCGGCCAAGCCCACCATATGGAGGTCACCTTCACCATCAATGAAGGCGAAAGGGTCTTTGTCGATCAGGTGCATGTTTCCGGCCTGCACTATACCCGACCGTATATTGTCGCGCGTGAGCTCGAGACCAAGCCGGGAGATCCTTTGAGCCAAATCGACATGCTGCAGTCCCAACAGCGGCTCTACGATCTGGGCATCTTCAGCCAGGTTGACACCGCCGTGCAGAATCCGAATGGGAACGAACCCGAGAAAAATGTCTTGTTCGATGTGCAAGAGGCCAAGCGCTATACCTTTTCCTACGGCTTCGGATTCGAGTTTCAAACCGGCCTGCCGACGGCCATCGGCACCAAT
>Ga0187783_10003014_pt1 | contig 12440 bp, 15 predicted proteins | sample 1015_SJ02_MP02_2_FD_132471 | JGI IMG/M metagenome (GOLD analysis project Ga0187783, IMG submission 132471) | Tropical peat soil microbial communities from peatlands in Department of Meta, Colombia - 1015_SJ02_MP02_20_MG | ecosystem: Environmental > Terrestrial > Soil > Wetlands > Peat | place... | reverse complement strand
GTTTTGGTCGCATCTGCAAGTTGGCGAGCGGCTACGTCGCCCAGTGAGGTCAATTTTCTTTCGGTGGCCATCTTGATTGCATTTCCTCGCGTAAAGTAAACTCAGGTGACAATTGTCGCACGGTTCACGCGCGCGCCGAGAGCCTTTCGCTACCGGATTGCAACTCGCCTTGAATCCGGGAACCGGCGGTCGCGCCGCCCGGATTAAGCCTTTTTAATAGACCGAACGCTACCTAAGTCGGAATAAAAATGCATTACGAGATGAAAATTAAGATGACCAAGGTATACGTTGACGCGACCGGATCGCCTATCGCGATGTTGAACGATACCTGCGACAATCTCATTCAGATCATGCAGCTGGCGCGCCGTTGAGCGATCCGTTTGGTGGCCGGCATCCGACGAGTCACGAGCGGATGTCAGGACGCCCGTGGGATGCATCGTATCAAGATGGTCCCGCGCCGTGGGATATTGGCCGGCCGCAGCCGGCCGTCGTGCGTTTGGCATCCGCGGGCGGATTTGCAGATGCGGTGCTCGATGCGGGCTGCGGAACCGGAGAGAACACGCTGCACGTCGCCTCGCTGGGATTGCCGGTTCTCGGCGTTGACGTCGCGGAGACAGCGCTGGCGATCGCGCGCGAGAAGGCCGCGAACCTCGGCATTGACGTCGAGTTCGTTGCGGCCGATGCGTTTGAGCTCGCGCATTTGGGACGCACGTTTACGACGGTGCTCGACTGCGGACTCTTCCACACGTTCGACGCCGAGGAGCGCCAACGATACGTGGCGAGTTTAGCGCCGGTGACCAAACGCGGTGGAACCCTGCACGTCTTGTGCTTCAGCGACGAAGGTTCCGATACCGGGCCGCATCCCATCAGCAAAAAAGAACTTCGAGCGGCGTTTAATCCCAGAGCTGGCTGGAACGTTGCCGCGATCGAACCGGATCGGCTTCAGACGAGATTTCACGACGAAAAAGGCGCACCGGCCTGGGTCGCAACGATCAAACGGATCTAATCAGAGAACGCAGGCTAAGGCTTACCGTATACGGCGGTGAGATACCGAACGATGGTTGAGGCCGCGTCGCTCGGGATCGGGGCGCCGTATGCGCGCTGCATCTTGGTGACCTCGGCGGTCCATTGAGCGGCCGCCAACGGAGGTTGGTTTGCAACGTACGCCGGCGAGTGGCAGTTGGTGCAGTACTGCCGAGCTACGCCGGCGCCTGGGCCCGGCTTGAACGTCGGTCCCACGTCCGGCGGCAGCGCAACCGTAGTCGTACCTTGGGGCGCCGCCACGTTTGCGGAGAGTGCGGCGCCGGCTCCCGCAAGCGCAAGCAACAGGAACAAAAGCCATGCTTTCATGCGACGCTCAACTTGTACGTCTCGATGACGTTGCGCATGTATCCGCTTGGATTCCAAGTCGGCGTCGCGCTTTGCGTTGCACCGTCACGCGACGTTGCGCGAACGGCGATTGTGTACGTGCCGGGCTTCGCGTCCCACGTAAAATTCCAAAGCCGGAAGCTGTATCTTCCGTAATCCTCTCCGAGAACCGCGTTCGACCAGGTCGCACCGCCGTCAAGCGAAACGTCGACTCGACGCACGCCGCTGCCGCCGTCGAACGCGATCCCTCGCAGGGCGGTCGGGCCCGCTTTGAGGGTTGCTCCGTCAATGAGGTTCGTTACGAACGACCGTACGTTCATTTTGTCGATCGGAACGGTTGGGAAACCAGTGCTTCCGGGCGCTACGCTCGCGTTGGGAGTGTCGGGAATGCGATATGCGGTCTTCATCCAGAAGTTGTCGTCGGCGTGATCCAAAACCGTGATCTGTGAAAGCATCTTCACCCAGTACGTCGCGTACCAACCGGCAACGACAAGCCGAACCGGGAAGCCGTTGAGCAGCGGCATCGGCTCGCCGTTCATGAGGAACGCGACGATGACGTCGTCGCCGCGCGCGACGTCCACGTCGAGCGATTTCTTGAACGCCGGCGTCTGCGGGAGCACCGGCTCGTCGAGACCGCGGAACTGCACCTGCACCGCGTTGGGCTGGAGGCCGGCACGCGCCAGGATGTCGCGCAGGCGAACGCCGGTCCAGCGCGCGTTTCCCATCGCGCCGTTGGCCCATTGGCCGCCCGGAACGCGCGGATTGAAGAAGCCGCGGCTGTTTCCGGAGCATTCATTCACCGCCACGATTTCGACGACGGGCATCGCAGCCAGATCCTCAAGCGATAACGACAGCTCGCGCCGTACGGCTCCGGTCACGGCAATTCGATGGGTCGAAGCATCCACCGATTCGGGGATGCCCGCGAGATGCCAACGAACGAAGAACGCATCGTTCGCGGTAAACGCGCCTTCATCGAAGAGCGAAAACGGCGTTTCTAGCTGCGGCGGCCGGGGCGTTTGAAGGATGAGGGGCCGCTTCTGCGGGTATGCGACGAGCCTGCGCTCCCCATTGACAAAGGGCAGCGTGACGGCCGTCTGCGCGGAAGCGCCCTGCGCGAGCGAGAGCCAGCCCAGCGCGCTACCGACTGAAAGCAGAAAGCGAGATCGATCCATTACGTTGCGGCGCTCGATTCTTTAGCGAAGAACCTGTAAGAAACCTCACCGCTCGAAAGGTCCATGAGCGTGTGAACGATCATGCCGGGAATCAGCGAACCCGCCGCGAGTGCGATTAGCCCAAAAAAGAGTCCTGCGGCGCCGGTTTTAAGCAGCGCCGACGCAATCGACCTCGGATCGCTGCCCTGATAGACGTGACCCAGCGCGAAGATGACGGCCTGCAAAGCAAGAGCCGGATAAAGCCCAACGTAACTCGCGAGGGCCCACATAACGAAGCCGCGGTAGACGATTTCTTCGCAGATCCCGGCGGTAAGCGACACGAATCTAAAGACGTCACGCTCCGATGCGGTGTTGGGGAGAATAAATAGTGCGCCGCCGGCCCGCATTCGCAACCGCTCCAACTGTTCGGGGCCGGCCCTGTCGACGGCGCGCTGATTGCTCATCCAGATCCAAACGGCGACCGGGACCAGCAAAAAGCAAAGCGCGACGCGCCACGGCGCAGCCGAGCCGAGAAGCAGAGCGCTCCAGGGGCGCCCGTTGGCTATCCAGAGCAATGCGACGGCGCCCGCGAAGAGCCACTCTACGACCGTGACGGTTCGATAGAACGCCAGACGTGCGGTCGTCGAGCCTTCGGCGAGCGCGCGCCTCAACGCCGGAAAGAGAATGACTTCCGGAATCGGCAAGGACGCAACCGCGACTAAAAGGACGAGATCGGCTGCACCCGGGTTACCATGCGCGCCCAAGTTCATTTTTATGCCTCAAGGAGATCGCAAAACCAAAAGCCGATGGGCGACCGATTTTGCGCGGGCGGCGGACAGATCGAGTCCGCATTCCCGGATGGCCGGATCGGCCGGTACACTTTCGTCCCGAGCGTGAACGGGATCGGGGCGGCGAAAACGGGCCCTTTGAAAGCAAACGAATGGAACTCGCCGTTTTCGCCACAAGGATCGACGTCAAGCGGAAGCGCGTCGATAAATGATTGGTCGATCAACCTCCCGACGTCCGGCTCCCCGAAGTACGCGTCGCTGACGCAGCAGAGAATCGAGCCAAATCCAAGGTCGAGGAACTCTCTGATCAGCGCTTTTGTATCCTGGCGCCAAAGCGGAAAGATCCCGCGTAAACCGACCTTAGCCAAATTGGACTCTCGCCACTTTCGCAAGTCCTCGAGGAAAATATCGCCAAAAACGACCGCCGAAACCCCTTCCGTCTTCTTGGACTCTAAATACTGCGCCATTTTCGATTCGTATTCGTCATTCGAAGGGTATTGGCTGAGAAAGATCACGTCCAGCGGCAACCCTATTTCGGCGGCTTGCCGCCGCGCTAAGCCAATCCGAACGCCGTGCATGGATACGCGTTGAAAATGCTCGTTGCAGGTTGTCAGAAGCGCGACGACTTCGTAGCGATCGTCATTTAAGATTTTGTAGAGAGCTAACGACGAATCTTTTCCGCCGCTCCAGCAAAAGACGACGCGTTCTTTCACGCTCGAGCCGCCAGCGCCAAGCCCACGGCGATGTAATCTTCGTCACCCACGCCCGTCGCGACCGCATTCTCGAACTCTGCAAGCGCGCAATCCAACAGGGGCGCATTCGCCTGCAGCTGCTCCCTCGCTGAGCGAGCCAATCGCAAGTCTTTGAGCAGCGCGTTGGCCGAAAACCGCGGCTGGGTGTCGCGCTCGATGAGTTGTTGGCGTTTGGTGGCGACGCGCTCGAGCGCCTGCATCAGGGTTTCGATGGCTAAAACGCGATCGACGCCGGCCCGCCCAGTGATTGCGAGCAGCTCGCCGATCGAATCGGCGTTTACGCACAGCATCGCGTTGTATGCAAGTTTGAGATGCCCGCTGGCCGCCGGCGAGCCGGTGAACTTAATGGTAGAGCCGATCGCGTTGAGGAGCTCCCGCCCGCGCTCGAAAACTTCGTCCCGGCCTCCCGGCAGGAGCGTCAGCGTTCCGGCGCGCGCTCCGTCCACACTGCCCAAGACGGGACAGGCTAGAAAGTCTACGCCGCGCTTCGCCGCCGCCGCGGCCAGCGACTCATACATCTGTGGCGAGAGCGTGGAGCATTCGATAACCAACTCGCCGCTGCGCGCCGCCGGAATGATGCGACCCAGCGAGATTTCTCGCGCGACCTCGTCGTCCCATAGCATCGCGATCGTCGCATCTACGGTCGACACCATCGTTTCGAGCTGCTCGGACGGCATCGCCCCAGCCGCGATCAACGGCTCCATCATGGCGCGATCGACGTTCCAAGCCGAGATTCGATAGCCGCGATCGAGCAGATTGCGCGCGATCGCGCTTCCCATCTTTCCCGTGCCGGCAATTCCAACGTGCATCGTCGGCGGCTTCCTTACAAACCCGGGATGACGCCGGGAGCCAAGAGTGCGATGACGGCGAGCGCACCGAACGCGAGGCCGACCGGCGCGACGATTCGATTTCCCAGCGGCGTTGCCTTTTCGACGAACATGATTGCGGCCAGCACGCCCATCCACGCCAAGTGTGCGATTCCCGCAGCGAACATAACCAGCATGAGCGCCCAGCAGCAGCCAAGACAGTACAGCGCGTGACCGAGGCCGAGGCGCAATCCGTTGAGCACGCCCCGCCGGTAGTGTCGCATGAGATAGATGCCGGGATGGCGGCATGCCTTCAGGCAGGCATCTTTGAGCGGCGTGAACTGATAAAGGGCGGCCAGGCCGAGCGTCGCGGCCGGGATGAGCGTCGCGCGCGACGCAAGCCACGGCCAGGCATCGACCGTTCGATGCAACTGCATGTCGCCGGTAAACGCACCCAACGCAAACGCCGTCCAGACGGCAAAGTAGGCCGCCAAGAACGCGACCAACGCGAGCGGGAAATCCGGTGCGCGCGCCGCCGTCGCCGCATAATAGCGAATGAATCCCAGTGACGACGGCAGCATCATCGCGGCGGTCATGAACTGCCATGCGGCAAGCACGACCAGAGCAGCCAGCCAGAACGGCTTCCCGCTTTGGTAGAGCGCGTGGTGGTGAAGTTGCGCGGCATAGCCCGTCACCTCAGCCCATACGCAGACGGCCCAGGCGGCCGCAATGGCGCAACCGAGAACGCCGATCGTATTGAAGCGCCCGAACCGATGCGCGGCGTGCGCCGCCATTACATTACGCCTCTATCAGAAAGTCGCCCTGAATCGCGTTGCGGTCTTTGAACGTCCACACCATTCCATGTTCGGGAATGTTGACGGTGTGTTCGGTGGCCTTTGCAATATACGCCGGCGCACCGGGGATCGTGCTGAAAATGCTGTCGCGCAGCGTCGTGATCGCGCCGTACGCGCTGCGATAGGGCGCCATCGTCGCGCGAATCTTATCGCCGACGACGATCGTACCTTCACCACCTTTGAGATTGTGCTCGATCGGCATCGTCTCGATCGCGAGATCTTCACCGACCAAGGCGTTGAGGTCGGCAAGCGGCCCCCCTAAGCGTCCGTGCCAGGCGTCGAGAATCGCGGCTCGCTGTTGGTCGGTCGCCCGAGCGTCCACATAGCTGACACGCTTCCAGGTGTGCGGCGTCAGAACGTTGCCCGGAATCTTGACGACTTCAACGTACGTCAGCCCGGACACGTCGACACCGCCGATCTCGCCTTTGTCGATGTTGTACGCAAGAAACGAATCGCAGGCGCCCCCGTCGGGATCCTCGCCGATCCAGCAGCGGCAGAGCGTCCGGCACGAACACGCTTCGAGCAGCGTCCCCTGCAACGCGTAAATTTTCGTGGAAGTCGCGGGCGTCGGTTGAGTCTGCGTCACGGTTTGGTCCCTCCTCGGGCGCGTAGAGTTCCAGGGGTAGCGCCCGTCCGCCTCGTAAGCAAGCGCCATGAGCAAGTTCTTTTCAGTCCTCGCCCTAGCGGCATTTGGTCTCGCGCCCGCCCCTGCGCTTGCGCAAACCACGTCGCTTTCATCCGTAGGGGTCGGCCCGCACGGCTACGATTTTATGATCGGGACCTGGTCGTGCAAGAACGCCATGCCTTCCCGCTTAGGCGGCCCCGCCACCTCGAGCTTTACGATCAGCCGTTCCGTCAACGGGGCGCTCTTCATCCACTCGACCGCCGCGAATTACGATACCGCTTCTTACGCCGTCTATTCGTCAAAGACTAAGACGTGGTGGAGCCCCACGGCATACGCCGACGGCTCCTACAACATCGAATCGAGCCGGCAGACGGGACCGAAGACGGTCTGGACCGGCACGCTGTTCGACGCATCGTCCGGCAAGACGAATCCGATTCGCGATACGTTTGCGTTCCCGAACGCCACGACTCAGACCGATCTTACGCAAGTCCAAATCGGCGGCACCTGGAAGACCGAATCGGACAGCACCTGCACGAAAACGTAATCGGATAAGCTCTCGGTCGCGCGTTCGCTCGCCGCTCAAGCTATCGCAGACCTGACGCCGGCAATCACGCAACGTTTGACCCAGGGCCGGTGAGTCACCGAACCACCGCGTAGCGCAGGAAGGCGAACTCCCGGAAGCCTACCAACGAGAGAATGACCTCGGCGTACGCCGGCATAGGCGTCGATCGGGTGGCGCTTCTGCTGGGCCTTTCGCTCTTCTTCGGTTTCGCGTTTGAAGGATTCTACGCCGGCGAGCAGCCGCGCCGTCCGGGCGGCGTGCGAACGTTTCCGCTCTTAGCTATCGCCGGCGGAGGTCTGTATCTTATCGATCCCCGTTATGGCGCGGCTTTCATCGCCGGCCTGCTCGTCGTCGGCTCGTGGATCTACGCCTACGTGCGGCGGCGCAGCAAAGATGAGGCCGCACCCGAGGGCGCATTCGTCGTACCCGCCTGCAACCTGCTGGCCTATGTCCTCGGAGCGCTCGCGCTCACGCAGCCGCTTTGGTTGTGCGTGGCCGTGACCGTTGCCGCGGTGCTGCTGCTGGGCGGGCGCCGCACGCTGCACGACTGGGCCGCGCGCGTCACGACGCAAGAAGTGATGACGGCCGGACAGTTCTTGATTCTGGTCGGCGTCGTTCTTCCGCTGCTCGCCGGCCGCCCGCCGCTTCCATTTACAACGATAACGCCGTTTGGCATTTGGCTTGCCGTGGTCGCAGTCTCGACGATTTCGTATGCCAGCTATTTGCTGCAGCGTTTCGCATTTCCGACAGCCGGAACGCTGCTGGCGTCGGTTCTCGGAGGACTATACTCGTCAACCGCCACGACGGTCGTGCTCGCGCGGCGCTGCGTGGATGAAGGCTCGACGCCGGAGCTTCAGGCGGGCATGGCCGTCGCCACCGCGATGATGTACTTGCGCGTGCTGGTAGTCTGCTCGATTTTCAATCTCTCGCTTGGGCGTTCGCTCGCGATCCCACTGCTCGCACTGGCCGCAATTGCTGCGCTCATGGCGTGGCAACGAGCGCGCACCGCGACCAAGTCGACCCGCACGACCGATCTTCCAAACCCGCTGCAGCTCTCGACGGCGTTGATTTTCGCGCTGGCCTTCGTCGCCGTTTCGATCGTTACAACGCTGGCGCAAACGCACTTTGGGCGGGCAGGTGTCTTTGGACTTGCCGCAATCGTTGGGATCACCGACATCGATCCTTTCGTGCTGAGCCTGGCACAGGGAGGCGCCGGCGGCATCGGATTAGCCGGCTCTGCGGCCGCGATTCTCATTGCGACGTCGTCGAACAACCTGCTGAAGGCCGTCTACACGATCGCGTTCTCGCGGGGGCGCGCCGGGCCGATGCCCGCGCTGATGCTTGGCGTGCTCGCGATCCTCGGCGTTGCCGGCGCTTTGGTTTTGGCGCGTTAAGCCGCTTGGCTCGCGGATGCGCGGGCTCGAACGATCAAGACCGGAGTCGGCGACTCGCGCAGCACGACCTCAGCTACGCTCCCGAGGAAGAAGTGCTGTAAGCCGCGGCGCGCGTGCGTTCCCATCACGATGAGGTCGGCCTTGAATTGCTTCGCATAGCCGAGCACTTCGAAGGCCGGCGCGCCGCTACGCGTCTCGCCGCCGGCAACGACGCCCGCGCGATGAGCGCGATCGATCGCCTCGCTGACGATACGCCGCGCCTCGACTTCCATGTCGCGGATCAGGATATCCATAGCCGGGCTGGGCGGGGCAGTGCCCGAGATCATAACGGGATCGACGACCGAGCAGATTCCCAGCTCCGCCCGCTCGGCATGCGCCAACGCGATGGCGACCGCAAAAGCTTCTTGAGCCGCCTCCGAACGGTCGAGCGCCACGACAATACGTTTGAACATGCGCCAACCGTAGCGCCGAAACCGGAATCGGTCGTGAATTTTGAGAACCGTGTCCTTCACAATCGATTCAAGGAAAGGTCATAGCGTACACGTATGTTTACGAAGCTCGTCGTAGCTCTCGACGGCTCGGAGTGCGCTGATCACGCCCTCGAGCTCGCCCTTACGCTGGCAAAGGCCGGTGGCGGGAAGCTGGCGATTTGCTCGGTCGCCGACCCGGCTCCACTCTATGGATCCCTCGAGCCTGCCGCAATGGCCGAGCACGCGCTGCTCGAGATCAATCGGAACGCCGAACGTATCGTCGATGAGGGCACGGCGAAGGCCGCAGCCGTGGGCGTTGCGGCGCAAGGCAAAGTGCTCGAAGGAGAGCCGGTCCGCGAGATCGTCAAGCACGCGGCCGCCGAGCACGCTGATGCAATCGTGATAGGCACGCACGGCCGTTCGGGCCTGACGCGTCTTCTGATGGGGAGTATCGCGGAAGGCGTGTTGCGCTCGGCCTCGATGCCCGTGCTCACGGTGCGCAGAGAGGCGCAAATCGCTCCGACGCCGGCCGCCGAAACGTCATAGTAGCCGTCCTCAAACGGCATGCTCCCTACGGCGTCTCGTGGCGAGACGCCGTGGCGGTGGCGATCGTCCTCACCATCCTGCTGCTGGTCGGACTGGGCGCGAGACATCTGGTCGAACCCTTCACGCCCGTCCACCAACCGCCGATCTCGCTCTCGCCGTCCGCGCTGCCCGGATATGCGCTACGAACGACGCTGCGCATGTTCGCGGCGCTGGCGGCCTCGCTGTTCTTCACCCTGACCTACGCGACGCTTGCCGCCAAGAACCGCCGGGCCGAGGTCGTTCTGATTCCATTGCTCGACGTGCTTCAGTCGGTTCCCATCCTGGGCTATCTGTCGTTTACGGTGCTGTTCTTCGTATCGCTCTTTCCGGGGCGAATGCTGGGGCCCGAGCTCGCCGCGATCTTTGCAATTTTCACCAGCCAAGCGTGGAACATGGCGTTCAGCCTGTATCAGTCGATTCGAACGGTTCCGCGCGACCTCGACGAAGCCAGCCGGTCCTTTCGGCTCACTCCGTGGCAACGCTTCTGGCGGCTCGAAATTCCGTTCGCGATGCCCGGCTTGATTTGGAACACGATGATGTCGATGTCGGGCGGCTGGTTCTTCGTCGTCGCGTCGGAAGCGATCGCAGTGGGAAGCCTTCAGATCCGGCTGCCCGGGATCGGATCGTACGTTGCGACCGCGATCGAAGAGCGCGACCTGGCCGCGATCGGCTGGGCGATCGCGGCAATGGCGATCGTGATCGTATTGTACGATCAGTTTTTCTTTCGTCCGATCGTCGCTTGGGCCGACAAGTTCCGCGTCGAAACGACTGCGGCGCAGATCGTTCCACGCAGCTGGGTGCTCGATCTCTTCGCGCGCGCAAAGCTGATCCGTCGCATCTGGAGGCCGATCGGCACGGCGATCGACCGCTTCGGCCGTGCGCGCATGATAGTGCCCTACCCCGCGCTGCGGCTGCGCACGCCGCAGGTTCCCCAACACTTCGTCGACGTCATCTGGTACGGATGCATTGCCGGGCTGGTCGGATACATCATCTGGCGGCTGCAAGGCTTCGCCGCCGGTCACATCGGCTGGCACGACGTGCAGGAGGTCGCGCGCGACGGCGGGCTCACGCTCACGCGCGTCGCCGTGCTCATTGCCATTGCGACGGTGATCTGGGTACCGATCGGCGTGCACGTCGGCTTGCGACCGCGAGTCGCAGAAAAGGTCCAACCCATCGCGCAGTTCCTGGCGGCCTTTCCCGCCAATTTGCTTTTTCCGATCGCCGTCGTGGCGATCGTGCGTTATCATCTCGCACCGGCGATTTGGTTGAGCCCGCTGATGATTTTAGGCACGCAATGGTATATTCTGTTCAACGTCATTGCCGGCGCCGTGGCTTATCCGACCGACCTGCGCGAAGCCGCATCGAGCTTCGGCGTGCATGGATGGCGCTGGTGGCGTTTTGCCGTACTGCCTGGAATATTTCCGTATTACGTGACCGGAGCAATTACTGCGGCGGGTGGAGCGTGGAACGCCAGCATCGTCGCGGAGATCGCCAGTTGGGGGTCGACGACGCTCGACGCCGGCGGCCTGGGGTCGTACATCGCGCGCATGACCGTCGCGGGCGATTTCCAGCGGATTGCGCTCGGCGTCGCCATGATGTCGTTCATCGTGGTGTGTTTGAACCGGTTGATCTGGCGACCGCTCTATGCGTACGGCGAAAGAAAGACGCGCCTTGATTAATCCCGTTCCCGCCACTCCGATCATCGATCTGCAAAAAGTCTCGATGTCGTTTGCGAAGCCGACCGGCGAGCCGCTTCCGGTGGTAACAAATGTCGACATGTCGCTGAACCAAGGAGAAATCCTGGGATTGCTGGGGCGTTCGGGATCGGGCAAGTCGACGCTGCTTCGCATCGCCGCGGGTTTGATGGTGCCGACCAGCGGCCGCGTTCTCTACCGCGGCGCGCCGCTGCGTGGACCATCGGAAGGCATCGCCGTGGTTTTTCAAACCTTCGCGCTCTTCCCGTGGCTTACGGTGATGGAAAACGTCATGACGAGCCTCGACGCGCTTGGGATGCCCGAGGATCGCGCGCGCGCACGTGCCTTGTCGGCAATCGATGCAATCGGCTTGACCGGTTTCGAAGCCGCTTACCCACGCGAGCTCTCGGGCGGCATGCGCCAGCGCGTCGGCTTCGCTCGCGCGCTCGTCATCGATCCCGCAGCGCTGCTAATGGACGAACCATTCTCGGCGCTCGACGTGCTGACCGCCGAAAGTCTTCGCACCGACTTTATCGATCTTTGGCGCGGACAGCAGTGTCCGATTCAGTCGGTCTTGCTCGTCACCCACAATATCGAGGAAGCAGTTTTGCTTTGCGACCGAATTCTCGTCATCGCGGGAAAGCCGGGGTCGATCGGCGCGGAGCTGCCCGTAGAGCTCGAGCATCCGCGCAACCGGCTCGATCCGAGCTTTCGAGCAGTGGTCGATACCATCTACGAGATTCTTACGGCCAGGACGGCGCAGTCGCTCGAAAGCCGCAAGCGCAGCCCAATGGCGGCACAGGCGCTGCCTGACGTTTCCGTCTTTGGAATCGAGAGCGTCATCGAACGGCTCGGCGCCGCGCCGTTCAACGGAGTTGCGGACCTGTCGAAACTCGCGCACCCGCTGATTCCACACGTCGATAACGTGTTAGCGGCAGCCGAGGCACTCTACATTCTGGAATTCGGCGAACTTGCGGACGGAAAACTGCGGCTGACGGCCGGCGGACGGCTCTTCCTGGACGGCGATCAAGAGACGCGCAAGCGGCTGTTCAAGGAGCACCTCGTGGAGTTCGTGCCACTCGAAGCACACATCATGCAGGTCTTACACGAGCGCGAGTTGCATAGCGCGCCGCGCGTCCGCTTCTCCTCCGAACTCGAGGATCATCTCAGTGCCGAGGATGCCGAAACGACGCTGAGGACCGCCATAAGCTGGGGGCGGTATGCGGAGATTTTCAGTTACGACGACCAGAGCCGCGTGTTTTCCCTACCGGCGAAGTCTTAAGGCGGCTCGGTCACACCTCCTCAGCGATGCGATTCGGATCCTCAAAGAAGCGCGCGAAGACGGCCCCGAACACCAAACCGCTCACGTGCGCGACGTAGGCGACGCCACC